>Ga0157371_10000396_pt1 | contig 54666 bp, 52 predicted proteins | sample C45metaG_FD_113462 | JGI IMG/M metagenome (GOLD analysis project Ga0157371, IMG submission 113462) | Corn rhizosphere microbial communities from Kellogg Biological Station, Michigan, USA - C4-5 metaG | ecosystem: Host-associated > Plants > Roots > Rhizosphere > Soil | place: USA: Michigan... | reverse complement strand
TCACCATGCTGGCCGCACGGTGTTTGAACTCGCGGGAAAAGACTCTTCTTTCTTTCATGGAACCTCCAAATTGGCGAAATCATATCGCCCTAAAGAGGTGTCCGGGATTATTAGGCCAGTTCATGGTCGTGCCTGGCGCTCCGATCTACTGCGAGTTCAAGGAAATGCGCGGTGACCACAGGGTTGCAGTCCTTAAAAATCCCACAGGTTCGCTAATCCTTGAGCCGAGGAACGAGCGTCGTGGCTTCGGCTATTACGTCGTGACGTGGTATCCCAAGCGGCGCGCAGAAGGCACTTTGGTCGGCACCATCGCCAAACCGGACTCAAGAAAATAAAAACCAAGACAATAAAAAAGGCGCCCTTGAAGGACGCCTTTTGAATATTTCGAGGAGTAGTCGCAGCGATTCTTTAGCTCCTGGCCACGAATGACCTTGGGTTCAGAATCCGACCGGCATGCCAGTCGTCACTACTTCAGAGGGAGCCAGCTTCTCTGCTGCCAACAAGATGGGGGGCCGATACTGGAGGCCGAGCCCAAGGATGCGCAATTGCAGACCTCGAATCAGATTTTCAGCCATGAGCGGAGCGAGTGTCAACCTGTCACTTGAACCGCCCTGGATTGCGATCAGACATGCTCACTACTTTTAGCATGCGCCACTCGAAGCTCACCCGACTCATGCCCCGCCTCCACCACCGGAATTTCATTCCCGTCGCAGTCACGCAGTTTGCCTTCGCTGAAGTAATCCCCTTCACGCAACGCCGCCAGGTCCTGGTAACGCAGAACGCGTTCAGTGCCGGCCGCGAACACCGACTGCTGATCGGAGTTGCCGGCAGTCAGGTGGTTGAAGGTCAGGTTCAGTACGATGGCCATGATCGCCGAAGAGCTGATGCCCGAATGGAAGATGGTCGCGAACCAGCTTGGGAAGTGGTCGTAGAAGTTTGGTGCGGCGATCGGGATCATGCCGAAACCGATGGAGGTGGCGACGATGATCAGGTTGACGTTGTTGCGGTAATCGACCTTGGACAACGTACGGATACCGCTGGCCGCCACGGTGCCGAAGAGCACGATGCCAGCACCGCCGAGGACCGACGTCGGTACGGCGGCGATGACCCGGCCCATGAAGGGCAGTAAACCGAGGATCACGAGGAACAAGCCGCCGGTGGCGACCACGAATCGGCTCTTGATCCCGGTCACTGCCACCAGCCCGACGTTCTGGGCGAAGGCGCTTTGGGTGAAGGAGCCGAAGATCGGCGCGATCATGCTCGACAGCATGTCGGCGCGCAGACCGTTGCCCAGCCGCTTGGAGTCAACCTTGGTGCCGATGATTTCACCGACCGCGAGGATGTCCGCCGAGGTTTCCACAAGTGTCACCATGACCACGATGCACATCGACAGGATTGCGGCGAAGTGGAACGTCGGTATGCCGAAGTGGAACGGCGTCGGGAAGCCGAACATCGGGCCTTGCGTGACCGACGAGAAGTCCGCCATGCCGAGGAACACCGCGATGACGGTGCCGATCACCATTGCCAGCAGGATCGACAAACGGGAGATGGTTGAGCTGCCGATCTTGCTCAGCAACAGCACCAGCACCAGCGTCACCGCCGCCAGACCGATGTTGGCCATGCTGCCGAAGTCCGGGGCATGGCTATTGCCGCCCATGGCCCAGCGAGCGGCCACTGGCATCAACGTCAGGCCGATGGTGGTGATCACAATGCCTGTGACCAGCGGCGGGAAGAACTTGGTGATTCGCGAGAACACCGGCGTGATCAGCAACCCGATCAGCGTCGCGGCAATCACCGCCCCGAGAATCGACTGGAACCCACCCTCGCCGCCACTGCTGACGATTGCCACCATCGTCGCGACGCCCGAGAAAGACACGCCCTGCACCAGCGGCAACTGACAACCAAAAAACGGTAAACCGAGGGTTTGCAACAATGTCGCCAAGCCCCCTGCAAACAATGAAGCAGCAATCAACAAACCGATGTCCGCCGGCGAAAGCCCGGCTGCCTGACCGATGATCAATGGGACTGCGACGATGCCGCCATACATGGTCAGAACGTGTTGCAGGCCGTAAGCCATATTCGCGCCGACCCCGAGGTTTTCGTCCTCGGGCCGTTGGTGTGAAACATGGGGCGTTTTCATGGTTGGGGGGTTCCCTGGTTTTTTGTTATGCGCACACTGTATGCAAGACCCAGGACAAATGTCTATAGAGTTGTATACAACTGACCAGTCAGATTATGGACATGTGTCCACATGACCCTCTGCCTGTGCGGTCTACACCACGCAAAAATTTTTGGAATACATCCTTCCTCTGCCCATTCCCCTGCCCGCTAGTCTTCAGAATTCAAAGCGACCGCCGGCACGGACGCCTCTCGCTTATGCATATTTAATATGCATAATTCCCACAAAAACGAATGTCGCCGCTACAGGGAGAACTGACCGGTGAAAGACGAATACGATTTCAGCAATGCCAAGCGTGGAGCGGTTGCCTCCAGCAAAGGCAAGACCCGAATTACCATCATGCTCGATGATGTCGTCATCGAAGCGGCGCGCGCCATGGCCGAGAGTGAGGGGTATGGCTACCAGACGGTGATCAACAACACCTTGCGCCAGGCGTTGCTAGGCCAGGGGGGCAAAACTGCTACCTCCGACCCGGGCGTCGCTGTTGCCAATGCCGGACATTTCAAAGAAGGGATTTCAGCTTCCGAGCTGCAAAGCCTGGAGAAAAAACTGGCAGAGGTGCTCAGCGAGATCCACCGCGTAATGAAGCCTTGAATTCGACCCGACAAAGGAGCAGATCGATCATGCCTGCTCCTTTTCTCGTTGTGTGCAATCGAACGTCTATGCCGAGGCAATCAATCGCTCAAGCACCTGTTTCAAGCCCGCATGCTCCGGCAGCAGAATGCCGAACTCACGCTCCAGCACCTCACTCAGCTCCCCGACATCCGTCACCTGCCGTCGCTCGCTCTCGGCCCCCACGCGATGAATCGCAAAACTGCCGTTGTTCAACGTGCGCCTCCAACCCTCCCCTGTGCGCGCGACCATCAGTTGTTTGGCAAACGAGGAGTCGGGATGGGTCGAGACGTACCAGTTGCCGAGGGCGTAATCGATGTCTTCCTGGCGTTGCAGGTCGAAAATGTACATCGCTCGCCATTCGCCGCCGACGTTGGCGCGCAGGGTGTAGCCGTCTGCATGCTGTTCGATGCGATAGGGTTCGTGTGGTGTGCGTTGTTCGGCATGGGTGTCGAGCACCAGCGGTGCGGTCGGCACCATGCCACCGAAACCCACGTCGGTGATGTAGCGCACGCCGTCCAGCGTGACCAGGCTCAAGCGATGTGTGCGGGCGGTCCAGGCGCCTTCGGGCTGCCCCATGACCACGCGACCGGTGATGCCGCGCGCCTCGAAACCCAGTTCCTGGAGCAAGGCCAGGAACGCATTGTTGAGTTCGTAGCAATAACCACCGCGCCCCGCGTGCAGAATTTTCTGCTCGATGGATGGCAGATCGATCAGTACCGGCTCGCCGGACAGCGTGGTGAGGTTTTCGAATGGGAAGGCACCGGTGTGGCGCAACTGAAGCAGGCGCAGGGTCTCCAGGGTCGGCGCCGGGGGCGCGTCGAAACCCAGGCGTTGCAGGTATAACGCACGGTTCGTCAGGCATGGCTCGCTCATTGCTCGGTCCTTATGCACGGGGCCGCGGATCTCTCCGCCGATGGGCGCCATGTATAAGGGATAAAGCGGCCCGACTGACAATTGATTTAGCCAATCGCCTGGCTCATTGAAATCAACGCCGCTTGCGTGAACCCAGTCGAATCCACGTCGGTGCGTGATCGCTGGCGTGCGGTTCGTTGCGCACCCACGCATCGACTCCGGCCTCTTGTAGATAAGGACTCAACGCCGGGTTAAGCAGCAGGTGATCGATGCGCAGTCCGGAATTTTTTTGCCAGTGTTGCCTGAAATAATCCCAGAAGGTGTAAAGCCGATCCTCTGGATAAAGATGACGCAGGGAATCGGTCCAGCCCTGGTCCAGCAAGCGCTGGTAACACTCTCGACTTTCCGGTTGCAACAAGGCGTCCTTGAGCCATGAGCGCGGGTTATAGATGTCCAGGTCGGTGGGCACGACGTTGTAATCCCCGGCCAGCACCACCGGGTGGTCGCTGCTCTGGAGGTCCTTGGCATAAGCGATCAGCCGCTCGAACCACGCCAGCTTGTAATCGAACTTTGGCCCAGGTTGTGGATTGCCGTTGGGCAAGTACAAGCAACCCACCAAAATCCCATGCACGGCGGCTTCCAGGTAACGGCTATGGGTATCGCTGCCATCCCCCGGCAGACCGCGCCGGCTCTCCAGAGGCTGGGCATCACGCGCCAGAATCGCCACCCCGTTCCACGATGACTGGCCTTGCCAGATGGCACCGTAACCCGCTGCTTCAAGTTCAGCGGCAGGGAATGCGCTGTCGACCGACTTGAGTTCCTGCAAACAGGCAATATCCGGTTTTTCTCGCTCAAGCCAGGCCAGCAAATTCGGCAAGCGGGCACGCATGCCGTTGACGTTGAAGGTGGCGATTTTCAGGTTCTTCATGGTCCTGGGCTCGTAACGAATTGACGGTATCCAGTTGTGACCGGGGCGCGTCGTGTCAGTTGCCACGACACACCAGACAGGCGACTAAAGGTGTGGGCCCTGCGTTGGATAATCGTCTTGCGACGCCTTGAGCAACGGCAACAACGCCTGCTTTTCCATCGGCCTACTGAGGTAGAAACCCTGCACCTCGTGGCATTCGTCAGAGATCAGGAAGTCCAGTTGCTCCAGTGTTTCGACCCCCTCTGCGGTCACGGTCAGGCCCATCGCCTTGCCCAGGTTGATGATCGCCTGCACCACGGCGCGGTCATTACCAGCGCCGCCCATGGAGGAGATGAAACGCTTGTCGATCTTGATCCCGTCGAACGGGTACGTGCGCAAGTAACCCAGCGACGAATACCCGGTGCCGAAGTCGTCCATGTTCAGCCGCACACCCAGTTCTTTGAGTGCGTTCATGGTCGCCAGGGCGCCATCGACATCGTTGAGCATCACGTTTTCGGTGATCTCCAGTTCCAGCCGACTGGCCGGCAAGCGGCTATGGATCAACGCCTCCCTGACATCCTCCACCACATCACTGCGAATAAACTGCACAGGAGACAGGTTGACCGACACCATCAGCTCGCCCGGCCAGCTCAGTGCCGTCTCGCAAGCTTCGCGCAGCACCCAGCGACCCAACGGCACGATCAGGTCGGTTTGCTCCGCCAATGGAATAAACGTATCGGGCGCCAGCAAGCCCTGTACCGGATGCTGCCAGCGCAACAACGCTTCGACCGAGACAATCTGCTTGCCATCAACGTGATAACGCGGCTGATAGTGCATCACGAACTCGTTGTTCTTGATCGCCTGGCGCAAGTCGTTTTCCAGTTTGCGTCGATGCTGGATCTGATCGTTCATGTGCGGCGCAAAGTAGCACCAGGTTTTCTTGCCGTCGGACTTGGCCTGATACAGCGCGATGTCGGCACACCGGATCAGCTCTTCCGGCATGTGCCCCTGGCGCCGGCTCAAGGCGATCCCGATGCTCGCGCCGATGTGCAGCGTGTGATGGTCATAGTGAATCGGCTGATGCAGGCTTTCGAGAATACGCTCGCAGATCCGGTCGATTTCCGTGTGGCTATCCATGCCATTGAGCACCAGCACAAACTCGTCGCCACCCAGTCGGGCGACCAGATCGATGTCCCGCGTGCACTCGCGCAAGCGCGCGGCAACCTCCAGCAAAACTGCATCGCCGGCCGGGTGGCCGAGGGAATCATTGATCGGCTTGAAGTTGTCCAGATCGATCATCAGCAACGTCAGCGCCGCCGAATGTTCCCTCAGCACCAAGGCCTCTTCGAGGTATCGCGCCAGCTTGTTGCGATTGGGCAGGCCGGTCAGGGCGTCGTGCAACGACAGGTGCTGGATTTGCGCGTGAGCCGCTACTTCATCGGTAATGTCACTGGCCGTTCCGCGATATCCCACTACGGTGCCCTTGTTATGGATCGGGCGGGCCGACACCCGGCAAATGCGCTGCTGCCCGGATTGATCACGATAGGAACAACGCAGGTGACTGACGTTGTGTTCTTCATTGAGCCTGTTCAGCCACAGTGATAAGGACGTGGTATCACAAAACAGCAATTGCTCGATGTCCTGCCCCAACCACTGTTGCTCGGAATACCCGGTGACGGCGCCGAAGCGCCCCGACAGGTACGTGATGTGGTGCCTGTCGTCGATCTCCCAGATCCAGTCGGAAGCCGCCTCGGCCACCGCGCGAAACCGTTCTTCACTGGCCTCCAGCGCCTGGTTCGACAGGTCGAGGTTGATGTAACTGGCGTCCACGTGGCCGGACGCGCGCAACACATAGCGGAAGAAATAGACCGTCAACAACGAAAGAATCAGCAAGGCGCCACCCAACGGTGGCAGCAGCGACCAGAGCAGTTGATGGCCTGGCTGTTCCAGCCGCGACACCAGGCTGAAACCGGTGCCCGTGAGTGCCACTGCAGGCTGGCCGGGAACGAGGGTGTTGTCAGCGGCAAGGCTCAAGTCATGCAAACCGTAATCAGTGCTCAAGTCATTGAGTTTTTGCGGGCTCAATTGATCGACGAACACCAGCACCGAGGTGCTGTGGGGATCGACCGCTGGCCGCTCGTCATTGGGGATGATCGCGGCAGCCGTCAACAACGCGGGCTGGCCTTCGAACAACGTGTACTGGCTGACCGGAACGAGCAGGCTCTCCTGCGCCTGTACAACCTTGATCAGCTCTGCCATTGATGTCGACACTAAGGCTGCAGCGTCATCGTGCGATTGAACGCCGCGCACCACGGCGTATTTGGTCCGCTGATGATCGACCACCAGGACGGCGTCGTAATGGTCCGTGGTGAACAGGGTTTTACCCATGTTCTGCTCGGTATACGCCCACTGCACATCGACCTCACCGTTCAGGTGATCGTAGGCGGTTGTCCAGGCGGCATAGCTGGCGACGTAGTTTTTCGAGGCGGAGATGCGGTTTTCCAGCGCACGCTGGGTATAGAAAGTGGTCTTGGCCAGGTCCTGAGCGTCGAGCCGGCCGGCAATGTTGAACAGTGCAACCAGGGCAATCAGCACCCCAAGGACAAATAACAGCCCGACGGCCCAGACCAGGTTGCGTGTGATCGGCGTATGGCGCGCGGGGGCAGCAGTGGTAACGGCAGTCATTTCCATGCACAAATCCTGTCAATCGATTGCCTGATCCGGTGCATGACAGGCAAGCGTCCATTGACCATAGCAGTCCTGTCTGGTCACTGCCGTTCAGGTGTCAGTGAAAGCTGTTCTCGACCACTCGTCATCCAGCCAACACCCATCGCCCTCCCCGGCACACCATCATCAGGTAACGACTCACCCTGGGAGGCGTGCCCCGATGAACATCAAAGTCACCTCATTGCTGCTGATCGGTTTGCTGAGTACGGCAACCGGAACCGCTTATGCCCTCGCCAACAACGACAACGGCGCTGACGCGACCGGAACCCAGTTCGGCGCAACTCGCGGCTCGTCCGTGCCACCCGATAACACCCCCGGCTCACCGGCATCCGGCAGCAACGCAGGCAACGGCACCGGCACCTCTGGCGGCGCCAGCGGTTCAGGGTCCGGCGCGGGCGGTGGCACGGGTGCTGCCGGCGGCGGAACCGGGGGAGCTGGAGGTGGCACTGGCAGCTGGACGCATAAAAGCAGCCCGTGATGAAGATCGTGGGCTGCTTTTATGCGCGGTTTTTACAGGCGTTTGATGGGAGGTGGGTCCCATTTGCCATTCAGCGCTTCAGGCTTGGGCCCATATAGACGCATGGTCAGGTTGAAGGGGCCTTTGGGCGCGGGAAGCCAGTTGGCTTCAAGTTCCTTTCCCGGGCTTTCATTCTGGAAGTAGATATCCAGCGATCCATCCGCGTTGGCCTTGAAGGGCATCCAGCTACTGACCGCAAATCGGTTGAGCTCATTGCCGACCTGGAAACCTTCAGGGTCGTACAAGGTGATTGACCAGAACGCATTGACCGGCGGCGCTTCACCTTTATCGAAATGCAGCACGTACCGGTTAGCCCCCTCGAGCGGCTTGCCGGTGTCGTCGCCCAAGTTCAACGGATAAATCGCATCCTCGGGCAAGTTCGCGCCCAGCCCCATTTGCGCAACGATTGCGCGTTTGAGGTAGTAGTTGCCATAAACCCCCATTGTGTCGGTGTTCATCGACCAACCGTTGACCGCCCGTGCGAGGGTTGCGACCTTCCACTTCATCAACGCCTGGGCCTCCTCGGGCGCCGTTTGAAGCGCTGCCTTAACGTCGGCATCTAGCGCTTCGATATCGAACGGTTTGCCGGCTTCGATACCAATGCGCTGCATTTGCGCCAGGATCGGTTGATCGGTGATGTGAGGCGGATGGACCTTGAGCAACGCGGCCGCGTAGGTGAAGTAATTGGCTGCCGACATCGTATCGACCTGAATCTTCGGCGGCGTTTTCATGTCCACCGTCGGGTCGATGACCACGTTGACCGGCTCGGCTTTTTTGCCCATTTGCGACAATGGGGTCACGGTGTAGCCCGCCTGGATTTTATGCACCGCGTCGTAGTCCGCCGCCCCGTCGGTCTTGGTGCGACCAATGACCCAGACAAAGGGTGTGGGCGCTGGCAACTGATTCAATCCGGGCGGCACCGTTCCGGTCCATCCCGGCGGTGTCACCAGAAACTGACTGGCCTCGGTGCCTGTCGTGCGCCAACCCGGCGAGGCGAACACATCGCTCCACATGTCGAGCATCGGCAACAGGTAAAACCGCCCGGCGGTGTCCGGTGCGCTGATCACCAGCGGCTCCTTGGTCAAGTCGAGCCACGCGATGGAATACAGCGTGTCGAAGTTCGGCCGCACCACGCCTTTGAAATTGGCGGGCGGATACTGCGGCACACTCACAAACATGTTCATCGGGCCTTTACCGAACTCCTTGCCAGGTTCGATGTTGGTGAACTGCTTGCGGGTGATGTCCATGGTCAACAACGGGTAAAAATACAGGTAAGCATCGACACCGATGGTGTGAGCTTCTGCGGGTGTGATTTTCGATTGAGCCTGGCTGGCCAATGGGAAGACGGCGCAGGCGGCAAGGCTTAGAGCAACAGCTGTCAATGCTTGAGTGATCAACATGTTGGCAATCGTCCGTGCTGTGGAAGCTCCGGCGGATTCGGCGGAGCTAACGCAACTCTAGACGATCAAAACAGACGGATATGACAGGGAGACAAACGGGCAAAATCTGTTGCAGGACTGATACAACCCACGAAATTTATCAACGATCCGAACGCATCAGCGCTTCCATCCCGCCTTCCAAAGACAACACAGCCACCCGATTTCGCCCCGAATGCTTGGCCTGATACAACGCCGCATCGGCGCGTTCGATGAACACTTCGATGGTGTCGATCGCGGTCGGCACAAACGCATAGCAACCCAGACTGACCGTCAGGTAGCCCGTCGGTGAACCACTGTGGGTGATGTTCTTGCCCATGACGCTGTGGCGGATCTGTTCGGCAATGACCAGCGCGCCATGAATGTTGGTGTCGGGCAGCAAGACGGCAAACTCCTCACCGCCATAACGCACTGCCAGATCGGCTTTTCGATGGCAGCAACTTTTGACTGCCCGCGCCACCTCAGCCAGGCAATGGTCCCCCGTCACGTGACCGTAAGCATCGTTGTAACGCTTGAAATAATCGATATCGAGCATGATCAGGCTCAACGAACTCGACTGCCGGGCACCCCGACCGAACTCGATGTCCAACGCCTGCTCGAACAGCCAGCGATTGGCCAGACCCGTCAGGCTATCGTGAGTGGCGATCAGCTTCAGCGCATCCTTGGCCTTGCGCAAATCCGCCTCGACCCGTTCGCCGAGGCGCACCTGACGCACGAACACCCAACCGAACAGGCCGATGCCCATCACCACCAGGGCCACGATCACACTGGATTGAAACGCCGTGCCATACCAATCCTTGAGAATCGCATCCCTGGACGAAGCCGCCGACACCACCAGCGGATAAGCATCGAGTTGACGGTAACCATACAAGCGCACAGTGCCATCCACGACCGAGTTGATCATCGCGTTGCCGGCGGGCGCGTTGGGCAAATGCTTCTGGAAGATGTCCCCCTTGGCCAACGAAGTGCCGATCTGCGACTCCACAAACGGCCGGCGCGCCAGTAACGTGCCGTCGGTCAACGCCAAAAACATCGAGCCGTTGTCATCGATGCTGAAGCTTTTAAAGAATTGGTCGAAGTAGGCCATTTTGATCCCGGCCAACAACACGCCTTGGAAGTTGCCGTTCTTGTCGTTCACCCGCTTGGAGACCGGAATGATCCACTCGCCATTCTCCCGACTGCGAATCGCCGGCCCGATGTGCGCGATCGTGGAGGCGTTCTGCTGGTGGAATTTGAAGTATTCCCGATCCGCGACGCCCGGGCCTCGGGGCATGTCCTCGAAAGAGGTGACAATCCACTGACCCTGTTTGTCGAACAGGAAAATGCCGTGCAACTGCCCAAGCGCCTGCACCCGCCGGGCTAAGGTTTTCTGTAACCGAGGCCGCTGCGCAGTGCCGTAGCCATCGGTCTGGATCCAGTCCACCAGGCTGGTCAACACCAGATCGGCTTTCATTAAAGCGTCTTCGGCCTGCTGCGCCATGGCCCGAGTCAGGTTCGACGACGCCACTCGCGCCAGCTCCAGATCGTGGCGGCGCGATTGCTCCAGCTGCAGATACAGAAGCGCACAGAGACAGAGGCACACCGTCACGATAAACAGCACCGCCGCCTTGAGCAGCGGCAACCGTTTCAACGCACCGCCCGGGGCTTGATGAGGGTCTTGAATGGGGATAGGCAAAAGCTCGTCCTGTAAGGGCAAGGCATGGGCAACGGCCCAAAGCCCTTATTTTTTGTGAGCTTAGTCTACGCAAGTTTTAGGGGCAATTGTCCTTTGGATAGCCGGCGCATCGCGCTGTGCAAATGCGCCCGCGCGCTTTCGGCATCGCCCAGGCGCATTTGCTCATAAGTCCGCTGGGCCACGTCATGGGGCACCGGCTTGAGTTCGCGCTGGGTCGCCATCGCCAACAGCTGCACATGGGCGGCACGCTCCAGGTAATACAAGTCGTCCCAGGCTTCAGCAATGGTCGGGGCCGCGACGATAACCCCGTGGTTCTTGAGGAACAAAATGTCGGCGTTACCCAGGACGCTGGCGATCCGGTCGCCCTCGGATTCATCAAGGGCCAAGCCGTTGTAATCCTCGTCTACCGCCGTGCGTCCGTAGAACTTCAGCGCCGTCTGACCTAGCCACAACAGCGGCGGACCTTGCAGCAAACACAACGCCGTGGCGTGAGGCATGTGGGTGTGAAACGCGACTTTGACCCTCGGCAGCTGTTTGTGCAGCCGGGCATGGATGTAAAACGCCGTCGCCTCGGGCTGCCCCTCACCGTCCACGACGTTACCGTGAAAATCGCAGACCAGCAGGTTTTGCGCCGTGACTTCGGCGAATGCATAGCCGTAGGGATTCACAAAAAACAGATCATCGCGGCCCGGCACCATCGCCGAAAAATGGTTACAGATGCCCTCCTCCAGGCCATGCAGCGCGGCCAGTTGAAAGCACGCGGCCAACTCCGTCCGAGCGGTGATGACGGCCTGCGAGTCCAGGTCGAGATCGGCCAGACGCGCCGAACGCGAACGGCCTTCAAGGGTATGTGCCATGGCAATGCCTCCTTTATTACCAGCCGAGGGATGTAAACAAGGGCACGACCTGGTCCAGCGTGCTCAATGTCGCATCGGGTCGATAGTCCGGCAGCAGTTGCCGGCCCGTGCCGCGGTCGATCCAGACGCAGCGAAAGTGCATGTCCCGCGCGGCGGTGTGATCCAGCGTCGGGCTGGCACAAATATGCACCACTTGATCGCGACTGACGCCGAGCTGTTCATGAGCGTAGTCAAACAGCCGTGGGTTGGGCTTGTAGGCCCCCGCCTGTTGCGCGGTGATGACCCGGTCGATGTGCCCGCCGAGTTGCGCGACATTGCCGGCGATGATGTCGTCATCGGTGTTGGACACGATGCACAGCTTGAAGCCCATCGCCTTGAGCTTCGCCAGCGTCTCGATCACTTCAGGAAAGGGCGGCATGCGCGCAATGGTCCCGGCCAGCAGCAGACTGTCTTCAGGTCTGCTCGCCAACCCCAACTCTTCCAGGGCGAACTGCAAGCCGAGGGTGCTCAACTGGCGAAACGAGCGATGCGGAGGAATCTGCTCAAGCCGATGCTCGTGCCGGTCGTAGATCTGGATCAGGCGATCAACGTCATCGGTATGATCGCCCTTATCGCGCAGAATCTGCGCGACCACGGCTTTAAGGCCTTCATCCCACTGGATCAAGGTACCGTAGCAATCGAACGTCAACCATTCGGGGCGTGGGGTGTTTTTGAGTGTCATGCTCTTATCCTCTGAAGGGTGGCCTGCAGATTACGAGCGGTTGGTGATAGTGTGAAATTAAATTACTATCGTATAGTCAGTTGAAAAACAAATATCCAGGACGCCGCCATGCTCGACCTTGAATTGCTCAAGACCTTTGTCTGCGTGGTCGATGAAGGCAGCTTCACCCGCGCCGCCGAGCGCGTGCACCGCACCCAATCCACAGTGAGTCAGCAGGTTCGCAAACTCGAAGACCTGATCGGTCATGCGTTGCTGCTGCGTGACCGCACCGGTCAGAACGTCAGCGTCACCGAGCACGGCGAACTGCTGATTCACTATGCCCGACGGTTATTGGCCCTGTCCTCGGAGGCCGTTGAAGCGCTCGCCAGCGATCTCGATCTGGAGATCTTGCGCATCGGCATGCCGGAGGACTTCGACGCTCAGCGCCTCGCGCAGATCCTCGCCGGTTTCAACCGCACGCGGCCCGAAGCCCGGCTGGAAACCGTCAGCGGCATGAGCACGGACCTGAAACAGAAACTCGCAGCGGGCGAGCTCGACATTGCCCTGGTCAAACGCGAACCGGACAGCGGACCGTGCTGGGCGGCGTGGTCGGAAACGCTGGTGTGGGTCAAAGGCGCGGGGGTGGACTCGACCAACGGCGTGTTGCCCCTGGCGTTGTTTCCGCAGGGCTGCATCTATCGGCAACGGGCGATCCGCTTGCTCGATGTGGCGCAGCGCCCCTGGCGCGTGGCGTTTGGCAGCCACAGCCTGAGCGGCATTCAGGCGGCGGTGACGTGCGGGCTGGGGATCTCCGTACTGCCAGCGTCGGCGGTGCTCCCGGAGCACAGCGTGTGCAGCGACTTGCCGGCGCTGCCCCCGACTGAGTTGGCGTTGATCAGCCGCGAGGGTGTGCTGACCGGATTGCAACGCGATCTGGTGGAGTTTTTGCGGATGGAATTGGGAAATACTGATCCGCGATAAAACATCCCTTGCCTGCCTACAAAAAACGCTTGCGGTAATCACTCGGGCTCACACCGAGTCGCCGCACAAATGCCCGGCGAAAGCCATCGATATTGGCATACCCGACCTTATCGGCCAGACGCTTGAGGGAAACGTCCGCCCCCTCGATCAACCGCCTGGCTTCATCGATTCGCGCCAGCTCGACGAACTCCGCCGGGGTAAACCCGCCCTCGGCCTTGAAGACCCTCGCAAAGTTGCGCTCACTCATTCCCGAGTGCCGGGCCAATACCGGGACACTCAGATCCTCCGTCAGGTTTTCCACGATGTAATTCTGGATTTGGCGAATCACCGTGCGCTCCGCCGTCTGCGCCGCCAATTGGGCACTGAACTGCGATTGTCCACCCGGTCGCTTGAAAAACATCACCATTTCCCTGGCGACACACAGCGCCAGGTCACGACCGTGATCTTCCTCGACCATCGCCAGTGCCAAGTCCATGCCCGCAGTGACGCCGGCCGAGGTATAGACATTGCCATCGCGGATAAAAATGCTGTCCGGCTCGACAATGGTGTCGGGGAATTCCTTGGCCAGCAGCGCACTGGAATTCCAGTGAGTCGTGACATGCCGACCTTCCAGCAGACCTGCGGCGGCGAGCACGAAAGCGCCACTGCACACCGAGCCGATCCGGCGGACCTTGCTGGCCTGAAGACGAATCCAGGCCTGCAATTGCGCGCTCTGGGCGACTTCGTTGACGGCCGGACTGCCCGCAATCAGCAACGTATCGATGTTGCCTTTGAACGTGTCGATGGTGCCATCCAGTGCCAGACGCAAACCGCTGGTGCCTTTGATCGGCCCCGCTTCCGTGCCGATGACCGACACCTGATACGCACGCGGCTTGCCTAACTGTCGAGCCGCTTCGGCAAACACATCCGCCGGTCCGACGATGTCCAGCATCTGCACTCTGGGGAACGCCAACAAGGCAATTCGCATGGTGTCTGTCTCCGTAGCGTCAATGGCAGAAAACGTCGCTATACGACGCTTCAAGCCAGAATGATCTTGGCAGAAACTACCCATAACGACCTTTTCAGTCAACGGGAGACCGCCATGAACACCTTCAACACCTCATCTGCCATCACCGTCGAATCCACCATAAAATCGACGTCGATCAAGAACCTGCCCATCAACCTGTTTGGCTCGGTGATGGGACTGGCAGGCCTTAGTCTGGCGTGGCGTCTGGTCAGCCAGCAATTCGCGCAAGTCAGCGTGATCGCCGATGCAATCGGCCTGTTCGCCGGCCTGGTATTTATCCTGCTGTCGCTGGGTTATCTGAGCAAATGGATCAAGCACCCCGAGGCCGTCAAAGCCGAATTCAACCACCCTGTGTCCGGCAATTTCTTCGGCGCAGTGACCATTGCCCTGTTGCTGCTGTCCGCCGTGGCAAGTGCCTACAGCGCATTCCTGAGTCAGACCCTTTGGGTGATCGGCAGCGTATCGACCGTGGTGTTGGGCGCCGTGGTGGTGTCCAGATTGTTGTCCGGCAACCAGGAGTCGCAACATGCCGTCCCCGCTTGGCTGATCCCCGGTGTCGCCACCCTCGACATCGCCGTGGCCGGTGCTCATATGCCTATGGCTTGGGCTTATGAGTTCAATCTGTTCGCCATTGCGGTGGGCACTGTATTGGCGCTGATCTTCTTCACCCGGATTTTCTCGCGACTGGTTCACGAACCCGTGCTGGCCAAAGGCATGACGCCTTCTTTGATGATCCTGATCGCGCCTTTTGAGGTCGGCTTCCTGGCATACACCAACTTCTTCGGGCAGATCGATCACTTCGCAAGCCTGCTCTTCTATTTCGGGTTGTTCCTGTTCGCCGTAGTGGCCTTCAAAGTGTTCCGCAAAGACGTGCCCTTTTCTGTCGCGTGGTGGGCAATCAGCTTTCCCATCGCCGCGCTGAGCAACGCCGCATTGAAATACGCCGCCGTGCAACAAAACATCGTTCTGACAACCGTGGCTTATTTGATTCTGGCGTTCCTGACCGTTGCCCTGGCGGTGCTCACCGTCAAGACAGTGAAAATACTGTTCAACGGCAAACTGCTTTCCAACTGACAGGGCTCGCACATGACCTACGGTTACTCTTGGGGCCTGCTGCTTGTGGCAGGCCTGCTGGAAATCGTTTTTGCCATCGGGCTGAAGTCTGCCAGTGACCTGCAAAGACCCTGGTTGTTACTCGGTACTGCATTGGCCTTGATGGGAAGCCTTGCCTTGCTGACGCTTGCGCTGCGCCAGCTTCCAATCGGCACCGCGTATGCCGTGTGGACCGGCATAGGCGCTGCCGGTACAGCCCTGGTCGGCATGTATTGGCTCGGCGACACGGTTTCATTCTGGCGACTGATGTGGCTGGGAATGATTGTGGTGAGTGTCGCGGGGTTGCGGTGGTCGTGAGTCGTTGATGCCAGGATGAACATCAGGTCAACATGAGCGTTGGCCTGTCTCTAACGAACATGACTCAGGGCAAAAGCTGCATCACGTTCAAAGAGCTACGATTACTCATAGACCACCACAAGGAATTGAAATGAGTAAGGCAGACGAACTCGCGGCGAAGTTGAAACAAACCCGGGCGCCCCATGCTGATCAGGTGATCGACAGTTGGCCGGGCCAGGTCTACGAGCTGTACCAGCAGATCGAGGCGTGGCTGGTGCCAGTGACCGAAGTTGGCTTGGCCCTGCGGCGCAATTCCACTCACGTCTTCGAGTGCGATTCAGACGGTGAGACGTTCGACTACGCGATCGATCAATTGCTGATCGAGGGCAATAACCATCGCATCACTTTCGATCCCGTTGCACGCTTCACCGAAGATGGCGCCGGGCGTGTCGAGATTCACTCCAGAAGCAAAGAGCTTGCCCTGCTGCGCACCGTGGATGAACACGGCAAATCACATTGGTGGTTGCAGGCGATCGAGCAATCCGGGCAACAACCGGATGCGGTAGCGTTGACCGAACATAACCTGCTGGCGGTGGTGCAAGAAGGGCTGGAGCTCTGAGACCTGCGGGCGACCTCAAGGTCGCCCGCTACTATTGCCGCGCCGACGCCACCGAACCCACTGCCGAGTGCAAATCCAGCACCGGCAGCGGCGACGGCCGGTTCAGTGCCCGCAATACCGGTTCGTCATAACCATATACATCAGGTTTGAACGCCACTCGCCCGTCACTGCCCAGATCGACGGTCCAGTAGGCCAGCAACACCGGCACTTTGACCGGAAGCCGGATGTTCTCGGTCTTGCCGTTGGCCAACTGCTTTTGAATGCCTTCGCGATTCCATTTAACCGGGTCGTTGAACAACAGCTCCACCAGTTGCAGCGGGTTTTCTACCCGAATGCAGCCGGAACTGGTGGCACGCACGGTTTTGGCAAACAGCTCGCGGTGCGGTGTGTCGTGAAGGTAAATCGAATATTCGTTGGGAAAACGAATCACCACCTGACCCAGCGAGCTGTCCGGTCCTGCGTCCTGGCGCAGGGTCAGACCGCGTGGATTGCTCCAGTCGACGGTCGAGGGATCAAGCACATTGCCTTCGCGGTCCAGCACGCGAATGCGGTTGGCGGCCAGGTAGCCGGGATTGCTCTGGATCTTGGGCAGCACGTCCTCCTTGAGGATCGTGGGCGGCACGGTCCAGGTCGGGTTGAACGTGATGTAGGTGATCTGCGCCTGGAAGATCGGTGTGTTGCGAGCCGTTTTACCGACCTGCACCCGGGACCGCCAGATCGGCTGACCATCGCGGTACATCGCCACCTTATAGCCGGCGATATCGACAATGACGAAGGTGCCCTGGAGTTTGTAGAGCAGCCAGCGCGCCCGCTCCATGTTCACCCGCACCTGATCGATTCGCGCCTGCACGGGCACGTTCAGGGCAGCCAGAGTTGTCTCCCCGGCCATGCCGTCCGCCCCCAGGTATTGCTCGTTTTGATACTTTTTCACCGCCGCTGTGACGGCGCCGTCGTATTGGGTGCCGTGGATCAATCGCGGGTCGAGAAAACCGGCTGCGACCATCCTCGCGCGCAATTGCGCGACTGCTGGTTCGTCCATGCCCGGTTTGAGCGAATGATCCACCGCCACCTTCGGCCAACCGCCCCGGTCCCGGATACCCCGCAATTGCGCCAGGGCCTGGCGCAAACCGACGTACACCGCTTCTTGCGGCGGCGCTAGAGCAAACGCCTTCGCTACGTCGTGATGGTCGAGCGCGGCGAAGAAGGTGTTGACGTCGTCACGAGGGTCGACGCCGCTGGAATCGAAATTCCAGTGGATATCGAGCCGCGAAGGATCGACCTTGCCCCGACGCAGCTGCAACAGCGCGGTGATAAACGTATGCGTGGTCGCCACATCGAACGCCGCGCGTTGCTCGGGTGTTACCGGGGTCGTCTGCATCGCGGTGTGGGAGCGGACCAACTCATCGACATGAAAATCCGCCGGGATCAAGCCATCGGCCTCGGTCGCGTTCAGGCTGGCGATCAATTGCGTGACATCGCGGTCATCGGTCCACGCGGCGCGATAAGCACGGTGCGTATAAAAATCCATGACCAGACGGCTGACGTCCACCCGCCGATAGCGTGGCGCCGTGAGCAGCGGTGGAAACGCGCTTTTCAAGGGCTCGAGCGACGCCTGAATCGATTGAGCGACGTTATCGTCCGCTGCCGCCTCGATAACGGAGATAGGCGCATCTACAGGCTCAATCGGCGAAGTTTCCGCAAAGGCCGTGCCGCTGATCAGAAAGCCCATAAAAAATATGCGGCTTATGAAGAATAACCTTGTTAAAAGCACCATGAATAATCCTTAATCTCCCGCATTCAAGGTCCAGCTTTCAATGTCCCTGCTAGACTCGAACTTAACATGATGAGACATCTATATGGCGCCACTACGTTTTGGCTATCTACTCGCGGGCCTGCTATTTACTGCAATGTCCGTACCGTCAGCCTACGCCGATTCGCTCTCCGCCGCCCTCATCAAAGCGGCTCCGAATGCTAACGCCAACGTCATCAACCTCGCCGTTCGCGCCTCACAATGCAGCATCGCTCAAGGCGCTGGCCCCGTGAAAAGACTGGCGATCATCGATTATTCGATGCCTTCGACCGAACAACGCCTGTGGGTGTTCGATTTAAAGAAGCGCAAGTTACTGTTTCATGAACTGGTCGCCCATGGACGCAACAGCGGCGAAAACATGGCCGTCAACTTCTCCAATCAAAACGAGAGCTTTGCTACCAGCCTCGGCTTATATCGTACGCAACAGAGCTATGTCGGACAAAACGGCTACTCGTTGCGCATGGAAGGCCTGGAGCCCGGCTTCAATGACAACGCGCTTGACCGCGCAATCGTCATCCATGGCGCACCTTACGTCAGTCCGGTACTTGCCCGCATCAACGGGCGGATCGGCAGGAGCCTCGGCTGCCCCGCAGTCCGACCGGCGGTAGCTCGTCGACTGATCGATTCGATGAAGGATGGGCAGCTTCTGTTTTCCTATTATCCGGATCAGCGCTGGCTCAAGTCCTCTTCGTACATCAATTGTGGCAGCGGCACGATGGCCTCAGCCGGCAAAAACACTGTGCGCAAGTAAACCCGGCGTGAACCTGTCAAAACTGTAATCCCCGCCTCAGACTTCTGAAAGGCAGCACTCGTTAGCCTCCCCGTCAACTTCCCACGTTGACGGACCGGGTAAACGGCATGCACTCCAGCACCACAAGACGCACCTTCGTTAAAGGCCTGGCCGCGAGCGGTTTGCTCGCGGGCCTCGGTTTATGGCGCACGCCTGTCTGGGCCGTTACCAGCCCTGGCGAACCTCAAGTGCTGGCGGGCACCGAGTTCGATCTGTCGATCGGCGAAACCGCGGTCAACATTACCGGCAATCCACGCACCGCCATGACCATCAACGGCGGCCTTCCCGGTCCTCTGCTGCGCTGGCGTGAAGGCGACACCGTCACGTTGCGCGTGAAGAACGCACTCAAGGTCGACACCTCCATTCACTGGCACGGCATCCTGCTGCCGGCCAACATGGACGGCGTGCCTGGCCTGAGCTTTCACGGCATCGAACCGGGCGGGGTGTACGTCTACCAATTCAAGGTCAGGCAGAACGGCACTTACTGGTATCACAGCCATTCGGGCTTTCAGGAACAGTCCGGCGTATACGGCCCGCTGATCATCGATGCCAAGGAGCCGGAACCGTTTCAGTACGACCGCGATTATGTGGTGATGCTGACCGACTGGACCGACGAAGACGCCGTCGGCCTGATGAAGACCCTGAAAAAGCAGTCCGATTACTACAACGAGCAAAAGCGCACCGTGGGCGACTTCATCCACGACGTCAGCGAGAAAGGCTGGGGGTCCACGGTCGCCGACCGAACGATGTGGGCCGAGATGAAAATGAACCCCACCGACCTGGCAGACGTCAGCGGCGCAACGTACACCTACCTGATGAACGGCCTGGCACCGGCCATGAACTGGACCGGGGTATTCCGGCCCGGCGAAAAACTGCGCCTGCGGTTTATCAACGGCTCCGCCATGACCTATTTCGACGTGCGCATTCCCGGCCTGAAAATGACCGTGGTCGCCGCGGATGGCTTGCACATCAAACCGGTGAGCGTCGACGAGTTTCGCATCGCGGTGGCAGAGACGTTTGATGTGATCGTCGAGCCGACCGAAGCGGCTTACACGCTCTTCGCCCAATCAATGGATCGCAGCGGTTATGCACGAGGCACGCTGGCGGTTAAAGCCGGTGCGACCGCGCCGACTCCGGCACTGGACCCTCGACCGCTGGTGACCATGGAGGACATGGGCATGGGCATGGGTAGCATGGACATGGCCGGCATGGACCACGCCAGCATGGGCGATATGGCGGGCATGGACCACAGCGCCATGGCCGGCATGCAGTCTCACCCGGAGACGGAAAAAGACAACCCGCTGGTGGACATGCAAGCCATGAGCCCCACCCCAAAGCTCGACGACCCTGGCCTGGGCCTGCGCAACAATGGCCGCCGCGTCCTGACCTATTCCGACCTGCGCAGCACCTTCGAAGACCCGGATGGTCGCGAGCCCGGTCGCACGATCGAACTGCACCTCACCGGCCACATGGAGAAGTTCGCCTGGTCGTTCAATGGCGTGAAGTTCTCCGACGCCGAGCCGCTGCGCCTCAAGTACGGCGAGCGGGTGCGGGTAGTGCTGGTCAACGACACGATGATGACCCACCCCATCCACCTGCACGGCATGTGGAGCGACCTTGAAGACGAAAACGGTCGGTTCATGGTGCGCAAACACACCATCGACATGCCGCCCGGCACCCGACGCAGCTATCGGGTCACCGCCGATGCGCTTGGCCGTTGGGCCTATCACTGCCACCTCCTGTACCACATGGAAATGGGCATGTTCCGTGAAGTTCGCGTGGAAGAATGAGGTGAACACCATGACCAGACTGATACTGATTTTTTGCGCACTCGCGACCGCGAACCTGACGCTCTCGCCAGCGATGGCCGCCACCGGCGACATGCAGGGCATGGACCATAGCCAGATGAGCGGCATGGACGACAGCCAGCTGCAAAGCATGGACGACGGTCAGATGCAGCCTGCCGCGCCGACTGAAAGCCGCACGCCAATACCGGCATTGACCGAGGCCGACCGCGCCGCCGTATTCACCAGCCCGGCGGGCCACGGCGTGCATGACACCGCCCTCAACTATTACTTCCTCGCCGACAAACTCGAATGGCAGGACGCGGACAACGGCAGTGCCCTGGCCTGGGATTTCTCTGGCTGGGTCGGCGGCGATATCGATCGGCTATGGCTGCGCTCCGAAGGCGAACGCCTCAACGGCAAGACCGAGGACGCCGAAATACAAGCCCTTTGGGGGCATGCGATTTCCCCGTGGTGGGACGTGGTGAGTGGCGTGCGCCAGGACTTCAAACCCGGCGCCCCGCAAACCTGGGCCGCCTTGGGCTTGCAAGGCATGGCGCTCTACAACTTTGAGACCGAAGCCACGGCGTTCATCGGCGAAGGCGGCCAGACCGCCGTACGACTGGAAGGCGACTACGACATCCTGCTCACCAACCGGCTGATTCTACAGCCGACTGCCGAGCTGAACGTCTATGGCCAAAACGACCCGCAACGGGGTATCGGTTCCGGGCTATCCAGCACCGAAGCCGGTCTGCGGCTGCGCTATGAAATCCGCCGGGAGTTCGCACCCTATCTCGGCGTGACCTGGAATCGCACCTACGGCAAAACCGCCGACTACGCCAACGCCGAAGGCGAGGATCGCAGCGAAGCGCGCCTGGTCCTCGGCGTTCGGCTGTGGTTTTAAACGCATTAATCCAACTCCAAAAACACAACCGCTCCGAGCGGTAAGAGGCCTTGCATGCGCATGATGAAAACGACAGTTGTTGCCCTTGGGCTGCTGATGAGCGCGATCGCTCAAGCACACCCCAAGCTGCTCTCCTCCACCCCGGCCGACGCGGCGGAAGGTGCGGCGCCGAGCACCATCGAACTGCACTTCTCCGAGAACCTGATGACGCAATTTTCCGGGGCGAAACTGGTGATGACTGAAATGCCCGGCATGGCGCATTCCCCGATGCCGATGAAGGCCAAGGTCTCGGGCGGCAGTGACCCGAAAACCATGGTCATCACCCCGCTCACGCCACTGTCTGCCGGGAGCTACAAAGTCGACTGGCGCGCGGTGTCTTCCGATACTCATCCGATCACCGGCAACGTTACGTTCAAAGTGAAGTGATTGATGAACGAAGCGCTCGGTATTGCACTGCGGTTGGGTCTGTATGTGGATTTGATGCTGTTGTTCGGGTTGGCGCTGTTTGCGCTGTACAGCCTTGAAGGTCAGGAGCGGCGGTCAGGGACCGTGTTGCCGTTGCGCTTGATGTTGGCGGGCACGACAGCATTGGGCGTCCTGCTGTCGGTTGCCAGCCTGGTGGTGATGGCGAGCGCCATGAGCGGTGAGTCGGACATAGCTGAGCTGCGTCCGCACATCGAGATGATGATTTTGCAAACGGACGTCGGATTTGCCTGGATCGTGCGTCTCGTCGCCTTGGTCGTCGCCGGCCTGGCGATGTTGTTCCACCCTCGTGCGCCAGGTGTCAGCGTGCTGGTGGCGTCGATGGCGGGCGCTATCGCCCTCGCCTCGCTGGCCTGGAGCGGTCATGGGGCGATGGACGAAGGTGGCCGCCGTGTCTGGCATTTCACCATCGATATTCTGCACTTGCTGGCGGCAGGCGTGTGGCTGGGGGCTTTGGTGGCGTTTGCGTTGATGGCGAAAATCAATGCCCTGCAAAGCGAAGCCCGCATTCGGTTGCTGGCTCGCACGGTGACCCGGTTCGAAACGGTCGGTGCGTTGATTGTGCTCTTCATCACGGTCACAGGCGTCGTGAACTACCTGTTCATTGTGGGGCCGACGCTCGATGAGGTGTTTCTGAGCACCTACGGGGTGTTGCTGTTCATCAAAGTCGCACTGTTCGCCGGGATGCTGGTGCTCGCCGCATTGAACCGCTTTCACCTTGGGCCGCTTTTGCAGCAGTCGTTGCGGGACGGGCAGTACCAGGTGGCGGCGAATGCGTTACGGCGCAGCGTGATCGTGGAACTGGTGGCGGCGGTGTTGATTGTCGGGTTGGTCGCCTGGTTGGGAACGTTGAGCCCGGAAAGGGTCGACCCATAGGGGGTGCCTCTTTCCAAGGCAATGCGTGACCTGATGCCTGCGACTATCTAAACTCCCTCGGTGGCCAAATATACTTTTGGCCCGACCAGGGAAATTCACATGGACCTTCAACATCGCAACAACGCACGCGTGATGGGCGACGGTCCGGCGACGCTGGTCTTCTCCCATGGCTTTGGCTGCGATCAAGCCATGTGGCGCTACCTCGTCGATCATTTCACGGGGCGTTGCAAAGTCGTGTTGTATGACCTGGTCGGCGCAGGGCAGTCGGACCTCGGTGCTTACGACAAAGAAAAATACAACTCACTGGCCGGGTATGCCGAGGACTTGGGCGATCTTATCGATGAGTTCGCCACCGGCCCGGTGATTCTGGTGGGACATTCCGTCAGCGCCATGATCGGTGCCCTGGTGGATCGTCAACGCCCCGGCACTATCGCCGCCCACGTCATGATTGGTCCTTCGCCTTGCTATATAGATGTCGACGACTACGTGGGCGGGTTCAAGCTCGAAGACATCCATTCACTGCTCGACACCCTCGACAGCAACTACCTCGGCTGGTCCAGCACGATGGCACCGGTGATCATGGGCGTCCCCGGTCAGCCGGCGCTGGGCGAAGAGCTCACCAACAGTTTTTGCCGTACGGAACCCGAGATCGCCAAGCAATTTGCCCGCGTCACGTTCATGTCAGACAACCGCAAAGACGTCGCGGGCCTGACCACGCCGACACTGATCCTGCAATCCAGCGACGACATCATCGCCCCCGTTGCCGTCGGCGAATACCTGCATGGCGTGCTTCCCAACAGCACACTCTGCCTGGTGGCCAACGTCGGTCATTGCCCCCACATGAGCGCGCCCTGCGCCTGCTCCGAGGCCATGGACAGCTTCCTGTCGCCCTGGATAGACCCGCATGTCGACTGACGAACCGCCGCTGCCGGACCCGCAGACGCTGTTCGAATGTGCGCCCTGCGGCCTCGTGGTGACAAAAGAAGACGGCACGATCCTGCGTGCCAATCAGACCTTCTGCCACTGGATCGGCTTCGATTCCCAAGCGTTGGTTGGCCGGCGCTTTCAGGACCTGCTGACCATGGGCGGACGCATTTTCCATCAGACGCACTGGGCGCCACTGATGCAGATGCAAGGCTCCGTCGCCGAGGTAAAACTCGATCTGGTTCACCACGACAAACACACGGTCACCATGCTGCTCAACGGGGTCAGACGCGAGCACGCCAACGGCGCGTTTAATGAACTGGCGCTGTTCGGCACCATTGACCGCGACAAGTACGAACGTGAACTGCTCAACGCGCGCAAACTCGCGGAGGGCCTGTTGTCGGAGAAAATGGCGGCCGATGCCGCCCTGCTCGACGCGCAGACCCAGCTGAACCGGGCCTACGAAAAGGCCAAGCGACGCGCTTCGTTCGCCGAACAAATGGTCGCCATCGTCAGCCACGACCTGAAGAACCCACTGACCGCCATCAAAATGGCCTCCGAAATCCTCGCTCAAGGCGAGCGCACCGCCAGGGAAACCAAACTGCTCGGCCACATCAGCCAATCGGCGGAACGCGCGCAGCGCATGATCGCCGACCTCCTGGACTTCGCGCTGGCCAGAGTCGGACGCGGCATCGGGGTTTCTCCGACTTCGCAGGACTTGCACACGCTCGTCAGACAGAGCGTCGACGAGCTGCGCATGGCGTTTCCCGAGGCGACGTTGCTGCATCAGTCCATCGGCACCGGTAACGCAAATCTGGACGCGGATCGGGTGCAGCAAATCATTGGCAATCTGGTTGCCAATAGCGTGGCCTATGGTGACCTCGCGCAGCCGATTACCATTACCTCGCGACTGGAAGAGAATCAGGCCGTGGTGTCGGTGCAAAACCACGGGCCGGTCATTCCAGCATCGTTGATTGCAATCCTGTTTGAACCGATGACTCGCGGCACAGACACCGACAGTGATGTGCGCAGTGTCGGGCTCGGGTTATTTATCGTCCGGGAAATCGCCATGGCGCATGGCGGTGATGTTTCGGTGAGTTCGACCCCGGAGGATGGGACCGTATTTAGTGTGTATTTTCCGTCAGGCGCCGTAGCGCCGTAAGCGCCAAGCCGAGAATTTGATCAAATCCATCACGGAAGCCGGATAACAATGAAAACCATAAAAAGCACACTCATCCTCGGCGGCCTGCTCGCGCTATCGCTGGCTGCTCAGGCGGAGCCATCGCATCTGGACAGCGTCATCCAGCAAGGCCAACTGCGGGTTTGCACCACGGGCGACTACAAACCCTATACCTACAAAGCCGAAGACGGCGAATATTCGGGGATCGACATCGCCATGGCCCACACGCTGGCCGACAGCCTTGGCGTCAAGGTCGAGTGGGTGCAGACCACCTGGAAAACCCTGATGCCCGACATGCTGGCGGGCAAATGCGACATCGGTGTCGGCGGCATCTCGGTCACGCTTGAACGCCAGAAAAAAGCTTTCTTCAGCACCACGCTGGACGTCGACGGCAAAATCCCGCTGGTGCGCTGCGAAGATCAGGCGCTGTACCAGACGGTCGAGCAAATCAACCAGCCTGCGGTTCGCCTGGTTGAACCGGCCGGAGGCACCAACGAAGCGTTTGTTCACGCCTTTCTTCCCAAGGCGCAGTTGAGACTTCACGACAACGTGACGATCTTTCAGCAGCTGCTGGACAAGAAGGCCGACGTGATGATTACCGATGCATCGGAAGCGCTGTACCAGCAGAAGCTCAAACCCGGTTTGTGCGCGGTGAACCCGAGCCAATTCATGCAGTACGGCGAGAAAGCCTACTTGCTGCCCCGTGATGACATCACCTGGAAGTTGTACGTCGATCAGTGGCTACACCTGGCAAAGGTCACCGGCAACTACCAGAAAATCCTGGGTCAATGGATAGCAACGCCCGCCTCCAAATAGCCGCAATACGTACGAGCCCCGCAGCCTGCGTCCGGCTGCGCGGCGGTCGTCGAAGACATCAGGCAATGACGTGAGACGGCACAGGTCTCCCCCGCCGTCGCGTCACACGTTAGTCATCGTGCAGCAATCCCGAACTGTACTCACTGAAACTGCTGCCGATCGCACTTCCACCGAACTTCAACTGATTCGTACCGTGGCCGTCGAAAGATTGGCAACCTTGTGAAAAGCACGTGCTGGTACTCACGCCCGAGCAAGCGCTCAACAGCAAAGCACCGGCGATCATCACGACTTTGAGGAGGTTCGGGATCATTTTTCAGTTTCCTGTGGTTGGAAGCGTGGCCATACAATCTGCGCCCCTCATCCTAGGCCGCAAATTCGTCTGGCATGATGAAACCTGTCAGGGCGACAGGATTGGTTCAGCTAAAAACCCGGCACTTGTCCGGGTTTCTTTTGATTGCTACATATCCAGGCACGTTTCAAAAGTGCCGTACCTGACAGCGTGATCATTGATAGATAGATGCTATCAACTCTTCAATCACACTTATCATCCTCAATTCCACAGCGTTACTGGCTGCTACGCAGGAGCTGGAAACCTCGACCATTTCCAGCAGCAATTGCTAAACACTGGAGTCCGAGGCACCTGAATTTCCAGCGGACTCGGAAGCCATTCCTCTTACAACGTCTACATCTTCGTTGCCGAGACGAGCACCGTTTTTCAAAACTGACATTTCTCCACGCAGCTCACCGACTAACTCCGCGATGGCTCGGCTGGACGTTAGTGTCTCGGTTCTAACCCCGGTGACCAATAACTCGACGTGACCTGTCGACGGCTCAAACACTTTGATCATGAGTGAGCCATCTGGATTTGAAGTGCAGATGCAAGAAAGAGGCAGAAAACTACACTCAATGATGTGGCGCAGCTCAAGGATGGAAATCATGACTCACGTCCTCAAAGTCAAAGATTGTTTAAGTTTTACTCAGTAATAATAGGCAACCCACCTCGTGTTGACGGAGATGGCGACCAATTGCGTCAACCCTATCAGCAGCATTCCGTGACCGATTTAGTGACACATACGGGTGAGTGGGACTGTCAGGATTGTAGTTGCCTTTCTTAAGCCACTCTCTACAGGCGCCTATCGCTTCCGGGACTCGCCTAAACCTCACAAGCCCAATCCTGATAAACTCCCCCACCTCCCAGCCTCACCGATTCCAGATCCCCAATGCCCCCAATCACCGCCACACCCGCCCCGCTCTCCCGCCGCTTTTCCGTCGCGCCCATGATGGATTGGACTGACCGCCACTGCCGTTTCTTCCTGCGCCTGCTCTCAAAACACGCGCTCCTCTATACCGAAATGGTCACCACCGGTGCGTTGCTCAACGGCGATCACGAGCGTTTCCTGCGTCACAACGAAGCAGAGCACCCGCTTGCGCTGCAACTCGGTGGTAGCGTTCCTCTGGACTTGGCCGCGTGCGCGCGCATGGCTCAGGAACACGGTTACGACGAGGTCAATCTGAATGTCGGCTGCCCGAGTGATCGGGTGCAGAACAACATGATTGGTGCGTGCCTGATGGGGCATCCGCAATTGGTGGCCGATTGTGTGAAGGCGATGCGCGATGCGGTGTCGATTCCGGTGACGGTGAAGCATCGGATCGGGATTAACGGGCGGGACAGTTACGAGCAGTTGTGTGATTTCGTCGGCACGGTACGGGATGCCGGGTGTACGAGTTTTACCGTGCATGCGCGAATTGCGATTCTTGAGGGGCTGTCGCCGAAGGAAAACCGTGACATCCCGCCGTTGCGTTATGACGTGGCGGCGCGGCTGAAGGCGGACTTTCCGGAGTTGGAGATTATTCTCAACGGCGGCATCAAGACGCTGGAGGCGTGCCACGCGCATTTGCAGACGTTTGACGGCGTGATGCTGGGTCGTGAGGCTTATCACAATCCTTATGTGATGGCTGAAGTGGACCAGCAACTGTTCGGCAGCACAGCCCCGGTGATCAGTCGGGCCGAAGCGCTGGCACAGTTGCGCCCTTATATCGCTGCGCACATTGATGCCGGTGGTTCGATGCACCACATCACCCGACATGTACTGGGATTGGGCACCGGATTTCCGGGGGCGCGCAAGTTCCGGCAGTTGTTGTCGGTGGATATTCACAAGGCGAAAGAGCCTTTGGCGTTGCTGGATCAGGCAGCGGCGCTGCTTGAAGGGCGTTAACGACTATCCGCGTTACAACCAAGCTGTTGATCGACAGCCTGGTGGTCAGTGTCAGAGCGCTGCAGCTTCAGTCCAGTTGACCCAACCGAACAGCCATGTCGCCAGGATCAACAACCCAAAGACGATCCGGTACCAAGCGAAGGCGGCATAACTGTGGCTGGCGATGAACTTGAGCAAGCCGCGCACGGCGATCATGGCGAAAAAGAACGCGGTGACGAAACCCAGGGCAAAGACCGGCAGGTCGGCGGCCTGGAACAGATCCCGGTATTTATAGCCCGAGTAGACCGCCGCACCGACCATGGTTGGCATGGCCAGGAAGAATGAGAACTCGGTAGCAGCCTTGCGTGACAGGCCGAACAGCAGCCCGCCGATAATGGTCGAACCAGAACGCGAGGTGCCCGGAATCATCGCCAGGCATTGGGCGAAACCGACTTTAAGCGCGTCGCTCCAGCGCATATCGTCAACATGGTCGACATACACCACGTGCTCCCGCCGTTCTGCCCACAACATGACGATACCGCCTACAACCAAAGCCACCGCCACGGTAATTGGGTTAAACAGATACTCATGAATCGTGTCGGCGAATAATACGCCCAAGACAACAGCCGGCATAAAACCGATCAATACGTTCAAGGTAAAACGTTGCGCGTTACGCTGTGTTGGCAAGCCTTTAATGATCTCGAAGATCTTGCGCCGAAACTCCCAGACGACCGCCAAAATGGCCCCCAGTTGAATAATGATATTGAACGCCATCGCACGTTCACCGCCGAAGTCGAGCAAGTCTGCGACAATAATCTGGTGCCCTGTACTTGATATCGGCAAAAACTCCGTCAGCCCTTCGACCACGCCTAAAATCAATACCGTAACCGTCGTCCAAAAATCCATTAGTTCCTCTCACCGACAAAAGCACATCAACTGACCTGCTTTAGATTTATCGCCAACGAGAAATTAAAACGCATCCAGCCGTGCATTTAAACTTAATGTTATTAAATGTCCAGCAACCCTTTATCAAGAGAGATGTTATATAACAACAAATATTAGTTATAGGGGAGTCGAAGAAACGCCAAAAACTCTCTGCCAACTAGACCTGACGCGGCCATATTAACGTTCTCAGAGAATCGGCATGTAACTGAATGTGTGAGCCGCGTGTATCGTTCTTGATCTGGAAAAGCGAAAGATCACGGAAAAAGATGGCACAATGATACTCTTTTGCCAGCTGCGTGCTGCATGCCACAACCGCGAAGAATCACGTCGTAGCCACCTGCAATGTTAAAAAAATTGTGATGGTCGCTGGAAAATTCCGTGAAATGTTACCAATTGTCAGTCACAAATGAGAATTGGTGCTTTAACATCCAAATGTCAGCACCCAGCCGAGTCAAAGCATGATGCTTACAGGGAAAATAACGACGACCCGCCACAACCACGTGAAGGAGGTGCCAGGCATTCTCACCATGGGGCGGACCCATTCAATAGCAGAGGATTTCAGAACTTTAGTTGCCAGCCACATTGCGCATGATATACCCGTTGACACAATGTGCTACAACAATTCATTTAGAAAAAACAGGGATACTCAATCGTACCGCGCAATCTTCATTGTGATTGACAGCCCCCAAGTGTTTGTTGAAAGCCTTACGCTGGTAGACAGTATTCGCGCACAGAATCAGGCAAGCATTATAGTTGTCGCGATCACTGGAAAAGGCACTTACAACAAGATGAAATACTATCTTGCCGGCGCCGACCACTGCATTAAGTTCGCGACATTACCGAATGAAAACTGCGACGTACTTGTTGATTTTTTCGACGGTGCAGAGTGGCAGAAGAAACACAGCTTGCTCCTCGATCCGACGCGCATGTGCCTGATTGGAGATTATAAAAAGCTCGACGTTTCGTTTCCCGAAATGAAGATTCTTGAAGCGTTTTCTGAAACCAGAAATCAAATATTGAGCCACGACGAAATCGCCAGAATCATGGGGCTAAATATAAATTTTTATGACCCAAGAGCCTTGGAAAAATCAATAAGCCGCCTTCGCGGCAAAATAAAAGGCATGTATGGCACCAACGCCATTCAAAGTATTCGTGGCCATGGATATCGTCTAATCAGGGGTCTTATCGCGACCGCTTGATGAGTAACAGGCAAGGGAGTTATTGCATTATGAACGCAACGGGGAGCGCGTCTTACGTCTATCCTGCGAGTCATTATTTGTCTCGACAATTGATCCTCACTCGCGATGACTGTCCTTTTGGCAGCGAGATCAGAATACAGCTTGACGACCATCAGGCTCAGTCCACGCCTGCATGGGTGAACCCGATGAGTAGCCTTTACAGTGAGGTACTCACGCAAACCCGGCAGATTGCCTTCTCGCTTAAAGATCGCAATACCTCAAGCGAAAGCAAATACCTGAGCCGTCGATTCGTATGCGTCAGGCAGTCGGATCTGGCCAGTTCCGCCCTCACCGAAGAGCTGATCCAGTGCGCCGATGCGCTGGGAAATCTTGGCCAGACGCTGGTGATCGCACTCAATGAGCTGCCCCTCTCGGCGGTCAGCTTCGTCGAAAAAAAGAAAATCCTCAACAACCTGTACCTGTTGAAAGATCACGGTATTGAAATCGCCTTCGATGATTACAACATCGACGATGAAAGTATCGAGATGTTTACAACCCTGAATTTATTCGACTATATAAAGATCCCGCTTTCAACCCTAGACTTGAGTCTTAAACTCACTGGCAATCCAGAACTTTTCAATCGACTTCACGAACGCATGACGATGCTGACGCACACCACAAAGGTTGCATTTATTGCGGACAGAGTGGAGCAAGCTGCTAGCCATATACTGGCTCGCGCACTGCCTTTTGAATACTTTCAAGGGAGCCATTACTCCCCTGCCGATATCCTATTAAATTAAAACCGAGCGCCCCCTTCAGGAGAGAGACATGGAAAGCAGCACACCCCTCCCCAGAAAATACTTTGTCGTCGTCACTCATAGCCCGGCACTACAACTTGAGCTTGAGGCATTGCTCTCGAGCGAGCGATATAACTCATTCGGCACGTCACAGGCAAAAATGTTTGTCGAAGGTGTTGCCCGCCCCTCCTCAACGCCAAAACTCATGGAGTTCATCTCCCCTCACCTGGACATTAATGTCCCACCTGTTATCAAGCATGATACTCAGCGCATACTTGCGACCTTTGAATCCGAGTGGTTAGCCGCGCAATCCGACACATCGTTTAATAATATCAATTCGCTGACAGGCGACACTCGGGACGAGTCCGTCTCAGTGAATGTGATAGCCCACTCTTCGTGCTCAGACGCCTGGCAACTGAGCAATGGCAGCGGTGCGCTGATCAAAGACGATGTCGAGATTGTCTTGACCGGCCTTGAGGCGACGCTGGTCAATAAAATGCTGCACCATGATGACCGAGTGGTCAGCAAAGATGATCTGATTCGTAGCATTGGCAGAGAACCGGAGCACTATCGCGGTCTCGAAATGTGCCTTAGTCGACTGCAGGAAAAATTTAAAAATGCCAGTAATGGCGAACGCCTTTTCCGCGCGGTTCGAAACCGAGGCTATTGCCTGATACAGAAAATCACACGGGCGAAAAGTATCACCTGAGCCATACTAATGACCCTCTTGGTAGTGCATTACAAAAACAAGAAAGCACTTCACGACTCTACTTTTTCACCACACCCTTGATCTATTTTCTCCAGCGCTGTGCCGCGCCATTTTCTTAATTGTCGACCATTTCTAACACTGCCCATCCAATCTAACGAACAGCAACTAACGACCCGTTAAAAGTCGTCAGACTGCTTTCAGATCGATCAATTAATCTATTCACTGACGAGCGCGCCGCACAGTGGCGTTTCGATCGTCAATGCGGCGCCATCTTATAAAAACAATAACGCTGATTTATCAACTTTGGCTGTTGTCTGTCGACGCGCAAATGGACGTATTTTGGGGATATCGCATGGTTAACAATCTTCGTATCAATCGAAATACCCACCTCAAAGGACTGACCTTCTGGGGACAGTGGGCATTGGGTCAGGGCTATGTAATGGCCCTGTTGTTTTTATTAGTTTATTACCAGACCGGAACACTGGAGTTCTATTATCGAGTCTGCGCCATTCTGACGGTATTGGCCTCGGTACCCGCTTATACATGGTGTGGCGTCTATGCCAAGAAGGACAACTACCTGGCGGGACTGGGACGTTTGCTGATGGGCTGGTCAATGACACTCGCGGCATTGGCCTGCGTGGCATTTATCTGCAAGGCTGATGAGCTGTTTTCGCGCCAGATCATCCTGGTGTGGGCGGCCGCCGGTTACCTTGGGCAAGCTCTGCTGTACGTGCCGCTGCATGGATTCTCGCAATACTATCAACGGTCACTTCAGAGCGAGCATAAAACCCTGATCGTCGGTACAGGCGAGTTGGCATTGGGGCTTGCCAGGAAGCTGCGCAGCCTTGAGCACTTTCCGCTGGTGGGTTTGGTCAGCACAGACACCACGCTCCCGCTGGGCTTGGGAGCGCCGCGTATCGTCGGTCCTCAGGAGCAACTGCTGGAGTTGATCAAAGCCCACGACATCCGCCGCTTGTACATCACGCTGCCCCTGAGCGAAGCGGCAAAGATCGAAGCCATGTACATCGATCTGCTGGGGGCCAATGTCGATGTGGTCTGGGTGCCGGACTTGAACAGCCTGACGCTGCTCAATCACTCGGTGCGGGTCGTGGACGGTTTGCCGGCGATCTATTTGAACGAAAGCCCGTTGACCAGCCAGCCCACCGCCGCACTGAGTAAAAGCCTGCTGGAAAAGAGCGTGGCGCTGTTGGCCATTGTCCTGCTCAGCCCCCTGCTGTTGCTGATTGCCCTGGCCGTGAAACTCAACTCTCCAGGGCCGGTGTTCTTCAAACAGGACCGTCACGGCTGGAATGGCAAGGTGATCCAGGTCTGGAAGTTTCGCTCGATGCGCGTGCACGACGACCATGAAGTCAAACAGGCTAGTCGAAACGATTCGCGGATCACCGCGGTGGGACGATTTATCCGTCGCACGTCGCTGGATGAGTTGCCGCAACTGTTCAACGTGCTGCAAGGGCATATGGCCCTGGTGGGCCCACGCCCGCACGCGGTTGCGCACAACGATTACTACTCCGGAAAAATTCTCGCCTACATGGCCCGTCACCGAATCAAACCGGGGATTACCGGCCTGGCTCAAATCAACGGATGCCGTGGCGAGACCGATACCCTCGACAAGATGCAGAAACGCGTGGAAATCGACCTCAAGTACATCAACAACTGGTCGTTGTGGCTGGACCTGAAAATCCTGGTGAAGACACCCTTCACCTTGCTCTCCAAAGACATCTATTGATGGCTTGGTGACTGGGCACCGCAGAATGACAAGGGGACGCAAGTCCCCTTTTTCGTGGGCGTCTATCGAGCTTTGCCGACCTATCAAGACAATTGACCGAACGTGACAGGACTGTCGCCGAGGGATCTGGCTTACGGGTTTCAGTGGGTCGGGATAACGCAGCGAACGCTGCACAGAAGAGGCTTCAGCGTACGACCGTCAGAGCATGGCCCTTACGGTCGATCGCATCGCGAGCTACAGCGCTGATCGCCCTGTAGCCAGCTCGCTGTCACTCGGTGATCTTGTCGAAGTTGCGGTAGAACATGTCGCTGTCACGGCTATCGGTCATGGAGTGTAGCCAGTAGCTGCGATTGAGCCGCGCGCCACCGTCCCGGGTCAGTGGCGACCAGACGATATTGGCGCGGCGCATGGTCGACATGCTCATGAGTTCGTCGAAAGGAATCGAGAGGTAGATGCCTTTGTCGAAACTGCCTTCGCCGTATTCTGCGGTGGTGGCAGTGGTCAACGTGGCCCAGGCACCGAATCGTACGCCGTTGGAAAACTCCCGCGACAGGTCGATCGTGGTGCCCCAATCCCGCGCCAGGTAGCGTCCAACGCTGACGGCTGCCTGGGTATCGAAAGGCAAATCGGTATACCCGGTGATGTGACCGGTCACGGTCGAGTAATCACGCAGACCGAAGCCCTGGTTGAACTCGCGCTGACGCACATAGTTCAGGTCCGCGCCCACCGACCAGCGCTGGCCCGTCGGACGAAACAGCACCTCACCGCCAACGCCGGCAAACATCGATTCCAGATAACCGCCGTAGACCATGCCAAACAGGTCTTTATCAAGCTGCTCGGCGTGGTTGAGCTGAAACGTCGGCATGGTGACGTCCGACGTCGTCAGGTACTTGCGCAGGTCGGTGCGCACCCTTGGCAAGCCGCTCGGCGCGTCGTAGGTGAAGTGGTCGTAGTTGTTCGCCAGATTGGCACTGAGCATGCCGCTCCACCACGTGTTGCGCGTGAAGCGATACTCGGCGTCCGCATCGGCACTCAACTGATAGAGCAAGCCATCAGGGCCACCGACGTTCTGTTTGTAGCCCAGCCCGACACCGTAGTTGAACGGATCACGCGCTGCGGTATAGAGCGTGGTCTCGGTGTGTGGCATCGCCGCATTGACCTCGGTGCTGCGGTGCAGGGTTTGCAGCGGCTCCTCGTTGTTGACCACCTCGCGAAAGGTCTCGCGCGGCACGCTGGTTTCTTCCAGCGGCAGGTCGTAGCGTTTGTTCACCAGAGTGAACCAGTCGATGTCGTCGTTGACGCTGTTGTCCAGAATCCGGCTGGCGCGCCCGACCGCTTTTGCCGAATGGAAATAATTCGACTGTTCGCCATACACAAACAATTCTGAGCCGCGTTGAGTAATGCGCTCGACTTTGTAGCCGGCGTTTTTCTGCAATCGTTGCGACACGTTGGCCCAATTGACCTGGTCCGGCGCAATGTTGGGTGCGTGTGCCGGCAGACGCTCCGCCGGCGGATCGTAAGTCTTGGCCGGCGCTTTGCGGCTGACGAAGTTGGTGTGCAGGGTGATGCCGAACATCGCGGTATTGCCGCGTTCCCAGCCAGCGCTCAGATCAACCGAATCGGTCAGCTTGAACACCGCGCCCAGGTTGATGGGCGAGTCTTGCTTGATCACGTTGTCCTTCGGTTCGTTTTTATAGTCGTTGCCTTCGTACTCGAGTTTCAGGCTGAGCGGCTCCCAGGGAGTCTGGTAGGTCACGCCGCCAAACAACGAGGGACGTCCACGGAAATAAGCGCTGGTATTGACGTCACCGGTGCCCTCGCCCTGCGGCCGGGTCTTGAAGCGATCGTCCGCCCAACCCAGCGGGTTTTCGAAGTCGCCTCGATTGCCAATGTAGCCCCAGGCAATGCCCGCGCTGAAATCGAAGTCGTCATAGCGTTTGTTGGCGACCAGGAACTCGCTGGAGAACAGACCGGTGCCGCCTACGTCGCGAAAACCCAGGGCTACATCAGGTGCCCAGTGGGTTTCTTGCCACAGGCGCACCTTGAGGTCCACGGCCTTGTCTTTGTAACTCTGGTCACCGCTCAACGATTCGGGACCGTACCTGCGGTTGGTGATGGCAGTGTAGCGAAACGAGCCTTCCAGCCATTCAAACGGCTGCAATGAAACGCTGTAGCGACTGTAGGGGCTGGTCCGACTGGCGTTGACACTCAACTCACCGGCCGGGGCCATTCGGGCGGTCGGCGTCTGCATCAAGCCCACGCCGCCGAAATCATTCTGAGTCAATCGCGGCTCTGCGTGAGCCAGACCACACGGCAATAACAACACTGCTGCAAAACGTAAATTCAAGGAACCACCTCAGCCAGTTGCGTGGCAAGAAATTCGGCCAACTGCTGATTCAGTTCAGGTATAGGCGGATTGAGATCATCGTTTTTGACGGGGACCAGGATCTTGCTGCCCGCGGCAGGCACCTGACCGCTTTCGCGATTCCACGGCGCGATGCCGACTCGTCGGGTGACGCCATCGGGCTGAATGATCCACAGGTAATCGGTTTCGGCGTCGTCGCTCAGCGGCGAACACGCTTGCAGGTAATCACGAGCCTCTTGCATCGGCCGATAGGCGAGCCGGCACGGTTCGGCGACCGCGCCCAACACATCAACCACATTCGAACGCATCGGGTAGATCAGGCTGTCGCCGTCATCGAGGCGAAAGTTGCGCGCGAACCCGACTTCGACTGCGACCGGATCCAGCACGGCCACCTGGCGCCCGGTCACCGGCAAGCGACTGACGTGCTCGTACATCTGCAGCGCCAGTGCCGCGCGGCTGGGGCGATCGAAGAGCAAAGCCGTGCGCTGCAGCACTTTCAAATCGAACAAGACGCCGGCTTTGAGCCGGGTCTGCTCTTCGAGCAGTGACGGTCGCATCCAGGCTGCAGCCAGCCAGTAGCTTTCGGGGTTGGGCCGCGCCATGCGCATCACGTCCAGCGCGCGGCCACCGGGTTGCAGCTCGACCGCCCCCGGATGGCCGACGTCGCCATCGACGCTGACCGCCGCCTGACTCACGCCCGCCACGACCCACAACAGACACGGGCATAACACCTTTGAAAGCTTCAACGGACCGCCCCGCGTTCTGCGGTCAACTGCACGATCTTCACGCGCAGTTGCGTCGTCAGTTGCTGCTCACTTTGCAGGATGAAACCACTGTCGGGATCGACCCAAAAATGATTGGTCGCGCGCAGGCCAATCGCCGGCGCCTCAATCTGCTCATCGACACGCAGCACAGCGTATTCCTTGTCCAGAATCCTGATGGTTTCCATGGTTTGCCGGGTGAAGCGACTGTTCACCGCGACCCCCACTTCGTAGCCGTGATAGAGATCGATCCAGCGCTGGCTGGTGTACCCGTCGGGCAGCCGATGAAGGCCTTGCCTGAACGGCGAGACCGCTTCAAAACGGGTCCCGTCGAGATCACCACCGAAGCCCAGACCGACAGTGCGAACCGCCAGTCCATCGCGCAGCATCAGCACTTGCTTGCCGGACGCGACCCAGTACTGCAAGTCACCTCGGGCACGCACCATCGCCAACACCCCGACGCCGGACGGTGTGGTCAGTTTGAGTTGGGGGTATCGAACCGCGGCTACCTGGGCCGGGGTCAGCTCCAGGTCGTCGGGCCCGCTGGCCACGGCTTTGAAGTTCGCCATCGTGGCCTTCATCAGGGGATTACATCCACACAACAGCAAGGCCGCCATCAAGCAGACGCTAACGTTCAACGTTCTCACAGTGGGACCAGGCCTTATCTGCTGTTGGCTTCACTTAAATTGTTTTGTGCCGCTGCGCCCATACCGAGAATCGAGGCAGATGGCACCAACTGACTGATGAAGCGGTTCCAGCGGGTGACGTTGGCAGGGCCCACGTAGACAATGTCTTGCGGGCGAACATCGAAGTGAGTGGCGAGCGCCATGGCGGACGGCGACTCGGCTTGCAGCTGATAGATTTTTGCGGGTTCTGTATCGAGGTTTTCCACGCCCCGGATGACGTACACGGCATTGCCGTTCGACGTGGTCTGGTTCAGGCCGCCGACCGAGCCGATGACGTCAGACAGATTCATGGTGCGGGTCTTGAACGTCAGCGCGCGCGGCTGATTGACCTCGCCCATCACGTAGATCTTTTTGCTGTCGTTGTACGGCAGGTACAACTGATCGCCGCCCTTGAGGTAGACCTTTTGCAGTTCGGCATTCTGTTGGTTGATCGCATCAAGATTCAGCGGGTACACCCGCCCGTTGCGCGTCAACAGCAGCCCCGACAAGTCGGCATTCACCGGGTCGATCCCGGCCGAACCCAAGGCTTCGACCACATTCAGCGCATTGGTGGAAATCGCTTGCGGGCCGGCTTTCAATACTGCGCCCGAGACCACCACTTTCTGACTGGCAAAGCGCAACACCGCGACATCCACTTGCGGGTCCGAGATGAAGGTCGACAACTTTTCGGCAATGTCGGATCGCAGTTGCTGGACAGTCTTGCCGGCGGCCTGGACTTCTTTGATGTAGGGGTAATACAGCGTGCCGTCGGAACGAACCAGACGGCCGTTGGCATCAATTTGCTGTTGCGCCCCCGAAGGTGCGGTCAGTTCAGGATGGTCCCATACCGTGATATACAAGACATCGTTGTTACCGATGCGGTATTCGTCGGGCGGGGTCAACAATTCTGTGGGCAGTGACTCGTGTTTCTGTGAGGCCCTGTCCATGGCAATGAGCTTGGGTGTAATCGGAATAAGCTCGACCCGACTGCTTTCGCTGGCACCTTCGCGCGTAATCTCGCTGGTGCTCAGATGTTGCCCCGGCGAAAACATACAACCTTGCAAAGCAATACTTGCCAGCATTAAAAATGGAACACTACGAATCATAATGGCACTACGCTATTCAAGGGCAAACCCAAAACAAGATCGCCCAGTGTTAGCCGGGCAATCTTGAATGACACCTGCGATATTTATCAGTTACTTGTGCCGGTCGTCCCGGTAGTGCCCGTTGTCCCGGTGCTGCCGGTTCCGCCATTGGAACTTCCGCCGCTGTTGGACGCGGCCACGGCACCGGCCACCAATGCGGTGCTGGCCACCGCCGCTTGACCAGCCGTCACCTCACCTACAACTTTGGTGTCCAGTGTGAGTGCCTCTTCCGCGGCGAGTGCCCAGCCGCTCGTCATCGACAACAAGGCACATAGCATCATCTTTTTCATATCAAACTCCTTCTGGCATGTTCTTTATATCTACGGACTTGCGGGGACTGTTTCCAGTCAATTTTCCCGACCTTAATTAACATCGCCGCCAGATATAACAATTGAGCGAAAAACACCCCGTTAAATGCACGCTCATCAGCCTTGATCGAGGTATCCCCTGGGATGCTTCGATTGCCAGCGCCAGGTGTCCGTCATCATTTCCTGCAAACTGCGCGTGGCCTTCCAACCGAGTTCCTTCTGCGCCTTGGAGGAATCAGCCCAACACTCGGCGATATCGCCCGAGCGGCGCGGCATCACGCGATAAGGCACCCGCCGCCCCGAAGCCTGCTCGAATGCCCGAACCACCTGCAGCACGCTGTAACCGTCGCCGGTGCCGAGGTTCCAGACATTGATTCCGCTACGCGTCGAGATCGATTGCAGTGCCTTGAGATGCCCGTCCGCTAGGTCCACTACATGAATATAGTCGCGCACGCCGGTGCCATCGACCGTGGGGTAATCGTCGCCGAATATCGACAATTCCTGCAGACTGCCGACCGCGACCTGACTGATGTAAGGCACCAGGTTATTGGGAATCCCGCTGGGATCTTCACCCATATGCCCACTGGCATGGGCACCGATCGGATTGAAGTAACGCAACAACGCGATGCTCCATTTCGGCTCTGCCGCGCACAGGTCACGCAACACGTTTTCAATGATCAGCTTGGATTGCCCGTAAGGATTGGTGGGCGTGCCCGTGGGGAAATCCTCGCGAATCGGCATCTGCTCGGGCGCGCCATACACCGTGGCCGACGAACTGAACACCAGCCGGAATACGCCGGCCGCGGCCATCGCCTGGCATAGCGTGATGCTCCCGCAGACGTTGGATTCATAATATTCAAGCGGCTTGCGCACGCTTTCGCCGACCGCCTTGAGGCCGGCGAAATGCAGGACGGCATCAATGGAATGTTGCTGAAAAATCCGGTCCAGCAAGGGCCTGTCGCACACGTCCCCGTGAATCATCAGCGCGGATTTTCCGCAGATGGCTTCTACCGCATGCAGCGCGGCGTCAGAGCTGTTGCACAGGTTGTCCAGCACGACCACTTCGAAGCCCGCTTCAAGCAGCGCAAGTGTGGTGTGAGAACCGATATAACCGGTTCCACCCGTTACCAGAATCTTCATAGAGCGGTCCATAGTGGGGTATTTAAGTGTTCAACTGTCCGGCACCAGGCCTATAACGCCCGGCACACATCACACAGTGACGCCCACTACTTATTAACACCTCATCCGAACTAACACTATTAACCGACACCGACTAAAACTAACTAAAATCAAACATACCCGACAACTAATAACATTTACAAAGTTACAAGCGTGCCACTAATTGCCATGAAACCACTGCTGGGGTATTAAAGTACAAACGCTGTAATACATCGACATTCACAGTCCCGTCTTTCGTGCTCTGTGAACAATGACTTTCCAGGATATATCTATGATTCGTAAATGCTTGTTCCCCGCCGCCGGCTATGGCACGCGCTTCTTGCCCGCTACCAAAGCAATGCCAAAGGAAATGCTGCCGATCGTCAACAAGCCTTTAATTCAATACGCCGTGGAAGAAGCACGAGATGCCGGCTTGCAGCACATGGCGATTGTGACTGGCCGGGGCAAACGGGCACTGGAAGACCATTTCGATATCAGCTATGAACTGGAACACCAGATTCGCGGCACCGAAAAAGAAAAGTTTCTGGCCGGCACCCGCGAGTTGATTGAAACCTGCACCTTCGCCTATACCCGCCAGGTCGAAATGAAAGGCCTGGGGCACGCGATTCTCAGCGGTCGTCCCTTGATCGGCGATGAACCCTTTGCCGTGGTGCTGGCCGATGACTTGTGCCTGAACCTGCAGGGCGACGGCGTCCTGGCGCAGATGATCCAGCTCTACAAAAAATTCCGCTGCTCGATCGTGGCCATTCAAGAAGTCCCCCATGACCAGACGCACAAGTACGGCGTCATTGCCGGCGAACTGATTTCCGAAGGGATCTACCGGGTCAACAGCATGGTCGAGAAACCGGCCCCTGAGGATGCGCCCTCCAACCTGGCAATCATCGGCCGCTACATTCTGACCCCGGACATCTTCGACCTGATCGCCGACACGCAACCTGGCAAGGGCGGCGAAATCCAGATCACCGACGCACTGATGAAGCAGGCGCAAAATGGTTGCGTGCTGGCTTACAAGTTCAAAGGCCTGCGCTTTGATTGCGGTGGTGCGGAAGGCTATATCGACGCGACCAATTTTTGCTATGAGCAGCTGTACCTCAACGACCTTTAAGCACCGCTCACCCTGCGCATCCGACATCAAACCCCTTCATCCAGGCAGGCCACTATGACCACCGCAAAACGCTCGGCAGACATCGAACCGAAGGCGAGCAACTTCGCAGTGATGGCCTGGCTGGGCACCAGCCTGCTGGTGGAGCGCATCGGGGTGTTTCCCTCGTCGGGCGATCTCCTTCGCCCGGTCAAGGCGCTGCGTCCCCTGCTCGCTCACCTGAAGAGCCTGTACGTTCACCAGGCGCTGGATATCGAGGAGCACAACGGACTTAAAATGATATTCAACGACTGGCGATTCCGGGTTCGTCCCCACGACAGCGACCCGGTTGTCGTGATCACGGTTGAGACACGCTGCGATGCTGATCTGATGCCGCTGAAAACCGCAGAGCTGCTGGGGCATCTGGAGCATTTTGAACGGTGACGACTATTTCAACCCTGCACCGCAACCCTGCTCACCGACCCCACCGACGATCAGTCGATAGAGATGATCGGCAATCAGCCGACCGCCCGTACCGGGAATGGGATGTATCTTGTCCGGGCCGATCATCGGGGTCGGCCCGTCACTGGCATAGCGTTTGAAGTCGGGACCGAATGCACACTGCAAACTTAAAAACGTGATGTTTTGCGAACGCGCCCAGGGTTCCAGTACCCGGGCATAATCCGCCATCGGATAGGCACTGGAACGCGTGGTGTCCTGACGCAGGATCACGTCGATGCTCGCCGCTGGATGGATCTCGCGAATCATCCGCACCAGCCCTTTGATGTTCTCCAGATAATCCTGGGGCTTTACGCCAAACCCCTGATCGTTACCCCCCAACATAATCAGGTAAACGTCCGCCGGCATCTTTGAAACGACTGCCTTCCACTGGGTTTGCCACTGGTTGTCGTCTTTATAAAAGTCAGCAGAAGTGGCGCCGGAAGCTGCGAGTTTGGAGACCCTGACGCCGCCGCGATTATTGGCCAGCCACAAACCGAACAGCGTCGGCGTACCCTTCACCACTTCGAGTCTTAACGCCCAATCCGCGCTGGCGGGGACGCTCAGTTGCACTTCCTGTACCCCGGAACCCGCCATCGTCAACGCTTGCCAAGGGTCTGAAGGCGCCCACCGATAGCGCAACTCATTGGTTTTGCCGTCGCCCAGATAGAGCAATCTGGCTTGGGCAATAGAGGTATCGATGACGGCCGTCTGACTGGAATCCACCTCAAGCCACGCCCCCACCTGGCCGGTCACAGTTCGGCTGTCCGGGCTCGCCTGGCCAAGACTGGAAACGTCCCAATCACCACTGAAGAACTTCTCGCTGCTGCGGGTGTACTTGACGTTGGTACCGCCGAGCGCGGCGCCATGGTTGAACCCGACATAACCGGGTCCGGCGAAACCGAAATCCTTGGCCAGGCGCTGAGTCAGGGTGTTCAGATAAAAGTCCTGCCCGGCGCTATAGCTGTCGCCAATCACTGAGATGTCCAGCACCTCCCCCGCTTTACCCCTGCCCAGACCGGCAAGCCGTTCACTTGAACTGCGCACCTCGACAACCGGAGCCGGCGCGGGACGCACATCATCGACATAGGCCATTGGCTCATCCCTCAATCAAATCACCCGCTGACTGCTGCTCAGGATTGAGACACCTTCAGCTCGGGTGTTGGCGTCTTTTTACCGCTCGGGCGCTCGCCCAGAAACAGCACGGACGTCAGGGCGAAACGACTGAATACATTCGACAACAGCACAGGCCCCAATAGTCCGCAGAGCACACCGCCGATGACCAGGATGCTGTCGTCGGTAATGCCCAATCGACCGAACGCGAACCGTGAACTGGCCGCAAACAACACGTGAAACAGGAAGATCGCGTAAGAGTATCCGCCCAACCAGATCAGTGCTTTTGAACGCATGTCACTCGACAACAGCGCCACACAGGACGTACAGCCGACAAGCAATCCGACAAGGCTTCTGCGATCGACGATCAGTTCGCGGTCCACGGCTGCAATGTAGAGCAATGCGATGGAGATCAACAAAAACACGACCGGCCCGATCACTTTGAGCGATTGCTTTATCACCGCGACTTTCTCGTGGCAGATCATTCCCGTGACGAAAAACGGCAGCAAATAGAACGCGCCATTAATGCCAAACGCATCGACCGCGAAGGGCGGCAACAAGAACGCCACCGCTGAAAACAGCAACAACAGGTACAGCCGCGTCATCGTCTGCAACAGACCACGCCACTGCAGAAAACCGACAAACATGAAAATGATGAACACCGCCTGCAAAAACCAAAAATGGTTAACCGGCACATAAAACGACAACAAGGCCTGGATTAACCCGACGTCCTTGTTCACACCCGGCGCGACAGCCTGCAATACCGAAAATGGAACACCGACAAAAAACAACGGCACGATCAACCGTCTCACCTTGCCAGAGCAGTAAGCGGAAAAGTCATTGCCCCTGATTTTGTAGATGGAATAGATGTAGCCCGATATGAAGGTAAACAGCGGCATCCTGACGTACACCATCGAGTCAGCCAGCACTCGAAACGGCGACCCCAGGTCTATTTTCAATCCGCCCCCCAGCGGCCCGATCACGTGATAGAGCACCAGCAGCAAACACGCCAGGCCTCTGAGGGTTTCTATTTCCAGCGACTTCTTCTTGCTTTGCATACAGCCCAAACCTCAGTTCAAGACCCGCGATTCAACCGGCCCGGGGTTTCTTGCGCGTAACTGCAGCCCCAGCCCCAGAAAGAGCACCGGCACCACCATGGAGAAATGTCGTGCGAACGAGCCAAAGTCAGGCTCGAACAGGCCCTGCACCAATAAAAACGACAGTGGAATCGCAATCAGCTCTTTGACTTTCGGTTCGATGATCGAGCCCTTGAAATGACTCGCCGTGATCATTTTGAAGATCAACAACGAGGTCATCATCATCAGCACGACAAAGATGATCTGGCCCAGGCCAGACAGCAGGATCAACTCCACCGGGAACGACAACCTGAAGAAGATGCTCATCGAGTCCACGGCCTGGGAAACGAAGTCGCCGCCGCTGAGCCACGACACGATCAATGACTTCGAGCCCTCCTCCCCCAGAGTCCGCTGTTCGTTGTTACTGGCGCGAATGGACGACACCGAGTAGCCGACCAGCAGTTGAATCGCGGTGGCAATCACCAGGTAGAACATGAACAACATCACGAAAAAGCTGAAGCGCGATACACGCTTCTTCATCACGCACACACCGACCCAGACCAACGAAAACAATATCCAGTAGGGCCGAATCAGCACGCCATAGAACAGCGCAGAAAGAAAAAAGCCCACCCGGTATCGCTTCGAAAAAGAAAAAAACAGGATGGCGATGACCGCCACAGACACAATGATTTCCTTGGTCAGGTTATCCAGAAAGAACGATCTGACCACGCCCCACAGGCACAGGGTCAGAAAGATCGTCAGCGGTATTCTTCTGAAGATGAAAATCGGAATAGACGTCAGGAACAAGTTGCACAACATGCCGTAGGCCCACGCGTTGTCCAGGTTAATCCCGGTGGGTCGCAACAGGTACGCGGAACATTCGTAGGAAGAGCGGTCTGGCGAAAACGGATTCCAGAAGTTGCAGTTGTCCGAGCGAGCGTAGGACGTCCACAAAGTCATCGCATCAGGACCCGGATCGCGGTGCATCAACAGCGGCATCGCAATGGACAGGAAAAGACCGCAAAACAGAATCAGGAAGGAAATGGACGAATCCAGTTTTCTGCCGCGAAACTCGATGGAAGGCAGGGATAACGCCATTACACAGTCCCCTTCGTCCGGGCAAACTGAGTCAGCAACGCAATGACGACCAGTTGCACCGTAATCGAAAAGACATTGCCCCACGCCGCGCCATAGATTGAATAGTGCTTGATCAGCACGTAGCTGACGGGCAGCGAAATCACCAGGCAGATCGCCGCACTGGCCAATGACACTCGACTGTTCTTCGAAGCGATAAGGCCTCCCCAAACGATGTCGCCAATGGCACGAAGCGCAAACGAAAAAATCAGGACCGCTAAAATCCTGTTGTCCGGGCGCGGAACAGCTGCATCGACATAATCCAGCAGGATGTTGAAAAAGGCGTAGATCGCCACCGCCACAGCGCCGGAAACCACCAGCGAACGCAGCACCCATTGATTCAGGAACAACTGCCGAACCGTCAGCGCCTGTGGATTATTCTTGTAGCGCTTGGCGAGTACGGGAATGCCGACGACAGCAACAACCGCGTAGGACAGCGCTTGCAGGGTATTGGCGGCGGACCAGGAATACACGTACTTGCCGAGGCTGGCGTAGGGCTCGATGTCCAGAATAAGAAAGCGCTCGGCGTATTGGCTCAACGCGATCAAGCCACCGCCCAGGTAAAAAGGCAGCCCGGCTTTCCAGACGGACACCGTGGTGACGGCACTGACCTCCCGCTCCCGGTGAACGTTAACCACAATGAAGTAGCCGGCCAGGATCACCAGCACGTTGGTGACTACCCATAACCAGAGCACACTGGCGATGGAGGACACGACGCCCGTCATGAGTCCGCCCACGGCAATGAGCGCCCAGAGCCCGGTTTTTATGAAGAACAGCAACGCGCCCCAGTTGGCTTTTTGTGCGGAAAAAACAAACGAATTGATTTCGAAGGACAGATGCTCGGTGAGCAACAACAGCGTCACACAAGCGATCAACGCGGCACTCACCTCGACATTGCTGATCAGTGAGTAAAGCGTGACTGTCACCACCGACAACAACAGACCCACCGCCAGGTACAGGATCAGAACGTTGTCGACGACACTTCGCGAACTGCGGCCGACGCTGATCAGTCGGTTGATCTCGGAACTGAACCCGACGCTGTAAAACTTCGAGGCTATCAGTGAGGCCGCCACCACGACGCCGTAAAAGCCCAATGCGTCATAACCCAGATAATGAGTAATGGCCAACACCAGCAAAAACTTGGCGCCGAGTGCGCCGCCCCGCAGCAACAGCCGGAATATCATCGAACAATCCCTTTGATGATAGTGTCCATCTGCAGCGTTTTGGCTTCGATTTCCTTACAGGTGTCCGTGAGTCTTTTGCCGAATCGGCTCAGCGCATTCGGCGCATATACAGTGTCGATGATGGTGTCGACGTTGATGTCTGCGCCGTTGATCACCCAGTCTTCCACGCCCATGTCTTCATAGGCGCCAAAGCCTTTGCGCTCATAGCTGATATGGAACGCCGGTACACCGGCTAGCAGCGACTCGATGGCGCCGTGCAGTCTTACCGAAATGACCAGGTCGGGCTGATATTTGGCCAGTGTCGCCTTCAACGGCAGCAGATCCTCGGTAATACCGAGTTCACGATAGAACGCCCCGTCATCGTTGCCGCGCACGGCGCTTTGCACCGCGCACACCACTTTGCTCTTGGCCCGCAATCGCTGCAGAAGAAGTTTCAGATTGGCCACGTAGCCAACTTTCTTGTCTCTGCTCCATTGCGGCGGTTTGCGTAACACCACGCAAACCACGGCCGGCGACGCTGCACAGCGGGTGAACTTGGGTTGCACGAGGATCTTCTTGGCCAACGCCTGGACTGCCAGATCCGGCGCGCGATAGACGTTTTCATGGGCCGCAAAAATGGCTGAAGAACGGTTGTCGCGGACAAACACCGCATCGGCGCTGGCGTAGTGCTCTACGATCTTGCTGCTCTGGCCATGGAACGGACCGATACTCTGCGGCAGGTAAACCGACGGCACCTTGCTCAAGATGGCCGTTTCGAGTTGCTTGGCATGCCCCAGTTTCAGCTTGATATGTTCAAAGGCGCTTTTGGAGCGCATGTACCCACCGCCGACCCCGACAATCAAATCACAGGTGCTCAACAGATCAGCCAGCGCGGTGTAAGACTGGTTGAGAAACACTGCTTCCTTGACCCGGCCAAATCCTTTAGCCGCCATGACAGGCGCGTCATACCGCTTATAGGGAAGATAACTAAATGATTTGGGGTCCGACGCAACTACGTTGATTAAAGTGTCAGGCCCGAAATTTCGCAGCACCAAGGCAATTGCCAAATCCACGAGAAGGCCATCGCCCGAGTTGGACGCACTGTAGCCATGCAAAATAGTTACGTTCATCATCTTGATTTCTACTTAATAGGTTTGAGCGGAATACACGTCGTAGGTTTGCTGAATCATCAAGGTCGCACTGAACCGTTCACGCACTTTCTTGCGGCTTTCGGTCCCGAGCTCGAACAATTTTTGCTTTTTGATGTTCAGTAGAATGTTGGCCAGCGCCTGGTAATCGCCCGTCGAAAACAAGTAGCCGGTGATGTTGTCCGTCACCAGCTCAGGCAGCGAAGTGCAGTCACTGGCAATCACCGGCACGCCCATGGCCATGCCCTCAAGCGGCACCATGGCAAAGCCTTCCCAACGACTGGGAACAATCAAGGCATCGGCGGTTTTATACAGCTCGTTGACTTCCGCAGGCGTCACCCAAGGCAGGTATTCCACGGCATCGATGGCCGGGCACTCGACGGTTTCTTCATTGACAGCACTGCCCACTACGGTAAGCCGCAAGTCCGTTCGCTCGACTTCAGCAAACGCCTTCAGCAGGACATCGAAGCCTTTCTGATAGTCGAGTCGCCCCACGAACAACAGATGAATGTCCGTGCTTTCGCCAGACTTGTTCTCATCACTTTTGTAATGAATACCGTTGTAGATCAGCTTCATCCGGTGCCGGTCGATACCGAACGAGGCCGCCTTATCCATTTCGTACTGGCTGACACAGATAATGACGTCGGTGACTTTCTGCAAAAGCCGCTCGACCAGCGAATACACTTTCTGTTTGACCGCAGAGCTCTCCATCAAGAAAGAAAATGCATGTGGGCAGTAGATGATTTTCGGTGCGCGCCATGGACGCATGACCAGACAGACACACCGGCCAATGACCCCGGAGAATGTGCTGTGCAGGTGCACGACATCCGGTTTTTCCTTGAAGATCACCCGGAACAGTTGCCAGGCAAACCGCAGGAGGGAGATCACATCCCGCTTGTTCCTTGAGAAGGTTCTGATGTCTTTCTCATCAATACCGTGCAGTTCTTTTTTCTGATCGAACGGGATCAGATACACCAACTCATATTGACGAGCGTCGCCCTCGGGGGGCGTCGATATCGTACGAATGACTGTTGCCACTCCGCCTTTAATCGTTTCGGCCACGTGCAGTATTTTTTTCACAATCTACCCATCTCCATGATCGTAGTCGCAGGCGATAAAGTGCTGGGCGCGGGTATGTTTCACCCCACGCTCGGTTCAATTACCTGGCAGATAGAAATCGCGTCACGCCTTGTCAGAGGCGTATTCATAGTTGTAATAGCCATAGCTGCTATTACCGTAATAACTGGACGCCCGTTTCTCGACGCCATTGAAAATGGCGCCCTTCAACTCGATGCCGTTTTGAGCAAACCGGCGCATGGTCAACTCGATCTCTTTGGCCGGGTTAACGCCAAAACGCGTCACGATCAGATTGATGGCCGCTTCACGTCCGACAATGGCCGCATCGGTGACAGCCAAAAGCGGCGGAGTGTCGATGATGACCACGTCGTAGCGTTCGCTGAGTTCCGCCATCAGCTCCCGGAAGTTGGCATGCATCAGCAGTTCCGAGGGATTAGGTGGTACTTGGCCACGACTGATGAAGTGCAGGTTTTCGACCTCCAGTTTATTGATCGCCTGGTCCAGACTGCAGCGTTTGACCAACAGGTCCGACAAACCATTGTTGATCGGGGTCGCCAGCGTCTTGTGCAAATGACCTTTACGCATATCGGCATCGATCAAGATGACCCGCTGGCCGCTTTGAGCCATGACAGCGGCGAGGTTAGAGGAGACAAAAGTCTTGCCGACCTGAGGGCTCGGGCCGGAAATCATGATGCGATTGTTGGTCGCGTCCAGCCCCGCAAAATGCAAACAGGTTCGCAGGCTGCGTATCGATTCGATGGACAAATCGGTGGGGTTACGCAACGCCAATAGAAAGCCTTGATTAGCACTACCGTCGGCCAGCCGGAGTTTCTTGGTGTCCTCTTCCTGCTGCAACGCGCTGTACGGAATAGAGGCGTAAACAGGCAGCCCAAGTTGCTCGATGGCTTCGGGCCCTTCAAGTCCGCGACTTAACGATTTGCGTACCAACACCAGGGCGACGCCGACAAACGCTCCCAGGAAAGTCGCAATAAGCACGATCAGGACTTTACGTGGTTTGACCGGGGTGGTGATGTCGACATCCGCCGTATCAATAAGCCGCGCATTGCCGACTGCACCGGCCCTCACGATGTCCAGCTCTTGGGATTTGTTCAGAAGTTGGGTGTAGATCTGCGTCGCCACTTCGACATCACGGGTGAGGTTCAACAACTCCTGTTGCGTCGCCGGCAGATCCTGAACCTTTTTCTCCAGTCCACGGTGCTGGCTGTTCAAATCGCCCATCTGAGCCATCAAGGCGCGGTAAGCCGGGTGCTCACGGGTGAATTTGCGATCCAGGTCAGCTTGCTGCAGCTTTAAATCCGAGAGGCGCGTATCCAGCACCACAATCTGCTCCAGGACAGACTTGGTTTCCAGGGAGATATTCACGGTATTGCCGCGAGTCTGATAGCTGTTGAGCGCGTTGCTGGCTTTGACCAGATCGTCTTTGACTTGAGGAAGCTGTGCCTGCAGGAAGTCCAGGCTTTGGGCCGCCTCGGCAGACGTGCGTTGCACGTTCTGCTGCACGTACAGGGTCGATATCTTGTTGAGTATCTTCACCGCCAGGGCGTAGTCGGTGCTGGCCAGGCCCAGGCTGATGATGCCCGACTCCTTACCCTGTTCGGAAACATCCAGGGCGTCCTGATAACTTTGAATGGTGACGATGCGAGGATTGCGAACCACCTCGAATTTCGTCCCCGGGTTGGCGGCCATACCCGTTACGAGCACATCGACGCCGTTCTCTGCAGCGGCTACGCCTTCGGTACCGCTGACCAACAAACCGCCGTTGTCATCAAACAGCTGGAACCGGTTTTGCTCACCGGCAATCAGCATCAGTTTCTTGCCCAGCAACTCATCGGGCAGTTTGAGCCGTTCGATTTCAAGGCGCTCACCGCCCCAGGCAAAACTGCTCAACCCAAAGCGTGCAGGTGACACCGGTTGATCAGGAGCACTTTTATAACGACGCGCCAGAAAGCCACCTATCACGGGAAAGGTGTTGGGCGTGACCACAATATCCAGGCGCAGATCATCGACGGTTTTACCGATGACCGCGCGGGACTTGATGATGCCAATCTCGGTAGCCGCCGGCGATTGCCCCCCCAGCATGCTGCTGATATCCGAGAAGCCCAGCATGTCGTTCTTTTTCGGCTCGACCTGTACCAGGGCGTTCGCCAGATACACGGGCGGCGATAAAACCGAATACGCGGCACCGGTCACCATGAACGCACCGGTGATAGCACCTATTAACCATTTATGGTCAATCAATGTGCCGAGTAAACCGAGAAGATCAATCTCGTCTCTATCTTTATCCCGGGTGCTGATTACTGACGGTAACTGCATAAGGTCTATTCTTTTACCAATATTGCTAATCTGAAAATCATCCATCAACGTCCGAGGCGCTGCGCCCAAGAGCAAACAGCCTCTTCAATCAATGCATGGGCATGGACAAAAGCAGCTTTTCCCTGACGATACGGATCCTTTATTTCGCGCTCACGCTGCCACTTCCCCAAAAGAAACACTTTGCCTCTGGCATGTGATGCAATATCGAGCACGCGATTTACATGCTCTTTTTCCATGACCAGAATAAGATCTGATTCATTAACGATGGCCGCTGTTATCTGCCGTGCTTTGAAGTTCGGCGCAGCGCGTCCATGTTCTTCCAGTACCGAAAGTGCGTCGGGCTCCATAGGCTCGCCCACCCGCGCGCCAAGGCCCGCAGAATTCACTGAAATTGAAGGTTCCAGCGCATTGCGCAGCAACATTTCGGCTGTGGGACTTCGGCAAATATTGCCGACGCAAACGACAAGAATTTTTTTAAACAAGGCTACTCTTCCCGTTGTAGTGTCGAATCGGCCAATGTGCAGCGGGAGTTGAGTGAACCCATAAGATCGTCCCGCATTCAGCGCTGGATCCATCATGAAATTACAAGTGTATTAAATACCACGCCCCCTAAAAAACGCCCAACCAGAATAACCGGACCAAAAATAACAACTGCATGTCCGCCATTATTTATCCGACAAAAAATAACAACGGTGTATTTTAAGTAAGCGATTAAGGGTATGGCTGTATCGACTGGTCGATGTTACTTTCATTCGACTAACACCGGGACGATACACTTGATTACCAGGAAAATTGCCAATGACCTTGACGCGCTTTCGACTGATGACAACTTCCATGCTCTTTCTATGCGCCGCGAGTCCTGCTTACGCCGGGCAGCCTTTTGCAGTGCTGGCGAAAGACGACAAGACAATAGGCGTCCAGGTAAAAATCCAGAACTTCACCGCTAACGATGCTCAACAGATCAAAGCCTCGGGGTTTGGATTCGTGCGCTTTGGCGTATGGACCAACAGCTTGGGCACCCCGTCGTATCAACAGCAGATCAGCGCAGCCTTCGCCGCCGCCAAAACCGCTGATCTGCCGGTATTGATGACCGTCCGCTCAACCAAACCCTTGACCAGTACGACAAACAGCAGTGACAGCGATCTCGTCGCGGCAGGCGAGGCATTCGCCCGCTCGGTCATCAGCCTGGACAATGCATACCGCACCCAGCTTGTCGCCATCGAAATATGGAATGAACCGGACTTGCCGAAGTATTGGCCGACTCAAGACTTCGAAGTAACGTTTGTGCCCTTCATGAACGCCGTGTGCAACGGGCTACAAAAACGCGACACTTCAACCCCGATAATCGGCTTTGGATTTGCAAAGGCACCTGCCCAGGGCTCCAAGGCTACCGTCGCACTGAACACAATCATCAATGACCATCCGCACTGCCTGAGCGCGATTTCCTATCACCCTTACGGCATGTCGAGCGCGCAAATCAGCAATGCTCAAGCTTTCATACTCGACAGCTTTCATCTGCCGGGCGTCATCAGCGAATGGGGCGTGCCATCGCTCAGCTCCATCGGTGGTACCACCGGGCAAGCCTCGCGAATCACCCAATTCATCAGCGACACCCGAAAACTGAACATACCGCTGACGTCTATCTATGAATGGAAAAACAGCGATTCTGGAGGCAATGATCGCGAGAGAAGCTTTGGGATCTTGTCTTCGGACGGCACTTCAAAACCTGCGGGAACTGCGGTCAAGTCGCTATTAAAATCACACTAGCCAGTCAGTACCCCTTTATGGGAGAGGGGCCTCTTTGCCCAGCTGCGAATAACGCTCGATGTCCATCGCCAGCGATGCCTCCACCAGCGCATCAAACAGAACGATTTGCGCTTGGAAACGCGGGGTTTGCTTGAAAGTGTGCGCGTCGTTCATTTGCTCGATCAACACATGGGAGACCTGGATGGGCGCGCTGGATTCCACGCGCTTCAGCCAGAAGGGAATGAGGGCTGCGCCTTTGACACTCCCCATCTCCAGCAACCCCTGCATGTTGTCCGGGTGGTGTTGCCTGGAAACTTCCATCAACACTTCAAAAACGTCGGTCAGTTTTTTCAAGACATAACCCAGAATAAGGTTATCGACGACTTCCACGCTGACGCACGCTTGTTGCTCCTGTGAAGCCATGTTCCGATCCACTGCGTCCAATTATCAGCAGCACAGTACACGGCATCCGCACCTCTCAATTTGACTTCTTATAACGTCTGTAACCGACTCTTTTTAACAGCGGCAAAGGCTCAAATTCAGGCATGGAAGTGGACGCACCAGCGTTGACCGAGCGATGCCAACGGTCAATCGCTTTGAACCTGTGTCGTGTTTTGGCATCGTATTATCACTACCGTGCCCCGCCTTTCAAACATCCGTTTTCCGGTTGTTGCCGCAGGGACCCATCGATACGTACATGCGCCCTTGAGTGGCTGTCAGCGCTCGGGTAATGTCATTAGACCCATAGGACAGAGCACGCCCATGACTTCCAAGCTGGAACAACTCAAACAAATGACTACCGTGGTTGCCGACACCGGCGACTTCGAAGCTATCGCTCGCGTTAAACCCGTGGACGCTACCACCAACCCTTCCCTGCTGCTCAAAGCCGCGGCCATTTCCGGTTATGCCGAGCTGCTGAACGCCTGCGTTCACGACTGCAAAGGTGATGTGGGCCTGGCCAGCGACCGTTTTGGCGTTGCCGTCGGCCAGGAAATCCTGAAGGTCATACCGGGTCGCATTTCCACCGAAGTGGATGCACGCTTGTCGTTCGACACTGACGCCGTATTGAAGCGCGCGCACCGTCTGATCGAGTTGTATGACAAAGCAGGCATTGGCCGCGACCGCGTGCTGATCAAGATCGCTTCCACCTGGGAAGGCATCCGCGCTGCGGAGATCCTGGAAAAAGAAGGCATCCAGACCAACCTGACGCTGTTGTTCTCGTTTGCCCAGGCTGCCGCGTGTGCCGATGCAGGCGTGTTCCTGATTTCGCCCTTTGTCGGTCGCATCTACGACTGGTACAAGAAAGCCAACGGCAACGACTATACCGGCGCGGATGATCCGGGCGTGCAGTCGGTAACGCGTATCTACAACTACTACAAAGCCAACGACTACAAGACCGTGGTCATGGGCGCCAGCTTCCGCAACCTCAATCAGATCGAGCAGTTGGCCGGGTGCGATCGCCTGACCATCAGCCCGGATCTGCTGGAGAAACTGGCAGCCGACACCGGCAAGCTGGAGCGCAAACTGGCGCCGGGGCATGCCGGTGAAGCGCGCTTGAGCTTGAATGAAGCGCAGTTCCGCTGGTTGTCCAACGAAGATGCGATGGCGACCGAGAAGCTGGCTGAAGGTATTCGTCAGTTCGCTCGCGACCAGGAAAAACTTGAAGCATTGCTGCAAGCCAAGCTCTGATCCAGTAAGGCAAACGCAAAAAGGGCGAACCTTGACGGGTTCGCCCTTTTTTATGCGTTGGTTTTGGCGCTTTTGCGCAGCCCTGGCGGAGCTTTAACTCTCTCGCCAGACCTCAGTGGCGCTCGAGTGCATTCACCAGATCATGGAACGCCTCACGATTGGAGTCGTTCAGGCCCATGAGGATCTTGTGCGCTTCCAGCACTTTGATTCGCACCACTTCTTCAGACTGGTCCTGATCCGGCAAGTCGGTCAGGCACTCGGGGCACGGAATCGGGCGGTCAACAATGTTGAACACTTGCTCGAAGCCCATGGACTCCAGCAGACGCGTGATGTCTTCGTGGGTGGTGACGACGGTCGGCAGCAGGCCGACCTTTTGCCGCGACAGGATCGACAATTTGGCCAGCAGGCCAAGGGTGGTGCTGTCGATGCTGCGGGTTTCGGTCAGGTCGATCACGATCGCGTTGAAGTTCAACGCGGTGAAGATCCGATCAATAGTCGCATCCAACGCCGAACACAGGGTCAGGCGAACTTCACCGACGAACTTCAGGACGAAGGTGCCGTCCTGCTCGGCGAACTGGATTCTACC
>Ga0157371_10000395_pt1 | contig 54933 bp, 30 predicted proteins | sample C45metaG_FD_113462 | JGI IMG/M metagenome (GOLD analysis project Ga0157371, IMG submission 113462) | Corn rhizosphere microbial communities from Kellogg Biological Station, Michigan, USA - C4-5 metaG | ecosystem: Host-associated > Plants > Roots > Rhizosphere > Soil | place: USA: Michigan... | reverse complement strand
GAAAAAGGCGTCCATCGAGATCGACCGTAAGGTTCTGGCTGATCTGGCAGTGAACGAAAAAGCGGCGTTTGCTGCGATTGTCGAGAAAGCTAAAGCCACCTTGGCTTAAGTACCCCCGACAGTCATCCGGGCTCACCTTTCGTGAGCCCAGATGTTAAACGTCATAAATAGGGGAAGAGCCTTCAAGCTCTTCCCCTATTTTGTATCTGGAGTCTGTACATGGAAAACCTGGATGCGCTGGTTTCTCAAGCACTTGAGGCCGTGCAACACGCTGAAGACATCAATGCCCTGGAACAGATCCGGGTTCACTTCCTTGGCAAGAAGGGCGAGCTGACTCAGGTGATGAAGACCCTGGGCAACCTGCCTGCCGAAGAGCGTCCGCAAGTCGGTGCGCTGATCAACGTTGCCAAGGAGCGTGTAACAGAGGTTCTCAATGCTCGCAAAGCGGCTTTCGAGGAGGCGGAACTCAGCGCCAAGCTCGCCGCCGAGTGCATTGACGTCACTCTGCCGGGCCGTGGCCAGACCTCGGGCGGTCTGCACCCGATTACGCGGACCCTGGAGCGTATCGAACAGTTCTTCACTCATATTGGCTACGGCATCGCCGAAGGCCCTGAGGTTGAAGACGACTATCACAACTTTGAAGCGCTCAACATCCCAGGCCACCACCCGGCCCGGTCGATGCATGACACCTTCTATTTCAACGCGAACATGTTGTTGCGCACCCATACCTCACCGGTACAGGTCCGCACCATGGAGTCGCAGCAGCCGCCGATTCGCATTGTCTGCCCAGGCCGTGTGTACCGTAGCGACTCCGATATCACTCACTCGCCGATGTTTCACCAGGTCGAAGGCCTGCTGGTCGATCGTGACATCAATTTCGCCGACCTGAAGGGCACGATCGAAGAGTTCCTGCGGGTGTTCTTCGAGAAGGAACTGGCGGTGCGTTTCCGTCCTTCGTACTTCCCGTTCACCGAGCCTTCCGCCGAAGTCGATATGGAATGCGTGATGTGCGCCGGTAAAGGCTGCCGGGTCTGCAAGCAGACTGGCTGGCTGGAAGTCATGGGATGCGGCATGGTTCATCCGAACGTGCTGCGTATGTCCGGGATCGATCCGGAAGAGTTCCAGGGCTTTGCCTTCGGCATGGGCGCCGAGCGTCTGGCCATGCTGCGTTACGGTGTCAATGACTTGCGCCTGTTCTTCGACAACGACTTGCGGTTCCTTGCGCAATTTCGCTAGTCGCGCGTCCGTAACGAATCTATTAGGAGAGCAGGATGAAATTCAGTGAACAATGGCTGCGCGGCTGGGTTAGCCCGCAGGTAAGTCGTGACGAGCTGGTAGCCCGTCTATCGATGGCCGGTCTTGAGGTCGACAGCGTAACGCCGGCCGCCGGTGATTTCAGTGGCGTGGTAGTGGGCGAGGTGTTGAGCACCGAGCAACACCCGGATGCCGACAAGCTGCGCGTTTGCCAGGTCAGCAATGGTTCGGAAACCTTCCAGGTTGTTTGCGGCGCGCCGAACGTGCGCCCGGGCCTGAAGGTCCCGTTCGCCATGATCGGTGCCCAGTTGCCGGGCGACTTCAAGATCAAGAAGGCCAAGCTGCGTGGTGTGGAATCCAACGGCATGCTGTGCTCCCAGGCTGAGCTGCAAATCGGTGAGGGCAATGACGGCCTCATGGAGTTGCCGGTCGATGCGCCGGTGGGTGAGGACGTTCGCACCTACCTGAGCCTGGACGATGCCAGCATCGAGGTCGACCTGACCCCTAACCGCGGGGACTGCCTATCCCTGGCCGGCATGGCCCGTGAAGTGGGTGCCTTGTACGCGGCCAAGGTGCAGCGTCCGGAAGTGCCGGCGATTGCTGCGGCGCATGACGAAGTGCGTCCAGTGGAAGTGCTGGCTCCGGCTGCCTGCCCACGTTACCTGGGGCGTGTCGTCCGCAATGTCGACCTGTCCAAGCCTACTCCGCTGTGGATGGACGAGCGCCTGCGTCGCGCCGATGTGCGCAGTATCGATGCTGCAGTGGACATCACCAACTACGTGATGCTCGAACTGGGCCAGCCGCTGCATGCCTTCGATCTCGCCGAGATCAATGGCGGCATCCGTGTACGAATGGCTGAAGAGGGCGAGAAGCTGGTATTGCTCGACGGTCAGGAAGTGACCCTGCGCAGCGATACCCTGGTGATTGCCGACCATACCCGAGCCCTGGCGATTGCCGGCGTGATGGGGGGGGAGCACAGTGGCGTCACCGCCAATACCCGTGACGTATTTCTGGAAAGTGCCTTCTTCGACCAGATCGCGGTTGCTGGCAAGGCACGCTCCTATGGCCTGCATACCGATGCTTCCCATCGCTATGAGCGTGGTGTGGACTGGCAGCTTGCTCGCGAAGCCATGGAGCGGGCTACTGGCTTGCTGCTGGAAATCACGGGCGGCGACGCGGGGCCGATCATTGAAACGCTCAGCGAGCAGCATCTGCCATCCGTTGCGCCTGTCACCTTGCGCGCTGAACGCATCACTCAGATGCTGGGCATGGAAATCGACGGCCTCGAGGTAGAGCGTTTGCTCACCGCCCTGGGCCTGACTGTAACTGCCGATGGGGCAGGGCAGTGGCGTATTGAGGTGCCGAGCCATCGCTTCGATATCAGTCTTGAGGTTGACCTGATCGAAGAGCTGGCACGTCTTTATGGTTACAACCGTCTTCCGGTTCGCTATCCGCAGGCTCGTCTGGCGCCTCAGGCCAAGGCCGAGGCCGAGGGTGACCTGCCTGCTTTGCGTCGTTTGCTGGTTGCTCGTGGTTATCAGGAAGCGATCACCTACAGCTTCATCGATCCGAAGCTGTTCGAACTGTTCAACCCAGGCGTAGAACCGCTGTTGCTGGCCAATCCGATTTCGGCCGACATGGCAGCCATGCGTTCCTCTCTGTGGCCGGGTCTGGTCAAGGCGCTTCAGCACAACCTGAACCGTCAGCAGGATCGTGTCCGCATGTTTGAAAGCGGCCTGCGTTTTGTTGGTCAGCTGGAAGGTTTGAAGCAGCAGCCGATGCTGGCAGGTGTTGTATGTGGCAGCCGCTTGCCTGAAGGCTGGGCGCAAGGTCGCGATGGCGTGGACTTCTTCGACGTCAAGGCGGATGTCGAAGCGGTACTGGGTTTTGCCGGTGCTCTTGATGCATTCACCTTTGTGCCGGGCAAGCATCCAGCGCTTCATCCTGGTCAGACGGCTCGCATCGAGCGTGACGGTCGTGAAGTCGGTTTCCTGGGGGCCATTCACCCAGAGCTGGCGAAGAATCTCGGCCTGGACCGCCCTGTCTATGTGTTTGAACTGGTCCTGAGTGAAGTGGCTCAAGGGCGTTTGCCGAAGTTCCATGAGCTGTCGCGCTTCCCGGAAGTGCGTCGCGACCTGGCATTGCTGGCGGATCGTGACGTGGCGGCCAGCGCCGTTCTGGACGTAATCCGTGAAAATGCAGGTGAGTGGCTGACAGACCTAAGGCTGTTTGACGTCTATCAGGGTAAAGGCATTGATCCTCATAGAAAAAGCCTTGCCGTCGGCTTGACCTGGCAGCATCCATCGCGCACTCTTAACGACGATGAGGTGAACTCTACGACGCAAAATATCCTCACCTCGCTCGAACAAAGGTTGAACGCCACGTTAAGGAAGTGACGTATGGGGGCTCTGACGAAAGCTGAAATGGCCGAACGTCTCTACGAAGAGCTAGGCCTGAATAAACGCGAGGCCAAGGAATTGGTCGAGCTATTCTTTGAAGAAATCAGGCACGCTCTCGAAGATAACGAACAGGTCAAATTGTCCGGTTTCGGTAACTTCGACCTTCGGGATAAACGCCAGCGTCCTGGCCGCAACCCGAAAACGGGTGAAGAAATCCCGATCACGGCGCGCCGTGTGGTCACCTTTCGTCCAGGGCAGAAGTTGAAGGCCCGAGTTGAGGCTTATGCTGGAACCAAGTCATAACGACGAGCTCCCGGTCATTCCGGGCAAGCGCTACTTCACCATTGGTGAGGTCAGTGAGCTCTGTGCGGTCAAGCCGCATGTGCTGCGTTATTGGGAGCAGGAGTTTCCTCAACTCAACCCCGTCAAGCGCCGCGGAAATCGCCGGTATTATCAGCGCCAGGATGTGCTGATGATCCGGCAGATCCGCGCGTTGCTTTATGACCAGGGGTTCACCATCGGCGGGGCGCGCCTGCGTCTTTCCGGCGATGAGGCCAAAGACGATACCACCCAGTACAAGCAACTGATCCGTCAGATGATCTCTGAGCTGGAAGATGTGCTTGTGGTGCTAAAAAAGTAATTCTCTGTTTTAAATACTTCCACTTTTCAAAAGCTTGCGGTATATTCCTCAACGTTTCCTGAGAAGTGAAACAGGTTTCACGCCTAGTCGGGGCGTAGCGCAGTCCGGTAGCGCACTAGCATGGGGTGCTAGGGGTCGAGTGTTCGAATCACTCCGTCCCGACCATATTTTTCAATGACTTAGCCCAATCTTCACAGGTTGGGCTTTTTCATGCCCAGGGACTTTTGCGGGGGTTCAACCCGTTTTCCTCCTCAAGATGGTCAGTGCCGGCCCTCGCGAATCGGTCGCTGATACTTTGTTCGCTGCCTCAATCAGATGCTGCAGCTCCGGGGTAGAATAGTGGCTCGTAATGCTGCCGTTCTTATGTCCCAACAATGCCTTCCGATCTTCTTCTGTCACGCTTGCTGCACGTAGCCTTCTGCCAAAGGTGTGCTTTAAGTCGTGAATCCTGATCGATCTGAACCCGGGGTGCGCGGGTGTCCGGTGGTCCTTCTCCCACTTGTCGGCTGCGCGCACTCTGGCTTTCTTCCATGCTGAATCATTCATCCGATGCATGGCCGTGGGCCCGAATTGATCTGGCTGTCCATAGGGGAACACCAGCTCCCTATGTAGGCCGCGCTGACCATCAATGATGGACATCGCTACTTTGTTCAGAATCACCAGGCGTTCATCGCCGTTCTTCACTCCAGCCTTGGCGCTTCGTCCACCAAACCCGGCCGGTATCAGAAACACGCTGGTACTGAGCTCAGGCACCCGTATCTCCCAATCCCACCGCAACTTGCAAACCTCCTGTTGCCGGCATCCGGTATTGACCTTGTAGAGGGCCATCCTCAACAGGTGATCCGGCAGTTCGGCAAACAGCATGGATTGCTCTTCCCAGGACAGCGGGTAAGGTTTCCGGCTGGACTTCTTTTCCTCCATCATCGATATCATCGGCACGCTATCAAGCCACGGCCGCTTTTCTGCATCCCGCCACTTGCGATGGCAAAGGTTCAAGATTCTGACGACTCGTTGCAGGGCGATGTTCACCGTCCTGTTCGATACGCCCGGCTTAACCTTTCCCTGCGCCGTCTTGGTCGGCTTCTGGCGGTCACGCACAAACGGCGCCAGGGTTCCGTCATCGATGTGCGTGATCGGCAGATCGCCGATGTAGGGGTCAAGCTGCTCAAGATGCGACGCGGATAGCCCGATTGATGGCTGGTCCTTGAACTCCACCAGAAAGCGGGTGGCTGCTTCACGCCATGTTCTGACCTGTCGAACGCCGTAAACCTTTTCCTGCCGAAGCTTCTCCAGCCGGTGGATCAGGTACTGCTCCGCTTCCTCCCTTTCGCTTGCTCCAGTGCTTTCCTGAAGTCGGCTACCTCTGACGACTTTGTCAATGTGCCAAATCCCGTTCCTCTGGTAGAGGCCTGAGATCGTTTTTCGCGCCATGTCTTAACTCCTTGGCGCCCACTGCGGGGCGGATTGTTGTCCTCATTGCTCGCTTTTTCAATTGCGACTGACTGGATGTAGGCATCTGCCCAGGCGTCGAGCTCTTTGCGGTCGAATGCAACACCCTGTTTTCCAATGCGGATTTCAGTCAGGTGCGGCCTGACGGTGTTCTTGAATTCTTCTCTGCACATACCTAGGTATGCGGGAGCCTTCATTGCCCTGATGAGGCGGGGCGCAAGACCCTCTGCTCAAGACTGTGAACATTGCGGACATCCTGAACCGGCAGAAGCCCTCGCCAGACGCTGGTGCAGCCATCGACGAGCTGGACGGCGAGCTGGCCGCTGCTGAGCGCGAGGCCCAAGCCATCATCGAGCGGATGCAAAAGAGCGGGAATGTCCACTGATTCCGAAAAGAAAGTCAGCCTGCTGGTCTTCTTCCTGATTTGGGCAAAGCGGATGCGGTGGGAGGTGCCGGATATTCACGTCCAGGCGCTGATGTGGCTGGAGGTCAAGGGGCCTCTGGGCCGTTCTGCGTTGTTTCCGGGGCTTCGGCAAGTCCACCATCCTCGCGATCTATAACGCCTGGCGGTATTACCGCGATCCAACATTTCGCATCCTGCCCCAGTCTGAGGCAGACGGCACGGCCTACAAGACTAGCCGTGACACCCAGAACGTCATCCGCAACCACCGCTGCCTCGTCACTTGCTACCGCCAAACCAGAGCACGGTTGAACAGTGGTGGGTTGAGGGTGCTGCTGACTTCCGGAACGCCTCGATGTTCGCCAAGGGCATCTTGTCGAACGTCACTTCCGCCCGGGCCGACGAGTGCCAAAACGATGACGTTGAGGTGCCGCGCAATATTCAAACGCCCGAGGCGCGGGAAAAGCTGCGGTATCGTTTGGGCGAGCAGACGCACATTCTGGTGCCAGGCGGCAGCAAGCTGTTCATCGGCACCCCGCACACGCATGACAGCCTGTACGACGAACTGGAGGCCATGGGTGCGGACTGTTTGACCATCCGCATGTTCGCCCATGAGCACCGGATTGAGACGGCAGACAGGACTGCCTACAGCATCCCATTCATACCTGACGTTGTGTTCTCCGGTATCGGCAAGTTGTCCAGGGTCTTGGTAGAGGGCAAGGACTATCGCCTGGTCGAGGGTGGCATTGAGTTCTTCGAGCCGCCAGGAACGTTGGTCGACTGTTACGCCGGCCGTGCATGGCCAAAGCGGTTCGATATGGCGGAGCTTGAACGCCGGCGCCGCGAAACTCGTACCATCAACGAATGGGACAGCCAGTACCAACTGCACAGCAAGCCGGTAACCGAGGTACGTCTCGACCAGGCCCGCATGATTCCCTACGACCTGGCGCCGGAGATCCGCCGGGCGAATATGCCGCTGCCATGTACCTGGGCCCGATCCAGATCGTGGGTGCCGCCGCGTACTGGGATTGTTCGCTTGGCAAGGTGAAGTCCGACGCCTCGGCCTTCTCACTGATCCTGACCGATGACCGCGGGCAACTGTACTGGCAGGTATGCAAGGCGCTGGAAGGGGAGCTGGCCGAGTTCGACGAGCGTTCCGGCAAGATCACCGGCGGCCAGGTACAGCAGGTTCGCGAGCTGGTCATCAAGTACCAGATCCCCAGGGTGGTGGAAGCCAACGGGCTGGGCGGCTTTGTGCCGAACATCTTGCGCCAGGCTCTGAAAGGCACGGGCTGTGGGGTAGGGGAAGAGCACAGCAGCACCAACAAACAGAAACTCATCCTGGATGCCCTGGAATCGCCGCTGTCGGCCCGCTTCCTCTGGGCCCACGTCGATGTGCTACGCGGCCCGCTATGGGACCAGATGCGCGATTTCAATCCTGCCCTGACCGATCAAGACGATGATTATTTCGACTCTGGCTCCGGCGCCATTGCCCAAACCCCCGTGCGCATTGGCCGAATAGTCGGGAAACCGACAGAGGCCCGGCGGGACGATTGGCGCACCAACGCGGGCGTGCACGAAGTGCAAGTCGACTACTAGCCCGCCAGCACCAGGGGGCGACCATGGCAGTTCCAGCAGGACCAACCGAAAAACGTTATCTTGGGAACGGGGCAACCACCGTGTTTGCTGTTCCGTTCCTCGTTATCCAGGCATCAGACCTAGCGGTTTATGTTGACGGGGTACTGCTTACTTCCGGATACACGCAGTCAGGCGTAGGAAATCCAACCAGCACGGTGACCTTCACCCTGCCGCCGACCAATCTTGCACAGATCCTGTTTCAGCTCGACGTTCCGTTTGAGCGCCTGAACGACTATCAGGAGAATGGTGACTTTCTTGCCAGTACGGTGAACCGCGATTTTGATCGGATCTGGCAGGCACTCAAACAGTTGTACCGGTTTTCCACTAGGTCGCTCACCCTCGGATTTTTCGACGTCGACGGAGCTGGTTGGTACCGAGCGAAGGGCAACGGGATCAGGGATTTAGCCGACCCCACTGCACCACAGGATGCGGCCACCAAGCACTCTGTAGAAGTCTACGTCACGGGGATTTTGCAGACGGGCCAAGGGTCCATAAACAATGCTTCGAATGTCGTTTACGTGACTGCTGATGGCGACGTGACATCCGTTCAGAAAGGGATTCGACGCACGTTCTCCAGCATCTCGGCCCTTGTCGGCAAGGATGTCCAGATCAACAAGGAAATGATCAGCGTTACCGCTTACCATGATGGATGGATGGATGGATGGGTGGGTGGTGGGGATTATATTTGGGATGCCTTGAGGCCGAAGACTGCGCACAATGGCGGGACAGTGATACCGTGGAGTGGGAGCCAGGCAACTCTATCTGCGTTTCTTGCCGGGGCAGGGGAAACCTTGCCGGCGGCCTTTGGCTGCTGGATTCGTTCGCGCAACAACACGATCACCCCGGCAACGTTTGGCGGTCGTGGAACTGACACGGACGATGACACTGCATCAGTACAGGCAATGATTAACGCACTTCCTGGGTCTGGCCGTAAGGGGGTGGTCGAGAAACCACCGGTTGCATGGAGGCTTACAGCTCCGATTGTTGTTGCTAAATCATGCAAGCTTGACGGGGTTGGTGTTGAGCTATACAACGCGACAACTGTCGCAAATCAAAGTGTTCGCGGTCCTGGGGCATGGTTCCATATCGCACATACGGGAATAGGGTTCAATTTCCTCCTCCCAGCTGGTGAGTTAACTGGCTTGGACTTTCGAGGGTTTGGCACATACCGTGATCATGCTGTGCCGGGTGCGGGTTGGATTTCTACAGCCCACGACTATGACTTTAAGTGCACCTCGGTAAATGGCGATTACACATTTAAAGATCTAGTGCTTTGGAATCCAACTAATGGTTTTTGGCTGAATGGTCGGTGTACCTTGGCAGATATCAAGATGCAGCCTCTTAAAAATGGAATACGTACCGAGCTTTGCGCGGACACATTGAGAGTGAATAATGTTCACTGCTGGCCGTTTTGGTCCACGCATACCTCTGTCAAAAGTTACATACTTTCGAATCTATCTTTTTTGTTTCTTACTAAAACTGACAACCCTATTATAAGTGGAGTCTTCTCACTCTGGGCGTACACCGGACTTAGAATTTCACAGGCTGCCGCAGGGTCGGTAGGCAAGCTAAGGCTTTCCGATTTCGATTTTGACGCCGGCCAATATGGTATCTATATAGACTCGTCTGTAACAAATGGTGCGACACTTAAAATAACTAACGGTGTAACCCAAGGGGAGGCTGGTCAGCCAAACTCAATGGGTATTTTTATTCAGGGGAACGGCTCGCACATAGAGATTTCTAACATGCTTTGCTCTGACACTCAGCTTAATTCTTTACGTATTGAGGGCACCAACAATCAGGTAAATATGGTCAATTTCAGGCCCAGAAACTGGAATCAATCAGGAGCCAGTTTCTTTGCAATTGACGTTGCGGCCACTAACTACTTGAATAATAGCTCAAGGATGGATCTTTCAGGAAGTGTTGGCACGCTATTTGGCGGTGCTTGGAGTATCAATTCCCCGCTCAGTTCCGGGGTTTTCTCGGGCACTACTAATGCAAGCGGGCAGCTTGTTGTTCCACACAATGCCAAGGCAACGCCAACTATTGTATTTGCTCAGCTTAAAGGGCCCGATCTTGGCTTGACGGTGAAGGTTGATACTATTGATGGCACAAACTTTACGCTGAAAATCAGAGACGCAGCCGGCGCGATCTACGCTAACAGCTCTATTCAGATTTTTTGGAATGCCGAAATGACTTACTGATCAAAAACTTGCTCGATAGGCGCCGGATGAAAACCTGGCGCTCTCTCAAGTCGAAAATCAGTGATTTCCTCGCAGAAAATTTAATGATTCTTCTGGATTAAGATGGTCGGCCACGCTTGGATTGCTGGACGAATCGCCCGATCAGGGCATATATTCGCTGCGCCGCCAATCAGTGAGGGACCTCAATGTTTTTTAGATCGCGATCAGATTCTGCAGGAAGCCCGGAGCATACGCTAGAGTCCTTTCCGCTCCGCCCCCCGCTTCCTCTGCCTGAGGGGGTGTCAAGGAAAGAGCTGTTCGATTGGATCACATCCGTACGCGTTGCCGGTGCGCCTGACTCGATAGTTGATTATTGCACCCAAGATTTTGAGCGTTTCGTACAGACCTTTGGACTGGTTCAGCGAGCCGCTGCCGATTACCCCGGAGAAATGACTGGTCTTGAGCTGGGTGGTAATCCGTATTTTGCGACGATGCTGCTTAAAAATTTCACATCCATAGACTGGCGCTTGGGAAATTATTTTGGCGACCATATCCCTAAAGGTGAAGCACACCAGCGCGTATATATGAATGAGTTTCGAGCGCCTGAAAATAAAACGCATATTGATTTAGCTTATTCACATTTCAATATTGAAGAAGATGATTTTCCTTTTGATTCTGAGTCTCTAGATATTGTCCTTTTCTGTGAAATAATTGAACATTTATTAAACGATCCATGTGCAGTTCTTCGGCAGATAAAACGAGTTTTACGAGATAATGGCACCCTGGTGCTAACTACACCCAATGTGAACCGACTAGAAAACGTCGCCAGAATGATTGTCGGCGCCAACATTTACGACCCTTACAGCGGATACGGGCCGTATGGTCGCCATAATCGCGAGTACAATAAGCACGAACTCTTTGAGTTGCTGAGCTATCTCGGGTTTACAGTCGATGAAATCTTTACAGCTGATGTGCACGACAACGCTACAAGTTCATATCTTGACCCAAAAAAATTCGGGCAGTTGATCAAGTATCGCGAGCACGATCTAGGGCAGTATATCTTTGTCCGCGCCAGGAAAACTGGCGAAGACAAAGGCAAAAAACCATCTTGGCTATACAGGTCTTATGATCCGTCAGAATTGGAATGAAGGCTTCACAAGCGCTCAGCCAATACTGATTGATCAGGACTGCCGCGTGCAGGCTTTTTTTTGGGTGTTTAAAGTGGTTCGTATTTGGCAGAACGCCGGAGGCAAGGGACTTTCTGGGCGAAAGTCTGTAGGGACTTTTGCGGGGATAGGTGAAACCATGTTGAGCATCGTTAGGCGTCGATTGCAGTGGGCGCCTACGTAATGTGCTGATGTTTAAAGCTTTTTATGGTTTCTGCCAGCATGGGGTGTTAGGGGTCGAGTGTTCGAATCACTCCGTCCCGACCATATTCCTAAAAGAGATCAAGCACTTAGCGGCTTGATCTCTTTTTTCGTTTAGAGGCGGCGCAAACTGATCGCGCTGGCGGTAGTTGAATTTCGTGCCCCAGTGGTTTTCTCATCGTTCCGTTAAGCATTTAGATAGAGACGCAAACAGCTCTTTGTCACAGGTCGGTACCCCCTTTCTCCTCCCATTCCTATACCAGGCTGGCATTCATTGGATGTTCGGTGTGGTCATGGCTGTTGTAGTGGCCGTCATTTCACGCTGCACACCCAACGATGATTATTCCGGTATGGCGCACGAATGAAGGTCACATCCGTAAGCAGGATCATGCCTTTGTCCTGCAGGGCTTCAGTCAATTCAACAAGTGTCTCTGCTTCGATAGTCATTGCTGTTACCTCGTCAGATTTACTGTGTTCATAGTTGTGGACTGAATCCGCGTTCGTGGAATTCAATTTTTCTGCGCGGTTGATTGGGTTCCCAAGTGGTAGCTGTGACCGGGTTCCAATCTGGGGCTTGGTGCCCGGATTGATGAGCGGGTTCGGCCTGGCTTGCTAGGTTATCGGCTCGATGGGGGGAGGGCGCACGGGTGGCAACTACTCCTGCCACGTCCATGACTTGGCACTTGTTACGGCTGGATCACGCAGACTAGTGGAGGGTGGCAATGCGCCGGTTTTCGCCAATCCTGATTCGGTCCAGCGCTCGGTTGAGTGCGTCCAGGGCATTGAGCAAGGCTTGTGCCTCGGTTTCCCGACCCTGACCCCAGAGGCGCTCGGCCATCTTGTTCAAGGCCTGGATGGAGCGCTCGATATCGGCGGCAGTGACTGCCTTGGCATCCTCCGGCTCTTTTCTAGGCATGGGCTGAGGCCTCGATTGTGGTTTGCTGGCGAACTGGATGATGGGTTTGCCAGTGTTCGGTTTCCGGTTCGGTCTGGCGAGATTCATGGAAGGCCTGTCACTGACGACATTTCAAGGCCGCGGCTTGTATGTCGGAGGCGCTACCGACGTTGACGACGCTCATGCTGTCGGCGCCAAGTTCGGCTGCTTTATTGAAGGCCATATTCAGCGCGTCCCCGTTGGAGGAGCCCTTCACGGTAAATGCCGTCAGAACCTTGCAGGCCTGTGCCGAGGAGGCCGTCACCAGATCGACCTGCCTTCCTGCTTCCGTCAGTTGTGTGGTGCAAGCCGAGACCGAAGCCGCAGCGACGACAAGCAAGACAAGGCCACGCAGATTACGCATCACTGAACACTCCTGTCGACGAGGTTGTCGGCCTATCCCGGCCAGCCAGCCCCGGGCAATCATCGCGAGTACATCGCCCACCAGAACACATGGCCCAAGATCGAGATCTGCTGTTCCTGGATTTCGGCGAAGCTATAGTCTTCGTCCGGATGTTCATCCCGATTGAAGCTGCGCAGGCGCAGCCCGACCGGCAAACGGTAAACCTGCTTCACGCGCAACTGGCCATTGTGGTTGAGTGCATACATCTCCCCGTCGACTACATCCTTCAGGGCATTCCTGCCGACGTTCACGCCAACGGTTGCGCCGTCGCGCAGCACCGGGACCATGCTGTTGCCGCTGACCGACACGCACTTGGCGTTGTTGAACTGCACTCCGTTCTGACGCAGATCTTTCTTGAAGAAGCGCAGCCGGGCGGTATCGCTTTCTTCGATGACAAACCTGCCCGAGCCTGCAGCCAGCTCCACCTCGTGAAGAAAGGGGACGTAGACCTCGTTGTCATCGAGCGGGGTCGCATCGTCCCAGGTCTCGATATCGTCCAAATGCACGCTTGGCTGGGTGCGTGCCGATGCGGTATCCGCCGCCTTGAGCATTTCTCCAACGCCTTCAGCGAGCCACATGGAGGAAACGCCGCATACCGAGGCAATCTGGGCGACAAAGGCCGTGGCCTTCGATTTGCCACGTTCCAGATCGGAGATTGAGGTTTGGGTCAGGCCGGCACGTTCAGCGAGCTCTGTTTGATTGAGCTGGGCGTGGCGACGAGCTGTTTTGAGTCGATCTTTAAATTCCATCCGCCCAGTATTACGGGGCTTCCCATAAGCTTGCAAATGGGTATTCCTATATTGTACTATATGGGTGTTCCCGTAAGGGCGTCAGGCAGATAATCAAATGGATTTGCAGATGTTAAAAGAATGCAGATGTGGAAGTTGCAATCGACTTCTCGCTCGAGTGGGCGAGTTTACTGAGCTCCAGATCAAATGTTCCCGCTGTGGAACCTTGAATCATGTAAAGGCCGCGAGTCTCGAGCTATCGCCAGGAGCGGCCAGGTGTGAAAGCGGCGTCGGTCATTGAGCCTGTGATGCAAAGGCACGTCCGGGCCAGAGGCCCGAACTGCTGTTGCATGACGGTTCCAGGCCACGCGTAGCGCTGTCGCAGTCATTATTGGAATGGGTGGAGCTCTCACGCCGTGGCGGTCTGAAGCTATCGCCCCCTTCGTGAAAGCCAAGAGCTTCGATTTCCTCGCCTTTGAGCGACATGCAGACGGAATCCTCCGCATCCATCATTCGACTCAATAGGTAACAACATGGCTTGGATTCGATACGACTTTACCGATAACGGCTCTTCTGTACTGCCGGCTCGCTACTACATGGCGCCGAACCAGTATCTTCAATCCCCCAACAAGCGCTTCAAGCTGCTCTTCCAGCCCGATGGCAACCTGGCACTGTATGACGGCGCCCAGTTGGCATGGGTGGCTGACCAGAACACGCCGTTCACCAACGTGAGCAAGGGCAACAAGAAAGATCCGATGATGGTCTTCATGAACTACGGCTTTGTCCTGGATGACCCGCTGCGTGGCCGTATCTGGTCGACCACTCCGAGTGACCCCACCATGGGTTCGCGCGAAGATGCCTCGCTGCGTGCGTTCACCCAGCTTCAGGACGACGGGAACATCGTCACTGTCGACACCATCCCGCACTGGTATGCGCCCAATGGTCGTGTATTCACCCCCGCGGTGGGTACGGCGATGATCATCAGCGGTCCGGCCGAGCTGGTACCAGGCCAGCTCTACAGCGCTGGCGATCACGCTCTGGTCTTCCAGGGCGATGGCAACCTGGTGGTGTACGGGCCGAACTGGAGCGTGGTCTGGGCGACCTATACCCAGAACAAAGGTGGTGTGCGCTGCGTCATGCAGGCAGACGGCAACCTGGTGATCTACGCCGCGAACAATGCGGTCGTCTGGCAGAGCGGCACGGCTGGTCACCCCGGCGCAACCATCCGCCTGCAGGCCAACGGCAGTTTCACGATAGTGACCGAGCGGCCGATCTGGGCCCGCTTCGGCTATACCCCGACCATCAAGCCGCCGCGGGTGTTCTACCCCGATCACAAGTGGAAAACCGGTAGCTACACCTGGGACAACGTGTTCTAACGGCCTGCAAGAGGCTCCGCGACGATGCGGGGCTTCTACAGGCTTCACTCAAGGGCCCGGCAGGCTTGTTCTGCCGGGCTCTGCCCATTGGTGGCGCGGATTGAACGGGGTCACGAACGGGCAAGCGACAGCTGGCCTTCAAAGGCCGCTCGTTCAACCTTGAAAAACAGATTCTCCTGAGTACCGCCATTCACCTGCTTCAGGACGGTGTGCGACAACTGCCCGCCGATTTTCTCCATGGCTCGCTGTGAGCGGATATTCGAACCCGCAACATGGAACCAGACGGTGTCGACCCACTGAAAGGCGTGCCCGAGCATCAGGTACTTGAGTTCCTTGTTGGCACTGCCCCCCCATTTTTCGCGCGCCAGAAAGGTGTAGCCGATGGCAACTTCACGCTGGTCCTCGTTGAACTCGTAGTAGCGGGAGCTGCCTGCAACCTTACCGCTGTCGCGGTCAATCACGATCAGGGTGCTCCTGGCCGCCAGTGCGTCGTCGAACCATTGGCGAAATACCGGCTCCTGATAGCGGGTCGAGCTTTGGTGCTGAGCCCAGATCAAGGGGTCGCAGGCGACGCCATACAGCGCCGCGAAGTCCACGGCCTCAAGTGGGCGCAGTTCAAGTGATTCACCAACGAGCAGGGGCGAGAGGGGCAGCGATTGCATCAGTGGTCTCCAAAGGGCGAATGCATCTGTTTCGTTGCGCGAGGCTTGCTGGATGAGCAATATGCTCCGGTTGCATCACGGCCATGCGGGAGCCGGAACCTTAACAAGGCTCTGGCAGGCCTGAATAGCGCGGCACGGCTGCTGTTGGCCGCGAGTATCCCTGATCGGCCTGTGGCGCATCACCTGGTCAACCCCGCGCAATACTCAACAAGAGCGCGAGCGCTCTGAGCACATCAATGGATGGCAATGCGACGATGAAATACCCCATGAGCCTGTTGGCATGCACGCTCTTACTGGCCTCGCCCGCGTGGGCGCAGGGCAAGCGGGTGATTCCAGGTAGCGAGCAGGTCGAGGCGGGTTATCTCTCGTCGCAATTGTTGCTGAAGCCCTGTACGGACGTGACGACGCTGGGCTTCAGCGCGGACGACAGCGCCCTGCACGATGCCGCCGCCGCGCGCCAGGCCTTGCCTGCGGGAACCTGCAACGACGCAGCGCTGGTGGAGAAACTGTTCAAGGCGCGCTTTGTGCAGTACGGCTCGATCACGCAGGTGTTCACCCCGTGGCAATTGGCACGGCAGGTCGACAGGCAGAACCGCGCCATCAGCCGTTGCCCGGATACCCAATGCCTGGGCCGCGAGCTGGATGCAGTGATTGCCGCGCTGGCGCCGGTGTATCTCGGCGCCCGCCGGGCCTGGCCCAGGGGCAAGGGGCTGTGCGCCAGCGAGCCGGTGGACAGCCCGGCGAACCAGGCCCTGGCGGCTCTGGGCGCTGACACCCGTCAGCAGATCAATGCGCAATGCGCGCAGGAGGGGGTGATTGCCACAACCTGCCGCGGCCCCCATGGCCAATTGCTGTTCTTGAGCTGTGGCATGAGCGGCAATCAGGTCAACTCAAGCCAATGGCTTTATCGTGCCGGCAAGGCACACGCCGAGCCGCTGTTCGCCGTCGAGGATGGCCCCCTGGGCGTACTGGCGACTTCCTGCAACGGCATGCCCGACCTGATGACCAGTGCACGGGTCAGTGCCGGGGAGCACAACGACACCTTCTACCGGTACGACGGCAAGGCCTATCAGCAGGTGTATTCCTACATCAGCACCTTTGTCGGTATCGATGCCAACGGCAATGACCTGGCCATCGCCCAGGCCGGCGCACTGGCCAAGGTCGCGTGCCGCTAGGGGGCGCGCATTGCTCACAGCGCGCGGCAAAGATCAAGATTGACCTCCCTGGCCGACGCCCAGAAGATGCGGCCCTTCGTATCCAGTCTCGGGAGAGGGCATGCAGGCTCATGACGCTTACTTCACTATCGACGCCGAGGCGCTGCAGGACCGCTCCCTGGCCGAGCTGGCCGCCGGGCAGCCGCTGCCGCTGCGCTGCGCAGGGCTGGACCTGAGCGGCCAGGACCTGTCCCGCATCAGCCTGCCCGGGGCCTGGTTCGAACGCTGCCTGCTGACCGGCGCCGATCTCACCGCGGCCAACCTGATCAATACCCGCTGGACCAGCTGCCGCGGCGGCCAGGCCAACCTGCGTTCTGCAGTGCTTACCGATGCCCGTTTCGAACGCTGTGACCTGAACAACACGCAATGGCAGCGCAGCAAGGTGGCCCATGCAAGCTTCGACGGCTGCAAGCTCACCGGCGCCCACTTCGGCGACGTGTCGGCCCTGGGCCTGAGCTTTTCCGACTGCCTGCTCAACAGCGCCATGCTCTCGGGCATCTCGTTCTACAAGTCGCAGTTGCACAACATCGATTTCAGCGAAGCCGACCTGACCTACTGCGACTTTCGCAAGGCGGTGTTTGTCGACGGCGGCAGCCTGTCCATGGCCCGGGTCAACAATGCCCGCTTCGATGACGCCGACCTGCGCGAAGCCAGCCTGCATGGGCTGCGCCTGGTGGATGCCAAGCTGTTCAAGGGGGCGATCATTTCCCGCAGCCAGGCCGGCATGCTCCTGGCCGGGCTGGGCCTGACCGTGCTCTGACTAGAGCCCGGCCGCTGCGGGTTGGGCCTGCAGCAATTCGTCGAGCACCCCCATGAAGGCTTCCACCAACTGGCTGCGGCCCTGCTTGCGGGTCAGTACCAGCAACTGGGCGGTGGCGCTGGGGTCGGCGAGGGGGCGGTAAGTCACGCCTTTTTTCGCCAGGGTCTGGGTGCAGCGGGGCACCAGGGCAATGCCCTGGCCGGCGGCGACCAGGGCGATGATCGAGGTGATCTGCCGGCCGCTGGGGCCCGGGCGCAATGGCAGGCCGTTGCGTCGGTAGAGTTGTTCGATGGCTTCGTTGAGCCCCGAGCCGTAGTCGGCGGGAAACAGGATCAGCGGATGCTCGCTAAGCTCGGCCAGAGTCACTTGCGCCTGCGCGGCCAGGGGGCTGTCGCTGGAGATCGCCGCCACCAGCGGTTCATCCCCCAGGGACAGGGACTGGATATCGCTCTGCTCGCTCGGCGGTTGCATGCGGCTCATGCCGATGTCGATGCGCCCGTCGACAATCTGCGACCACTGGCTGACCGAAGCACCTTCCACCAGGGTCAATTGCACGTCCGGGAAGCGCTGGGCGAAGGCCTGGATCGCCTGGCTGAACAGGTCCGAGAGGGCGATGGAACTGGCGTAGCCCAGGGCCAGTTGCCCGGCGCAACCTGCAGCCAGCTTGCCGGCCATGACCTGGGCCAGGTCCACCTGTTCCAGCACGGCCCGGGCGTACGGCAGGAAATGCCGGCCCTGGGCGGTGAGGGTCACGGTGCGGCTGGTGCGGTCGAACAGGCGAAACCCCAGTTCGGTTTCCAGGGCCGAAATCTGCCGGGTCAGCGGCGGTTGCGCCAGGTGCAGGCGCAGGGCGGCGCGACCAAAATGCAGCTCTTCGGCGACCGTCAGAAAATAACGCAACTTGCGTAGATCGAGCATCCTGTTCCCTGGGTATTGATCGGTCGGAATTCGGTATTGGTCTTGGCTTGGCGACGTATTTTATAAAGGCCTTTGGTCATAAAACGAGAGGTTTCATGAATTCGCGTCAGCATTGTGCGCGCATCGCCCTGTTTCTGTGTGGTTGTGCGGCATTTCTCAACCTGTATGCGACCCAGGGCATTCTCCAGGAATTTGCCCAGAGCTTTCAGGTGAGCATCCGGGAAGCCGGCTGGAGCATCACCGTCACTACCCTGGCGGTGGCCCTCACTGCGCCCTTTGTCAGCCGCTTTACCGGGCGTTTCGATCAGCGCCGGGTGATTGTGGTGGCCGCGCTGTTGCTGGCGGTGCCGGCGGGGCTGGCGGCCTATGCCGGCAGCTTTACCCAGCTGCTGGTCTGGCGCCTGGTGGAGGGCATGCTGATCCCGGTGGTGTTCGCCACCAGCGTGGCCTACATCGGCGACCGCTGGAGCGGCGGCACCGTGACCGAAGTCACCAGCCTGTATGTCGCCGGCACCGTGCTGGGCGGCTTTGCCGGGCGTTTTGTCACCGGTTTCATGACCGAATACGTGGGCTGGCGCGAAGCCTTTGCCTTGCTCGCGGGCCTGAGCCTGCTGATCGGCGTGGCCATTCATTTGCTGCTGCCGGCCAACCCGCCCCTGACCGCGCCCCGGGCATCCGGCGGCCTCAGCGCCCTGCGCGAGCTGTGCCGGCGGCCCTTGCTGGCAGCCTACGGCGTGGGCTTCTGCGTGCTGTTCTCGCAAGTGGCCACCTTTACCTACGCCGGGCTCTACCTGAGCCAGGCGCCGTTCGATCTGGGGGCTGCTGCCCTGGGCGCGATCTACAGCGTGTTCCTGCTGGCCCTGGTGGTGATCCCCATCGCCGGGCGCCTGAGCAAGTCGCGGCCCCAGGCCGAGCTGCTGGTGGCTGCGGCGTTGCTCGGGGTCTGCGGTTCGGCCCTGACCCTGCTGCCGTCGCTGTGGCTGATCGTGCTGGGCCTGGCCCTGAGTTCCACCGGAGTGTTCCTGGCCCAGGCCGCCGCCAACTCCTTTACCACCGCCACCGCCCGCCACAACAAGGCCGGCGCCGTGGGCCTGTACCTGACCTGCTACTACCTGGGCGGCAGTTTTGGCGCCGTGGTCCCGGCCCTGCTCTGGAGCCACTGGGGCTGGCAGGGCTGCGTGGCGCTGATCGTGCTGTTCCAACTGCTGTCGCTGCTGATTGCCTGGGGCGGCTGGAAGCCCCTCGAACCCCAAACCCCGGTCGCGGCTCGCGAACCGTCCAACCCGATAGATTCATCATCCAACAAGGAATACGTGAGGTGACCATGAATAACGTACTGACCCGGCAGAGCCAGTTGCTGAAGATTGTCGAACCTGTGTTGAACGACATGCCGGCCAGTGTCTTGAAGCATGCGCTGTTCGAGGCGTTCTGGAGCGAAGAGGGCGCCCTGGTGGACATCGAGCATGCCTTCGAGAAGCTCACCTCCCGTCGCCACGAGCCGGCGGTGCTGCGCAAGTTCTTCGCCAGCTGGTCGAAGACCAACAACTCCGCCACCAGTGTGTCCGGGCTGGCCAACCGCATCACCTTGCTGGCCCGCTCCGGGCAGGGCTCGGAAGCCGCCGACGGCCTGTACCGGGCCTGCGGCAGCCTGCAGCGGATCACCGATGAAGACCTGGGCGCCCTGGGCAATACCCTGCATTCGGACCTGTTCTACAACATGGCCACGCCGATCTGCGGCGATGACCAGTGGCTGCTCAAGGAAAACTGCCTGCCCTCGGCCCAGGGCTTCAAGGACTGGACGGATTTTCGCCGCCTGCGTGACCGCGACCTGCTGCAGGGGCTGCTGACCACCCTGATCCACGAGGTCTACACCCACGGTGAAGTGGAGTTTATCCACCCGCTGTACAAGCAGTGGTTCGTCCGCGACATGGGGGTGCCGGCAGAGAAGGCGCGCACCACCGTGGCCTGGGTCACGGTGCACACCGGCGGCACCGAGAGCAATCACTTCGCCCATGCGGTGGCGGCGGTCAACGAGTTCGTCGATGCCATGCAGGTGCGGGTCGACCCGCAGGCCGCGCGGGAAATCTTCGCCGAATACCTGCAGCGCAAGGCTCGGGTAATGCGCGACTGTGCCCAGCTGTTGCGTTGATGGCTCCGGCCCGGCCCCGGCAACGGGGCTTGTGGCTGACCCAGGCTCGCCTATCCTGTTGCTGATTGACCCTTCCTTTTCATTTTGCAGCCTGCCTCGACAATGAATGACCTGAAACATCACGCCTCCCCGGAGGCATTGCCGGCGTCCGATGTGTCGGTGCGCCGCCGTTCCCTGGTGGCCGGTTGCGGCGCCCACGCGGTGCATGACGGCCTGACTGACGTGATCTATGTACTGCTACCGATCTGGCAGGCGCAGTTCGCCATGAGCTACGCCCAGATCGGCCTGCTGCGCGGCGCCTATTCCGGGATGATGGCCGGCTTCCAGTTGCTGGCCAGCCGTGGAGCCAAGCGCTGGGGACGCGAGCGCCTGCTGGTGGGTGGCACTGCCCTGGCCGGGCTGGCCTACCTGCTGGCGGGGCAGGCCGGGGGGCTGGGGGTGCTGCTCCTGGCGCTGCTGCTGGGCGGCCTGGGGGCCAGTACCCAGCACCCGCTGGCGTCCTCGATCATCACCGACACCCACGAGGCTGGCGGCGGGGTCAAGGAAGCGCTGTCCCAGTACAACTTCGCCGGGGACATCGGCAAGACCCTGATTCCCGGGTTGGTGGGGCTGCTGCTGACCGTGATCAGCTGGCGTGCCAGCGTGACCCTGATCGGCCTCCTGGGGCTGGCCGCTGCGCTGGCGCTGTGGTGGCTGATCCCGTCCCGGGCGGCGACCCTGGCCATGCAGGAAAAGGCGCCGAAGACGGTCAAGGGCCAGGGCTCGGTCGGCGGCCTGCGGGCACTGATCCTCACCGGCACCCTGGACAGTGCGGTACGCATGGGTTTCCTGACCTTCCTGCCGTTCCTGCTCAAGGCCAAGGGCGCCGGCACCGCCGGTATCGGCCTGGCCCTGACCCTGCTGTTCGTCGGGGGCGCTTTCGGCAAGCTGCTGTGCGGTTACCTCGGGGCGCGCATCGGCATGATGAAGACCGTGTGGATCACCGAGTTCACCACCGCCAGCCTGATCGTGCTGGCGGTGTTCCTGCCCTATGTGGGGTTGATGGTGATGCTGCCGCTGCTGGGGCTGGCGCTGAACGGCACCTCGTCGGTGCTCTATGGCGCGGTGCCGGACCTGGCGGGGGCGGGCAAGCGCGAGCAGGCGTTCTCGCTGTTCTACACCGGCACCATCGGCGGCGGGGCACTGGCGCCGGTGCTGTTCGGCAGCCTCGGCGACGTCACCGGGATTCCCCTGGCGGTGATGGCCCTGGCCGCGACCCTGCTGCTGACCCTGCCGCTGTCCTGGTACGTGCAGCGTGGCCTGGACGCCGACGCCCGGTCCTTGCCCAGCCCCGGCTGAGGTCCCGCCAATGCATTGAAAGCGCAGGCCCGGAGCGGGATTGTCCGGGCCTGCTGCTTGCTGGTGGAGCGCTAGCCGCGCAGGCGCCATTCGGGCCCCGCGGCAGGGGCCGGCAGCGGCGCTGCCAGGGTCCTGGCCAGTTCGACGAAGCGCTCCAGGCAGCGCGACCCCAGGGGCGTGCGCCAACTGACCGTCTGTTCCAGCACATAGGGCTCGGCCAGCGGCACATAGACCACCCCGGGACGCTGCAGGGTCGCGGTGTAGTCGGGCACCACGGCCACCCCGCGCTCCGCCGCCACCAGGGACACCAGGGTGGTCATCTGTGACGCCGTGGGCCCAAGGCGCGGGATGATCCCGCTGTGGGCGCAGAGGTCCTCCAGGGCGGTGTTCAGGGCCGATCCGTAGGCGCTGGGAAAGGTCACGAAGGATTCCCCCGCCAGTTCGCAAAACCCCAGGCTGCTCCTGCCGGCGAAAGCGCTGCGCGACGGCACCGCCACCACCAGGGAATCGCGCGAACTCACCAGCGACTGCAAACCGTGGGCCGGCAAGTTGGGCGCCCCCCAGCCAAAGCCGATATCCAGGCTGCCATCGATCAACTGCTGGCGCTGGCTGGCGGTGGACACCTCGCGAAACGCCAGCTCCACCTCCGGCAGGCTGCGGCTGGTGTTGCGGATCATCTCGGAGAAAGCGTTGGACAGGGGAATCGAGCTGGCATAGCCGATGACGATACGGCCGATGGCGCCATGGGCGATCTTGCGCGCGGTGGCCTCGGCCTCGCCGACGGCACTGATCACCCCCCGGGCCTGCTGCAGGAACAGTTCGCCCTCCGGGGTCAGGCACACGGTGCGGGTCGAGCGTTCGAACAGGCGGATGCCCAGGCGCGCCTCCAGGGCGGCGATATGCCGGGTCAGCGGCGGTTGGGCGATCCGCAGGCGCAGGGCGGCGCGGCCGAAGTGCAATTCATCGGCAACGGTGACGAAATAACGCAGACGACGGAGCTCTAGCATTTCTTGTTTTTCCAGTATCAATCACGACGCAAACAGTATTGGCCGCTATTTGCGACTGTCATCAGAATGTAAGACGACCAGCCTAGACCAGCTTTCCAGGTTGCCGGGGGCACATGGGTACAGGCTCGGTTCACTCTGTTTTCCGATTGTTTTCGCAGGTACAAAAATGACAAGCAGCGAAGCCACGGCCGTCCGTTTTTCCTTGTCCCAGCGTGCGCTGGGCCTCAGTGCTCCAGGCACCTCGAGCATGCGCAGCAAAGCCAACGCCCTGAAGGAAAGCGGGATCAAGGTGATCAATTTCGCCGCCGGCGAATTGTCCTTCGATGCCTGCGAGGACATGCGCGCCGGGGCCATCGAAGCCATCGCCAATGCGCGCAACCGCTACACCCCGCCCATCGGCCTGCCGGCCCTGCGCGAGAAGCTCGCGCAACGGGTCAGCCAGCGCACCGGGGTGGAGTTCGCCGCCAATGAAGTGGCGGTCACCGCCGGGGCCAAGCAGGCGCTCTACAACGCCTGCATGGTGCTGCTCAACCCCGGGGACGAGGTGATAGTGCCGACCCCGTACTGGGAAACCTTTCCCACCCAGATCCGCCTGGCCGGCGCCACCCCGGTGTGCGTCCAGACCCGCGCCGACCACTACCGGCTGACGGTGGACGCGGTGCGTGGCGCGCTCACCGAGCGCACCCGGATGATCGTCATCAACACCCCCAACAACCCCACCGGCACCGTCTATGACCGCGAGCAACTGCTGGCCATCGCCCAGTTGGCCCAGGAGCGGCAACTGTGGGTGATGTTCGACGAGTGCTATCGCGGCCTGGTGCGCGAAGGCCACGAGCACCACAACATCCTGGCGCTGTGCCCGGCATTGAAAGGGCAGACGGTGCTGATCGATTCCTTCTCCAAGAGCCAGGCGGTGACCGGCTGGCGGGTCGGCTACGCCTGCGCCCCGGCGCCGGTGATCGCGGCCATGCACAACCTGCAGGGGCACACCACCTCAAACCCCAGCAGCCTGTCCCAGTACGCCGCGCTCAATACCCTGAACGCCGATTCGTCGCACTTTGCCGACCTGGTCAACCCGTTCCTGCAACGCCAGCTGCACGCCGCACGCACCTACCTCGACCGCCTGGAAGGGGTGAGCTATGCGCCGCCGGAAGGCGCCTTCTACCTGTATATCGATGTCTCTTCCCGGCTCGGCGGCTACTACCACGGCGAAGCGGTGCGCGATGTGGATCACCTGGCCGACCTGCTGCTGACCGAGGCGCACATCGCGGTGGTGCCCGGCTCCGGTTGTGGCGACCCCCACTGCATCCGCATTTCCTACGCCGTGGAATATGAGGAACTGATCGAGGGCCTGGGCCGTTTCGCCCAGTTCATCTCGGCGATCGTCATCGACTGAAGCGGCTCCCGGCAGCCCAGCCCCCAGGGGGATCAAGCCCGTTCCCGAGCCCGCCGTGGCCCGGGCCGGCGTCGTTCATCTTGTTGTCCGTGAAGTGAAGAACAATTACAGGAGAAAAACATGGAGAGTTCCCGCAAGGCGTTCATCGGCTACGTGCACCAGGCCCTGGTGGATGTCGAGGACCGCAACCTGGTGGAGGCCCTGCTGACGGGCTTTGAAAACCACCCCGACAAGCTGGACGGCTACTGCCTGACCTACCAGCGCATGACCTCGCGCAAGTGGTCCGAGGACTCGCTGTGCACCTTTTTCTGCGGCTGGCGCAGCCCGGATGGCGCGGCCCATGCGGTGTCCAGCATCATCGTGCGGCTGCTGCAGGAGTCCGAGGACCTGCCCGGTGATGACAACAAGCTCAAGCTGCTGGAGGCGGCCCGGCACTGCGGCGAGATCATCGTCGAGGACGTCGGCCTGGGCGAGATGCACGGCCATCCCCACCATTCCAAGCTCTACCACCGCATGGCCTCGGCCATCTGCGGCTCGGACAACTGGCGCCTGCAGGACAAGTACCTGAACCCCATCACCAAGGAGTTCTCCACCTGGGTCGGCGAGAAGCGCCCGCTGGCTCCGAACCTGGTGGAAGCCCTGGAGATGATGGCCCTGACCGAGCTGTTCAACACCGGCGAGTACAACCTGATGACACCGCTGTGGAAGAACTGGCTGCGCGAATCCTGCGGTTACCCCGCCGGGGAAGCCAACCGCATCGCCGGCTTCCTCAGCGTTCACTGCGGCGCCGTCGAGGCCCGGCATTTCCGCCACGCCACCGACGCCCTGAAGCTCTACACCCAGGCCACCGGCCAGCAGGTCAACTACCGGCGCATCGCAGCGCTGTCCGATGAGTACGTGCTGCGCGCCTGCCAGCACCTGGAGAAGATGGCCTCCGTACTCAAGGAATAAGCGCCTGCCAACCAGGCCGGGCAGGGCGCCTGCCCGGCACCGCAGGCCGGACCCTCATTCATTTATTGGAGAACTACCCACATGCGTCTTGAATCCGACTCGATGGGTTCCATTTCGGTACCGTCCAACAAGTACTGGGGAGCCCAGACCGAACGCTCCATCCACAACTTCCCCATTGGCCGTGCACGTTTCCAGTGGGGGGCGCCGATGATCCGCAGCATGGGCATCCTGAAGAAGGCCGCGGCCCTGGCCAACCTCAAGCTCGGCGAGCTGCCGGAAGCCATTGCGCTGCCCATCGTCAAGGCGGCGGATGAGGTGATCAGCGGGCAACTGGACGAGCATTTCCCGCTGGTGGTGTTCCAGACCGGTTCCGGCACCCAGTCCAACATGAACGCCAACGAAGTGATCGCCAACCGGGCCATCGAGATGCTCGGCGGCGAGCTGGGCAGCAAGAAGCCGATCCACCCCAACGACCACGTCAACCGTGGCCAGTCGTCCAACGACACCTTCCCCACGGCGATGTACATGGTGGTGGTGACGGAGATCTTCGAAACCCTGCTGCCGGGCGTCTCGGTGCTGCGCGACACGCTGTTCGAGAAGGCCGAGCAGTACCGCGATGTGGTCAAGGTCGGACGCACCCACTTGCAGGACGCCACCCCCATCACCCTGGGCCAGGAGATCGGTGGCTGGGTCGAGCAGATCGACTACGCCCTGGCGGCCATCCAGCACAACCTCACCGGCCTCTACGACCTGGCCATCGGCGGCACGGCGGTGGGCACCGGGCTCAACTCCCATCCGCAGTTCGGCGACGAATGCGCCCGGGTCATCGCCGAGCTCACCGGCTACCCGTTCAAGTCCTGCGCCAACAAGTTCTTCGCCCTGTCGGCCCACGATGCCCTGGTCAACACCTCGGCGGCGATCCGAACCCTGGCCATGGCCCTGATGAAGATCGCCAACGACGTGCGCTGGCTGGCCAGCGGGCCGCGCTGCGGCATCGGCGAGATCGACATTCCAGAGAACGAGCCGGGCTCCTCGATCATGCCGGGCAAGGTCAACCCGACCCAGTGCGAGGCGCTGACCATGGTCTGTACCCAGGTCTTCGGCAACGACGCCACCGTGGCCTTCGCTGGCAGCCAGGGCAATTTCCAGCTCAACGTCTACAAGCCGGTGATGGTGCACAACGTGCTGGAAAGCATCACCTTGCTGGCCGAGTCCTGCCGGGCCTTCAACGACCATTGCGCGGTGGGCATCGAACCGAACCGGGCGCGCATCGAGGCCAATATCGAGAAGAACCTGATGCTGGTGACCGCCCTCAACCGCCACATCGGCTATGACAAGGCCGCGATCATCGCCAAGACCGCCCACCACGAGGGCAAGTCGCTGCGGGAAGTGGCCCAGCAGCTGGGCTATGTCTCGGCGGCGGATTTCGACCGCTACGTGGTGGCCCTGGACATGACCCACCCCTGAGCGAACCCGGTGTTCCCCAACCACAAGAGGCGTGTGAATCCCATGCAGGAAGCTGATATTCGCCGAACCAACCTGAGCCAGTTGCTGCGCCGCAAGCGCTGCCTTCGCGTGCTCGAAGCCCACAGCCCGATCTCCGCCCTGCTGGCGGAGCAATCCAGGCTGGAGCGGGGCAGCGGACCGAGCCTGGTCTACGACGCCATCTGGTCCAGCTCCCTTACCGACTCGACCCACAAGGGCCTGCCGGACATCGAGATCCTCTCGCCGAGCAACCGCTTGCACGGCATCCGCGAGATCTTCGATGTGTGTTCGTTGCCGATGATTTTCGACGGCGATACCGGGGGCAAGGCCGAGCACTTCGCCATCCACGTGAAGATGCTGGACCGGGCCGGGGTCTCGGCGGTGGTGATCGAGGACAAGTGCGGGCTGAAGAAGAACTCGCTGTTCGGCAACGCGGTGAGCCAGCTCCAGGACTCCATCGAGGAGTTCTGCGAAAAGATCCGCGTGGGCTGCGCCAACCGCAGCCACGAGGATCTGCTGATCATCGCCCGTTGTGAAAGCCTGATCCTCGACAAGGGCATGGACGATGCCATCGAGCGCTGCCTGGCCTATGTCGCGGCCGGCGCCGACGGGATCATGATCCACAGCCGCAAGAAGGACGGCCTGGAGATCCTCGAGTTCGCCCGGTTGTTCCGCCGCCACTGCCCGCGGGTGCCGCTGATCTGTGTGCCCACCAGCTACGCTCACTTGAGTTTCGACGAGCTGGAGGGGGCCGGCTTCAACGCGGTGATCTACGCCAACCACATGCTGCGCAGTGCCTACATGGCCATGCGTGATGTGGCGGTGGGGATTCTCGAGCATGGCCGGACCCTGGAGGTGGAGCCGCGGTGCCTGGGCATCGACGAGATCCTCGACCTGGTGCCGGGCACCCGTTAGGCACTCGCGGCCAACCCCCTTCGCAGGGCCGTGGAACGGGCGTGCTTTATCCGATTCCACTCCAAGATTCGGAACGTTCTGAATTCAGAATTTTCCTACAGACGCTGTGGGGGGCGCTGTCTAGACTCGCTCCCCGTTCGCCCGGCCAGCTACCACAGGCAACACGCTGAATGGCGGTGGTTGGTCAGGGCGGGCTGCAACACGGCTGTACCTGCCTGCCCGGTCCATGTGTCGCCTACTGCCCAGGCTGACCGGGTTGGTTCTACAGCGTGGGGCACTCATGGCCCCGGTCCCCGCATCCCCCCAACCTCTCATCGCCCCAGCCCCCTGATACCCGGCCATCGCCAGTGGCTCAGGGCAAGGTCTGGGCGCGGGCCAGGCTCGGTGCCTGCGCGCCATCCTCCCAGGCACCACCCAGGGCCCGGAACAGATTTACCTCGGCCAGCAACTGCGCCAGGCGGTCATTGATCAGCCCTTGCTGGGCGCTGAACAGCGAGCGCTGGGCGTCGAGGAACACCAGGTTGCTGTCGACGCCGATGCGGTAGCGGTGCTCGGCCAGGTTGTAGTAGTCCTGGCTGGCCTGCACCAGGCTGTGCTGGGCACTCAGTTGCTGCTGGAAGGTCTGGCGCGCGGCCAGGCCGTCGGCGACTTCCTGGAAGGCGGTCTGGATGGCCTTTTCATACTGGGCGACGCTGATGTCCTTCTGCAGTCGGGCGTAATCCAGGCTGGCCCGCAGGCTGCCGGCATTGAAGATCGGCAGGTTGATCTGCGGCTGGAAGGTCCAGGCCCCGGCACCACCCTTGAACAGCCCGGACAGCTCCTTGCTGGCGCTGCCGGCGTTGGCGGTCAGGCTGACGCTGGGGAAGAACGCTGCACGGGCCGCGCCTATATTGGCGTTGGCGGCCTGCAACTGGTACTCGGCCTGGAGAATGTCCGGGCGCCGCTGCAGCAGGTCCGAGGGCAGGCCCGCGGGCACCTGGGCCAGCATGCCCTCGGCCAGCCCGCGCCGGGGCAGGGCGTCGGGCAGCGGCGCCCCCACCAGCAGCGTCAGGTTGTTCAGGTCCTGGGCCACCTGGCGCTGGTAGCGGGCCAGGCTGGCGCGGGCACTGTCGACGCTGGTGCGGGCCTGGGCCACATCCAGGGCCGAGATCTTGCCGGCGCTGCCATTGCGGGCGGTCAGGCGCAGGCTCTGTTCGTCCGCGGCCAGGGTCTTGCGGGTCAGCTCCAGCAGCTCCTGGTCGGCACACCAGCTCAGGTAGGCCGTGGCGACATTGGCCACCAGGCTCAACTGCGCGCTGCGCCGTGCCTCTTCGCTGGACAGGTAGGTCATCAGCGCCTGCTGGCTGAGGCTGCGGATGCGCCCGAAGAAGTCCAGCTCATAGGCACTGATGCCCAGGTTGGCGGAGTAGCTGGAGCTGATCAGTGCCTTGCTGCCGGTCATCTGTTCCGGCAGGCGCTGGCGCTTGCCCGAGACGCCGGCGCTCACCGCCGGGAACAGGTCGGCACGCTGGATGCGGTACTGGGCCTGGTAGGCCGCGACATTCAGCGCCGCCACTCGCAGGTCGCGGTTGTTCTGCAGGGCGCTGTGAATCAATTGCTGCAGCAACGGGTCCTGGAACAGTCCCTGCCAGTCGGCCCCCGGGTTGCCGGCAGCGGGGGCGAAGGCTGCGCCCTGTGGGTACTGGGGCGCCACGGGAGCGGTCGGGCGCTGGTAGTCCGGGGCCAGGGAGCAGCCGCCGAGGGCCAGGGCCAGGGCCGCCAGGGTCAGTGGGGAGTTACGCATTGATCAGCCTCGTGACAAGCACATCCTGATGGCGGACAGCCAGGGGCGTGCGGGCGGTTTCAGGCGCCGACCATCCACTTGGCCAGCCCGTGACGGCCGCTGACCCCGAGCTTGGCGGCGGCGCGCTTGAGGTAGGTTTCCACCGAGCTGTTCTTGACGCTCAGGCGCTGGGCCATTTCCGGCACGGTGCCGCCGGTCAGCAACCCCAGGCAGACTTCCTTTTCCCGCGCCGAGAGGGTGATGTCGCCCAGGGACAGGCGCTCATCGAACTCCCGTTGCAGCGGTGTCTGCTGCAAGGCATCGGCGGGCTTGGCACTCCAGCTGCGCAAGTTCTTCAGGGCCTGTTGCCGGTGCAGTTGGGCGTGGCGTTCCAGCAACGGCAGCAGGGTCTGCGACAGGCTCTTGAGAAACGACAGTTCGGACAGGGAAAAGCCGCCCTGGTCGGGAGCCCGGTAGAGGGCGATGACACAGCGGCGATTGGCTTTGCGCGAGACCAGGTGGCATTGGTGCGCGGTGGTGCGGGAAGGGCCGCTGCGGGCCTGGGCATTCATTTGAATCAGCAGCGAGTCGTCCATTTCCAGCATCTGCTGCAGCAGCGGGTCATGGCGTCGCGGCGGCTCCGGCAGTGGCAGGTCCTTGTGCAGCCCGGCGCGCCCCAGCAGGGTAATGGCCAGGGGGCTGGCCTGGCGTTCGTCCAGGGTCCATTCGCTGAGTACCAGTTGGGTCAGTGGCACCAGCTTGTCCACCAGTTGCAGCATTTCGCTGGCGAACTGCGGGTGGCCGGAGCTGGAAATCAACTGCCCCAGTTCGAAGTAGAAGTGCGGGGTTTCCAGGTTCGCAATACTGCTGGTCAGACTCATATCCTTATCATCCTTGATCGAGACAAATCGCTGATCGACGCGCGCTTGCCGCGGCATGCCGTGGCAGATTCCCGATGAACCTGATCCAGTTCCCGGGCGTTGATTTAAGCCTATGGCTTTGCCTGGCGTCTGTAGGGGGAAACCGGGACATCATGGCCCTGCCAGGGCCTCGCCAAGGCTCTGGGTCAAGCCCTTGCGACGGCCCCGTCGCGCCCGCCGGCGGGGTGTTTCCCTGCGTCAAGGTTGCCCGAGGGGCAAGCCTGCGGTGGAACGCAAAAGCCCTCCGCCAGGCCATGAGCGTCGTTCACGCGTAGCCAATTTCCTACAGCCGATTCAGCTGATCAGCAGAGCTGCTGCAACAGCCCGGCGCGGTGCTGCCCGAGGTGGCCGACCGGGGCCGGAACTGTCCGGGTTTCGGGTGACATACAGGCCCTGGGGCCGATGCTTAAATCCGCGGACGCCGGTGCCCGGGCCCATCACATGAGAAGGATCTTATGACGCATTTTTCCGCCGCAGCCGTGGGCGCTTTCGTCGCGCCAGTCACCCCAGCCAGCCACTGCCCGCCATGGGCCGGGCACCCCGCCCGGGGGCGCGCATGAACGCCGGTCCGGTACAGGCCCGGGGCCTGCCGCTGACCGCCGGGCAGCGCGATATCTGGCTCGACCAACTGAGCCGGGGCGACTCGCCGCTGTACAACATCGGCGGCTATGCCGTGCTCAAGGGGCCGTTCCGGCCCGAGCTGATGCAGCGCACCGTGGAGCTGCTGGTGGACAAGCACGACGTGCTGCGCACGGTGCTGTCCCTGGAGGGCAGCGTCGACGGTCTGCCCTTGCAGCACTTCGACCGGCAGTGGCCGGTGGAGCTGGTGTTCCATGACCTGTCCGCGGCGGCCGATCCGCTGGCGGCGGCCCAGGCGCAGATCCGCCGGCAGATGCAGCAGGCGTTCAAGCTCGACGGCGAACGGCTGTGCCGCTTCTCGCTGTTCCGAGTGGGCCCCGAGCATCACCTGATGGAAGTCGAGGCCCATCACCTGATCCTCGACGGCTGGGGGTTCGCCCAGCTGTCCCAGTCCCTGGGCGGGCTCTACAGCGCCCTGGCCAGCGGCGAGGAGCCCCAGGCCACGGCGCCGTCCTTTGTCGACTTCATCGAGGACGACGCCCGCTACCACCAGTCCAGCCGCTATGCCCGGGACCGCGACTACTGGCTGGACAAGTACCAGAGCCTGCCGGAGCCGGTGCTGCGCCCGCGCTACCGGCCCGCCGCCGACGCCGCGACCCCGGGGGCGACCCTGGTCCAGGCGTTCCCCGCGGCCTTGCACGAACGCATGAAGGCCCTGGGCAAGAGCACCGGGGCCTCGGCCTTTCATGTGCTGCTGGCGGCGCTGCATGTGTACTTCACCCGCACCCTGCAACGGGACGAATGGGTCCTGGGCATGCCGGTGCTGAACCGCCCCAATGCGGCCTTCAAGGTGACCCTGGGTTCCTTCACCCAAGTCAGCGCGGTGCGTATGGACTTCGGCCGCGAACTGAGCTTCGAGGCCCTGGTGGGGGCGGTGCGCGATGTACTGAAACAGGACTTCCGCCACCAGCGCTTTCCCCTGAGCGAACTCAACCGCGCCCTCGGCCTGCTGCGCGAAGACCGCGCGCAGCTGTTCGAGCTGTCGCTGTCCTACGAACTGGAAGACCTGGACTACCGCTACGGCGAGGCGGCGGCCTCGTCGGTGAAAGTCTCCAACCGCCACGAGCCCACGCCCCTGGCCATCCACCTGCGCAGCAACAGCTTCGATGACAGCGCCTGGATGCACTACGTCTACGACTCGGCGTATTTCCAGCCCGAGGAAATCGAGGCCCTGGCCGCGCGCCTGCTGCATGTGCTGGAGCAGGGGCTGGACAATGTGCAACTGCCGGTGGCCCGCTTCTCCCTGCTGCCTGCCGCCGAGCTGCGCCGCTTGCAGGCCTGGAACGCCAACGAACAGCCAGCCGCCGCCGAACAGCGGATTCACGCCCGGGTCGCAGCCTGGGCCCGGCGCACGCCCCAGGCCATTGCCCTGGTCGCCCAGGGCCAGGCCCTCAGCTATGAACAGCTCGACCGCCGGGCCAACGCCCTGGCCCTGCACCTGCGCGAGCTGGGAGTGGGGCCGGATGCGCGGGTGGCCATCGTCGCCCGGCGCAGCCCGGAAACCCTGGTGGGGCTGCTGGCGATTCTCAAGGCCGGCGCGGGCTATGTGCCCCTGGACCCGGCCCATCCGGCTGAGCGCCTGGCCTTCCTGCTGCACGACAGCGCACCGCGGGCGGTGTTGACCCAGGGCGCCCTGCGCCAGTGCCTGCCGACGCTGAACGTGCCGCTGATCGACCTCGACAACGGCCAGTGGCTGGACGGCCCGGGCGAGATTGCCGAGGCCGCCGGGCTGACCGCGGAGCACCTGGCCTACGTGATCTACACCTCCGGCTCCACCGGCCAGCCCAAGGGCGTGATGGTGGAGCACCAGAGCCTGTCGAACCTGGTGGACTGGCATGGCCGGGCTTTCGACCTCCAGGCTGGCAGCCACACCTCATGCCTTGCCGGTTTCGGCTTCGATGCCATGGCCTGGGAAGTCTGGCCGGCCCTGTGCGCCGGGGCGACCCTGCACCTGGCGCCGGTCAGCGACGGCCCCGAGGAGCTGGACCGCCTGCTGGCCTGGTGGCGCGCCCAGCCGCTGGAGGTGAGCTTTCTGCCGACCCCGGTGGCCGAGTACGCCCTCAGCCAGCAACTGGGCCACCCGACCCTGCGCACCTTGCTGATCGGCGGCGACCGCCTGCGCCAGTTGCCTGCTGACCCCGGGTTTGCCGTGATCAACAACTACGGCCCCACCGAGGCCACGGTGGTCGCCACTTCCGGTGCCATCGAGGCCGGGCAGGCCCTGCATATCGGCCGGCCCATCGCCAATACCCGGATCTACCTGCTGGATGAACAGCAGCAACTGCTGCCCATCGGCGTGCCCGGCGAGCTCTATGTGGGCGGTGGTGGGGTGGCCCGGGGTTACCTCAACCGCGATGGGATGAACGCCGGACGCTTCCTTGCGGACCCCTTCAGCGACCGTCCCGGCGCGCGCATGTACCGCAGCGGCGACCTGGCTCGCTGGCGGGAGGACGGCAGCCTGGAATACCTGGGGCGCAACGACGATCAGGTGAAGATCCGCGGCCTGCGCATCGAGCTGGGGGAAATCGAGACCCGCCTGGGGGATCACCCGGCAGTACGCGAGGCGCTGGTCCAGGCCCGGGACGGCCAGTTGCTGGCCTGGTTCATTCCGCGCCAGGCGGTCACGGCCCTGCAACTGCGGGAATTTCTGCGCCAGCAGTTGCCGGAGTACATGTTGCCCATGGCCTACGTACCGCTCGACGCCTGGCCGCTGACCGGCAACGGCAAGCTGGACCGCCGGGCGCTGCCGGCGCCGGGGCCCGAGGACCTGATCAGCCGCGCCTACGAGGCGCCCCAGGGCCCGCTGGAAATCACCCTGGCCGGGCTCTGGAGCGAGCTGCTGCAGGTGGAGCAGGTGGGCCGCCACGATCACTTCTTCGAACTGGGCGGGCATTCGCTGCTGGCCCTGCAACTGATCCAGCGCATGGCCCAGGCCGGCCTGCAGGCCGATGTGCGGGTGCTGTTCGGCCAGCCGACCCTGGCCAGTCTCGCTGCGGCGGTGAGCACCGGGCAGGTCGTCGAGGTCCCGGCCAACCGCATTCCGCCCGACTGCCAGCGCATCACCCCGGCGATGCTGCCCTTGGTGGAGCTGGACCAGGACAGCATCGACCGGGTGGTGGCCTGCATCCCCGGCGGCGCTGCCAATGTGCAGGACATCTACCCCCTGGCGCCGTTGCAGGAGGGCCTGCTCTATCACCACATGACCGCCGCCCGCGATCCCTACCAGCAGCACGCGCTGTTCGCCTTCGCCCGGCGCGAGGACCTGGACGCCTTCGCCCTGGCGCTGCAGGCAGTGATCGAGCGCCACGACATCCTGCGCACCAGCCTGGTCTGGGACGTGCTGGAGCAGCCGCTGCAGGTGGTCTGGCGCCAGGCCCGGCTGACGGTTCAAGAATGGCAGGCCGGGCCCGGCGGCCATGTAGCGGAGCGACTGCGCGAGCACTTCGACCCGCAGCACAACCCGCTGGATATCCGCCAGGCGCCGATGCTGGCCCTGGCCTGGGCCGAGGACCGGGCCAATGGGCGCTGGATCGGCCTGCTGCGCTTCCATCACCTGGTCAACGACGCCACCAGTACCGCGGTGCTGCTGGCGGAAATCGCCGCCCATGTGCAAGGCCGGCAAGCCAGCCTGGCGCCGGCCTATGCCTACCGTGACTACGTGGCTCGCACGCGCCAGGGGCAGGCCGCCCACAAGGCGTTCTTCGAGGCCGGCCTGGGCACGGTGGACGAGCCGACCCTGGCCTTCGAACTGCAGGAACGGCCCGGGGAACATCTGGACCTGCAACACGCCAGCGGCCTGCTGGAAGCCGAGCTTGGCCAGCGCCTGCGAACCCAGGTGCGCCAGCTCGGGGTCAGCGCCGCCAGCCTGTTTCACCTGGCCTGGGCCCTGGTACTGGGGCGTACCAGCGGCCGTGAGGACGTGCTCTTCGGCAGTGTATTGCTGGGCCGCCTGCAAGCCGGGGCGGGGGCCGACCGGGCCCTGGGCATGTTCATCAACACCTTGCCACTGCGCCTGGAGCTGGCGGGGCTGACGGTGGCCGAGGGGCTGGGCCAGGCCCAGCAGCGCCTCAGTGCCTTGCTCGCCCACGAGCAGGCGCCGCTGTCCCTGGCCCAGCGCTGCAGCGCGGTGGCGGCGCCGACCCCGCTGTTCAATGCCTTGCTCAACTATCGCCACAACCTCGGCGGCGACCTGTTGCAGGGTTTGCCTGGGGTCGAGTTGCTGAGCAGCGAAGAGGTGCTCAGCTACCCGCTGATGCTGGCGGTGGACGACCTGGAACCGGGTTTCCGCCTGGGCTGCCGGGCCCCGCGGCGGATCGGCGCGCAACGCCTGCTGGGCTACCTGAGCACCGCTCTCGAAGCGCTGGTGCTGGCCCTGGAACAGGCGCCGCAGACGCCGTTGCACAGCCTGTCGATCCTGCCGCCGGTGGAGTCGCGCTACCTGCTGCAAACGCTCAATGCCACCCGTTCGCAATACCCGCGGGAGCTGACCCTGCATGCCCTGTTCGAAGCCCAGGTGCGGCGCACGCCCGAGGCCATTGCACTGCAGGCCGGCGCGCGGCAACTGAGCTACCGGCAGCTCAACCAGCGCGCCAACCAGCTGGCCCATTACCTGCGCGAGCAGGGGGTGGGGCCGGATGTGCGAGTCGGGCTCTGCGTGCAGCGCAGCCCGGAACTGCTGATCGGCCTGTTGGGCATCCTCAAGGCCGGCGGTGCCTATGTGCCCCTGGACCCGGACTACCCGCTGGAGCGCCTGCGCTACCTGGTGCAGGACAGCCAGCCACTGGCGGTGCTGGTGCACCAGCCGACCCGCGAGCTGCTGGGCCCGCTGCCCCTGTCGCTGATCGACTTCGACCGCAGTGCCTGGGAGCAGGCGCCGCAGCATGATCCCGTGGTGGCAGGGCTGACGGTTTCGCACCTGGCCTACGTGATCTACACCTCGGGTTCCACCGGTACACCCAAGGGGGTGATGGTGGAGCACCGCGGCCTGGGCAACCTGATGCACTGGAGTTCGCAGCTGTGTGGCGAGCGGGCCCGGGGCACCCTGCTGCAAAAGGCGCCGTTCAGCTTCGACGGCTCGGTCTGGGAGCTGTTCTGGCCCCTGGTCACCGGCATGCGCCTGTTGCTGGCGCGGCCCGACGGCCAGCGCGATCCGTTGTATCTGGCGCAATTGGTGCGCGAGGAGCAGGTGAGCATGATCAAGTTCGTGCCGGCCATGCTCCTGCAATTTCTGCAGCTGGAAGAGGCCGGCCAGTGCCACAGCCTGACCGATGTGTTCTGCGGCGGCGGCGAACTGACCGAGGCGATTGCCCGGCTGTTCCGCCAGCGCCTGCCCGGAGCCCGTTTGCACAACGTCTACGGCCCCACCGAGGCCACGGTGGACAGCAGCGCCTGGACCCTGGAGCCCGGGGCAGCGGTGCCGCCGGTACAACTGCCGATCGGCAAGGCCATCACCAACACCCGGCTGTATGTGCTGGATGCCCATGACCAGCCGGTGCCCCAGGGCGTCAGCGGCCAGCTGCACATTGGCGGGGTCGGGGTTGCCCGGGGTTACCTGGGCTTGCCGCAGTTGCAGGCCGAGCGCTTTATCGACAGCCCCTTCGTCGCCGGCGACCGGCTGTACCGCAGCGGTGACCGGGTGCGCTACAACGCTGACGGCGACCTGGAGTTCCTCGGGCGCAACGACTTCCAGGTCAAGCTGCGGGGCCTGCGCCTGGAGCTGGGGGAAATCGAGGCGCGGCTGGCCAGCCACCCGGCCCTGCGCGAGGTGGCGGTGCTGATGCGTGGCGAGCGCCTGGTGGCCTATTTCAGCCTGCACCCCGGGGTGGCGGCGCCGGGGATCGAGGCGCTGCGGGCCCATGTCCTGGAGCGTCTGCCGGAGTACATGGTGCCGGCAGCCTATGTGCAACTGGCGGCGCTGCCCCTGAGCGCCAACGGCAAGCTGGCGCGCGATGCACTGCCGGAGCCGGGCCTGGAAGCGGTGCTGAGCCGCGATTTCGAGCCGCCCCAGGGGCCGCTTGAAACCACCCTGGCGCGGCTCTGGGCCGAGGTGCTGCAAGTGGAGCGGGTAGGGCGCCACGACCACTTCTTCGAACTGGGCGGGCATTCCCTGCTGGCGGTCAGCCTGGTGGCGCGGATGCGCCAGGAAGGCCTGCACGCCGATGCCCGCCTGTTGTTCAGCCAGCCGACCCTGGCGGCGCTGGCGGCCCATACCCTGGGCCAGTTGCAGCGCCTGGAAATCCCCGCCACCACCATCCCCCAGCTCAAGCGCCAGCGGCGTCTCTGAGGCCGCTGCAAGTGCTTTTCCCCGCGCCGGCCCCAGGGCCGGCGCGGGCCGTGGTACCTCAGCGGGACAGGCCCCGCGCCATGTCCCGGCTTCCCATGTCAGCCCCGCTGCGGCGGATGTTTTAGCGTCTGCGAGCTGCCAGCAAGCCTGGCGGGCTCACTGTCCCTGGTGCTTTTTGCGCAACGGCGCGACAGCCCCGCGCGGTGCCTGGCAGCGGCGCTTGTCGCCCGTCCGGGCAGCGGGGCGCCGGTGAAAGGTTGCATCTGAAACAAGGACGTTCTCTTCAACCGTTTCCGAATTCTCAGGCAGGTTACAAGATGCAGTTCAGCGAATTGATGGCAGTGCTTTCGACCCTGGCGATCCGTCTTCAACGGGAACAGGAGGACCTGCTCGTCCAGGGCGATGACGAGGCGTTGGACGACGGGCTCTGGGACAGCCTGGTGCAGCACAAGGCCCGGCTCCTGGAACTGCTCGACGGCCAGGGCGGCAGCTGGCTGAGCCCGGCTTTCAGGATCACCCCGGACATGCTGCCCCTGGTGCAGCTGGACCCGCCCGCCATCGAGCGTATCGTCGCCGCAGTGCCCGGTGGCGCCGCCAACGTGCAGGACATCTACCCCCTGGCGCCGCTGCAGGAGGGCATGCTCTATCATCATTTGTCCGCCGCCCAGGGCGACCCCTATGTGCTGCAGGCGCGCTTCGCCTTTGCCAGTGCCGAGCGACGGCAAGCCTTCGCCGAAGCCTTGCAATGGGTCATCGACCGCCACGACATCCTGCGTACCGCCATCGCCTGGGAAAGCCTGGATGAGCCGTTGCAGGTGGTCTGGCGCCAGGCGCCGCTGGTGATCGAGGCCGTGGCGCTGGACCCGGCCGACGGCGATGTGCTCGGCCAGCTGCAGGCCCGCTACGACTCCCGGCACTTTCGCCTGGACCTGCGTCAGGCGCCGCTGCTGCGCCTGGTGCACGCCGAGGACCCGGCCAACCAGCGCCAGGTGGCGCTGCTGCTGTTTCATCACCTGGCCCTGGACCACTCCGCGCTGGACCTGGTACGCCAGGAAATCCACGCCCGCCTGCAAGGGCACAGCGAGCGCCTGCCGGCCCCGGTACCGTTTCGCAACCATCTGGCCCAGGCCCTGGCAAGCCGCAGCGAGGCGGCCCACGAACGCTTCTTTCGCGAGATGCTCGGCGATATCGACGAGCCGACCCTGCCGTGCGGCCTGGGGGATGTGCAGGGCGTCGGGCGGGTGATCGAAGAGGCCCGGCTGACCCTGGACCGGGAGCTCAGCCAGCGCCTGCGGGCCCAGGCCCGGCAACTGGGGGTGAGCAGCGCCAGCCTGATGCACCTGGCCCTGGCCCGGGTGCTGGGCCAGCTGTCGGGGCGCGAAGCGGTGGTGTTCGGCACCGTGCTGCTGGGCCGCATGGAGGCCGGCGAAGGCGGCGAGCGGGCCCTGGGCATGTTCATCAACACCTTGCCGCTGCGGGTGGATGTCGGCGCCCAGGGCGTGCGCGCCGGGGTCCTGGCCACCCATCAGCGGCTCAGTGCCTTGCTCGCCCATGAGCATGCGTCCCTGGCCCTGGCCCAGCGCTGCAGCGGGGTCAGTGCGCCGACGCCGCTGTTCAGCGCCATGCTCAACTACCGCCACAGCCACGCCGCCGATGGCGCCCAGGTGCAGGAGGTGGCCCCGGGCATCCAGGTACTGGGCGCCGAAGAGCGCACCAACTACCCGCTGACCATCAACATCGATGACCTGGGAGAGGATTTTTGCATCACCGCCCTGGTGGATCGGCAACTGGGCGCCGAGCGCATCGCCGGCTACCTGCTGACCGCCCTGGAGAGCCTGGCCCTGGCCTTGCAGAGCACTCCGCAGGCACCGCTGCACAGCCTGGAGATGCTCCCGGCCAGCGAGCGCCGCTACCTGTTGCAGGGCCTGAACACGCCGCTGGGGCACTACCCGGACAGCCCGCTGATCCACCAGCAGGTGGAAGCCCAGGCCCGGGTCCAGCCCGAGGCCCCGGCGCTGCTGTTCGGCGAGCTGCGGCTGAGCTACGGCGAGCTCAACCGGCGCGCCAACCAGGTGGCCCACCGTTTGCTGGCGCTGGGCGTACGCCCGGACCAGCGGGTGGCGATCTGTGTCGAGCGCGGCGTGGAAATGATCGTCGGCCTGCTGGGCATCCTCAAGGCCGGCGGCGCCTACGTGCCCATCGACCCGGCCTACCCCCGCGAGCGCATCGCCTACACCCTGCAGGACAGCGACCCGGTGGCGCTGCTGGTGCAGGCCGGCACCCAGTCCCTGGTGGCCGACCTGCGGGTGCCGCTGATCGACCTCGACAGCCGCACCCTGGCCCATGAAGCCCAGGACGACCCCGAAGTGCCGGGGCTGACCCCGGCCCACCTGGCCTATGTGATCTACACCTCGGGCTCCACCGGCCTGCCCAAGGGGGTGATGGTGGAGCACCGCAACGTGGCCCGGCTGTTCAGCGCCACCCGCGACTGGTTCGACTTCAACTGGCGGGACGTGTGGGCGCTGTTCCATTCCTTCGCCTTCGATTTCTCGGTGTGGGAGATCTGGGGGGCGCTGGTGCATGGCGGCCAGTTGCTGGTGGTGCCCCAGGCCGTCAGCCGTTCGCCGGATGACTGCTACCGGCTGCTCTGCGAAGCCCGGGTGAGCATCCTCAACCAGACCCCCAGCGCCTTCCGTTCGCTGATCGCGGCCCAGGACCAGAGCCCCCTCAAGCACTCCCTGCGCCAGGTGATCTTCGGCGGCGAGGCCCTGGAACCGGGGATGCTCAAGCCCTGGTATGCCCACCTGGAAAACGTCGGCACCCAGCTGGTGAACATGTACGGCATCACCGAAACCACGGTGCACGTGACCTATCGCCCGTTGCAGGCGGCGGACGCCCAGCTGGTGGGCAGCAGCCCCATCGGCCGGCGCATTCCCGACCTGCAACTGTATGTGCTCGATGCCCACCGCGAGCCGCTGCCCAGCGGCGTGGTGGGTGAGTTGTATGTGGGCGGCGCCGGGGTTGCCCGGGGCTACCTCAACCGCGATCAGCTGACCGCCGAGCGCTTTATCGCCGACCCCTTCAGCCACGAGCCGGGGGCGCGGCTGTACAAGACCGGCGACCTGGCGCGCTGGCGCAGCGACGGCAGCCTGGAGTACCTGGGGCGCAACGATGACCAGGTGAAGATCCGCGGCTTTCGCATCGAGCTGGGGGAGATCGAGGCCCGCCTGGCGGCCTGCGACGGCGTGCGCGAAGCGGTAGTGATCGCCCGGGAAGACACCCCGGGGGACAAGCGCCTGGTGGCCTATGTGATCCCCCGGCCGGGGGCCGCTGCCAGCGCTGCGCAACTGCGCGAGCAACTGCAACAGAGCCTGGCCGAGCACATGCTGCCCAGCGCCTTCGTGACGTTGCAGGCCTGGCCCCTGACCCCCAATGGCAAGCTCGACCGCAAGGCCCTGCCGGCGCCGGACAGCCAGGCCCTGGCCCGGCGTGAATATGCAGCGCCCCAGGGCGAGGTGGAACAGGCCATCGCGACGATCTGGCAAGAGCTGCTGGGCTTGCCGCAGGTCGGGCGCCAGGACAACTTCTTCGAGCTGGGCGGGCACTCGCTGCTGGCGGTCAAGCTGATGGAGCGCATGCGCCAGGTGGACCTGTGCGCCGATGTGCGGGTGCTGTTCGGCCAGCCGACCCTGGCCGCCCTGGCGGCGACCGTGGGCGGGCAGCGCGAGGTGCAGGTGCCGGCCAACCGCATCGCCGCCGATTGCCGCCACATCACCCCGGACCTGCTGCCCCTGGCGGACCTCGATCAGGCCGCCATCGACCGGCTGCTGGCGCGGGTGCCCGGCGGCGCCGCCAACGTCCAGGATATCTATGCCCTGGCGCCCTTGCAGGCGGGGATCCTCTATCACCACCTGAGCAGCGCCGAGGGCGATCCCTATGTGCTCCAGGTGCAGTTCGAATTTGCCGGCGAAGACGCCCTGCAAACCTTCACCCTGGCCTTGCAGCAGGTCATCGCGCGCCACGACATCCTGCGCAGCAGCATGGCCTGGGAAGGCCTGGAACAGCCGGTGCAGGTGGTCTGGCGCCAGGCGCCCCTGGACATTCAGGTGGTCGAGACGGACCCGGCCCAGGGCCCGGTGCTGGAGCAGCTGCAGGCGCGTTTCGACCCCCGTCGCTACCGCCTGGACCTGAGCCGGGCGCCGCTGCTGCAACTGGCCTGCGCCGCGGACCCGGGGCAGCAGCGCTGGCTGGGCCTGCTGTTGTTCCACCACCTGGCCCTGGACCACAGCTCCCTGGAGGTGTTGGTGGAGGAGATCAGCGCGGTGCTGCAGGGCACCGCCGCGCAGTTGCCGGCGCCGGCACCGTACCGCAACTATGTGGCCCAGGCGCGCCTGGGCCATGGCGAGGAGCAGCACCAGGCGTTCTTCCGCGAGATGCTGGCGGACATCGACGAGCCGACCCTGGCCTTCGGCCTGCAGGACGTGCAGCGCGACGGCAGCGGCATCCGGGAGCGTCAACTGCGCCTCGACCCGGCGCTGTGCCGGCGCCTGCGAGAGCAGGCGCGGCACCTGGGAGTGAGCCTGGCCAGCCTGCTGCACCTGGCCTGGGGCCGGGTGCTGGGGCAACTGGCGGGCCGCGATGACGTGGTGTTCGGCACCGTGCTGCTGGGAAGGATGCAGGGCGGCGCCGGTGCCGACCGGGCCCTGGGCATGTTCATCAACACCTTGCCGTTGCGGGTCAGTGTCAGGGAGCAGGGTGTGGCCGAGGCCTTGCGCGCCACCCATGCCCGGCTGGCCCGATTGCTGGGCCACGAGCACGCCTCCCTGGCCCTGGCCCAGCGCTGCAGCGGCGTGCCGGCATCGCTGCCCCTGTTCAACAGCTTGCTCAACTACCGCCACAGCGCTGCCGACACCGCGCAGCAGGGGCCGGCGAGCTGGGAGGGGATCCGCGTGCTCGACTCCCGGGAGCGCAGCAATTACCCCCTGGCGCTGAATATCGACGATGACGCCCAGGGCCTGCGCCTGACCGTGCAGGCCGTGGCGCAGGTGGACGGCGATCGGGTCTGTGGCTACCTGCAGTGCGTGCTGGAACACCTCGCCCAGGCCTTGGAGCAGACCCCGGCCCTGGCCCTGGAGAACATCCCGGTACTGCCGGCGGCCGAGCGCCGCCAGGTATTGCTGGAGTTCAATGCCAGCACCCGCGACTACCCGCGCCAGCACACCGTGCACCGGCTGTTCGAGGCCCAGGCCCAGGCCCACCCGCAGCGGGTGGCGGCGGTCGAAGGCCAGGCGCAGCTCAGCTACGGCGAGCTCAATACCCGGGCCAACCAGTTGGCCCGGCACCTGCTGGAGCTCGGGCTGCAGCCCGGCGACCGGGTGGCGATCCTGTTGCCCCGGTCCCTGGACCTGCTGGTGAGCCAACTGGCCGTCTGCAAATGCGCCGCGGCCTATGTGCCCCTGGATATCAACGCCCCGGCCCAGCGCCAGGCCTTCATGGTGGAAGACAGCGCCAGCGTGCTGCTGCTCAGCCGCAGCGACCAGGTGCTTGCGTGCCCGGCCAGAAGGGTCGACCTGGACCGCCTGCAACTGGCGCCATTGCCCGGGCACAACCCGGACCTGGCGCAGTCGTCCGAGACCGTGGCCTACATCATGTACACCTCCGGCTCCACCGGCGTGCCCAAGGGCGTGCAGGTGCCGCACCGGGCCATCAGCCGCCTGGTGCTCAACAACGGCTATGCCGATTTCAACCCCGAGGACCGGGTGGCGTTCGCCTCCAACCCGGCCTTCGACGCCAGCACCATGGATGTCTGGGGCGCCTTGCTCAATGGCGGCCGGGTGCTGGTGATCGATCACTACACCCTGCTGGAACCTGCGCGTTTCGGCCGGGCCCTGAGCACGGCCGGGGCCACGGTGCTGTTTGTCACCACGGCGCTGTTCAACCAGTACGTGCAACTGATTCCCGAGGTCCTCAAGGGCCTGCGGATTCTCCTCTGCGGCGGCGAGCGTGCCGATCCGGCGGCCTTTCGCCGCCTGCTGGCGCTGGCGCCGCGGCTGCGCCTGGTGCACTGCTACGGCCCCACCGAAACCACCACCTACGCCACCACCCATGAAGTCACCGCCCTGGCCGATGACGCCGAGCACGTGCCCATCGGCCGGCCGATCGGCAACACCCGGGTGTATGTCCTGGACGCCCAGCAGCGGCCGCTGCCCATCGGTGCCCCGGGGGAGATCGTGATCGGCGGCGACGGCGTGGCCCTGGGTTATCTCAACCGCCCCGAACTCAACGCCGAGAAATTTATCCGCGACCCTTTCAGCGAACAGCCCGGGGCCTTGCTGTACCGCACCGGGGACATTGGCCGCTGGCTGGGCAACGGCCTGCTCGAATGCCTGGGGCGCAACGACGATCAGGTGAAGATCCGTGGCCTGCGCATCGAACTGGGGGAAATCGAGGCGCGCCTCACTGCCTGCGCCGGGGTCAAGGAGGCCGTGGTCCTGGCCCGGGAAGACGAGCCCGGGGACAAGCGCCTGGTGGCCTACTACACCCTGCAGGCGGACGCCGCGCCGCTGCCGGCCGAAGCCCTGCGCGCGGCCCTGCAGCAGCAACTGCCGGACTACATGGTGCCCCTGGCCTACGTGCAGTTGCAGGCCTTGCCCCTGACCAACAACGGCAAGCTGGACCGCAAGGCGCTGCCGGCGCCGGCCCCGTCGGCCTTGCTCAGCCGTGAATTCGTCGCCCCCCGAGGCGAGGTGGAAATCGCCCTGGCGCGGATCTGGAGCGAGCTGCTCAAGGTGGAGCAGGTGGGGCGCCACGACCACTTCTTCGAGCTGGGCGGGCACTCGCTGCTGGCGGTGAGCCTGATCGAGCGCATGCGCCAGATCGGCCTGAGCGCCGATGTGCGGGTGCTGTTCAGCCAGCCGACCCTGGCCGCCCTGGCCGATGCCGTGGGCAGCGGCCGGGAAGTGCAGGTGCCGGCCAACCTCATCAGCGCTGATTGCCCGCGCATCACCCCGGACCTGCTGCCCCTGGTGGAACTGGACCAGGAGGCCATCGACCGGGTGCTGGCCAGCGTGCCGGGCGGCGTGGCCAATGTGCAGGACATCTACCCCCTGGCGCCGTTGCAGGAGGGCATTCTCTATCACCACCTGAGCGCCGGGCAGGGCGACCCCTACCTGCTGCAATCGCGCCTGGCCTTCGACAGCCTGGAGCGCCTGCAGCGTTTCGCCGGGGCCCTGCAGCAGGTCATCACGCGCCATGACATCCTGCGCACCGCGGTGCTCTGGGAAGGCCTGCCGCAACCGCTGCAAGTGGTCTGGCGCCATGCCGAGCTCCGGGTCGAGGAACAGCACCTGGACCCGGCCGAGGGTGACCTGCTGGCGCAGTTGCAGCAGCGCTTCGACGCCCGTCACTGGCGCCTGGACCTGGCCCAGGCGCCGCTGATCCGCCTGGTCTATGCGCGAGAGCCCGGGCAGCAGCGGGTGCCGGCGATCCTGCTGTTCCACCACCTGGCCCTGGATCACACCGCCATGGAGGTGATCGGCGAGGAAATGCGCGACCTGCTGTTCGACCGCGCGCAGCACCTGGGCACACCGGTGCCGTACCGCAACTATGTGGCCCAGGCACGCCTGGGTGCCGGGCAGGCGGAACACGAGGCGTTCTTTCGCGACATGCTCGGGGACATCGACGAGCCGACCCTGGCCTTCGGCGTAGAGGATGTACAGGGTGACGGCCTGGGTATCGAAGAGGCCGAGCTGGTGCTGCCCGAGGCCCTGAGCCGGCGCCTGCGGCAACAGGCGCGGCACCTGGGGGTGAGCGCCGCGGCCCTGATGCACCTGGCCTGGGGCCTGGTGCTGGGGCAGTTGGCCAACCGTCGCCAGGTGGTGTTCGGCACCGTGCTGATGGGCCGCATGCAGGGCGGCGCGGGCGCCGACCGCGCCCTGGGGGTGTTCATCAATACCCTGCCGCTGCGGGTCGATGTGCAGGGCAGCGTGCATGCCGCGGTCAAGGCCACCCACGCCCGGCTCAGCGCCTTGCTCGGCCATGAGCACGCCTCCCTGGCCCTGGCCCAGCGCTGCAGCGCGGTGGCGGCCGGCGTGCCGCTGTTCAATACCTTGCTCAACTACCGCCACAGCGTGCCGAACACGGCGGCGCCGGACGGCCTGGATATCTGGCAGGGCGTCGAACTGCTGGGGGGCGAGGAGCGCAGCAACTACCCGCTGAGCCTCAGCGTCGATGACCTGGGCGAAGGCTTCAGCCTGGCGCTGCTGGCCCAGGCCGGAATCGGTGCGCAGCGTGTCGGCGCTTATATGCAAAGTGCCCTGGAGCAACTGGCCCAGGCCCTGGAACACAACCCGCAGGCGGCCCTCGAACAGTGCTCGGTGCTGCCGCCACAAGAGCGCGAGCAACTGCTGGAGGGCTGCAATGCCAGCACCGCCGACTACCCCCGCGGGCAGACCCTGCACGGGATGTTCGAGGCGCGAGCGGCACAGGCTCCCGACGCTGTGGCGCTGGTACAGGGGCCGTTGCGCCTGAGCTACCGCCAGCTCAACCAGCAGGCCAATCAGCTGGCCCGGCAACTGCTGGAGTTGGGCGTGCACCCAGACGATCGCGTGGCCCTGTGCCTGCAACGCGGGCCGCACTTGCTGCGGGGCATGCTGGCGGTCCTCAAGGCCGGGGCGGCCTATGTGCCCATCGACCCGAGCCTGCCGGCCGAACGCATTGCCTACCTGCTGCAGGACAGCGCGCCGCTGGCAGTGCTGGTGCAAAGCGCCACCCGCGAGCTGCCGGGCAGCCTTGCGGTGGTGTCGATCGATCTCGATGGGGTTGCCTGGCAGGAGGCCGAGCTGGGCAACCCGCTGCTGCCGCACCTGACCCCGGCGCACCTGGCCTATGTGATCTACACCTCCGGTTCCACTGGCCTGCCCAAGGGCGTGATGGTGGAGCACCAGAGCCTGGAAAACCTGGTGCACTGGCACTGCGCGAGTTTCGACCTGGGCCCGGGGCGGCACAGCTCCAGCGTCGCCGGCCTGGGCTTCGACGCCATGGCCTGGGAGGTCTGGCCGACCCTGTGCAGCGGCGCGACCCTGCACCTGCCGCCCGCCGAGGTGGGCAGCCAGGATATCGAAGCGCTGCTGCACTGGTGGCGCGCCCAGCCCCTGGATGTCAGCTTCCTGCCGACCCCGGTGGCCGAATACGCCTTCAGCCAGGGGCTCGGCCACCCCACACTGGGCACCTTGCTGATCGGTGGCGACCGCCTGCGCCAGTTCGCCGCCGACCCGGGTTTTGCAGTGATCAACAACTACGGCCCCACCGAAGCCACGGTGGTGGCCAGCTCCGGGCGGATCGAGGCCGGTAGCGCCCTGCATATCGGCCGGCCCGTGGCCAATGCGCGGCTCTACCTGCTGGACGAACTGCAGCGCCCGGTGCCCCAGGGGGTCAGTGGCGAGCTGTATGTGGCCGGGGCCGGGGTGGCCCGGGGTTACCTCAACCGCCCGCAAATGACCGCTGAACGCTTTCTCAACGACCCCTTCAGCGCCGAGCCCGAGGCACGCATGTACCGCACCGGTGACCTGGCCCGCTGGCGCGCCGACGGCAACCTCGACTACCTGGGGCGCAACGACGACCAGGTGAAGGTGCGCGGCATGCGCATCGAACCTGGGGAAATCGAGGCGGCGCTGCTCACCCATCCGGCCCTCAAGGAAGCCCTGGTGCTGGTCCGCGAGGGGCGCCTGCTGGCCTATTTCACTTCCCGTACCGAGGGCGTGCAAGCCGCCGCCGAAGACCTGCGCGACCACCTGCAAGGCCGGCTGCCGGACTACATGCTGCCGGTGGCCTATGTGCGCCTGCCGGCCATGCCCCTGACCGCCAACGGCAAGCTCGACCGCAAGGCCCTGCCACCGCCGGGGGAAGAGGCCTGGCTGAACCGGGAATTCGTGGCCCCCGAAGGCGAGGTGGAACAGGCCCTGGCGCGGATCTGGAGCGAGGTGCTGCAGGTGGAGGCGGTGGGGCGCCATGATCACTTCTTCGAACTGGGCGGGCATTCGCTGCTGGCGGTGAGCCTGATCGAACGCATGCGCCAGATCGGCCTGGACGCCGACGTGCGGGTGCTGTTCGGCCAGCCGACCCTGGCTGCGCTGGCGGCTGCGGTGGGCAGTGGCCGCGAGGTCGCGGTCCCGGCCAACCGGATCACCGCGGATTGCCCGCGCATCACCCCGGACCTGCTGCCGCTGGTGGAACTGGAGCAGGAAGCCATCGACCGAGTGGTGGCCAGCGTGCCCGGCGGCGTGGCCAACGTGCAGGACATCTACCCCCTGGCGCCGTTGCAGGAGGGCATCCTCTATCACCACCTGAGTGCCCGGCAGGGCGACCCCTACCTGCTGCAATCGCAGCTGGCCTTCGCCAGCCGGCAGCGCCTGGATGATTTCACCGCAGCCCTGCAGCGGGTGGTCGAGCGCCACGACATCCTGCGCACCGCGGTGCTCTGGGAAGGCCTGAAGCAGCCGCTGCAAGTGGTCTGGCGCCAGGCAGGGGTGCAGGTGCAAGAGGTGCAAGCGAACCCCGCCCAGGGCGAGGTCCTGGAGCAACTGCAGGCGCGCTTCGATGCCCGGCACCTGCGCCTGGACCTGACCCGGGCGCCGCTGATGCGCCTGGTGTATGCCCAGGACCCGGCCCGCCAGCGCATCGTCGCCATCCTGCTGTTCCATCACATGGCCCTGGACCACACCGCCCTGGAGGTGGTGCGCGAGGAAATCCAGGCCTGCCTGCTGGGGCAGTCGCCCGCGGGCACGGCGATTCCCTATCGCAACTACGTGGCCCAGGCGCGCCTGGGTGTGAGCCGTGAAGAGCACGAGGCATTCTTTCGCGAGATGCTCGGCGATATCGATGAGCCGACCCTGCCGTTCGGCCTGCAGGACGTGCAGGGCGATGGCGATGCCATCGAAGAGCGCCAGCAGGCCCTGGAACCGTCACTGAGTGCGCGCCTGCGGACCCAGGCCCGGTTGCTGGGGGTGAGTGCGGCGAGCCTGTTCCACCTGGCCTGGGCCCGGGTCCTGAGCGTCACCTCGGGCCAGGACCGGGTGGTGTTCGGCACCGTGCTGCTGGGGCGCCTGAGCGCCGGGCAGGGCGCCGACCGGGCCCTGGGCATGTTCATCAACACCTTGCCGCTGCGGGTCGACCTGGATGCGCGTGGCAGCCGTGCCGCGGTCAAGGACACCCACGCCCGGCTCAGTGCCCTGCTGGGTCATGAACACGCCTCCCTGGCCCTGGCCCAGCGTTGCAGCGGGGTGGCCGCGCCGCTGCCGCTGTTCAGTGCCATGCTCAACTACCGCCACGGCAGCGACGGGGTGCCGAGCCAGGCCGTGCAACAGGCCTGGCAGGGCATCGAGACCCTGCACAGCGAGGAGCGCACCAACTACCCCCTGAGCCTCAACGTCGACGACCTGGGCCAGGGGTTCCGTCTCACCGCCATGACCCTGGCGCGGATCGGTGCCGAGCGTATCTGCGGCTACATGCAGCAGGCCCTGCTGGCCCTGGTGGAGAACCTGGAGACGGCGCCGCAGCGGCCCCTGCGCGAGGTGCCGATCCTGCCGCCGCAGGAGCGTCAGCACCTGCTGCAAGGGTTCAACGCCACGGCCGTGGATTACCCCCTGGAGCAGACCCTGCACGGGCTGTTCGAGGCCCAGGTACGGCGCAGCCCCGAGGCCACTGCGGTGCAGGCCGGCGAGCAGCAGCTGAGCTACGGCGAACTCAACCGGCGCGCCAACCAGCTGGCCGGGCACCTGCTGCAACTGGGCGTCGGCCCCGACAGCCGGGTGGCGATCTGTGTCGAGCGCGGGCTGGAAATGGTGGTCGGCCTGCTGGCGATCCTCAAGGCCGGCGGCGCCTATGTGCCCATCGACCCGGGCTACCCTGCCGAACGCATCGCCTACATGCTCGACGACAGCGCGCCCCTGGCGGTGCTGGCCCAGGGCGCGACCCGGGCATTGCTCGGCGAACTGGCGCGGCCCCTGGTGGACCTCGACCAGCTGGCCTGGAGCGGGCCGGCGCCGGGCAACCCGCAAGTAGAGGGGCTGACCCCGGGGCACCTGGCCTATGTGATCTACACCTCCGGTTCCACCGGCCAGCCCAAGGGCGCGATGAACGAGCACCGGGCCGTGGTCAACCGCCTGTTGTGGATGCAGGCGCAGTACCGTCTTGGCACCGAGGACGCGGTGTTGCAGAAGACCCCGTTCAGTTTCGACGTCTCGGTCTGGGAGTTCTTCTGGCCGCTGTTCACCGGCGCGCGCCTGGTGATGGCGCGCCCCGACGGGCACAAGGACCCGGCCTACCTGCGCCAGGTGATCCGCGAGCAGGGCATCAGCACCTTGCACTTCGTGCCCTCGATGCTCGATGTGTTCCTGGCCCAGGGCGAGGGCGCCGAGGACCTGGGCCTGCGCCAGGTGATGTGCAGCGGCGAGGCACTGCCGGGCAGCCTGGTGCGGCGCTTCAAGCAGCAACTGCCACAGGTGGCATTGCACAACCTCTACGGCCCCACGGAGGCCGCGGTGGACGTCACTGCCTGGGATTGCAGCGGCCCGCTGGCCGATACCCCGGACCACACGCCCATCGGCAAGCCCATCGCCAATACCTGCATCTACCTGCTGGACGCGCAGATGCAGCCGGTGCCCCTGGGGGTGGTGGGCGAGCTGTACATCGGCGGGGTGCAGGTGGCCCGGGGTTACCTGAACCGCGAGCAGTTGAGCGCCGAACGTTTCCTCAAGGACCCGTTCAGCCAGGAACCGGGGGCGCGCCTGTACCGCACCGGCGACCTCGGGCGCTATCAGGCCGACGGCACTATCGAGTACCTGGGGCGCAACGACGACCAGGTGAAGATCCGCGGCCTGCGCATCGAACTGGGGGAGATCCAGGCGCGCCTGACCCAGCTGGAGGAGGTCAAGGAGGCGGTGGTACTGGCCCGCGAGGATGTGCCCGGCGACCAGCGCCTGGTGGCCTACTACACCACCCACGACAGCGCCCGGCGCCTGCCCGTCGAGCACCTGCGCACGCAACTGCTGCAGCACCTGCCGGAGTTCATGGTGCCGGCGCTGTTCGTGCACCTGGCGGCGCTGCCCCTGAGCGCCAACGGCAAGCTGGCGCGCAAGGCCCTGCCGGCCCCGGGGCTGGAGGCGGCCCAGGTGCGCGAGTACGAGGCCCCGGTGGGCGACACCGAAATCGCCCTGGCGCGGCTGTGGGCCGAACTGCTCAATGTCGAGCGGGTGGGGCGTCACGATCATTTCTTTGAACTGGGTGGGCACTCACTGCTGGCGGTCAGCCTGATCAGCCGCATGCGTGAGCTAGGCATGGAAGCCGATGTCCGGGCGTTGTTCGAACAGCCGACCCTGGCGGCCTACGCGGCCATGACCGAACGAATGGAGATCGTCCTGTGAGCGTGATCGAACTGTTGGCGACACTGAAGGAAAAGGATGTGCAACTGGTGCTCAAGGACGACCAGCTGGTGGTCCAGGGCAACAAGCAGGCCCTGAGCGAACCGCAGCTGCTGGCCCGCTTGCGCGAGCACAAGCCGGAGCTGATCGAGCTGATCCGCGCCGGCCAGTATTCGCCGAGCAAGGCCGGGCAGGTGCAGGTGCCGGCCAATGGCATCACCCCGGGAATCAGCCGCATCACCCCGGCGATGCTGCCCCTGGCCAACCTCGACCAGGAGGCCATCGAGCGCATTGTCGCCAGCGTCCCGGGCGGGGTCGCCAATGTGCAGGACATCTACCCCCTGGCGCCCCTGCAGGAGGGCATTCTCTACCACCACGTCAGTGCGCAGCAGGGCGACCCCTATGTGATGCAGGCGCAGTTCGCCTTCGCCAGCGAGGAACGCCTGGAAGCCTTTGCCGAGGCCCTGCGCGGGGTCATTGCGCGGCACGACATCCTGCGCACCGCGGTGCTCTGGGATGGCCTGGAGCAGCCGATGCAGGTGGTCTGGCGCGAGGCCGGGCTGGAGCTGCAAGAGATCGAGACCGACCCTGCGGCCGGTGAGGTTCTGGCCCAGTTGCATGCGCGTTTCGACGCCCGCCACTATCGCCTGGACGTCAGCCAGGCGCCGCTGCTGCGCCTGGTGCATGCCCGGGATGAAGCCGGGCAGCGCATCGTCGCCATGCTGCTGTTCCACCACATGGCCCTGGACCACAGCGCCCTGGATGTGGTGCGCCACGAGATGCAGGCCTTCCTCACCGGGCAGGCCGAGCGCCTGGGGCCGGCCATGCCGTTTCGCAACTACGTGGCCCAGGCGCGGCTGGGCATCAGCGAACAGGAGCACGAAGCGTTCTTCCGCCAGATGCTCGGCGATATCGACGAGCCGACCCTGCCTTACGGCCTGCAGGATGTGCAGGGCGATGGCCGGGCCATCGAGGAATGCACCCAGGCCCTGGCAACCGAGTTGAGCCAGCGCCTGCGGACCCGGGCCCGGCTGGCCGGGGTCAGCGCGGCCAGCCTGTTCCACCTGGCCTGGGGCCGGGTGCTGGGCACCCTGGCGGGCAAGCACAAGGTGGTGTTCGGCACTGTGCTGATGGGCCGCCTGCAAGGCGCCGAAGCCACCGAGCGGGCCCTGGGAATCTTCATCAACACCTTGCCGTTTCGCCTGGATGTGGACAGCCAGGGCCTGGGCGAGGCCCTCAAGGCCACCCATGCCCGGCTCACCACCTTGCTGCGCCACGAACACGCGGCCCTGGCCCTGGCCCAGCGTTGCAGCGGCGTGAGCGCACCGACCCCGCTGTTCAGCGCCTTGCTCAACTACCGGCACAGTGCTGCCGGGGCCAGTGCCGCGGCCCAGGCCGCCTGGGCCGGGATCAGCACCCTGAGCTCAGAGGAGCGCACCAACTACCCCCTGACCCTGAGCGTCGACGACCTCGGGCAGGATTTCAGCCTGACCCTGCTGGCCAGCACCCAGGTCGACCCGCGGCGCATCCTCGGCTACCTGCTGTGCACCCTGGAGAACCTGGCCCAGGCCCTGGAGCAGACGCCGCAACTGGCCCTGGAGCAGTTGCCGATCCTGCCGGTGGCGGAGCGCGAGCAGGTGCTGGAAGGCTTCAACCGCAGCGCGGTGGACTACCCCCCGGGGCAGGCTATCCATGGCCGCATCGAGGCCCAGGCGCAGCGCACCCCAGACGCCCTGGCGGCCTGCTACCAGGGCCGCTCGCTGAGCTATGCCGAGCTCAACCAACAGGCCAATGTCCTGGCCCGGCAACTGCGCGGGCTGGGGGTGCAGCCCGATGACCGGGTGGCCATCGTTGCCCGGCGCAGCCTGGAAACGGTGGTGGGCCTATTGGCGATTCTCAAGGCCGGGGCCTGCTATGTGCCCATCGACCCGGCCCACCCGGCCGAGCGTCTGAACTACCTGCTCCAGGACTGCGGCCCGCGGGCGGTGCTGACCCAGGCCGAGCTGCTGGGGCGCCTGCCGGCCCTGGCGGTGCCGGTGATCGAACTCAACCAGCGGTTGTGGCTCGATCAGACGGCGGACAATGCCCAGGTACCGGGGCTGAGCGCGGCCAACCTGGCCTATGTGATCTACACCTCCGGCTCCACCGGCCTGCCCAAGGGGGTGATGGTGGAGCACCGGACCCTGGGCAACCTGGTGGACTGGCACTGCCAGGCCTTCGACCTGCGTCCCGGCAGCCAGGCCTCGTGCCTGGCCGGCTTCGGTTTCGATGCCATGGCCTGGGAGGTCTGGCCGGCGCTGTGTGTGGGCGCGACCCTGCACCTGGCACCGGCCCAGGACGGCAGCGAGGACCTGGATGCCTTGCTCGCCTGGTGGCGTGCCCAGCCCCTGGACGTGAGCTTCCTGCCGACCCCGGTGGCCGAGTACGCCTTCAGCCAGGAGCAGGGCCACCCGAGCCTGCGCACCCTGCTGATCGGCGGCGACCGCCTGCGCCAGTTCAGCCACGACCAGGGCTTTGCCCTGATCAACAACTACGGCCCCACCGAAGCCACGGTGGTGGCCAGTTCCGGGCCGATCCACGCCGGTGGCGAGCTGGACATCGGCCGGCCGGTGGCCAACGCGCGCATTTACCTGCTGGATTCCCAGCAGCGCCCGGTGCCCATCGGCGTCGCCGGTGAGCTGTATGTGGGCGGCGCCGGGGTGGCCCGGGGGTACCTCAACCGCCCGCAATTGACCGCCGAACGCTTTCTCGACGATCCCTTCAGCGACCAGCCTGGGGCGCGCATGTACCGCAGCGGCGACCTGGCGCGCTGGCTGGCGGACGGGCGCATCGACTACCTGGGGCGCAACGACGATCAGGTGAAGATCCGCGGCGTGCGCATCGAGCTGGGGGAAATCGAGACCCGCCTCTGCCAGTTCCCCGGTATCCAGGAAGCCGTGCTGCTGGCCCGCGAGGATCAGCCGGGCAACCCGCGGCTGGTGGCCTATTTCACCCAGCAGCAGGACGTCGCCCTGGACGTGGCGCAGTTGCGCGCCCACCTGCTGGCGCAGTTGCCTGACTACATGGTGCCGGTGGCTTATGTACGGCTCGACGCCGTGCCCCTGACCGCCAACGGCAAGCTCGACCGCAAGGCCCTGCCGGCGCCGGATCAGGCGGCGCTGTTTGGCCGTGAATACCAGGCCCCGCAAGGCGCCACCGAAACCACCCTGGCCGCGATCTGGCAGGAGGTGCTGCACCTGCCGCGGGTCGGGCGCCAGGATCACTTTTTCGAGCTGGGCGGCCATTCGCTGCTGGCCATGCGCATGGTGTCCCAGGTACGCCAGCGCCTGGGGGTGGAACTGGCCCTGGGCGAGCTGTTCGCCAATGCCGAGCTGAGCGCGGTGGCCGCGGTGCTGGAGCGCGCCGGGCGCAGCCATCTGCCGGAGATCTTCCCGGCGGTGCAGGATCACGACCTGCCGCTGTCCTTCGCCCAGCAGCGCCTGTGGTTCCTGGCGCAGATGGACGGTGCCGCCAGCGCCTACAACATTCCCATCGGCCTGGGCCTGCGCGGGCAGCTCGATCGCTCGGCGCTGCGCCAGGCGCTGCAGGCCATCGTCAGCCGCCACGCCACCTTGCGCAGCCGTTTCGTGCGCGTCGAGGACCAGCCCCAGGTGCTGATTGGGCCCCTGGACAGCGCTCTGGAACTGCACGAGGAAGACCTGCGCCAGGCGCCGCTGACCCTGGCCGGGCGGGTGCGTGCCGAAGCCGCCCAGGCCTTCGACCTGGAGCAGGGGCCGGTGATCCGCGCGCGCCTGCTGGCCCTGGCGGACGATCACCATGTGCTGCTCCTGACCCTGCACCACATCGTTGCCGATGGTTGGTCCATGGGCGTGCTGACCCGGGAGCTGGTGGCCCTGTACGAGGCCTTCAGCCAGGGCCGGCCCGATCCCTTGGCGCCGCTGGCGGTGCAGTACAGCGACTTTGCCCTGTGGCAACGGCGCTGGCTCAGCGGCGAGGTGCTGCAGCAGCAGAGCGACTACTGGCGCCAGGCCCTGGCCGGCGCGCCCAGCCTGCTGATGCTGCCCACCGACCGGCCGCGGCCGCAGCAGCAGGACTTCAGCGGTGGCAGCATCGAGCTGCTGCTGGACCGGGCCCTGAGCGACCAGCTCAAGGCCCTGAGCCAGCGCCATGGCTGCACCCTCTACATGACCCTGCTGGCCGGCTGGGGGCTGCTGCTGAGCCGCCTTTCGGGGCAGGACGATCTGCTGATCGGCAGCCCGGTGGCCAACCGCATGCGCGCCGAGGTGGAAGGGCTGATCGGGCTCTTCGTCAACACCCTGGCCCTGCGCCTGGACCTGGACCCGGG
>Ga0157371_10000394_pt1 | contig 55028 bp, 53 predicted proteins | sample C45metaG_FD_113462 | JGI IMG/M metagenome (GOLD analysis project Ga0157371, IMG submission 113462) | Corn rhizosphere microbial communities from Kellogg Biological Station, Michigan, USA - C4-5 metaG | ecosystem: Host-associated > Plants > Roots > Rhizosphere > Soil | place: USA: Michigan... | reverse complement strand
GGCCGAGCTCGCCCGCCGCCATCCGCTACTGCAGCTTCACGCGCATTACAGCGACCGATACGTGGACCTCGTCGCTGAAGGCTTCGACTGCGGGATCCGTGTTGGCTACCTGCAGGATTCGAACCTCACGGCGCGCAAGATCGGCGCCTTTGCGGCAGCCCTTTTTGCAAACCCGGAATATCTGCGGGTCCACGGCATTCCGAAGAAGCCGTCAGATCTTCTCGAACATCAGGCGATCCTTCAGGGCACGGAAAGCTGGAAGGTCTCGGACGGCACCAAGGCAGTTGTCGTCAACGGCCAAGGACGGTTCAAGGCGGACAGCGCTGCGGGTATCGCCGAAGGCACGGCAGCAGGGCTCGGCGTCGCGGCACTACCTGTCGTCATCGCGCAAAGCTACCTGGAAGCCGGAACCCTTGTGCCAATCATGTCGGACTATAGCCTGCCGGAAGTCGGCGTCTATATCGTGCGGCCGCCGGGATCGCACGTGTCCCGGAAAGTCAGGGTTCTGATCGACTTCTTTGTCGAGAGGTTTTCCGCGAACGCTCGCGCTACTTAACGCAAACAAGCCTCGGACTGTGAACGCCGCTTCTGGAAGGCTATGCCCCAGTCGCGCATGGCGATCAGCACGGGCGCGAGCGTCTGCCCGAAAGGCGTGAGCGAATACTCTACGCGTGGAGGAACTTCGGCGAAGACTTCGCGGTCGACGATGCCGTCGGCTTCGAGTTCGCGGAGCTGCATCGTCAGCGAACGCTGGCTCGGATCTCCGACCAGGCGGCGGAGCTCACCAAACCGGCGCGGACCGTCTAGCAGCCGGTAGATGATCATCGGCTTCCATTTTCCACCCGTGACATCGACGGTGGTTTCAACGGGGCATTTCTGGCCAGCAGTCAACGGGTTCTCCAATAGTGTACTTTCTATCCCTATAGGCAGAACTGTTGCCTACTTGCAAGTTTGTATGCGTCGCTCCTAGTTGGGGCAACTATTTTAGAGGTGCACGATGCGAGCTGCTTTTTACGATCGACAGGGGACTGCGCGGGATGTGCTGACGGTCGGAGACATACCCGATCCGCAGCCTGGCGCGGGAGACGTCCGGGTAAGGGTGGTCGCCTCCGGCATCAATCCTTCCGACATCAAGACGGGACCGGATTTGGCGGCAAGGCGATGCCATTTCCGCGGATCGTGCCGCATCAGGACGGAGCGGGCGTCATCGATGCGGTCGGCCCCGGTGTGCCTGAGACGCGCATCGGCGAGCGGGTCTGGATCTACATGGCGCAATGGGGCAAAGCGTTCGGTACCGCAGCGGAATTCGTCGTCGTGCCTTCCGTGCAGGCGGTTACGCTGGCCGACAGCGTGTCCTTCGAGGTCGGGGCGTCGCTCGGCGTTCCGGCAATGACCGCGCATCGGTGTCTCTTCGCCGACGGGGACCTGAGGGGCAAGCGGGTTCTCGTGCAGGGAGGAGCTGGCGCCGTGGGCAATGCGGCAATCCTGCTTGCGAAATGGGCGGGAGCGTGGGTGGCGGCGACGGTGAGCCGCGAGGAGCAGGCTGAGGTCGCGCGCGCGGCGGGGGCTGACTTCGTTGTCAACAGGCACGAGGAGGATGTCGCTCAAACCGTGCGATCGGCGACCGGTGGCCACGGGGTCGATCGAATTGTCGATGTGGACATCTCCGCCAACATTGACGTGGCAGTCGCCTGTCTGGCGCACGACGGCGTCGTCACGGCCTATTCGACGGAAACGCCGCAGGCCATGCTGACGATCCCCTTTTTCCCGGCGCTGCTGGGTGGCTTCTCGTTCCGTTCCGTCTACGTCTACTCCATGCCGGAAACCGCGATGAGGCAGGCAGCCGATGAGGTTTCGGCCTGCGGCGCCTCGGGGGCATATGCTCCACGAATTGCCAAAACATATGCCCTCGACGCCGTGGCCGAAGCACACGAATTGCAGGAGAGCGGGAAAGCTGTCGGTAAGATTCTGGTCCGATTGGGGAGCGGATGACGGGCGGAGTTCAAGCTCCGCTCGTCGTGGCTATAATCACGCAATGATAGCCTTTGGCTCCAGAAATGCCTCCAGGCCAAACACGCCGTATTCGCGACCGATGCCCGACTGCTTGAACCCGCCGAATGGAGCGAGAGGTTCATGGGGTGCACCGTTGATCACGACGCGTCCGCTGTCGAGCCGATCCGCAAGCGCCTGCATCCGGGAGGCGTCGGTGCCATGCAGATAGGCCTGCAGTCCGTAGGGAGTGTCGTTGGCGATCGACACGGCTTCGGCGTCGTCGCTGTAGGCGATAACCGACAGCACCGGCCCGAATATCTCCTCGCGCGCGATGCGCATCTGGTTGTCGACATTAGTGAATATGGTCGGCCTCGTGAACCAGCCGCGATCCAGTCCGGCCGGCCGGCCGAGCCCACCCGTCAGGAGGCTTGCACCCTCCTGCGTTCCCAGCTCGATATAGGACTGGACCCGATCGTACTGCTTACGGCTGACCATCGGCCCAATCATCGCGTCCGGATCGTCTGGCGCGCCGACCTTGAATGTTTCGATCTCCTGCTTCAGCTTGGTCAAAACGTCGTCGAGCCGATGGGCGGGAGCCAGGATGCGGGTGCCGGCGATGCAGGCCTGGCCGCTGTTGATGAACCCCATCCGCAGTACGGCGGGAATAGTTGCGTTCAGATCGGCATCGTCGAGAATGATGTTCGGTCCCTTGCCGCCAAGCTCCAGCGTCACGCGCTTGAAGGTGTCGGCACCACTTCGCAGGATTTCTCTGCCGACCGCCGTAGATCCGGTGAAGGTCACCTTCGCGATGTCCGGATGCCGGCTGAGTTCCGCGCCGACGACATTGCCGAGCCCGTTGACGATATTGAACACGCCCTTTGGCAAACCCGCTTCATGAAGGCACTCGGTGAGGATCTGCGTCTGTATAGCGCTCATCTCGCTGGGCTTGATGACGATGGTCGTGCCGGCGGCGATGGCGGTTGCGAGCTTCGAGGTGATGAAGCCGATATTGCTGTTCCACGGGGTGATGGCAGCGGCGACGCCGGAGGGCTGCATGACGACGCGGGCGCGGCCCATCTGTTGCTCGAAATCATAGTCCTTGAGGACATCCGCCATCGTCAGGAAGCTTGAAGCAGCATGCGGGATGGCGAACCGTGTGAAGGTTTGCGGAGCGCCGTATTCAAGCGCCATTGCTTCTGTCAGATCGGAGACGCGCGCGGCGACGGCTGCGTTCAAACCCTTAAGCGTCTCGATACGCTCGGCTTTTGTTGTTCGTGAGAACGCCGGGAAGGCGCGTTTCGCGGCGGCGATAGCCTCACGCGCATCTTCGAGGCCGCCAAGTCTGACCGTGCCGATCTTTTCCTCTGTCGACGGATTGTAGAGATCAGCGGTCTCCAATCCCTTCGGTGTGACGAAGCTTCCATCGATATACGCCTTGTCGATATTGAACATCTCAAACTCCTTTTGGCTGTTCCGTCATATCTGGCACTTCGACACTGTCCTGATAAGCTGGTGAAAAGCGCTCAGGCTGATAGGAGATTACGGACAATGATGCGTGGCTCGCTCGCAGAACTCGAAGCGGTTCTCGCTGTTTCATCCCAGGGCGGTTTCCGAGCCGCGGCTCGCGAGCTAGGGATGTCGTCGTCCTCGCTCAGCCAGCAGATCGCTGCGCTGGAGACGCGCATGGGCGTCAGATTGTTCAACCGGTCGACCCGGAGCGTAGTGCTGTCAGCCGCGGGGGAGCAGTTCGTCGCGAGCGTCGGTCCGGCGCTGGAGGCAATCCGCAGTGCCGTAGAACACGTTGACGAGCACCGGGCAGAAGCTACGGGAACCTTGCGCATTAACACGTCGGTGGGCGCGACCCGGATGATCCTCACTCCGCTGATCTTGGACTACATGCGGCGGAACCCGCAGATGTCGGTGGAGATCGTCACGGAAGGGGCGCTGGTCGACGTCAACGCCAAGGGCTTTGACGCCGGCATCAGGATCCGAGAGGCCGTTCCTCCCGACATGGTGGTCGTCCCGATTGGCGACAGCATCCGACCGGCCATAGTTGGGTCGTCCGATTACTTCCGCCGGCATGGAAAGCCGCAGGTCCCGGCAGATCTCGAAGACCACATGTGCATCCGTGCCCGAATGGCGAGCGGGACCATCTATCGCTGGGAGTTCGAGCGGCGAGGCGAGAGCTTTGCGCTCGACGTTCCAGGCAAGCTCGTGCTCGACGATAGCGACCTGATGCTCCGGGCTGCCTGCGACGGAGCCGGACTTGCCTATCTGAACGAATGGCAGGTCGGGGACGACGTTGCCGCCGGAAGGCTGGAGCAGGTCCTCTCAGATTGGACCCCGCCATATCCGGGACTGTGTCTCTACTATCCCGGCAGACGCAACATCCCGGCGAAGCTGCGCCGGTTTATCGACTTGATAAAGGAGCTGCGGGCAAAGGGAACGACGTAACCCGCTCTTCTGCTTGGACGAGGGCTCAACGGGATGGATGCAAAGTTCCGCCCGTCATCCTGACGCTACCGGACTATTCCGCTCAGCGTAACAGTCCAATGTCAAACATGGGTATTCAGCCGAACCATCGCGCGTTGCATCCTGCGTTCACGGATCTGGAATGGACCCGGCCTTCAATCAGGAGCGATCACATGAAACTTTATCACCATCCGCTGTCAGGTCACGCGCATCGCGCCCGGCTCTTCCTTTCGCTGATCGGGCTTCCCCACGAGCTGGTCGAGGTCGATCTGAAAGCTGGCGCGCACAAGCAGCCCGACTACCTTAAAATGAATCCCTTCGGTCAGGTCCCGGTCCTGGCGGATGGCGATGTCTTCATCTCTGATTCCAACGCGATCCTGGTTTACCTCGCCAAGAAATCGGCTGCGACGGAATGGCTTCCCGAAGATGCCAAAGGGTCCGCCGACGTTCAGCGGTGGCTTTCGGTTGCAGCCGGCGAGATTGCTTACGGTCCGGCAGCGGCGCGTCTGGTGACGGTCTTCGGCGCTAAGTTCAATCCCGAAGAGGTCATTGGCCGTGCACACACCATCCTCGGCCGGATCGAAAGCCAGCTGCACGGACGCGAATGGCTGGTGGGCAACCGCCCGACGATCGCCGACGTCGCGATCTACAGCTACGTCGCACGTGCCCCGGAGGGCAATGTCGACCTTAGCGCCTATCCCTCCGTCAACGCCTTTCTGGCTCGTGTCGAACAGCTCCCCGGTTTCGTCGACTTCGTCAAGACGCCCGTCGGTCTTGCCGCCTGAGCTTCGATAGGGCGTGCGATGCCTCGCACGCTCTTCGCCCCTTATTCTGGAGAACGCCGATGTCCATGAAGCTTTCGAAACTGCCGACTTGGCATGAAGGCGAGACCTTTATTCAGGAAAAGCTCGGCGTGAAGGAACGCATGGCCTCCGTCGGCCAGCGTGTCGTTCGCGATTTCATGCCGGACCAGCACCGGGACTTCTACGCCCAACTGCCGTTCATCGTTCTCGGGAGCGTCGATCAAGCCGGTGACGCCTGGGCGACTTTTGTCGAAGGCAATCCGGGCTTCATGTTGTCACCGTCCCCCGTCGTTTTAGATATAGCTGCGCACCGCGATCCGAGCGACCCGGCTAGTGAAGGATTGGCCGATGGCCTGCCGATTGGTCTCCTTGGCATCGAGATGCACACGCGTCGCCGCAACCGCATGAACGGTTTTGTCTCGACGATCGACGGTGGTTTTCGCGTCGATGTCGACCAGAGTTTTGGAAATTGCCCGCGCTACATTCAGCTGCGCGATTTTTCATTCGAACGCCAGCCGGGGACGTCTTTTCACGGTGCAGTCGAGGAGCTGCCGGCACTCGACGACCAGGCACGCGCGATCATTGAGGAAGCTGACGCGTTTTTCGTGGCGTCTTACGTCGATCGCGAAGACCGGCGCCAGGTGGATGTTTCCCACCGCGGCGGGAATGCCGGGTTTGTTCGTATCGGTGACGATGGCGTCCTGACGATCCCCGATTTCGACGGCAATCTCTTCTTCGCAACTCTCGGCAACATCCTACTGAACGGAAAGGCAGGACTGCTGTTCGTGGATTTCACCACCGGCGATATGCTGCAGATGACGGGGAAAGCCGAAGTCATCTTCGATTCGCCCGAGATCGCCGCCTTTCAGGGCGCGGAGCGTTTTTGGACATTCAAGCCGACACGGATCGTTCGTCGCCGTAATGCACTGGCGTTAAGATGGGGTTTTCAGAAGGACGGCTGGTCGCCGAGCTCCTTGATGACAGGCAGCTGGAGCCAAGCAGCCGACCGTCTCCGCGCCGCAGAGTTTGCTAACAGCTGGCGGCCAATGACCGTCACCGCAATTGTCGATGAAAGTGCGGCGATTAGGTCTTTCCATCTGCAGCCTGGTGATGGCGCAGGGCTGCTCCCTCACAACGCCGGTCAACATATCCCCATACGGCTAAGGCTACCCGGCGAAGAAAAGTCGATCATTCGCACTTACACACTCTCGGTCGCGCCCTCCGATGGGGTCTATCGCATCAGCGTCAAGCGAGACGGCCGGGTTTCGCAGTTCTTGCACGATACTGTTGTCGTCGGCGATGTCATCGAGGCCCGTGCGCCGGCCGGTGACTTCAAGATTGACGCACGCTCGATACGTCCGGCGGTTCTTCTGGCAGGCGGCGTCGGCATCACGCCGATGCTCGCGATGCTCCGTCATATTGTCTACGAAGGGCTGCGCAAGCAGCGTGTCCGTCCGGTCACTTTGTTCTACGCGGCTCGCTCCAAGGCTGATCGGCCGTTCGATAAAGAAATTGCCGAGCTCGTCGGAGCGACCAAGGGTGTTGTGCGCTTGGTCAGGGTCCTCGGCGACACGACGGATGCTGAAGAGGGCAGGGACTTCGATGCGGCCGGAAGGATCGATATGGCGATGCTGACGCGGTTTCTTCCCTTCAACGACTATGATTTTTATCTCTGTGGACCTCCCCAATTCACGCAAGGACTTTATGACGGGCTGCGGGCTCTTAACATTGCTGACGATCGTATCCAGGCTGAAGCTTTCGGTCCGTCGTCGCTGATCCGCACGGGGCAACCCGCACCAGCCGCGTTATCTTCCGCCGCGAAGCCTTCGGAAAAACCCGTACCCGTCGTGTTCACGAACTCCCTAAAAGAAGCAAGGTGGACACCGGGTTCCGGCACTCTGCTGGAGCTTGCAGAGGCACGCGGGCTCGAACCCGAATTCAGTTGTAGGGAGGGGAATTGCGGGACGTGTCGGACGAAGCTCGTCAAGGGCGCCGTCGCGTACGTCAAGCAACCAACGGCGAAGATCGACGCCGACGAAGTGCTCCTGTGCTGCGCTGTTCCTGCCGACCAGGAAAGCGGCCTGCAGCTCGCTGTCTAAGGGCCGATTGCTGCGTCCAGCGTAACGGTCCCTTGCTTCCTTTCGATGTTCAGCGATCGTCCCGACCGGATCATATTCAATCTCAAGAGAGCGACGTCTCTCCCAACCGAAAAAGGAGAAACACAATGTCACGCATTCCTACCCCGGCAACCATCAATGAGGCTCCAGAAGCCTCTCGTCCGATCCTCGAGACCATCCAGAAGCAGATCGGCTCCGTCCCGAACATCTTCCGTCTAGTTGCCAACAGCCCCGCCGCATTAACCGGATTGACGTCGCTCCAGGGCGCACTCGGCAAGGGCAAGCTGCCGCCGGCCACCCGCGAACGCATCGCACTCGCCATGGCTGAAGCCAACGGCTGTGACTATTGCCTGTCCGCCCACACCTTCACTGGCACGAAGTTCGCCAAGCTCGACGGGAGCGAAATCGCTGCCAACCGCAATGGCACTTCGAACGATCCCAAGGCGGCGGCCGCTGTCGAGTTCGCCAGGGCTCTGACAGTCGCTCGCGGGTCCGTCTCGTCAGCCGAAATCACCAAGGTTCGTGACGCCGGCTACAGCGATGCCGAGATTGTCGAGATCATCGCCCATGTGGCCCTCAATACCTTCACGAACTACGTGAACGAGGCCCTTGATACCGAGATCGACTTTCCCCGTATCGATCGCGCGGCTGCGTGACCAAACCCTCGAGAGCGGTGCAAGATGCGCCGTCTCTCGCCAACAAAGACAAACGCCATCTTGAGAGGAACTTGAAACATGTCCCGTCCCCCGCTTCCCCCATTCACCAGAGAGACTGCCATCGAGAAGGTCCGTCTTGCAGAGGATGGCTGGAATAGCCGCGATGCCGGCAAGGTGGCACTTGCCTATACGCTCGATACGCGCTGGCGTAACCGCGCCGAGTTCGCGAAGAATCGCGCCGAAGCTGAAGCATTCCTAACCCGCAAGTGGAACAGGGAGCTCGACTATCGCCTGATCAAGGAACTCTGGGCCTTCACCGACAATCGCATCGCTGTCCGATATGCCTATGAGTATCGCGACGACAGCGGTCAGTGGTTCCGCGCCTATGGCAACGAGAACTGGGAATTTGCCGAAGACGGCCTGATGCGGGAACGGCATGCCAGCATCAACGAGCACCCGATCGCTGAAGCGGATCGCAAGTTTCGTTGGCCGCTGGGGCGCCGGCCGGACGACCATCCTGGCCTGAGTGATTTCGGCTTTTAGACGGCTGATCAAGGAGATGGGAAAATGGCTAGCTCGTCGATTGATCCGCGGGTAAGGCTTTCAATAGAGCTGGCTCTCACGGGAACCAACGCGAGCAATACACTGCTTGCGAAACAAGAAGAAGCCGGTCGTGCACTTGGTATGACCGGCGCCGAAATGGACATGGCGCGTCGGGGCTCAAGCTTCGACTTCGAGACGTCGATCGCAATATCCCTTGCATTGAACGCTTGTCAGGAAACGCACCAGCGCGCACTGCGCGCCGGTCTTTCCGAGGAAGCCTCTGCGGAAATAGAGCGCATCTCGCAGGCTTGCCGTTCGCCAATCATGATCCTCTGTTAGAGGCTCTTGAGGCTTCTGTTCCGAGCCCTTAGGGTCTTGGAAACGCAAGTGCTTTGGGGGGGATGGATGGATCGCTGGCAGGCAATGAGGATCTTTGTGAAGGTCGCGGAAACTGAAAGTTTCGCGGATACCGCGCGCCAGATGTTCATGAGCGCACCGGCTGTCACGCGTGCGGTTTCGTCACTCGAAGACCTGATTGGAGCGCGCCTCTTGGTGCGGACCACCCGCTCGGTGAAGATGACCGAAGCGGGGGTTCGCTATTTTGAAGACTGTCGCCGGATCCTTGCCGATATTGCTGAAGCAGAGGCGGCTGCCGGCGGTTCCTACGCGACGCCGACGGGAACCCTGTCCATAACCGCGTCCGCGCTGTTCGGGCAGATGTACGTTCTTCCGGTCGTGACGGATTACCTTGATACCTATCCCACGATGAAAGCGAAGACGCTGTTCATCGACCGACCAGTTAATATCGTAGAGGAAGGGATCGACGTTGCCGTGCGTATCGGCCATCTCCCCGACTCTAATCTCTCTGCTGTGAAAGTCGGGACGGTCCGTCGCGTCATGTGTGGTTCTCCCAAGTATTTTGAGCGCTTTGGTGTTCCAAAATCGCCAGCCGATCTCAAAGACCACCGTATCGCGGCTTCCACGGCAGCCTGGGCTTCACCAGAGTGGAAGTTTGGCGACGATCTGCGAGTATCCGTGGATGCGGCTTTACAATGCAACACCAACGAAGCAGCGATCCAGTCGGCACGCGAGGGGTGGGGTCTGACAAGAGTGCTCAACTACCAGATCGGCCCAGCTCTCGTTGCTGGAGAGCTGCAGATCATCCTCAGCGAATTCGAGGAACCGCCTTTGCCCATACACATCCTCCATCCGGAGGGTCGGCACGCTCCAGCAAAGGTGCGCGCCTTCGTCGATATGGCTGCGGCAAGGCTGCGCGAGAACCGCCTTCTCAACTAGCCCCTCGATATCACCGAGCTAGGCCTAAGCTTTTGGAGCGAACTGCGTTCGCTCCCCCGTCTCGTTGGGTGGCACCGCCGCTCGGGTAGACAATTATCCCTGTTTCTGAACGCGATGGTCACACCGTAAGTCGATCCCCTGAGCTACGATCCTGCGGACAGCTTACCACGCCGACGCCACCGTAGCGGCTCATCCAAATGGTCGCTGTTTTTACTGTATTCATATCACCAGACGCAATAATCCCTTGTCGAATACGAACATTCTCCTTCCGGGCTGAAAGAGCGATGTTGGCTCCAGGCAACAAGCCGCCCACAACCGTTCCTGAGGAGAAACACCATGTCCCGTACTCTTGCCGCTGTACTTTTCGCATCCGCCAGCATCTTTATTACCACGCCCGCAAACGTAGTCTTCGCCGAAACGCCGGCGATCGCCCAGCAGGCATCTGCTACGATTCACTATCGCTCCACGAAAATCGACGGCGTCAACGTCTTCTATCGCGAAGCTGGACCGGCCGACGGTCCGGTCGTCGTCCTGCTTCACGGCTTCCCGACATCGTCACACATGTTCCGCAACCTGATCCCGCTGCTCGCTGACCGTTACCGCGTCATCGCCCCTGACTATCCGGGCTTCGGTCAGAGCGATGCCCCCGATCACACCAAATTCGAGTATTCCTTCGGCCACTATGCCGATATCGTCGACACGTTGCTGACCAAACTCGGTGCTGCCAAATATTCGATGTATCTCATGGATTATGGCGCACCCATTGGCTACCGGCTAGCGCTCAAGCACCCGGATCGCGTCACCGGAATGATCGTCCAGAACGGCAATGCATATGACGAAGGCATCCGGGATTTCTGGAACCCGATCCGCGCCTATTGGAAGTCGGGGGCAACCAAGGACCGGGAAGCGCTCTCGGTGCTCGTCGCACCCGAGACGACCAAGTTCCAGTATACCGATGGCGTCAAGGATCTGACGCGCATCAGCCCCGACAACTGGGTGCACGACCAGGCGCTGCTCGACCGGCCGGGGAACAAGGATATCCAGCTCGATCTGTTCTACGATTACCGCACCAACCTACCGCTCTATCCGCAGTTCCAGGCATTCTTCCGCGACCGGAAGCCCCCGACGCTGATCGTCTGGGGCAAGAACGACAAGATCTTCCCAGAAGAGGGCGCGCATCCCTATCTTCGCGATCTTCCCGATGCAGAGTTCCATCTCCTTGATACAGGCCACTTTGCGCTTGAAGACAAGCTGGACGAGATGGCTCCGCTGATCAGGAGTTTCCTCGATCGCAAGATCGCCAAATGAAAGCGGAGTGAGGCTTCCGCACCGGCTGAAAAAGGTTCAGGAAGCCTCCTCCAAGCCTCTCTTTGTGGGCCAGCCATTTACTCCGATCGCCTGCCGCATCTCTCCTCCCGCGGCAGGCATTTTTAGATGGAAATGTTGGTCATCATTACCGTCGGCTCTCGTTTGGCAATCGCAGGCACACGTCGGCGGTTCGAGTCCCTTCAAGAGCTCGTATCGCGCAGCAGGAGACGGGTCCCGACTTCGACGATGGACCTGATCGCGGGGAGCAATTCTTTTCCCAATTCAGACAACTCATATTCCACTGTCGGCGGGGATGTCGGCATCACTGTGCGCGTGAGGACGCCGCGCTGTTCCAGATCCCGCAGCCTGCTCGTCATGACCTTCGCCGAAATAAATGGACTATCCCGGCGCAATTCCGAGAACCGGCGTGGGCCTTCGCTCAGAGACCAGAGTACCTCCGGCGTCCAGCAACCGCCGAGCAGATCCATGCACTTCGACATTGGACAGCCGGGGAGCGCCGTCGCTTTCTTCCGTAATTTGAGAACCATCACGCTTCCTCGGTCGGCAGTTTCCAGTTGGTTACCTGAAAGTGGATGTTACCACAAGATACGTGGTTTCCATTGGTAACGATGGTCGATATTCAGAGGATCTTCCTTCCCAACCAAGAAAAGGACTGGCCTATGTACGCAGTAACTGGAGCAACAGGACAACTCGGCCGCCTCGTGATCGAGGCGTTGTTGAAGACCATTCCGGCAGACCGGATCGTCGCAGCTGTGCGAGACCCGGAAAAGGGTAAGGATCTCGCCCAGCACGGCGTGATCGTGCGTGAAGCTGACTATAGCCGCCCCGAGACGCTCGGCCCAGCGTTTGCCGGAGTCGAGAAGCTGCTGCTGATTTCCTCGACCGAGGTCGTTGGCCGCCTGCCGCGTCATCGGGCTGTGATCGACGCGGCCACGCAGGCGGGCGTTTCGCTGATCGCCTACACAAGCATGCTTCATGCTGGCACCTCGCCAGCGATGCTTGCGGACGAGCATCGCCAGACGGAGGAGGTGATCGCCGCTTCCGGCCTGCCTGCTGTTATCTTGCGAAACGGCTGGTATACAGAGAACCATCTGATGGCGTTTCCCATGGCGCTTGAGTACGGCGCCTTCGTCGGCGCCGCAAAAGACGGCCGTTTCTCGTCCGCAGCACGGCAGGATTACGCCGAGGCTGCAGCCATGGTGTTGGCGAGCGAAGGTCACGCCGGAAAGACGTATGAGCTTGCAGCCGACCAGGCCTACTCCCTTGCCGAGCTGGCCGCAGAAGTCTCGCGACAGTCGGGCAAGAGTGTCGTTTACAACGATCTTTCCGAGGCCGCTTATCGCGAAGTGCTGACAAGCGCCGGGTTGCCGTCCGATCTCGCGGGCCTTCTCGCGGACGCCGACGTTGCGGCGTCATGCGGGGCGCTGTTCGACGACAGCGGCGCCCTCGGTCGGCTGATTGGTCGTCCGACCACGCTCTTGCAGAGCATGGTCGCTGCAGCCTTTCGAGACTGAGCCAGCGCCGCGACGACAGTTACATTGCCACCTTATGCCGACGCTCTGTATTTGGGGCTTCGCACCCGCCCTAAGTGGTAAGTGGCGGGTGCTCTGCTCGATCTGGAAACACCCAGAACCTGGTGGTAGGTTGTCGGTGAAAGGAGCTCTACCAATGCTCCAGCATCGTCTTCTGGAATTGGAATATCGCTACCCCACGATCTATCGCGCCCTCGTTGTTGCCGGATGCATCGGGATGGCCGCTGCGGTACGCGCGCTAATCGATCCTGTCGTCGCAGGCGTGCCATTCATCACCTTCTTTCCGGCAGTGGCCGTGACCGCCTATCTTGCCGGTTTGCGTGCCGGCGCGATCACGATGATCGCCGGCGGACTGCTCGCCCTATACTTCTGGGTTCCGCCTTTCGGATCGTTTGCTTTAGAGCTTTCATCCCTGGTCACCGTCGCCGTCTATGTGCTGCTGTCCGGCTTGATCCTCGCCCTCATTCACCGCCTGCGGACCGCTCTTGCAAGAGCGAACGCCGCGGAAAGAAGGTCGAGCCTCTATGCCCGAGAAATGGTCCATCGAACATCGAACCTGGTGAGCCTCGTTCAGGCAGTGGCGAGCATGACCTTTAAGAACGACGGATGTCCAGAGGAACAGCGGCGGCTGTTCAACGAAAGGCTTGTAGCGCTCGGAAAGGCCCTCGCTTCGCCGATGAGCGACGCGGGAGCACAGGATGTCTATGAGCTGCTGAGGGCGGTGCTTCTGCCATTCGGGGATCACATCCACATAAGCGGACGTCCCGCCGCGGTGACGGGGGAGACTGCAGCCAGCCTGGCGCTGATCTACCACGAACTGGCGACCAATGCCGTAAAATACGGCGCGCTGAGCGTCGAAGGCGGGAAGGTTAATCTCGTCGGGACGATCGAAGGCGAAGACCTTTTGCTCGAATGGCGAGAGACTGGAGGCCCGGCGGTCGATCCTAGCCCCGAGCGTCGCGGCTTCGGAAGCCGGCTCCTGACACGCTCATTGTCACGCGAGGCGGGAGCCGTTGAGGTAACGTTCGAACCACGGGGGCTGGTCGCTAGTGTAACGATCGAGGCTGCGCGGCTTGTGCAGGCAGAACCGTCGGGAGCCGCTGACCGTACCCAGGTTGCCCGGCCGATCGCTGCTCAGCAGCGATAATCCTCCAGGCGCGGCGCATCGCCCGGTTTACCGGACCTAATCCATTCGACCTTGCCCTGCTGAAAATTCAAGGCCGCATCCAGCGCCTCCTTGCGTAGCCGGAGCCTTTCGATCTGGGTCTGCAAGACGGCGACCGTCCGCTCCGGGGAATGCTCGCCCGCCTGGTATTCTTCGTTGAGCGCGAGGATTTCTCCAAGCGTATAACCGAGCGTTTGCTGAAGCTTGATCATCCGGGCGGCCGTCACATCCTGCAAGCTGAAGACTTGATGGGGGTTCGATCCGCCCTTGAGGCCACGGTCAGGCTTTAAAAGCCCTTTGGCAACTTTGCTGGCGGCTCCTGCTCTTTTGGCCGGATTTCCTGATAACCTGGCCTAATCTCTGGATTTGACACACGAGCAACCTGCTATTTCCAGGGTCGCGTCCCGATGGCCGGTGGGCGCGCAGTGGAAGCTTAGATTGATCCGATCGCAGGAGCTGTAGCAATGCACGCAGGAAGACAAATTCCCCAGGTCATCTTCAAGACGCGCTTCCGCGACGATAAGGTCGAAGGTCCTAATCCCTTCCGCTGGCAGGATATGACGACCGCCGATTATTACGCCGGAAAACGCGTGATCGTCTTTTCGTTGCCCGGCGCGTTCACGCCGACGTGCTCAACCTATCAGCTTCCCGATTTCGAAAAGCTAGCTCCCCAGTTTAAGGGTCTGGGAATCGAGGAGATCTACTGCGTTTCGGTGAACGACGCCTTCGTAATGAACGCCTGGGGCAAGTCTCAGAACCTTTTGAATATAAAGCTCATCCCGGACGGCTCCGCGGAATTTACCCGCAAGATGGGCATGCTTGTCGCCAAAGATAATCTCGGCTTCGGGATGCGGTCGTGGCGCTATGCGGCGACTGTCAATGATTGTATTGTAGAGGAATGGTTCGAAGAGGACGGATATTGCGACAACTGCGCAGAGGATCCGTACGGGGTATCTGACCCTAACAATATTCTTTCGAATTTGAAGACGAAAGTCGCCGCCTGAGCAGACTCTATTGCGAGTTGAGCATCGGTTCGCATCGTGATCATTTACCGAAAAGGCTTGTCATGGAATACAGACGCTTCGGCCGCTCTGGCCTTCGAGTACCCGCCCTCAGCTTCGGAACAGCAACGTTTGGAGGAGGGAACGATTTTTTCAAAGCGTGGGGATCAACAGACAGCAACGGTGCGGCGCGGCTTATTGACGTTTGTCTCGATCATGGCGTCTCTTTATTTGACAGCGCCGATGCCTATTCCGGCGGACTGGCCGAGACGATTCTGGGCGAGGCCATCAAGGGGAAGCGGGACCGCGTACTCATCTCGACCAAGGCGACCTTCCGAGTAGGTGACGGGCCGAACGATTACGGGTCCTCGAGGCAGCATCTCTTGGATGCCGTCGATGGCGCTCTGAAAAGGCTCGGGACGGACTATATCGACCTGTTCCAACTTCACGGCCAGGACTATAATACGCCGTTGGACGAAACTCTCTCGACCCTTGACCAGCTCGTGAGGTCGGGAAAAATCCGATACACGGGCTGCTCGAATTTCTCCGGCTGGCACCTGATGAGATCGCTCTCTGTGTCTGACCGATACGGTTACCCGCGTCACGTCTCGCATCAGGTCTACTATTCGCTCCTCAATCGCGATTACGAGTGGGATCTCATGCCGTTGGGGCAAGTTGAAGGTGTCGGCTCGATGATCTGGTCACCGCTCGGATGGGGCAAGCTGACAGGTAAAATCCGGCGCGACCGCCCGGCGCAGCCTGGAACCAGAGCATTCGAGATCGCCGGGGCGGGCCCGAGATATGAAGACGCGCATCTTTTTCGGATCATCGACGCCCTTGATGAGATCTCTGAAAAGACCGGAAAGACCATTCCACAGGTCGCTCTGAACTGGCTCCTGCAAAAGCCGTCCGTCGCGAATGTGATTATTGGAGCCCGCTCGGAAGGGCAGCTCATCGAAAACATCGGCGCTGTTGACTGGAGCCTGACGGCAGAGCAGGTCGCCAAGCTCGACACAGCCAGCGATCTGCCTCCGGCCTATCCCGTCTGGCATCAGCGAAACTTCCCCGAACTCAAGGAATTTTAGGCTTATTGTGCGCCTTTCGGGTGATCTTCAACAGTGAAACGGGGCGCCCGCTTCGGCAACAGCCAAACACTTCAGTACTCGTAGATCTGCTTGAGTGCGAGAATGCGCAGAGCTTCCGCCGCAACACTTCGCTTGGAAAGCAAATGACGCGCGAGGTCAACGGCGTTTTCTTCGCTCTCGACAACATGCTGCGACACGCCGAACATTCGCTTCGATCCACTAACCCGTCGTTCAAGATCAGCTCTCAGCCTCCTATCAGGTTCGATGCTGATGACGCCCTTGCAGTAGAGCGAAAGCCCAGGCTTATTCTCCTTCATCCAGATGACGCGCCGGGCCCAATCCTCTCGACTCTCGGGGCGTTCACAGCTGGGAATCAGGATGACGAATGGTGCCCTCTTCGCCAGGAGGCTTTCCATCTCGAGCGTCCAGCGCTCGGCATATCCTCCCTGCGCCAGTTCTGTCGCGAACACTATTATGGGGAAGGTAGAAACGCGGTGAAGGACAAATGGGGCTCTGATGACTTCCTCCCCATCGATACCTTCCATGAGAGTGGGTACCATCTTGCGTGTCATTTGCGTCCCATCCTCGATCATGACCTATTCGATCGAACAGCTGCCGTCGGCGCTTATTCGATAGATTCGCGTCTCACGCCCTTTTCCAAGGTCTCTCTGCAAGGACGACTACCAAATTTGCTGATGTTCGGATTTCGTGATATGGCCATACAATAACGATTATCGGCCAATTTGCCCTCGGTGAGTTCGCGGGGTCTAGAATGCTTCTGTTCAACCGCATTGAGGATTTCCAAGGCGCGGATTCCCTCGCAAGGGACATCTCGGCTGTCGCCTTTGACCTTGATACGGACGTGCTCGAACAGGCTCCGCATTCGCATCGAAAGGCGCAGCTTCTCTATACCACCAAAGGCGTCGTCACTGTGCACGCCGCGCATGGTTTGTGGGTCGCACCTCCCAACTGCGCTGTCTGGGTGCCGGGAGGCGTGACGCATTCCTCGAGTGGTGTCGGCAAACTTGAGATCCGATGCCTTTTCATCGAGCCGGCCAGCGCGCCTGACATGCCGGCGGATTGCTGCATCATCTCGGTGCCACCGCTGCTGCGGGAGATGTTTGCTCGCTTCGAGAAAATGCCGCCGCTCTATCCGCTCGGTGCAAGCCGGGAAAATCGCTTTATCCAGGTCATGGTTGACGAGCTGACCCATGCTCGACGCGAACCACTCTACCTGCCGATGCCGAAGGATCTGCGTCTGAGGAAACTCGCGGACCTGATCGCGCTTGACCCGTCTCTTCGATCCACAATCGAAGATTGGAGCGAGCGGATCGGAGCAAGCCCCAGGACCCTCACGAGGCGCTTCAAAGAAGAGACAGGCCTCTCGTTTGGCAAATGGCGTCGACAGCTCCAGCTGTCACTTGCACTCCAGTGGCTTGCCGAGGGTCAATCAGTCACCAACATCGCGATTGATCTTGGCTACGAGAACACCAGCGCGTTCATTACGATGTTCAAGCAAGCGCTCGGACAGACACCAGCGCGCTATTTTGCGGACTGAACAGGTTTCAGCCGATAGCTGCAAGTAGTTCCGACTTCTGCGCTGATGAAAGCTCCGGCAAAGAGGCCGCGCGCATGTTGTCTCTCATATGCTCTGAACTTGACGTAGCCGGAATGGCGCAGGTTACAGCCGGATGCGATATGACGTACCGAAGTGCAAGCTGAGGCCAAGTCTGTGTTCCGAGTTCTCGGGCGAAATCGGGAAGCGGCATTCGGGCGAGGCGGCGGATCAGCGAACCTTCGCCGAATGGGCGGTTGACCAGCACTGCGACGCCCAGATCCTTCGCGGCGGGTAGCAGCCGCTTTTCGGCAGCGCGGTCGGCCACTGAGTAGTTGAGCTGGACGAAATCGAATTCGCCTGTCCGGATGGCCGCTTCGAGATCCGAATGTGCGCTGTCGGTGTAGTGCGTCACGCCAAGATACCTGATCCGGCCTTGCGCCTTCCATTCCTTCAGTGTCGGTAGATGAACCTGCCAGTCGAGAAGATTGTGCACCTGCATGAGGTCAATGATATCGGTTTTGAGAAGTTCAAAGGAGCGGCTCATCTGGTCGATCCCAGACTCCTTTCCGCGCGTCCATACCTTGGTCGCCAGGAAGGTCTTACCGCGCAGCCCGCTTCGGGACAAGATTTCGCCGGTCACCCGCTCGGCCTGGCCGTACATCGGTGAGCTGTCGATCAGCTTTCCGCCTCCTTCCACCAAGGCGCCGATGACGGAGGAGGGGCCTTCAAGCTCGTTCGGGGATGAACCGACGTCGAAGGTCTGCCAGGTTCCGCAGCCGACCAGGGGAATGCTCTCCCCTGATGACGGGATGATGCGCTCGATCAATCGGTTAACGGATGCGCTTCCGGTCATGGTTCACTCCTGTGTCCCTGTTTTGAAGATGTGGCGGTCGCGACACCGGTTGCAAGGATGGTTGCGGCAAGGCAGGTCGCGACGAAGCCGAGCAAGCAGACGCCTGTCCATCCCGCAGCCGACCATGCATAGCCGCCTGCAAGCGCACCGATTGCACCGCCGCCGAAAGTCGAGACCATGTAGAGGGTGTTCAGCCGTCCGCGGATCTCTGGCGCGATGGCGAAGATGCGCGTCTGGTTGGCGACCTGTCCGCTCTGAAGGCCGAAGTCGAGAAGGTTTACCACGATGACGAGTGCGATCAACGAATGGGCTCCAATCGTGATAGCGATGGCGAAACAGATGAGCACGGATGCGAAGCCAAGAACATTGACGCGCGCCGGACCCCATCTGTCGGAAAGCCGTCCGGCCATCGGCGCCAGAAGTGCTCCGGGCGCTCCCCAGAGACCGAACAGGCCGGCCGCCGCAGGGCCGAGGCTAAATTCCGGGGTAGCCAGATGGAACGCCATGGTTGCCCAGAAGGCGGAAAATGCGCCAAACACGAGGAAGTTCATGGCCATGGAGAGGATGAGATCTCGATGCTTGAGAAGCGGCGGAAGGGAAGCGAGCAGCTTGAAATAGCCAATCGAGGTCGCGTGCTCGGACTTTTTCGGCATAAAGGCCGGAACGAGAAAGAAGACGACGACGGAGAGGACGGACGCTAGCCCGTATGAGGCGCGCCAGGAGCCACCATAGCCGGCCACCAGCCCCGAAATCGTTCTGGACAGCAGAATTCCCATGATGAGACCTGTCGCAAGCGAGCCGACTGCGCGCCCCCGATGCTCTGGAGCGACAAGCGAGGTGGCAAGTGGAATGAGCACCTGCGGAACGACGGTCACGAATGCAAGGAATATGCTCGCGGCAAGAAGGACAGGGATTGCCGGGGCGAGACAGGCCATGAGCAGGCCGACAGCGGCGAGCGCGGACATCCATCTGACTAGGCTGCGGGGCTCCGCCATGTCCGAGAGAGGGACGAGCAGAAGAATGCCGAGAGCATAGCCGACCTGCGTCATCACGGCGACGAGGGATGCTATACTCTCAGGAACACCAAAGTCTTTGGCGATTGCTCCCAGCAGCGGCTGGCACAGATAGATGTTTCCCACCATAACGCCGCAGGCAACGGCCATAACGGGGATTGTCCCGCGACGAATTTGAGTTGGGTCTGCCGACTGCTTTTCCATGTTCTGCTCGTCCAATTCAGGTGTCGGTTCAGGCGGGCTTGCCGTCAAGCTTATCGAAGGCGGTCTTTGCTGCTTCGAGTGCTGCAAGCGCGGTCGGCATCCCGGCTGCGAACGAAAGCTGGACAAAGACCTCGACGATTTCTTCGCGCGTGGCGCCCGCAGCAAGGGCCGCAGGGATGTGCATTCCAACAGCGCCAAGACCGGTCGAGCCGAGCGTCGCGCAAGATGCGAGGATCACGAGCTCGCGTGTTTTCAGATCAAGGCCGGGGCGATTGTAGGCATTGCCGAATTCCGCTTCGACGATGAAGTCGCCGAGGCCGGGCGCCATGCCGTTAACGGTCTGGATGAAGCCTTCCGCTTCGGAGCCAAAGGTTTTCGCAAACGTCTTCTTGCCTAGTTCAAGCGTAGTGGCAGACATGTTCAATCCTTATGTGGTTTGAAGTGCTAGGTGAGGCCAGTTACTTTCCGGGTGTCAGCACTTCGACGACACTCGATCGGTTTCCGCCGGGAGCGGGGCTTCCGACGATTGTGAAGATTTTTCCGTCATGCACGACTGCGCCAAAGCCATGACGACCTGTGGGGAGGGGAGAAAACGCACGCCACGAATTCTTGGGTAAGTCGTAGGCCTCGACCTCGTTGAAGACTTTGCCTGAGCCTTCGCCACCCATGACAAACGCTTCATGCCCGAGGACTGCAGACGCGCTCCCGCTCCGTGCTGTCGGCAGCGGCTTGCCGGACGTCCAGGAATTGCTCTTAGGGTCGTAGATCTGGTTCACATCCAGATTGCTTCCGGGACTGCCGTTGATCCTGCCACCGACGGCCACGAGCTTGCCATCGAGCGCGACGACCGAGAGATGATCCCGCTTGGTAGGCGGCGGGGCGGCCTCAGTCCAGGACTTTGCCTCGGGATCATAGACAAGGTGAAAGGGAATGTTGCCGCGACCGGACTTGCTGCCGCCCACGACATGGATCTTTCCGTCGAGGACTGCGGCGCCTGCGGCGGCAACAGCTGTCGGCATCTTGCCGAGTTCGCTCCACGTGTCGGACGCTGTGTTGTAGGCCCACACATTATTCGTGGCCTTCCATCCGTCCACATAGCCACCGATAACGTAGATCGTCCTACCGATTGAGACGGCTGCCGTGTGATGGACTGCATACGGGAAGGGAGCGCCCTTGCTCCATGTATCCTTCGCAAGATCATAGATCAGCAAATCCGTCGCGCCGTTGTAGTCGCCGACAACGTAGGCTTTTCCGTCTACCTGCGCGACACTAACCTCAGAACGTTCCGCTGGTGCGCTGCTTGCTCCCGCCCAGGCGCCGACTTCGTGTGCGAGCGATGAGGATGCAATGGAAGCCCCTAACGCTGCGGTCACAAAGGCTTTCGTCAGATTGTGCATGAATCGTCTCCTTTGAGGCTGACCGGACGCGCAGGCGGTGCGGATCCGTACACGCCTGCGCACCTGGTTATCAGGGCTGCGATGGCGCCAAGTGCTCGACAAACCAGGTGCGAGCGGCTTCGGTGGCTTCTTTAAGGGTTTCGGGCTTGTCGTAGGCGTCGTAATGAAGCCCCTTGATCGCTATCAGCTTTTTCGGCCCGCCTGCACGATCAAAGGCGTCTTTTGTGTAGTCGATCGCCACCGTCTTGTCGGGATCGGCCATTATGATGAGAAGCGGGGTGGGCGCCACGGCCTCGATGTAGTCGCCCGGAGCAGTCTGCACCGCCTCCTGCAACGAGCTGATGGTCACCGCGTTGTGAAACTGTGGGTGCTCCGCTCCATTGTGAGTGGCCCACTCGTACGACTCCGGCCCGAATACCGATTGCGCATCCGCCGTATCGGCAAGTTTCATGGTTGCAGGCGGCTCGCCACGGAAGCGACGGCCATATTCCGATGCAATGGCATCATCGATGATCTTGCGCTGCTCGGGCGGAGCGGAGAAACGGATCTGGCGGTAGAGGTCCGTCGCCGGAACCTGGGCCACGAGAACCTTCACCCGGCGATCAAAGGCTGCGACCTGGATCGACTGTCCGCCGCTGAAGGAGGTGCCCCACAAACCAATGCGCGCGGCGTCGACGTCGTCCCGGCTCTCGAGGTAAGTGAGCGCATTCCGGAGATCCTGCCGTTGCGCGTCGGGAAGCACCTGCTGTCTTGGCTCGCCTTCGCTGTCGCCGAGAAAGCGGAAGTCGATAGCAAGTGCCAGGATTCCAGAGCTTGCCAAAGCCGTCGCCACTTCTGGGATGTTGCGCATGCCGCGTACAGCGCCAAAGCCGTGGGAGAGGAGCACGGCCGGAAACGGACCCTCTCCATCCGGGCGGTAGACGGTGCCGGCACAATTCAAACCTTCGCTTGGGAATTTGATTTCTTCTGTATGCATGTTGGTATCCTTTGTGTTTCGCGCAGCCCGCCCGCTGCTGTTATCGCCCCCCATAGAAATTAGATGCCCAGCGCGGCCAGCCCGGCGCGTGCCACCTGTTCGTCCTGCGTCGACAGACCACCGGAAACGCCGATGCCACCAAGGCATTCACCGTTTCTCAGGGCCGGAATGCCGCCCTGCAGGGGAAGGCGGTCACCGAGTGCGAGCATCGTCAGACGATCTCGCTCCATCTCCTCGACCTCGGCCGACGGGCTGCGGTTCATTGCCGCCGTTTCCGCCTTTCGCAGCGCAACTCCGGCCGTGTCATAGGTGGCGTCGTTGAAGCGGACGACGCTCAACAGCCGGCCGCCATCATCGACAACTGCGACGCTCATCTTCCAGCCGTTCTGCTCGGCTTCAGACTTGCAGGCCTCGGTGATTTTCGCGGCGTCCTGTGCGGTCAGCACGGTCTTCGTCTTCATGACGGTTGTCCTTCTCGGTTCCTCGATGAGATTTTTGTCTGGTCAGCCGAAGGCTGGCATGCCGGTGTCAGGAGCTCATGTACCAGCCACCGTTGACGTTAATCGTCTGTCCCGTCATGTAGCCATTTTGGGCAAGGTTGACAGCAAGCGACGCCACCTCGTCGGTCCGACCGAAGCGGCCGATCGGGATAAGGGTTGGCTTGATTGCGGCGTTGTTCTTGATCATATCCGTCTCGATCAATGCAGGTGCAAGAACGTTTGCGGTCACGCCTTCCTTGGCGAGCGCGCTGGCATAATAGTGTGCGAGGCCGATCAGGCCCGCCTTGCTCGCTGCGTAGTGCGGACCAATTACTCCGCCGATCTGGGCTGCAACCGACGAGACGTAGATCAGTCGGCCCCATTTGCGTTCGCGCATGCCGGGAAGGATCGACTGGCTGATGTGAAAGGCCGCGGAGAGGTTGATGCGCAGCGACCTGTCCCAATCGTCAGCCGTGATGGTATCGATTGGTTTTGCGGGATTGATTCCCGCATTGCTAACGAACACGTCGACTGGACCGAGCTGTGAAGCTGCCGCACCGCTAAGCGCGGCTGCCTGATTTTGATCGTCGAGATCCGCGCCCAGAGCAACCGCGCGACGGCCCCTATTAGTAATCTCTCTAACGAGTTCGTCAGCCGATGCAGAATCTGAGTTGAAGTGCACAGCGATATCGCAACCCGCGTCGGCAAGACCGAGCGCAATCTCGCGACCGATTCCGCGTGATCCTCCAGTGATCAATGCGACTTTCGAGGACAACGAATCCATGGAGGGCTCCTGACTTGAATGGAATTGTATGTTAATGAGCATCAATGCACTCATGAGTGCAGACATATACTGCACTCATGAGTGCAGGCAAGGGGGCACCTCGATTTTGTCAAATCGGGCGAGTTGGGATATCGAAGGCGCACCTGAAATTCTGAGAGGTTTGATTTCGCCAATGTCCGCCGCCGAAAAGAAAGATTCTATCTTCGAGGAGATCGCCAATGCCCGGCCGGTTCAGAGTACGCGCGACGTCATCCTCATGACTGCGAGCCGCGTCTTCATCGAGCATGGATACGAGAACGCGAGCATGGATTTGGTCGCCAAGGAGGCGGGGACGGCAAGGCGGACGCTGTACAATCAGTTTCCCGACGGCAAGGAAGAGCTATTCCGTGCGGTCGTGGAGCGCATGTGGCGCGCATTTCCCGCCATGGATATCGGTGACGACGCTGAAGCTCTTGCGGATCCTGAGGTTGGGCTGCGCCGCATTGGACAAGCCGTGTCGTCGTTTTGGGGGCCGCCGCTGGCTGTCGCTTTCCTTCGCATGGTCATCGCCGACGGCCGCCGTTTCCCGGATCTCATCAAAAGCTTTTTCGAAATGGGAAAAACACCCGCAGTCACTTCCGTGCGGAATTATATCGGCGAAATGGCTCGCCGCGGCCTCCTGCGGATCGACAATATCGACCTCGCCTCGAAGCAGTTTCTTGGCCTGATCGACGAAGCAGTCCTTTGGGTTCGCCTCATGGGCGACGACCGGGCACTCACGGCCGGGGAGATCGAAGAGATCATCGAGAGTGGCGTCGCCATGTTCCTCAGGTTCTATCGGCCTGCTTGAGCGACCAGGTAGTCGATGAGCGCCCGAACGCGCGCCGGGAGATGTCGCTGTTCGGGATAGACTAGGAAGAACTCGAATTCCTCGGAGGCCGTCCACTCCGGAAAGAGTTCCACAAGCCGTCCTGACTCCAGTTCTGCCTGACCATAGTAAGAGGGAACCTGGGCGATCCCGCAGCGCTCTACGGCGCTGGACACAAGAAGGGTTCCGCTGTTTGTGTTGACTCGCCCCTCTGGCTTTAAGACCCTTGTCTCGCCTTTGCGGGAAAAGACCCAGTCGCGACCACCCAAGGACATGCAAGATGACGGATGAAGGTCGCCTGGATCCTCTATCGCGTCGGGCACGTGGCCAGGCGCCGCGAGCGTACGCAGCCTGAAGCCAGCAAGCTTGCGAGCGATAAGAGTGGATTGCGCCAGTGGCCCGGCTCGCACGGCGAGATCGAAGTTTTCCTCGATCATCGCGACGTTTCTGCTCGTCATCTCGAGATCTATCGAAACCCCCGGGTGGTCAGCACAGAAGCGCGCAAGTTGCGGTGTCAGCACGGTCTCGGCGTAATGGCCGCCCATCGAAATACGAATGCGTCCCGAGATAGCCGTCGCCGCGCGCGCGATGTCACGGGCTTCGTCATAGGCTTCAAGAATGCTCGAGCATCGCAAGAAGAACTGCTGCCCCTGATCGGTCAAAATGCTCGACCGTGTGCTTCGCGTGATGAGCTGCACGCCGAGATCGGCTTCAAGCTTCGCAACTGTCCTGCTGATATGCGCAACCGAGACGCCGAGGGCACGCGCAGCGCCGGAAAAGGATCCAGTCTTCGCGGAAGCAACGAATTCTGAGATGCCCGGGAGGTAGGCTATCTTTTCCATATGGTAAAGGTCCTTCACAAAAGGCAATCTACTCTAACATTGAGGGAAAGCATAGATTTTGCTTCTGTTCAATGGAGTAGCCAATGCCAGCCGCCATCTATGCATTTAGCCTATGCGCCTTCGCATTGGGCTTCGTCGAATTCGTCGCAATCGGGTTGGCGCCTCCGATGGCGGCAGGCCTGGGATATCCGGTGGCCGATCTGGGGCAGGTCGTCACTGCCTATGCCCTTGGTGTCGCCGTCGGCGCTCCCCTCGTCACGTCACTTGCAAGTTCATGGAGCCGAAAGCCACTGCTCATGGCGTCGATGCTACTCTTTGTTGCCGGAAACCTCTTGATCGCTGTGTCATCGAGCTTCGTGACAATCATCGCGGCCCGCTTCATCAGTGGTCTCTCGCATGGCACGTTCCTGGCCGTTGCATCATCGGTGGCGGCTGCCCTCGTCGCCAAGGATCGCAGCGGCAGTGCAATCGCATTCGTATTCATGGGGTTGACAATTGCTCTGGTGACGGGTGTGCCAGCAGGAACCTATCTCGGTTCGATCTGGAGCTGGCGAGCTGTCTTTGCCTGCGTTGCCGCATGTGCCTTCGTGGCCGCGGTCGCGATGTGGGTGCTCGTGCCTCGTGGCACGGGAGACAGTTCTTCGCCGGAAGCCACGAATGGTCTGAAGGGCCTTTTTGATCCATCTCTGTTGGGTGCCGCGGGCATAACGGTTCTGGCCTATGGCGGAGCGTTTACCTTCTACACTTACGTCGCAACATTGCTCGAAGAGGTTTCGGGGCTCGATGTCGCTTCGATTAGCACTGTATTCCTGCTCTACGGCCTTGCGGCTGCGGTTGGAAACATTGTAGGCGGCAAGTTCGCTGATAAGGTCGGTCCTGCCAAGGCTTCCGCCTGGGTGGTGGCGGGACTTGTTGTTCTGCTTCTCGGCATTGCCGCTTGGTCATCGAACGCGCTGCCAACCGCTGTCTTGGTCGTTCTGCTCGGTTTTGCAATGTTTGCGGCAGTTCCGATCCTCCAGGCAAAGATACTGCAGGTGGCGGCAGATCGACCAGGCAGCATCCGAGCGGCCGCCTCTGGCATGAACATCGCAGGGTTCAATCTCGGCATCACGTTCGGCTCACTTACAGGTCACGCCACCATCACAGTTGCCGGTGTGGCGGCGACACCTCTCGTCGGCGCTTTTGTCTGTCTCGCTGGCTTCATCGCGATCGTCGCGCCTCGCAAGAGGGCAGCGACGGATCAATTCCATTCTTGAAAGGAGAAATCAAATGGATCTCGAAAACAAACACGTCGTCATTGTCGGCGGCGGTTCCGGCATGGGCCTTGGCCTTGCCAAGGCAGCTCTCGATCGCGGTGCAAAAGTCACCATCGCCGGACGGTCGCAGGATCGGCTCGACAAGGCAAACGAGACTTTGGGCAATCGCGCCGTGACGGCGTCCTTGGACGCAGGCGATGCGGATTCTGCGAAAAACGCCTACGCCTCAATGGGCTCGATTGACCATCTCGTCACGACAGCCGCGGCACTTACCTATGCGCCGATTGGGGACATTGCTCTTGAAGACGTGCAACAGATGCTCGCCGGCAAATTCTGGGGCCCGTTCTTCGCCGCTCGGTTTGCTGGTCCGACGATCAGGGAAGGCGGATCAATCACATTCTTTTCCGGTCTTGCGGCCTATCGTCCGGGTCCCGGCACGGCTGTTGTCGCGGCCGTGAACGCAGGCCTCGAAGGTCTCGCAAAGGCACTTGCCGTTGAGCTCGCACCCCTACGCGTGAATGTGCTATCGCCAGGTGTCGTGGAAACTCCCGGCTGGGACTTCATGCCGGAGGCCGACCGCAGGGCCTTTTTCGAAGGGCAAACCAAGTCGCTTCCGTCACGCTACGTGGGCACTCCTGCCGACGTTGCCGAAGCCGCGCTTAGCCTTATGACGAACCGGTATGTGACGGGCACTGTCCTTCATGTGGATGGCGGCGGGCGTCTGGCATAACAGAGTGTCTGGGGCGGCCGTTTAGGCCGCCCTTTGCGGACAGGATGCGAAACAGCAGGGCTTACTATGAGCTTGAGCGATAGCGGGTTTACCATTTGGTGACGCTTCGAGGCGGACGCGGCTTTAGACTTCTCCCAGATCAATCGATATTGCAGGCTTCGATCGCCCTTGACTGCACTGCACAGTGCATGGCAGTTCTAGCCTTTGAATGAGGTTGCGCGGGACGGTCCGAGAAGCGGCGTCGGCCAAGGTAGGGACTGCAAAATGGCGAATTGGTTTATTACCGGAGTATCGAGGGGGTTGGGCCTTGCACTCGCTGAGGCCGTTCTCGATGCAGGCGATAGCGTTATTGGCACCACGCGTAGCGGCGGCACACCGGAAACTTTACTGGGCAGAGCAATCGAGATCCATGCATTAGATATGGTTGATGTCGATCGTATGAAAGAAGTTGTCGAGAAAGTTTTTTCGGAAGGAACGCGTGTTGATTTCCTTGTCAACAACGCCGGTTACGGCCTTCTTGGTTCGGTTGAATCTTCAACAGATGCTGAATTGGAACATCTGTTTGACGTTGATGTGTTCGCGCCGATCCGAATTGTGCGAACCGCACTCCCTTACTTGCGAGCTAAGGGCGCGGGCCACATAGTAAACATCACGTCAGTGGCGGGTAGGGCGCCGGGTGTGGGCACCGCACTTTATGCGTCAGCGAAACATGCGCTTGAAGGTTTCTCTGTGGCACTCGCCGCTGAAGTCAAGCACCTTGGCATCGGCGTTACGGCAATAGCACCGGGTCAGTTTCGGACTGATTTCCTGTCCACCGGTTCTGCTCGTTTCAGCGCGACAGCCGACGATGCATACCGGTTAACAGTGGGAGCTGCACTCGACACCCTCGGAAAAGCCAACCATCAACAACTAGGGGACCCGAAAGCGGCTGCCCGGGTCATCCTCGACACTCTAAAGTCGGACAATCCCCCACTTCAGCTTGTGCTCGGTTCGGATGCGTTGCGCCGGATTCGCGGAAGGATCAAAGAGACGCTTGGTGAACTTGAGGCTTGGGAAGCGGTGAGCATCAAGACTGACTATGTACAATAGGGGATCGTCAGCTTCCATCAAAAGGGTAAAAAGGTTCCATAAATAGGCTTTATGCCTCAACTCGTTGATTTCCTTGAAGCAGTGACTTGTTTGTTAAGGGTCGCTGGTTCAAATCGGATCAAGAGCTTAGATCGATCGATTTGCCTTCAGAAAGTCCAGAAAGGCCCGCATCCCCGCTCCGATATGGCGGTGTCTGGGATAGTAAAGGCAGAGGCCAGGATAGGGCGGCGTCCACTCGGCTAACGCCTGCCGGAGTCTCCCGTCCGCAAGTGCTTCCTCGGCCATCCATCGCGTGACATAGGCGAGGCCGCAGTCGTCCAGAGCCGCGGCCAGAAGAAGTCGGGACTGGTCGACCACGAGGTTGCCGGTCGTCGCCACGACGACCTCCTCGCCGCGGCGCTGAAACTCCCAGCGATAAATCGACCCGCCCGCCATGCGGAGCTGGATGCACTGGTGAAGCGAGAGATCCGACGGACTATCTAGAAGCGGCGCATTGTCGAGATAGGCGGGCGATGCCACCACGATGTGCTGCTGGTCTGGACCGATCGGGATTGCGACCATCTCGCCGGGGACGAGTTCCGCCGCGCGGATGCCGCAGTCGAAACCTCCTTCGGCGATATCGACCAGTCGCTCTTCGGACCGGATTTCGAAGCGCATTGCCGGCTGCAGCTTCACGAAGCGCGTCAACAGCGGCATTAGCACCTGCTCGGCGGCGTTGGCGTCGCAGTTGATCCGTACAAGCCCGGACGGCGAGGCGGCTTGGTCGTGAAGCTCCTCGACCGCCATTCCGATTTCGCTAAGCGCCGGCATGAGCCGCTCCGCAAGTCTCCGCCCAGGCTCCGTCAGCGAGACGTTCCTCGTCGAACGGTGGAAGAGCTTCACTTTGAGACGTCTCTCCAGTCCGGCGACTGCGTGGCTCAACGCCGACGCCGTCTGGCCCAGAACTCGGGACGCAGCGCGAAAACCTCCGTGCTCGGCGACGGCAAGGAAGGCCGCTAGCTCGCCAGGAGGGAGCAAGCCCACTGTTCGAATTATCTCATCATTGCGTGTAACGGTGGTCATCTAGTTCATGAATGCCATGCGCTTATCTTCGGGACAAGTCGATTACTGAAGGAGTACGACCATGACTTTACCGATACCGTTCGGCTTTTCATCTACGGCCGCCGACGTTCTGAAAGGCGTCGATCTTCAAGGCCGCAACGTCATCGTTACCGGAGGAGGGGGCGGTATTGGGTTAGAGACCAGCCGCGCTCTAGCCGCCGCGGGCGCCGCCGTGACGATCGCGGCCCGGCGTCCGGGCGATGCCGAGAAGGCAGTCGCTGAGCTGAAAACGAGTATGCCCGAGGCTCAACTGCGCGTTCGGCGCCTCGACCTCGCGGATCTGTCTTCCGTGCAGGAATTCTCGGAGAACTGGAACGAGCCTTTGCACTTTCTCGTCAACAATGCGGGCGTCATGGCCATTCCGGAAATCCAGCGGACTGCGGAAGGACGGGAGATGCAGTTCGCGACGAACTATCTGGGGCACTTCGCACTCACGCTAGCGCTGCGACGGCATCTAGCCAAGGCAAATGGTGCCCGCGTCGTTTCCGTCGCCTCGACTGGCAACCTGTTCGCGCCCGTGTTCTGGGACGATCCGGACTTCCGCTTCATTCCATACGATCCGCTGCTTGCTTATGGGCAATCGAAGACAGCCTGCATCCTGCTGTCCGTTGGGATCACCAAAAACTGGGCCAGCGACGGGATAACGTCCAACGCGCTCAATCCCGGAGCGATTGCCACGGGGCTTCAGAAGCACACCGGAGGCCTGCGAACCCCCGAGCATTTGCGCAAGACAATAGAGCAGGGGGCAGCCACGTCGGTGCTGCTGGCGGGTTCGCCGCTCGTCGAAGGCATTTCCGGTAGATATTTCGACGATTGCCAGGAGGCCTCGGTCGTTGACGAGCGGGGACCTGGGCCCTTCAAAGGCGTGGCGAGATACGCCGTTGATGAGGACAACGCGGTCCGCCTCTGGGAGATCGCGACGCGGTTGCTGGGATTGCCTCTGTGAGCAGAACACCCTGTCGACCTGTCCGGACCGGCAGGGTGCTCGTCGAGCGATGACCGGACGCTGATCAGGCCTTGGCCGCCACCGGAAGCCGGAATGGCGCGCCCAAGCGATTGAAGGCGTTCATCGCGGCGATCGTTATCGTCAGATCAACGAGATCCTTCGGTTCGAAGGCTGACGCGGCCGCGGCATAAGCCTCGTCCGAGGCGCGGGTCTGGCTGACGTTGGTCACCTCCTCGGCCCAGGCGAGAGCGGCCCGTTCCTGATCGTTGAACAGCTGGGGCACTTCGTCCCAGACCGGAACAAGCGTGATCTTATCGACGGACATCGTCTTGCGCAGATCGCGACTATGCATGTCGATACAATGGGCGCAGCCGTTGATCTGCGACACGCGCAGGAAGACGAGATGAATCAGCTCTTCAGGCAGGTTCGTCTTCTTGGTAACGTAGTGATGGACGCCGAAGAGTGCCTTTGCGCCGTCGGGGGCGACTTCGGACCAGTTCATGCGGGTCATATCGTTTTCCTTTCTCGTGGACACGGTTCTCCGTTCGCCGGGTAAACCGTCGTTGCTTGTGCAGTAGTTGAGGAGGTAGGTCTGGTAGCTAGCGCTACGGCCTGCGCGGCGTCGTCAGGGCGTCGTCATCGGTGTCGACGACGAAGACGGCGAGGAGCTTCGCCGGCTCGGTCTTGCTGGCGTTGGCGCTGACGTCGTGATGGTCGCCCGGCAGCTCGGTAAAGTTCTGACCGGCGATGAAGGTCTTCGTCTCGCCACCGTTCACGGCGCTCAGGATCGCGCCTTCGAGAACCGTCGCATAGATCAAGGCGGATTTTGCGTGCGTATGGGCGGAGCTGTAGCCGCCGGGGCCGTACTCGACGAGCACGCCCTTGACGCTCTTGCCTGGAACGTCCGGGAGGGGATGCTCGTAAACCAGCGTCACATTTGCGTCCTTCGTGTCGTACACAAGTCCAGGCTTGACGACGTCATGAGCGGAAGCTGTGGCCAGAGCGACCGCAAGTGCCGTAGCGGCATAGAAGATGGTCTTCATGATGTGCCTCTCTGCCTATGCCTTGAGCCATTCTGTGAGAGTGATCCGGCCCTTGATGTAGTCCCCGCCGGGAACCAGTGAGCCGGCGACAACGGGAGCGCCGAAGTAGTCGACGGCCTCGTCGGCTTTGACCGGACGAGCGTCGCCCCTGGCATCAAGATAAGTCCGGATGAAAGATTCGAACGGTCCCCGTTCAGGTCCGGCAAGGTCGACGGTTCCGTTCTTCGGCTCGCCGAGCGCGGCCTCCACCAGAGCAGCGGCGACGTCGTCGGCCGCGATCGGCTGGAAGTCGGTATCCGGCACTTTCACTGCGCCGTCCGCCGCATAAGCGCCGGCCAGGGTCTCGATGAACTCATGGAACTGCGTCGCGCGGACGATGGTGTACCCTTGGCCCGACGCCGCGACGGTCTCCTCCTGCGCCAGCTTGCCGGCCATGTAGGGATTGGCCGCGAGCTGGTCAGCGTTGACAATGGAAAGGACGACGTGGTGGCGTACGCCCGCGGCCTTTTCTGCGATCGTCAGGTTGCTGCTCGACGTTCCAAAGAAGTCGGTTATCACAGTCTTGTCGAACGACATCATGTTGGAAACGTCGATGACGGCGTCGGCGCCCGCTAGCGCGTCGGCCAGTCCTTCGCCTGTGTAGGCATTGATCCCGTTGCGGGAGCTTGCGACGACGGCTTCGTGGCCGGCGTCCTGTAGCAACTTCACTGCCTTCGAGCCGATCAGGCCCGTGCCGCCGATGACGACGACCTTCTTCATCTTGGTCATGGTGATTCCTCCTATGACGAGGCGCGATTGCCCGTCTTGCGTTCGTGGAGTTCAAGGTAGGCGCATCCGCGGGCGGCGATACCGCCGTCGTCGTCTGCACCGAGGTCCGCCAGAAGCTCCGCGACGGACACCTTGGCGAGTTCTGCGCGATAAGCCTTCTCGGCTTTCAGCATTGCGGCGTTGATCTGGCAGGGCTTGGTGAAGTAGCGCTGCGGCAAAGGGTTCGGCCCACGCTGGCGGATCTCGGCGCAACGAAAAGCAGGTGCCGGTCCTTCGACTGCGAGGACGATGTCGAGGAGGCTGATGTCCTTCGGCGCTTTCGCCAGCCGATAGCCACCCTTCGGTCCCGGCGTCGTCGCGACGATGCCCGCGCCGGACAGCGCCTGCAGGTGCTTCAGCAGATAGCTGGTCGAAACGCCGTGCAATTCCGCAAGGGCTGCCGCCGACAGTACGCCGTCTTCCGACAGGCCTGCCAGAAATGCCGTGCAGTGGATGGCCTGCTCAACGCCTTCGCTCAGTTTCATCTTGCATCTCCTAATCGTGGATATAAAATATCTATGATTGGGCTGGGTGTCAATCCCCGATCACGTGGCGCGCTCGAAATTCCGAATATCAGATCAGAAAGCGGAGTTTCGACGCCTTGGTGCCTCGCCATAGTCAGGACGCTCGCAGGAGCAGAACAACAACAAAGGACAACGAATGACCACCAAGCTCGCACTCTCCTCGACGCCGGAAGGCATCGTCCCGGCGCTTCTCGCCCATCTGAACTCGCTCGACGTCGAGACCATGCTCGGCTTCTACGACCCGGAAGGTTTGATCGTTGACGCCGCGGGCGTCGCTCACGTGGGCAAAGACGCAATCGGCAAGGAGCTTGCCAAGTACTTTAGCCTCGGCCTTCAGATGTCGATCACCCAGCGCCACCTGTTCGTCGCCGGCGACGTCGCCTCTCTCATCCTCGACTGGTCGTACATCGGCACCGCGAAGGATGGGACCGAGATCAACATGGTAGCCACTGCGACGGACATCGCCCGCCGCGGGCCGGACGGCCTGTGGCGTTACCTCATCGACAACCCGTTTGGCTCGATGCAGAGGAGCGCCGGCTGATGACGGATGCCGCGGAAGTTCTGACCGAAGCGACAGCGCTCGCATTCCGCGGCGTCCTCACAACCGGCGTCTACTGCAGGGCGACCTGCATCTCCCGTCCTCCCCGGCCAGAGAACATGCGCTGGTTCGGGTGCGTCTCCGACGCACAAAGAGCAGGCTTTCGCCCGTGCCTGCGATGCCGTCCCAATGATGAGGAATTCGCAAGGAGGAATGCCGATCTGGTGGCTGAGGCGTGCAGGCTGATTGATGCCGGAGACAGCTCGCCGACCGTCGCGGCGCTCGCGCATGCGCTCGGCGTCAGTGAAGGGCACTTCCACCGAACGTTCCGTGCACACACTGGAATGACCCCGCGAGCATACATGCTCGAGAGGAGGGCTCAACTCGTCCGCGAAGGACTAAAACCGGGCAGGACCATTACATCGACGTTCTATGACGCAGGATACGGTTCCAGCGGAAGGTTCTACGCGGTATGCAGCCGCGCGCTCGGAATGGCTCCGGCAGACTACAGGGCGGGCGGGCGCAGGGAAACGCTGCACTTTGCAGTCGGCCAGACATCGCTTGGGGCGATCCTGGTTGCATCGAGCGCCAAGGGCGTTGCGGCAATTCTCCTTGGGGATGATCCTGCCGCCCTCCTGACAGATCTTCAGGATCGATTTCCAAACGCGAACTTTGTCGGAGGGGACGAACGATACGAGGATACCGTCGCCAAGGTTGTTGGAATGGTTGAGCGCCCGGAGGTCGGCTTCGACTTGCCGCTCGACCTGCGTGGGACTACCTTCCAGCGTCGCGTCTGGCTGGCGTTGCGAGATATTTCTCCGGGCGAGATCATCAGCTATGAAGATCTCGCAGCGAGGGTTGGATATCCGAAGGCCGGTAAGGCTGTGGCTAGCGCCTGCGCGAGCAATCCACTCGCCATCGCTATTCCCTGCCACCGTGTTGTGAGAAAAGATGGAGCGTCATTCCGCTATACCTGGGGAATCGAGCGGAAGGCTGAGCTGCTGCGAAGAGAGGAACGGCATTAAATCTAAATCGTGTTCTCGCACAACTGCGCCGCGGTGGTTTACCCGATTGTGGAGTGCTCCTGCCGAGCGAAACGGCTAATGGGTTACACCAGACCGTCTTGCTCCACCGGCTCGCCAGATTTCGATACGATTGACGATCCGTAGGGCTCACGTGACAGGATGATGAGCGCATCGTTTGGTAGTGGGCGGGCGAGGTGCTTTGCTTCGTCCCACGGCGCCCGCATCCAGATATCGGTTTCTTCCCTCGTCTGCAGCAGCACAGGCATGGCCTTCTCGTGGACTGGCTTGACGATTGCGTTTGGATCCGTGGTCAGAAAACCATAGAGATCGTCGGTCGTGAGCCCGTCCCTGACTTTGCGAACGCTTTTCCATTGCGGCACGTGGATACCGGCGAAGAACATCAGCGATTTTGCCTTGTTGCGCGCAAACCATGCATTGGGCACATTGCCACCGTCCTCTTTGCTTGCCGGATCCGGCTCGGCGAAGCTGGTGACCGGCACGAGACACCTGTGCTCGACGCCGAACCATCTCGTCCAGTGAGGCAGGTTGAGCTTGCGAACATTGGTCACACCACGGTCGGGCTCCATGCGAATGAGTTCGTCCATGTCGACCGCCTTGCCTTTGGCCTTCAGTTTCTCCGCTCGAGCTTCCGCAGCCTTCTTCTGCACGAAAATCGGTGAGGGCAAGCCCCAGCGCGCATGCACAAGCTGCGTCTTTCCGTCAGCCGTGTTGCGGACGATAGGCCCCAGCTGGTCGGGATTCATCTGATACGCCGGCATCAGGTTGATCAGGCTCTCGGCATCCTGGGCCCATTTCGAAACCCAGTCCTTGTCTTCCATGCGATAAAGATTGCACATGGCAGCAATTCCTCCGTTGCGACCGAATGCAGTTTGACGGTTGAGTTCCGCCTGAGACGCTAGTCGAGCCTGTAAACGTCGGCATTGTCCTGACGTTCCCGCAGGCCCTTGTAGGAGGCATGCCGCAATTTGCCGTCTCCGGTCCACGCCCGGAACTCGATCTCGGCGATTAAGGTCGGATCGACCCAGACAATGTCTGATTTTTCGGGAAAGGGTAAAGGCGGCTGCTTTCGTTTCCAGCGCAGCCTGTCCAGCATCTTGCGCAGTCTGGTCATCTCGGCTTCCTTGAATCCCGTGCCGACGCTCCCGACATGGACGAGATCGTGGCCGCCGTAGGCAGCAAGCACCAGTGAGCCAAACCCACCCGGCGAAGCCGCCGACGGTTCATAGCCGACGACCATGAACGCTTCGCTCTCGATGCATTTGATCTTCACCCAGTCGCCGGTGCGACCGGAACGATAGGGCTGATCCAGATGCTTGCCAACGATGCCTTCAAGACCAAGGCTGCGGACATGCTCCAACAGGACGTTGGGGTCAGCGTCGAGTGTTTCCGATAGACGGACGGCGCCGTCATTCGCCTTTATCGTATCCTCGAGAAGATGCCGGCGTGATCGGTATTCCATCTCCCGCAGATCGTGGCCGTCGAGGTACATAAGATCAAAAGCGTAGAGGACGGCTTCAGATGCTCGATTTCCGGCCGCCTTGCCCGAAGCCCCCAACGACTTCTGCAGCAGGCCGAAATCCGGCCGCCCTTCCTCGTCCAGCACCACCGCCTCGCCATCGATGATCATCGTTGCCGGGCCAAGCGCTCGGGCAGCCTGTTCGATCGCCGGAAACCGGTGCGTCCAGTCATGACCCCCGCGGGTAAGGATGCGCACACCTGTCGGCTCGATGTGGACCGCCAGCCGATAGCCGTCCCATTTCAGCTCCCAGCTCCATTGATCGCCTTGTGGCGGATGGGCCTTCAATTGCGCAAGCGTCGGCTCGAGGCGGTCGGGCATCGGATCGAACAGAAGCTGTGGCTGTGCAGGATTACGCTTCCGATGCGGCTTTGAGCGGATCGGGGCTTCGATATCACGAAGGAGCGGCTTTGATCTCGGTGGCTTCGTCATGGCGAGACTTCAGCACGAAAACCTTAAGAATAGTGTGACGCCGCTCATCTATCCCCGCTATCCACGATTCGGAGCTCGACACGAGGGGAGTGCGGTAAAAATTCTTGTTATCCCTACATCCTTGAATCCTTTTCGAATCTTCGTTTTTGCTAATACTAGGATAGTATTCCTCAACCTTGTGGTGCTTGACTCTTTCGCGCCACCAGAACAAACAATGAACAAATAGCCCGTGCGACATGATGTCGATCCTTTGAACACGACCTTGAAGGGAGCCGTGAACGATGACTGCTGCCCGTTCCCCTAGGGCTCCTGGAGAGGTCTTGGATGTGATCTGCGGCTTGCGTGAACGCATCTCATCGCTGGAGGGCGGGTCCGCGAAACGCGCCGGAACGCTCGCCTTCGGCGTCCCAGAAATCGATGCGGTCTTACCGGGCGGCGGTCTTGCTTATGGAGCTCTGCATGAGTTTGCGGGCGGAGGATCCGGTACAGTCGACGGAGCGGCTGCCGCGCTTTTTGTGGCTGGCATTGCCGCCAGGACCAAAGGCCCCGTCGTCTGGTGTCTGACGCGGCCCGATCTGTTTTTCCCGGCGCTTGCCCAAGTTGGCCTTCATCCCGACCGCGTCATCTTCGTGGAGTCCGACAGGGAAGAGGATGTGCTGGCCAATATGGAGGAGGGGCTCTCGTTTGGCGGCCTCGGGGCGGTCGTCGGCGAGCTTGTCCGCCTGCCGATGGTCAGTTCCCGACGCCTGCAGCTGGCTGCCGAGCGAACCGGGACGATGGCGCTTGGTGTCCGCCGATGGCGACGGCAAACGGAGGCAAATGATTTTGGCCAGCCGACGGCGTCAACCACCAGATGGCGGGTGAGTGTGATGCCGTCCGAGGAGCTGCCGGTACCGGGGGTGGGCAGGCCTCAGTGGTTTTTGGAATTGATGCGCGTGAAAGCGGGTGAGTGTGCTGAGTTTCTCGTGAGAGCGTGTGATGACAAGGGTCGTATCCATTTATCTTCCGGATCTGCCGACGGATCGCATTCGTCGAGCCGATCCGTCCATTCCGCCTGAACGGCCCATCGCCGTGATCGCAAAGAGCGGTTCGAAACGGTGGGTTTCGTCTGCGGACGCAAACGCCCGAAAGGCAGGCGTGCATATCGGCATGGCAGCAGCAAAGGCACAATCGCTGTTTCGCGGACTGATGCTGGTCGATGCAGATGATGAAGCGGATCGGGCCGCACTCGAACGCATCACGCTTTGGGCGCTGACAGTCTATTCGCCGATCGTCGCTGTTGATGGGGTTGATGGTATCGTTATGGACACCGAGGGCGCAGACCATCTTCAGGGTGGTGAGTTGCCCATGGTCACAAAAATTGCCAACCAGTTTCTGGCCAAAAAACTTACCGCCCGTGTAGCTGTTGCCGATAGCTGGGGTGCTGCCCACGCCTGCGCCCGCGCGATCAACCGCGAGACGATTGTCATTCCACCCGGCGAAACCGTTCGCGCCGTCGAAAAGTTCTCGATTGCACTTCTGCGCCTGCCGTCCAAGATTGTCAGCGATATGCGCATTCTCGGATTTCAGACGATCGGCGAGCTCGCAAATACCCCACGCGCCCCGCTTACTCTCCGCTTCGGTCCGGAGGTCGGACGCCGTCTAGATCAGATGCTCTGTCGTATCGCCGAACCAATCGAGCCGATCCGCACGCCTGAGCTGATCGAAGTCTCGAAAGCTTTTGCCGAACCGATCGGGGCGGCAGAGATAATCGACAAATATGTCGGGCGGCTTGTCATCGAACTGGTCGCTGCCCTTCAGAAACGCGGTCTTGGCGTACGCCGTGCCGATCTCATCGTTGAAAAGGTCGATGGCACGAGACAGGCCATTCGTGCGGGAACAGCCAGGCCTGCCCGGGATGTGGCATGGCTGACAAAACTGTTTCGAGATCGGACGGAAAAGATCGAGCCGGGTTTCGGGATCGAAAAGCTCACTCTGGTCGCTGTTATAGCCGAGCCATTGGAGGACGTGCAAAAGGCATCCTCTCTGGTTGAGGAGGAGGTGAGGGACGTTACGCCTCTGATCGACATCTACGGAAACCGCGGCCAGAGGGTCTATCGTGTTGCACCCGTTGCCTCGGATGTGCCCGAACGCTCCGTTAAGCGGATAAGCCCGGTTGCGGCACCGATCACCGTTGCCTGGGTAAGCCATTGGCGTCGGCCAGTCCGCCTGCTGCCACATCCGGAACTGATCGAAGCAATTGCGCTGATGCCAGACCGCCCGCCGGTTTCGATCCTGTGGCGTGGCAAGCGGCGCAAGGTCAAACGTGCCGACGGCCCGGAACGCATTTTTGGGGAGTGGTGGCAGCGCGATGCCGAGATGGAAGCCGTTCGCGATTATTTCGTGATCGAGGACGATGCGGGAGAGCGGCTCTGGGTGTTCCGCTCCGGCGACGGGGTGGATCCTGAGACCGGGAGCCACCGATGGTTCTGTCATGGGATTTTCGCATGAGCTATGCGGAGCTGCAGGTCACGACCCATTTTTCCTTTCTGCGCGGCGCATCCTCGGCGCAGGAACTGTTCCAGACCGCCAAGATCTTGGGGATCGAGGCACTCGGCGTCGTTGATCGCAACTCGCTGGCCGGAATCGTCAGGGCCCTAGAAGCCTCGCGTGCGACAGGCGTCAGGCTTGTCGTCGGCTGTCGTCTCGATCTGGCTGACGGCATGTCTCTGCTGGTCTATCCCATCGATCGTCCCGCCTATTCACGTCTGACGCGGCTGATCACACTCGGCAAGTCGCGCGGCGGCAAGAACAACTGCATTTTACATTGGGACGATGTCATCGCCTATTCGGAAGGCATGGTCGGCATTCTCGTACCGGATCTGCCGGATGATCTCTGCGCGATCCAGCTTCGCAAGATGGCTGAAGCGTTTAGCGATCGCGCCTATGTTTCGCTCTACCTGCGTCGGCGACCGAACGACCAATTGCGCCTGCATGAGATTTCCAACATGGCGGCGCGGTTCAAGGTCAGAACCGTCGTCACCAATGACGTGCTGTTTCATGAGCCGGGCCGGCGGCAGTTGCAGGACATCGTTACCTGCATCAGGCATAACACCACGATCGACGATGTCGGCTTCGAGCGCGAACGCCATGCCGATCGGTTCCTCAAGCCACCGGAGGAAATGGAGCGTCTGTTTCCGCGCTATCCTGAGGCCCTGGCACGAACCATGGAAATCGTTCGTCGCTGTAAATTCTCGCTTGAGGAGCTCACCTACCAATATCCGGAGGAGGCGATCGTGCCCGGCAAGGATGCGCAAGCCTCGCTTGAGCATTATGTCTGGGAATGCGTGCCCGACCGCTATCCCGAAGGACTGCCGCCGGATGTCCTGAAAACCGTACGGCATGAGCTCGACCTGATCCGCACCATGAAATACGCCCCGTATTTCCTGACGGTATTTTCGATCGTGCGCTTTGCCCGGAGCCAGGGCATTCTCTGCCAGGGCAGGGGATCGGCTGCCAATAGCGCGGTCTGCTATATCCTCGGCATCACATCGATCGACCCTTCGACCAATGACCTCCTCTTCGAGCGGTTCGTCAGTCAGGAACGTGACGAGCCACCGGACATCGATGTCGACTTCGAGCATGAACGGCGCGAGGAGGTCATACAGTGGATCTACAAGACTTACACAAAGGACAAAGCGGCGCTTTGCGCGACCGTCACCCGTTACCGGGCCAAGGGCGCAGTCCGCGATGTCGGCAAGGCGCTTGGCCTGCCGGAGGATGTCATTAAAGCGCTATCGTCAGGCATGTGGTCCTGGTCGGAAGAAGTTCCCGACCGAAACATCAGGGAACTCAATCTGAACCCCGATGACCGGCGCTTAGCGCTCACCCTGAAACTGGCACAGCAGCTGATGGGCGCGCCGCGTCATCTCGGTCAGCACCCCGGCGGCTTTGTCCTCACCCACGACCGGCTCGACGATCTCGTGCCGATCGAGCCAGCAACAATGAAAGACCGGCAGATCATCGAATGGGACAAGGACGACGTCGAGGCACTGAAATTCATGAAGGTTGACGTCTTGGCGCTCGGGATGCTCACCTGCATGGCCAAGGCCTTCGATCTCATCCGCGAACACAAGGGCCAGCACCTTGATCTCTCGAAGATCGAGCAGGAGGATGCGGCGACCTATGCGATGATCCGCAAGGCTGACACGCTTGGCACCTTTCAGATCGAAAGCCGTGCGCAGATGGCGATGCTACCGCGCCTGAAGCCCCGCACCTTCTACGATCTGGTCGTGCAGGTGGCGATCGTCCGGCCCGGTCCCATCCAAGGCGACATGGTGCATCCCTATCTTCGCCGCCGAGAGGGAAAGGAGCCGGTCGAATATCCCACCCCTGAGCTGGAGGCCGTGCTTGGAAAAACGCTGGGCGTGCCGCTGTTTCAGGAAAGTGCTATGCGCGTTGCCATGGTCTGTGCCGGCTTTACCGGCGGCGAGGCCGATCAATTGCGCAAATCGATGGCCACCTTCAAATTCACCGGTGGCGTCTCGCGCTTCAAGGACAAGCTCGTTTCCGGCATGGTGAAGAACGGATATTCACCGGAGTTCGCCGAAAAGACCTTTTCGCAGCTGGAAGGCTTTGGCTCCTACGGCTTTCCGGAAAGTCATGCGGCCTCCTTTGCGTTGATTGCCTACGCTTCGAACTACATCAAGTGCCATTACCCCGACGTCTTTTGTGCAGCCCTTCTCAACAGCCAGCCAATGGGATTTTATGCTCCGGCCCAGATCGTCGGGGACGCGATCAAGCATGACGTCGAGGTGAGACCAGTCTGCGTCAACCGCTCGCGCTGGGACTGCACGCTTGAAAGGATGAGGAGCAACGGTCGGCATGCCGTTCGGTTAGGATTCCGGCAAGTGAAGGGACTGGCCGTGGCGGACGCCGCGCGGATCGTGACAGCGCGCATGAACAGCCCTTTTGTCTCTGTCGATGACATGTGGCGTCGGTCCAGTGTTCCGACGGAAGCTCTTGTCCAATTGGCGGAAGCAGATTCTTTCCTCCCATCTCTCAAACTCGAACGGCGTGATGCGCTTTGGGCGATCAAAGCGCTGCGCGATGAGCCCTTGCCCCTATTTGCGGCAGCCGCCGAACGCGAGGCGGTAGCTATCGCCGAACAGCAGGAACCGGGGGTTTCGCTTCGGCAGATGACGGACGGCCATAACGTCATCGAGGACTATAGCCATACCGGACTGACCTTAAGGCAGCATCCAGTCGCCTTCCTGCGGAAGGACCTTTCGGAGCGCAACATTATCACCTGTGCGGACGCGATGAATGCCAGGGACGGGCGGTGGGTTTACACCGCCGGTCTGGTGCTGGTGCGGCAGAAGCCGGGATCTGCCAAGGGTGTCATGTTCATCACCATCGAGGACGAGACTGGACCGGCCAACGTCGTTGTCTGGCCGTCGCTATTCGAGAAGCGTCGGCGGATCGTGCTGGGATCGTCTATGATGGCGATCAACGGGCGGATCCAGCGTGAAGGGGAGGTCGTCCATCTCGTCGCCCAGCAACTCTTCGATCTCTCAGGCGACCTCTTCGGTCTGGCTGATCGTGACACGGAGTTCAGGCTGCCAACCGGGCGAGGGGATGAGTTCGCCCATGGGGGTGGGCCGGATTCACGGGATCGACCGAAGCCGGTTGTCCCGCGAGACATGTTCACACCGGACCTTCATATCGATACGCTGAAGGTGAAGGCCAGAAATTTTCAGTGACTTCCAGCTTAAGATTTGGAGGTTGCAGGTTCAGATTGGTTCAAGGCGAGGAAGTACGTGGAGCTTCGCGCCAAATATTTTTTCAAATATGAACTCACATTCGTCGTTTAATCAGACGCATATGCTCGATGATATGACGGCCAGAGCCTTCCACGTGTTGCGCAATGATCGCTGCTGCGCCATCAGCGTCCTGCTTCTTGATGCACTGAAGTAATCCGCGGTGTTCGTTCACAACGCTTGTCTGGCGGCTAAGTGAGGTCGGGAACTGGCGGCTGATGGCGGAGAGGATTTCGCGGTGTCGCCACCACAAATCGACGGCATGGCGGTTGTAATGCCGGTCGTACATGACTTGATGGAAAGACATGTCGAGTTTTGAATGAGCATGCTGATCGGCGAAGTTCAGGATCTCCATCTGCGCCTGCAAGTCTTCCAAGGTGTCAAGATCCGCCTTGGTGGCAAGGCCAACAAACCATCGCGTCAAAGCAGGTTCGATCAGGACCTCAATCTCAAAAATATCACGCACGAAAGTTTCGTCTATCGTTCGCACGCGTGCGCCGCGGTTTGGCATCATGACGACGAAACCTTCGCCACGTAATTGCTGCAACGCTTCTCTCACGGGGTTGGTTGACGTGCCCATCCGTTCGGCGAGTTCAGAAACCTTAAGACGTTCATTGGCAACAAACCGGCCCTGAATGATGTCGTCGCGGAGCCGTTCATAGATCGAGGCCTCGCCAAGATCTGTGTCCTCCGTCGCCCGCTTAAATTCGGCAATCTTGCTCATAGAGTTCTACTAACCGAAAAACCTCGTGACTGCCAAGTGCGAAAAATTCTATTTCGCACATCGTTATTGACAAATAATGTACGATCTGAAAACTTCACGCCATCTTAGCGGCGAAGACTGCTGGACGTGTCTGAGGAGCGGGCACTCAAAAGCTGGAGGAGTTTTTACATGAGCTATCAGCGCAAGCTGCGTGACCTCGTCGTTTCGACGGGGCTATTGGGAATTTTCGTGTGCGCAATGATCGCACCGGCCTTCGCACAGGACTTCAAGCAGGCGCCTGCTCTTGAAGAGGAGGTCAAGACAGGCAAGCTTCCAGCCGTCAACGAACGGCTACCTGAGAAACCTTTCGTCGAAACGATGATTGATGGCGTCGGCAAATACGGCGGCACTTTGCGCACGACGATCCTTGCCAACGGTGACCAGTATAACCTGACTCGCACCATCGCCAACGAGTTGCTCGTTCGCTGGGATCCACAGTGGAAGAAGGTCGTGCCATCGCTGGCCGAAGAGTTCACCGCATCCGACGATGCGACCACCTATACATTCAAGCTGCGCAAGGGCTTGAAGTGGAGCGACGGTCAGCCGTTCACAGTCGATGACATCATGTTCTGGTACGAAGACGTATTCATGAACAGCGCGCTGACGCCAGCGAAAAGCCCGACATTCACGGTCGCTGGTAAGCCGGTCAAGGTTCGCAAGATCGATGAGCAGACCGTCGAATTCAAATTCGAAACGCCTTATGGTCTGTTCATTCAGCAACTGGCCTATGGCCAGGGCCATGCGCCGGTCATCTATCCGAAGCATTATCTCAGCCAGTTTCATGAGAAGTACAACAAGGATGGCATCCCTGCGCTTCTGAAGTCCAACCCTGCCGCCGGTGACTGGGTGGCATTGTTCAACTCGAAAGTCTCGCTGACTTTCCAGCCTGTTTACTGGCAGAACCTTGAACTGCCGACAATGAACCCATGGGTTCTGACCGTGCCTTATGCGGATAGCGAACGTGTTGTCGCCAAGCGTAACCCTTATTACTGGAAGGTCGACACCGACGGCAACCAGTTGCCGTACATCGACGGCATCACATGGGCAAAGCTTGATGACCCGCAGTTGATGGCTCTTAAAATGACATCGGGTGAATTCGATTTTGCTTTCCGTCACATCAACAATTCCACCTTCAAGTCTGTCCTCTTCGACGGGCAGGAAAGCGGTAATTACAAATTCGTAGATGTGAAGGACCTGCCCGCAAACGACGCCACCATTCTGCTCAACCTCAACTCCACCGATCCGGCGAAGAAGAAGCTGTTCCAAAACAAGGATTTCCGTATCGCTCTTAGCCATGCGATCAATCGTCAAGAAATCATCGATCTGGTTTATGTGGGACAGGGCACGCCCGCGCAGGTCGCCGTTCAGCCTGAACATGAGTTGTATAATGAGCGCGAAGCCATGCAGTACACAGAGTACGATCCGGCAGCGGCCAACGGTATGCTCGACAAGATCATGCCCAAAAAAGACGGCGAAGGTTATCGTCTGGATGAGAGCGGCAAGCGCCTAACCATCAACTTCATGGTGGCGGATGTCTTCGGTCTCTCCTACCCTGATGTCATGCAGATGGTGCAGCAATATGCAAAGGATGTCGGCATCGACATCCAGCTTCGCACGACCGACCGCGCACGCCTGAACACAATGTGGGCGGCAAACGAGCAGGACGCCTATATTTGGAACTGCGTCGGCGGACTTTCGGAAGTCTATACCGATCCACGTTGCTATATGCCGTTCCAGAAGGCCGACATCTTCTTTGCCGTGCGCTGGGCTGAATGGTACGCCAATCACGAAACAGGCGAAGAACCGCCCGAAGAGGTGAAAGCGCTGATGGCGGCCTATGACAAGGTCAATGCTGCCGCCAATGATGCCGACCGGAAGACGAAGATGGAAGAGTTCCTCAATCTTTCCGCCGACAACTTCCTGAACATCGGCATTTCGCGCCCGATGCCGAAATATATGATGGTTTCCAAGAACCTGAAGAATGTCGTCAAAGGCATTCCGATCACCGGAAACCTGTGGCACCCGGCGCCTACGTTGACACAGTGGTACTTCGACAAGTCGGCCCAATAAGGCTCCTCCCGCTGGCGGTGGCGCGAATGCCACTGCCGGCTCCCCTTCGATCCAATCGAACGGTCCAATTCCATGCTTCGATATATTGCCAAGCGGCTGGTGTTCGCGATCCCGACACTATTTGCCGTCTCCATCATCGCGTTCATCATTATCCAGCTGCCGCCGGGAGATTATCTCACGACCCTGATGGCTGACTGGGCAAGCCAGGGCGGTGCCGTGGAGGCTGGAACCGTGGCTGCCATGCGTGAACGCTACGGCCTCGATCAGCCGATGTATTTCCAGTATTACAAGTGGATGTTCGGCATCGTCACCCGTGGTGATTTCGGAATGTCGTTCGAGCTTGGCAAACCGGTCACGGAGCTGATTTGGAGCCGCCTCGGTTTCTCGATGTTGCTTTCGCTGCTGACGCTTTGCTTTGTCTGGGCCATCGCTATTCCCATCGGCATTCTGTCCGCCGTGCGCCAATATTCGATCTCCGACTACACAGCCACTTTCTTCGCATTTTTCTTTCTCGCCGTACCTGACTTCCTCGTGGCGCTTTCTGCCATGTATCTGATGTCGGTCTGGTTCGGCCAGAGCGTCGGCGGTCTGTTTTCTCCCGCCTATATCGATGCGCCCTGGAGCTTTGCCAAGCTTCTGGATTTTGCCCAACATGTCTGGCTTCCGGTCATCGTCATCGGCCTTGGCTCTCTTGCAGCATTGGTCCGCATCATGCGCGCCAATCTTCTGGATGAACTATCCAAACCCTACGTCACGACAGCGCGCGCCAAAGGCATGTCGGAATTTGAACTGCTGATCCGCTATCCCGTGCGGCTGGCCCTCAATCCGCTGATCTCGACACTCGGCTGGATTTTGCCCGCGGTCATCTCCGGTGAAATCATCGTGTCAGTGGTGATGAGCCTGCCGACCACCGGGCCGTTGCTGCTTCGCGCCCTTCTTGCTCAGGACATGTATCTCGCAGGGTCGCTGATCCTTCTGATCTCGGTTCTGACGATCCTCGGGACATTGATTTCCGACATCCTGCTCGCGCTTACCGATCCACGGATACGCCTCCAATGACAGATATCACACATCTCCCCGCTGATACCGGGCCATCGATACATCTTCATGGCAAGGACATCGCCGTTGCAGGTCAATGGAAGCTGTTCTGGCTGAAGTTCAAGAAGCACAAAATAGCGCTCGTCAGTCTTGTTGTGATCTGCGCCATGTATCTCGTCGCAGCCTTTGCGGACTTCATCGCCCCGGTCGATCCGAACGCGACTAATGCGCGCTTCACCTATGCGCCACCCCAAGGCATCTCGCTGTTTCACGATGGCTCGTTCATGCCGCATGTGGATCAGCTAAAGATGACGCTGAACACGGAATCCATGCGGCGGGAGTTTACCCCGGACCCCGCCAAGCCATTACACGTCGGCTTCTTCGTCCCTTCGCAACGCTACGACCTTCTTGGCTTTATTCCCATGCAGACGAAGCTGTTCGGTCTGGTCGATGCCAAGCCGGGCGACAGTCTCTACATTTTGGGTGCTGACCGACTGGGCCGCGATATCTTTTCGCGTGTGGTACACGGCGCACGCATCTCGCTCTCCATCGGTCTCGTCGGCGTGTTCATGAGCCTTATTCTGGGCGTGACGATTGGCGGCATTTCCGGCTTCTTTGGCGGATGGGTTGATCTATTCATACAGCGCGCGATTGAGCTTCTACGCTCTATTCCAACCATTCCGTTGTGGATGGGGTTGGCGGCAGCCATTCCCGTTGGTTGGCCACCGCTTCGTACTTACTTCGTCATCACCCTCATCGTGTCGCTCATTGGCTGGACGAGCCTTGCACGAGAGGTGCGCGGCAAATTCCTGTCGCTTCGCCATGAGGATTTCGTTACCGCCGCACGTCTTGACGGCATGAGCGAAATCGGCATCATTTTCAATCACCTTGTGCCGTCTTTCATGAGCCACATTATTGCGACCGTCACGCTGGCGATCCCGACGATGATCCTTGCCGAAACGGCTCTGTCCTTCCTCGGCATCGGGCTTCAGCCGCCAATCATCTCCTGGGGCGTGCTGCTTCAGGAAGCACAGAATATTCGTGCGGTTGCGCAGGCGCCGTGGCTGCTATTCACGCCTGCGGCGGCAATCGTCATCGCCGTTCTTTCCCTCAATTTCCTTGGCGATGGCCTGCGTGATGCCGCAGACCCATACGAGTCGGTGTGATGACCATGACAAGTGACACAATCCTCAAGGTCGAAGACCTGAAAACCTACTTCCCCACCCGCACGGGCGTATTCAAGGCAGTCGATGGCGTTTCGTTCGAGTTGAAGCGCGGTCAGACGCTATGCGTTGTCGGCGAATCCGGCTCGGGAAAGTCGGTGACAGCGCGTTCGATCCTGCAGATCGTAGATAGACCGGGCCGTATCGAAAGCGGCTCTATCATCCTTGCAAAACGGGAAGGCAATGCGGTTGATCTCGCCAAGCTTGACCCGCGTGGCAAGGAAATCCGTGATGTTCGTGGCAAGGAAATTGCCATGATCTTCCAGGAACCGATGAGTTCGCTCTCGCCCGTCCACCGGATTGGTGAGCAGATTGGTGAAGCGCTGCGCATTCACTTTGGCACGCCTAAAAAGGAAAGACGCGAACGCGTTCTGGAACTTTTGCGGCAGGTGGAAATACCGCGGCCGGAAACCGCGATCGACCGCTACACCTTCGAATTTTCCGGTGGCATGCGCCAGCGCGTGATGATTGCCATGGCACTCGCGTGTAACCCGTCCGTCCTCATCGCTGACGAACCGACAACGGCACTCGACGTCACGACACAGGCGGAAATTCTCGACCTCATCAAGAAGCTGCAACAGAGCCACGGCATGGCGGTGCTGTTCATCACTCACGATATGGGCGTCGTTGCCGAAATCGCCGACGAGGTGCTAGTGATGTATCGCGGCAAGGTCATGGAACATGGTCTGGTCGACAAGATATTCCATGCCCCGCAGAACGATTACACCCGCGCCCTGATCGGTTCTGTTGTAAAGCTGGAAAAGAAAGCCGAAGTCCGGCTTTCCCGTCCGCCGATCAAGCCTGATACGCCTGCACTGGTGGAAGTCAAAAATCTGTCGCTGCAATTTCCATCCGGCCTTAAAGCCGTGAACGGCGTATCCCTGACGGTACGCCTCGGCGAAACCCTCGGCATCGTCGGTGAATCCGGTTCCGGCAAAACTACGATGGGCCGCTGCCTGCTGCGCATTTATGACCCGCAGGAAGGCGAAATCAACTATCGCCGACCGGACGGCAATATCATTGATCTGTGTTCTTCCAACAAAAGCGAATTGAAGAATATCCGCCGTGAAGTCCGCATGATCTTTCAGGATCCGGTCGGCTCCCTCAGCCCGCGCAAAACAGTCGGTCAGATCATTGCGGAGCCATTGAAACTGGCGGGCGTGAAAGGGAAAGAGCTGGATGACCGCGTCGCTGAACTGATGCAGCAAGTGGGACTGGAACCGGCATGGCGGGAGCGTTACCCGCATGCCTTTTCCGGTGGCCAGCGCCAGCGCATTGGCATTGCCCGCGCCATTGCCGTCAAGCCTCGCCTGATCGTTGCCGATGAAGCGACATCGGCGCTGGACGTATCGCTGCGTTCACAGGTTCTGGACCTGATGATGAAGCTTCAGGACGAACTCGGCTTGTCGTATGTCTTCATCTCTCACGATATGTCCGTCATTCGTTACATGTGCGACCGCGTAGCCGTTATGTATCGCGGCCGGATCGTGGAAGAAGGTGAGACCGATCAGGTCGTCAATCATCCTGCCCATGATTACACACGCGCACTTCTTTCCGCCATTCCCCATCCCGATCCGCGTGATCGCCGCATCCAACAGCGCTTTCGCTACGCCGATGGCCAAACTGCTCAATAAACGGAATTCGTCATGAAAATTACTCAGGTCAAAGTCATCGTCTGCTCTCCAGGGCGCAATTTCGTTACCGTCAAAATCTTCACGGATGAGGGTTTGACAGGTGTTGGCGATGCAACGCTGAATGGTCGGGAAAAGGCTGTTGCTTCCTATCTCGAAGACCATATTGCACCGCTGCTAATCGGGCGCGATCCATCCCGCATTGAGGATATCTGGCAGTATTTTTATAAGGGCGCTTACTGGCGTCGCGGTCCTGTGACGATGGCCGCGATTGCCGGTATCGACACCGCACTTTGGGACATCAAGGCAAAAGCCGCCAATATGCCGCTGTACCAGCTGCTCGGTGGTGCCAGTCGTGAAAAGGTTCTGTGCTACACCCACGCACAAGGTCGCGATATAGCAGAAGCCGTCGAGGCTGTCGGTCGCCGCAAGGACGAAGGCTACAAAGCCATTCGCGTACAATGTGGAATACCCGGCCTGCCGGATGTCTACGGCACCGGCGCGAAATCGGTTACCAACAATGCTGAAGATGACGCAGTGCCGCATGAGGAAATGTGGTCCACGTCTAAATATATGCGCCACATCCCCAGGCTTTTTGAAGCCGTTCGTGAAGCCCATGGCTGGGACATTGAGCTTCTGCACGATGCCCACCACAGGCTGACACCTATCGAAGCCGCGCGAGTCGGCAAGGATCTGGAATTCGCCCGGCTTTTCTGGCTGGAAGACACGGTTGCGGCCGAACACCAAGAAGGGTTCCGTCTGATCCGCAAGCATACCACGACACCGCTTGCCGTCGGCGAAGTGTTCAACACGATCTGGGATGCTCGCCTTTTGATGGAAGAGCAGTTGATCGACTATATTCGCACAACCTGTGTGCATGCAGGCGGTGTGACTGCGCTACGACGGATTATGGATTTTGCCAGCGTGTACAATGTGCGGACCGCCTGCCACGGCGCTATGGACATGTCGCCGGTTTGCCTCGGTGCCAATCTGCACCTCGATCTCTGGGTGCCGAATTTTGGCATTCAGGAATACTCGGGTTATCTGCCGGAAATTTTGGAAGTTTTTCCCGGCGCATGGAGCCTCAAGGATGGCTACCTGCATCCCGGCGAGGCAATCGGTCACGGTGTCGATATCGATGAAGGACTTGCGGCAAAGTACCCATACCAGCGCGCCTACCTCCCGGTGAACCGTCTTGAAGACGGCACCCTGTGGCACTGGTAGGACAGGAGAGAGACATGGAAATTACTGCGATAAAAACCTATGCGGTCAAGGTGGGCATCCGTAACCAACTACTGGTAAAAATAGAGACCGACGAAGGTATTTTCGGCTGGGGCGAAAGCGGTCTTTCAGGCCGTGAGAAAGCGGTCGTTGGCGCGCTTGAGCACTATGCTGAATTCCTGCGCGGGCGCGATCCTTTCAAGATCGGCTCACTGTGGCAGGAAATGTATCGCAGCCAGTATTTCGAAGGCGGGCGCGTCCTTCAGGCCGCCGTTTCCGCCATCGATATCGCGCTTCACGATATCAAGGGCAAGGCGCTCGGCGTGCCAGTCTATGATCTACTCGGCGGCAAACAGCGCGATCATATCCCAACCTTCGCCACAACCTTTGCCGCACCCGGCCCTGAAATGATCGATCAGGCCAAGATGCTAGTTGAACACGGTTGGACGGCGCTGCGCCTTTCTCCCGCAGGCCATGAAGAAAGGCAGATTTATGAGCCACGCGAACACATTGCCACAACCGCAAAATGGCTGGTGAAGGCGCGTGAAGAACTCGGAGACGATGTCGTGCTCGGCATTGATTACCATCACCGGCTGACGGTGGCGGAAGCCGCCAGTTTCTGTCAGAAAATGCCATCGGGCACGCTCGACTTCCTTGAAGAACCCATTCGCGACGAGTCTCCGGGCGCTTATGAAGCCTTGCGGCGATTGACCGATGTTCCCTTCGCCATCGGCGAGGAGTTTTCATCGAAATGGCAGTTCCAGCCCTACATCGAGCGGGATATCCACCAGTTCAATCGGCTTGATGTCTGTAATGTCGGTGGATTGACTGAATCCATGAAGGTCGCCGCATGGAGTGAAACTCATTACGTCGATATGATGCCGCACAATCCGCTAGGGCCGATCTGCACGGCTGCGACCATCCATTTCTGTGCGGCAGTCGCTAACTTCTCCTGGCTGGAAACCCGTGCCAGCCCTGCAGAAACCCATCTGGGTTTCGATAGTTCAGACTTCTTTTCGACCCAACCACGATTGGAAGGCGCGGTTTACCCTGTTTCAGATGCGCCGGGCCTCGGGGTCGAGGTCAACGAGGAGCTGTTGGCAAAACAGAGTTTCGAGTTCTGGGAGGCACCGCATCTAAAGCGACGTGATGGATCTGTTACGAATTGGTAAGCTGGGCCTTTGCCAACTTGAATTAAAGGTACTGTGGTTCATCTCCCTTCAAGAGCATAACCCTACCGACAGCTGCCAGAGACGTTGGATTTACAGCAATACAGGATCTAGGGTGAATTCAAGTTCCAGACGACGGCCTGTGTACGGTTCTTTACGCCAAGCTTAGCGAACAGATTTTTAGAGTGAGACTTTACAGTGTTCAGATTGATGCCGAGCTTACGTGCGATTTCGCTGTTGGAAAGCCCCCAGCGCATCAGTTCGAGAACTTCTTCTTCGCGCCGCGTGAGAACGTCTAGCTCCGAGTTTGACGACCGCGCGGTCCGCTGGTGAGTTGAAGCTGGAGGAAAGCTTTCGCGCGGGATGTCCAGATAGGCGTTGAGCGTGTGGCGTTGTTCCGATTGCCCGAGCGACAAGCCATCATCGCTGCCGTTGAGCTGTTTGATAAGACGGGCAACCTGGGCCGCGCTTAACATTCGGCCTTCCCGGGTGGCGCGGGCTTCCAATCTGACAAGGTTTGAGAGGGCGGCTTCCTTCCTACCCGTTTCTGTCATCGCACGTGCTTCGACGACGTAATAGGCCTCCCATATCTGCCATGCAGACGGTGGGAATCGCCGCATGGCTTCGGGGAGGTGAAGCGACAGGCGCTCCCATTCACGCAACCCCTCGGAGGGGTTACCAAGCCGGAAGCCTCGATTTGCTCGCTCGGTGGCGAGCTGGAATTCGAGGCGAAAATCTTCGGTCTCATAAGCTCGCCGGCTGGCGCGCACCAGAATGTTGGTCGCCTCGTCGGATCGCCCGGTCGCATCGTAGACGCGTCCCAGCCCGATCGTGGAAATGAGGATACGCTCGCACAGCCCTGATACGTCGTTTGTGTTGTCAGAGGGTATCGCGCGGCGCCATAGCTGTTCGGCCTTGTCAAATTCTCCACGATCTAAGGCAACAACGCCTAGCAACGCCGACGGTAGTGCAACCATATAAGAATGCTCTCCGAAATGCTTGCACGCAATGTGTAGCGCATCGTCGGCCACGTTCTCAGCTTCGCGCATCATGCCGCGTGCGAGGTAACACATGGCGGTAATGGAGCGCGAGTGAAGCCCGCCCCAGTGGACTCCCATCTCGTCATAGACGCCCTTGGCGTACCGGGTCAGCTTTTCAGCACGCGCCAAGTCGCCCGCCTGCAGTGCAAGGTAGCTGTGGATCGAATCGAGATCGACCTGGCCGAAGGCGAGTTGGTCAAGCCTGCGGTCTCCAAGAGCATTGATATGAGAGAGGCCGTTTGCAAGATTTCCGCCATAGGCGCCGATCAGGGCGCGCATGAGATGCAGGCGACCTTCGACATCAAGCCCTGTCTCACGCGCGATAATCGACATCCTGCTGGTCTTGTCCGCGGCGAGCGTCTCGATTGTAGCAAGCGTCTGTTCAGCCTGCAGGAAGCGCCGCATGTTAATCGACCGCCAGACATGCAGGAATAGGAGCAGCGGCCGCTCTTCCCGAGCATCACGCGGCAATTGCTGCATCCAACGGGAAAAGACTTCAAACCGGCCATGGCTGAGATAATCGAAGACGCAATAGCTCTCGATCATCTCGGCAGCCCAGTCTGGACGTCGCGCCAGAAAAGCGTGCCTTACGGCATCTGTCGGCGAACCATTTTCAATGAACCAGCGGGCAGCTCGCGAATGCAGCTCCGTCAAGGCGATTTGTGGCTGGGCATACAGCCTTGCCTGTAAGAATTCCTGAAATAGGTGGTGGTATTTGTACCAACGGTGCGAACCGGGGAGCGCTACTACGAACAGCTGTGCTTCCTCGAGGAGGGTCAGGATCTCGTTGCCGTCATCGCCCTCCGTCACGGCATCGCAAAGGCTTGCGTTCAAGGCATCGAGGATCGATGTTCGGGTAAGGAAGTGATAGATCCTTTCAGGCAGCCCGGAGATCACTTCTTCCAGGAAGTATTCTGCGAAGGCACGGTGGCTGCCTGTCGGCGGCGTTTCGGTAAATGCGCCAGGCGTCCTGCCAAGTACGAGCGAGGCGAGCCTCAATCCCGCCGCCCAGCCTTCCGTATAGCCGTGCATCTGACGGCTTTCCTCTGCCGTTAACGAGATGTCGGACGATGCCTGGAAAAAAGCTTCCGTCTCCGTTTCGTCGAAAAACAGTTCCTCCACAGGAACTTCGAGTATTTCACCGCTGACCCGTAGCCGACCGATGGCGATAGGCGGGCGATTGCGGCTTGCCAGCACGATGGTAAGCTGCGGGACACAAGCCGCCAATACGCGATTGATCGTCTCGCCGCCATCGCCGCCTTCGGCGAGATGGTAGTCGTCAATGAACAGTGCAAGGGGAGTGAGGCTGGCGCAACGCATTAAAATCGCGACGAGGCTTGCAAGAGCGTCCCGCTGGTCAAGTGGGGCGATTGCTGCGCCATTGCGGTGCACACTTGTCTCGACGGCCTTGATCAGACCGTCGGCAAAGCCGAGCGGATCACCATCTGTTTCATTGGTGGAATACCAGACCGTTGTTACCCCGGTCTCCTTCAGCGCTGCGTACCATTGCGCGAGAAGGGTCGTCTTGCCGGAACCGGCCGGCGCATGTACGAGGCAGAGCCGGTGCTGCAGCAACAGGTTTGACAATGTCGTCAGCCGTGGCCGGTTGATGACCCCATGCGATGCACGAGGCGGCGACATGTGACGGTTGATGAGGCTTGACTGCTGTAACAAGGCGCATCCCAACTCAGATTAGTCACCAAGGCATATCACCCTTTAGGGTGAGATAAAGTTATTTTTCCACATCACCCTTTCGCATCATGCCAAAAAAAAATGCGTGCCATAGTTTAAGGCAATGGCTAACGGGGATCGATGACAGTGGAGCTCAGCGAATACCAGAACTATGATGCCACGGGGCTGGCGGAACTCGTGGCAAAGGGCGAGTTAACACCTGGCGAACTGCTCAACACCGCACTTGCCAGTGTTCATGCGGTTGACAGCAAGCTGAATGCCATCGTCTCCACCTTTGAGGACGAGGCGCGCCGGTTCATTGCGGAGGAACTTGCCGATGGCCCATTCAAAGGGGTTCCCTTTCTGCTCAAGGACCTGACAGCACATTACGGCGGCCAGCCGACTGGTGCGGGATGGCCGCCCCGTGCGGCAATCAAGGCGGCAGAAGATACCGAACTCGTCCGTCGCTTCAAAAAATCCGGCGTGGTGATCTTCGGTAAAACCTCTGTTCCAGAACTCGCAATGGACTGGACGACGCGCTCACGCAGTCATGGCGTGACCAACAATCCTTGGGACACGACCCGGACAGCCGGCACCTCAAGCGGCGGCACGGCGGCGGCCGTCGCCGCAGGCGTGGTGCCAATGGCGCATGGCAATGACGGCGGCGGCTCGATCCGTGTGCCGTCCTCCGTTTGCGGCGTTTTCGGTCTAAAGCCAACCCGAGGTCGCAACCCGGTCGCGCCGTCTGGCAGTACTTGGCAGGGGATGCTTGTCGAGCATGTACTTTCGCGTTCGGTGCGCGACAGCGCCGCCATGCTAGACGCGACCCAGGGCCTTCATCGCGGCCAGTTCTTCAACTCTCCGCAAGGCAGCGATTTCGCTGCCGAAGTTGGCCGCGATCCGGGCAAGCTGCGGATCGGCGTTTCGACGCGGGCGCCCTATGGCGCGACGACCCATACCGACTGCGTCAAGGCGGTGGAAGATACGGTGAAGCTACTCGAAGAGCTCGGCCATGTTTGCGAGCCCTACGATATCGATCTGCCAGAAGATGGCTGGCGCTCCTTCGAAACGTTCATATTAGCCGAATACGCCACCGACATGAAACTTGAGGAAAAACTGCTTGGTCGACCGCTGACGGCGGAAGACTTTCCGCCGATGCTGTGGGAGATGATCGAGGCAGGTAGCCGCATATCAGCCATCGATGTCAACGTCGCCACAACACGCCTGCATGCGGTGGCCTCAACCGTCACCTCCGTGTTCGACCACTACGATGTGTTCCTGTCGCCGACGCTCGCCCAGCCGCCCCTGCCGCACGACGCATTTCCGCAGGCGACCACGATGCGGGGCCATTATGATTTTTATCTCTCATGGATGCCGTTCACGCACATCTTCAACGTCAACGGCTCGCCCGCCATGTCGGTACCACTCTTCT
>Ga0157371_10000393_pt1 | contig 55043 bp, 59 predicted proteins | sample C45metaG_FD_113462 | JGI IMG/M metagenome (GOLD analysis project Ga0157371, IMG submission 113462) | Corn rhizosphere microbial communities from Kellogg Biological Station, Michigan, USA - C4-5 metaG | ecosystem: Host-associated > Plants > Roots > Rhizosphere > Soil | place: USA: Michigan... | reverse complement strand
GACGCCAATGGCCTTGCTGCTGGTGCCTTGCCGATCGCCGTCAGCGACTAGGACGTTGCGGCCCTGCAGCGCACGCGCCGCGGCGATCTGGATGGTCTCGACCGACTTGCCGACGCCACCTTTTGTGTTGCCTACCAGGACTAGCATGCTGTGAATTCCTTAAAATAGGTTTCTAGTAGCCTTATAGTAGGTGGTTAATGGATTCCTGTAAAGAATCTACTAGATATCTAGTTTGAATCTCCTAGGTGTCTAGTAGATCGCTTTTGCTTGTGGATGTAGCCGATGTCTTCGTCTGTCTAAAAGCAGCTATTGCCAAACCTACAATCACCAAATACTGTAATTATCTACAGTATTCTATGGCGGGCGCTGGTGGTGATCGATGAGTGAAGTCCATACGCTCCGTATCCCGATGTTCGTGATGGACCACAGGCTTTGTGTTCAGGCCAGAGAGCTGCTGGGATGGAGTCAGGAACGTCTATCGCAGGAAACGGGGATACGGCTGCTGACTATTACGTTCTATGAGCTAGGCGCTCGCACCCTAAGGCCTATCACTCGGCAAGCTCTTGCCTATAGGTTCGAAAAGGAAGGGTTAGTGTTCTTTCCGGGCGAGCCGCCTATATTTGGAGGGAACGTACGCGGTTGCTGTCCTGACCCTCGCAAATCAGCTGACTACCATCTACTCGAATGACCTATCTGCCTTAGGTCATCAGTACCTGGTCGCCGTTCGGCTACGGAACGATTACGCTGCTAATCTACACAGCCACTGCCAGACGCTGCGGGCAGCCCGAGGAACGAGCTTGCCAACATTTCACGTTGACTCCATTCAGCACTGGGACGCCTTCGAGCATAATGGGGAGCCGTTTGACCTCGGGCATCTAGACTGCCACGAAGTCTTCTTCAAGAAAGAAGAAGGCAAAGAAGCTATCCGCTTCGTCGTCACCTATGGTCTGCACTGCTTCACCAAGGACGGTACTGAGCACAATATTCCGTTGCAATATGCCGATGGCCGTGAGAGCCGATTCATCTGCCTGGAGCGCTATGGTGCCTCAAAGCAGCTACGGAGCATGATCGAAAAACTCGCCGGCGCTACCGTCTACCTGACCCAAGGCGAGAGCTTTTTCACCTTAGACGTGATGAACAACGCCAGCGGCGAGGTAGAGCCTTTCAAGATCTGTATGGCTATCTTCCGCGAGCATCGGGTGCTGCGAATCCACGTCACCAGCGCCTATTTCGCGAGGACGGGAGAAGGGTCACCTGGTGAGCCTATCAAAAAGAAGGGATTCAGTATCTTCAAGGTCGCGGTGGACACGCAGAAGAAACCGAAGGGGCAATGCCCGAAAGAAGTCCGAAACCGGCACACTACCTAAAAGGTCAGGTCCAGAAACGGCGAATCCCTCTCTAGGAGGGATTCTCAGCCGTCGATTGCATGCGTTCGACGGGGCAGGTCGTTCTTGCGTCGCGCTCGGCGAACTGGTTACCCAGTAACGGGGTGCGATCTTTTTACAGATCCCTGTAACCACCCTGTGGTACACGACTAAGTCGCAGGTCTATAGTCCACTAATAGTGGAATGGATTCAAGGGCCGTTGATCATTTTTGATCATCGGCGCTCACCCTGCGTCACCGGCGACCACTGCGTACCGCCTGAGCCAAAATGACTTTCCCAGCAGCCAGCGCATGCGTTCCTGAATTCTGTTGACCTACGATTACTTGCTCATACGGACGCTCAGTATTTCACCCTAAAGGTCGGTGAATCCTCAGGCCGGTTCTGCCGCCGATCGTAGAGACGGGTGGTACTGATGTTGGCGTGCCCCAGCCACTGCTGCACTTTGGCGATGTCGGCCTCGTGCTCCAGGGCGTTGGTGGCCGCGGTGGCTCGCAGGCCGTGCACTCCCAGGCCCAAGACGTTGATGCCAGCTTGCCGGCAATAGCGGCCCACCAGGTCATGTATGGAATCCGCCGAGAGGCCCAGCAGGCTACCGGTACGCTTAGGCCCCCGGGTGGCCCGGAACAGCGGCCCGGCCAGCGGCGGCTGTCCATGCCCGGCGAGCTCTAGGTAGGCGTGGATCCGTTCGGCGGCGACCGGATGCAGCGGCAGATAGCGCACCTTGCTGCGCTTGCCCAGGATCCGCAGGTGGCGGATGCCCCGACGGTCCTGCAGGTCGGTCAGCAGCAGGCCGGCCGCTTCCTCGCGGCGCAGCCCGTGATACAGCAGCACGGCCAGGATCGCGCGATCGCGGCGACCGAGGAGGGTGGTAGGGTCTGGTGCGTCCAGAAGCGCTTGAGCCTGATGATCGCCCAGGGCCGGGGTCTTACCTTCGTTGCTCTCGATCACGGGTCGTTTGACCCCATGGACCGGATTGCCGCCGGCGACGGAGTTGCTGTCCAGAAGGTAATCAAAGAGGCTGGCCAGCGCGGAGAGTTTGCGGCGAATCGTCGAGCCGGCTAACTGGCGGTGCTCGAGCTGCTGCCGCCAGGCGAGCACGTGGGCCCGGGTGACCTGGCGAAAGTCATCGGCTTGGCTGATGCCTAGGAAGCCACAAAAGTCCTGCAGGTCGGCTTGATAGGCGCGGCGGGTGCGCGGGTTATCCAGGTTGGCAAACCATTCGACCGAGGCCGGCATCTGGGCCAGGCCCTGAAACTCCAGGGCGGTCAGTCGGCGTTCACCCGGCAGCAGCGCCGTCAAGACGCCGACGTCGTCGGTCGCTGCGTCATGCTCAATTATCTCGCTCATCGCGCTCCTCTCTGTCGGCTAAAAGTGACTCCCGATAAAATAGATTATCGGGGGTTTTAGAATATCAGTGTGTGGTGGGGTGAACCAGTCTGCAGAAAGCCCTCACGGTCTTGCTTTATCGAGAAACTCAAGGCCTCACTGCTCGAAGCGGTCGCAATCAAGACCTGCGTCATCAGCCCACGCAGATAACACGCTATGTGTCGGCGACCGAGATAAATGCGATACCTCTCCCGAGAACTCCTCAATCTGCGGTTCTAGGTTTTCGCAATAGCCACGACTATCGGCGACGATTTATGCGCGGGCCTTGGGCTCTGCTGGAAATAGCTGCGACTGGATCTGACCCGAAGCTTCCGCTGGAATAAGGCAGCTAATGGCTAGTTGCTGCGATCACAGAGAAGCGCAATTGTTCGCATGGCTTTTTTGATAAATGACTGCTTGGCGGAACTTTACGAGTGGGGGACTAGGGTCAGAGGGTATTAAGCAGTGATCTCAAAAAACACGGGAAAGTGCCTAGTCCACCGTTCCTGAATCACCACGAGCTGATTGAATAACCGCAGGCCCTGAGCTCCGTAACTACTTTCAACTTCCATGCGCCATGTTGGTCGTGAAGGGCGTAGGCCAATCCGCTAATGTCATTCGGCATCTCAATATCGCCTTTTACCAAAGCGCAGACATTTTCTCTACCAAGCTTAGCCATAAGATAGCCGTGCTCAAATACGACATTCTGTCGAGCGCGGTCCTTTGGCTGAATGTTTCGTTCATGGTATCCACGGCCTTGATCACATGGAGTATAGAGGACAAGCGCAAAATCGGCATCGTTGGTGTATCGTTCTATCTTTTCAATGATTGTCATGCCTGCGTTGGCTTGCTCATGCAGTATGATCGCTTCAAGACCTAGATTTTCGATAAACCGACTGACCTCGACTCTCGCGAGATCATCCCTTCCATGAACGATAAATACTTTTCGCTTGTTCCTAGCAATAACTGGCGCTGGGGTAACAAGTGGGGCCGCAATAGAGGAGCTAATACCGCTTGCCTGTATCAACTGGGGAGGGAGAGTCGGATGCGATATTGGAGGTAATTCCAAGGAGTCTAAGAGCGGGGTGAACTGCTCTGAAATGAATGTTCTACGCTCGGCGTAGGTTTGGTGTTTCCCCTTTATCCACGTCCAAAAGGTGTCAAGCGAGCCATGTTGCCTCACGAACGGGGGAAGTGCTGCACTCATTACAGGATCACTCAGCAGCTCACGTCGAAGATGGAGATACTCGTTCGGATCTGCAGCATTACCGGTCGCTCGGGCCACCAAGAGATTTTGCAGGTAGCTTACTTTATCAAATGCGCTAACAAGAAATTCTATGGACACGAGAGTCCCCTTATTTTACAGCGTGCCACGAGAGTTAACGGATTAAGCTGAGATTGGTCAGCCCATTACCTTGTTCCAATCGATTGCATAGCCGGCGTGTTTCAATTCTCGCGCTAGTGCGGTCTTCCACTCGCCGGACATCTCTGTCCAGACTACTCCGGCAAAGTCGGTAGGTATTTCCACTGTTCCAGATCTCAACGCGCAGACTTTGTCACGACCCAACGCACCAATAAAGTAACCTAGCTCCAGTAACACATTTTGTCTCACGCGAGGTTCAGCCTGACCGCCCGCCTTACAGCCAACATCGTCGGGCGTTAACAGCACAACGGCCATTCCCACATCAGTATTTTTCTCGATTTTCTCAATGATAGTGCGTCCACTATTTGCCTGTTCGTGGAGGATGACTACCTCAATGCCGAGCTTCTCTAGGAATCTTGCAACGGTTTCACGGACAGCATCGTCGTGCCCATGGACGAGGAATACTCGCGCGGAGCTTGCGGATGAACTAGCTTTTTTTGCTGGCGCCGCAAGGCCAGGTCTAAGATCCTCAAGATCCGCTTTCAACGCATTTATCGCTTGGCCTAGCAGCGCTTTTGCCGCTTGTATATTTTTTTTCGTATATCCTTTATAGTCGGGTTCTGGCATTCCAGATGCCCAAATTATCTGGTAGTGATGCAGCTCATGAGCTGATTTATAACGAGTGGCGGCGGTAGTATTTACTCCGAAATAGCGCTCCAACGTATCTTCAATACTCCGCTCTAAAGCTTGTAGTTCAGGAGATGTTCCACTATTCAATGTGTTGAGATCTAGCGCATCAAGATCCGCGATTCTTTGTTCAAGCCGCTCGATTCCTTTTTGCAGCTGATCTGCGGTCAGGTGAACCTTTGGTTGAATAACTGATTGGGTGGGCTTCCGAGGCATAGCTATTCCTTGGTGTGTGGCAATGCACCATCATGCCATTACGCGTGGGTATGCAAAACTGCAAAAGGCTCAGTAGCTCTGATACCGTTGTCCATCAGCACGAATTCAAGCACCTCCGGTGTCATCGTCTACAATTTGTAGTCCACATCCAATGGCAGGCTCTGCACCATCCCGGAAAAAGCGCGTGTCCGCTTCTGGCCGGCAGCTGCCCTACTGCGTCCAAAATTTCGCAACGATTTTGGAAATCGGCACTATGAAAAAGCATAGCCGAGCCCATTTGGTAAGCAGCCGAACCAAAAGCGGTGTGGACTAAGCACGGAGTGCTAGGAAACCGCTTGCTTGTCTTTCAAGATCGCCTCGGCCTCATGAATGATCTCGTCATGCCGTGCCTGATCGACCTGGTGGCTCGCCAGCGCTCGGCTGAGATGGCCCTTGAGTAGGCAAAACAAGGCAGTGGCTTTACTGGGTGAGTCAGCTTGGTACATGCGCACGAGCCAATTATTCAAGAGTGTCTCAAAGGAGGAAGATGTATCGGGCATGAAATTGTTCATACTAAGGACGCTCCAGGCCTTTTAGCGCGTGCCACGAGGTTATCACCACTTCCGTGGCACTAAACTCTTCCTTTAGAAGCTCACAGACCATTTCCAAATCTGACCCATACTCAATGGGGTTGGCCATAGGGACGAGGGAGCCCAAGTCCACGACTGTCAGCCCCATAGTGGCCTTAAAACTCACGTAGTACAGAAAATCAGGAATATGGCTAAGCGTTTTCATCGACGAGTGTTACCAATTTGCCACGGATAAAGACGAGTTCAGGATAATCATACACGTTATTCCAAGCCAGGAGCGCGTGGAGAAACGTTAGGTTGAGGTGATCAGTGGGCAGGCGTATCTGGAAATAAGCGTAGCTTTCCCACCAATCGGCAAATATCTCGCGTAAGGACTCGGGATCGGTGGTTTGGCTAAGTGGCCTGCCTTGCTCATCCAGTTCATCCGGCTGCTTGCCGCAGGCGGTTAGCAGTTCCTCGTACAGCACGTTAAACAATAAAGGCTCAGCAATGAGCGGTCCGCGTGCATCGGGTGCGCGTTTAATATCAAAGGCTATAATCACACCATGATGCCAAACTTGGTGCAATGATTCTGCTGATGATCCAGAAGCTTCGACAACCACCCTCAATACTCCTGTAACTTTTAAGAGCCCATCGTATAGGAATGTAAATTAGGCTCAAAGGGCCTAGATATTTATTGTGTATTAGGCTCAAAGAGCCTATAATCAATCTCGTTGGTGGCATGCAGAGAGCCACTCGACTCTGAGGGGGCTAGTCATGCCACCGGTGGAGAACGAGATGAAACTAGCTGCGGTGGCGACCATTCGGACGGACTTTCCAGAGGCTCACTTCTGGATCGTCCGCCGGGGCTCGGAAGAGCGGTGCGGTGAGCCGGTCCGGGTGTTCAACCCTGAACACATCGGGATCCGAGTAGAACGTACCGATCTACTGTTGCCAGACTACCTGTTCTACTGCCTAAAGCACATTCATGCGACAGGGCGCTGGAAACAGGCAGTTCATGGCACACTGAGTCTGGTCAACATCCGTGTTTCTGACGTTCGAAACATCGAGCTGTCACCACGGTAGGGGATGGGGCCGAAAGGCTCCGGACTCTTTTCCAGGATGAGAGGCAAAGAGCTATGAAGATCGAGATTCCCTTGCTACCGCTGGACCAGCAGCGGAAATACATATTGCGGCAAGCGTTGGACGAGTCGGTGAAACAGCTGGAGGCGAATCTAGACGCGCCTGTGTTCCCACCTCAAACAGAGGTGACGGAAACCGGCCAGAACTCTCTACATTTGCTGCGCGAGAATGATGGGTGGCAGGCACCAAGCCCTGACTTGGTCGCGGCCTATTTTCGTCATTTTCAGAACTGTTTTCCGCAATACGATACCGATGAGAAGCTGGCTGAACTGCTAGGTGTTTCATCGAATCGAAGAGTTCGTGCTTTCAAATCTGGAGAGAAAAAAGTCCCCTATGGAGTCTGGCGTAGATTTTTAGTTATGACAGGTCGCGTGCCTCAAGAAATATTACCGGTACTTGGATATCTTGGTTAACATAAAAGGATCAGAAAAATGGACTATTTAAAAGTTTTTTCTCTAGGGGTTTTGTTTTTACTGGCTGCTTGTGATAATCGGTCCGGTGATGAGTATGTAGGCATGTGGAAGGAATTAAATAGCGAAAATAAGCTGCAAATTGAAAAAGACAGTAATTCCTTTGTCGCTACGTCATATACTAAGTTGTATTGGAGTTTGGACGGAAACCAAATATCAAAAAATAGCATGGCTGCTAGCTTGAAAAATGACGGTCTTGAAATCTCAGGAACTTTTGGCAATGCTAAGTTTGTAATAGATAACAAAACAGGTCATTTGATTGGCGCTGGCAGTGAATATCAAAAAGATAAATAGTGGCCGCGTCTATTAGAACAAATTATTGTTGCAGAGTTTTCTCTGCGATAGGGCACACCTACCAGTGTTGAAATTCTTCAACTGCCTCTGGATAGGTGCTATTCATAAATACCTCAGAGTTATAGAAACAATACTATCAACGACCGGCCTATAGACCTTTCAATCGTCAGGCTTTTCATCTTACGTCGACCGCACCCTATTGGGTGTTGACGCGGTAGCCTCGTGGTGGCCTACTGTATGGGCATACAGCATCATGGGCGATTCATCATGTCCTGGATCTACCTCGGCATACCCTACGCCGGCACGGTGTCCGTGCCTCTGTACTTGTTCCGCATTCCGGCGGGTTTTCCCTCTCCGGCTGCGGACCATGTCGAACGGCAGATCAGTCTGGATGAGCTGTTCCAGATACGGGCCCCACATGTCTACCTGGCTCAGGTCGAAGGCGACTCGATGCGCGGGGCGGGCATTCACTCCGGCGACATCCTGATCATAGACCGTGGTCGAGAGGCCCAGCACGGCGAGATCGTCGTGGCAGCGCTCAATGGCGAGCCCTTGTGCAAGCGGCTGTATCGCAAGCACGGCGTGGTCATCCTGCAGTCGGAAAACTCGGCCTATCCACCGCGTCATGTCTTGGAAGGCGATGAGCTGGCCATCTGGGGCGTTGTCCGCCACAGCGTGCGCGATCATGGCCTCTGAGCCGGTTTACGCGCTTATTGATTGCAACAGCTTCTATGCCAGCTGCGAGCGCGTGTTTAGGCCTGACCTTGCCAAAACGCCCATTGTCGTCCTGAGCAACAACGATGGATGCGTCATCGCACGATCATATGATGCCAAGCCCTACGTCAAAATGGGCGCCCCTTGGTTTCAGATTAAGAACACCCTTCGTCGCCACGGCATTGTTGCCTTCAGTTCCAACTATGTCCTCTATGGCGACCTCAGCCAGCGCGTCATGACCTTGATCGAGTCCATGGTTCCAGCTTGCGAGGTCTATAGCATCGATGAGTGCTTTGCCGACCTAACAGGCCTAAGCGGCGACCTGACCCAGTTAGGCCGCGAAATCCGAAGCCGCATCATGCGCTGCACTGGTATTCCGGTCGGCGTCGGGATCGCACGGACCAAGACCTTGGCCAAGCTGGCCAACCACACGGCCAAGCGCTTGCAGGTCCATACGGGCGGTGTCGTCGACCTCTGTGAGAACTACAAACGCGATTGGGTGTTGCGTAATACTGCCGCGGGGGAAGTGTGGGGCATAGGGCGACGGCTCAATGCGCACCTGGAGCAAATGGGCATCAAGACGGCCAGCGACCTGGCCCTGGCCGATCCCGCGACCTTGCGGGCACGTTTTAGCGTCCTGGTCGAAAAGACTGCCCGCGAGCTGCGTGGAATTGCTTGCCTCAACCTGGAAGATGCACAACCACCTAAGCAAGAGATCTGCAGCAGCCGGATGTTTGGCACGCGCTTGAGCGAACTTGAACCTATTCGCCAGGCGGTAGCCACCTACACCAGTCGTGCCGCCGAAAAGCTCAGAGCACAAGGGTCTTTGTGCAAACGGATCCGCGTCTCAATCCGTACGGGCATGTTTAATCCTAATGAAATCCAGCATGCCCAGGGCGCCTTGGTCGAATTGCCCTATCCCACTAACGACACCCTATTGCTGACCCGTGCGGCAACGGAGGTCGTTGGCCATCTATTTAGGCCGGGTTGCCGGTATAGCAAAGCGGAGATCCTGCTGCTGGACCTCAGGCAACCAGGAGAATACAGCGGAGATTTATTCGCCCAGGAACAACCGGTGGCCAGCCAGAACTTAATGGCCGTCCTGGACAGCATAAATGAGCGCTATGGCCGAGGCACAGTGCGTTCGGCGCGAGTACCGGTGGCCCCGGATTGGGGTATGAAAAGAGAGTTTTTAAGTCAATCTTACACAACTAAACTAGATCAGTTGTGGAAAGTTGCTTGTCGATAAATATCTGATATTCGCAAACGAAAGGAGACCATGAAAGATGGAAGAAAATTTCTGTAATGCTGTAGATGTGAAAGAGGTAAGTGAGCTTTGTCAGCTAATAAGAAGATATGACGAATTTAATGCAATTAGACTTATAGAGTCTAGAGTGCTAATCGATCATGCATCAGAAAGGATACAAGCAGAGAGACATAAAAGAATATTGGAAATTTGTTCAAAATATTCTATCTGTATATAATTATATTTTTTCTAGCTCTTGGGACTCTTCTTCAATCAATCTGTCGATGAAATCATTTAATAAAATAAAGCTATTTTCTTTTTTTATCAGGGTTAAACGCTTCGTGATGAGAGACCGCGCATCAGATATTGAGCTTTTCCCAAAAGAAAGAGACGGTGCAAGTTCTTCGACTGGTAATTGAAGCGCTTTAGAAAGATTAAAGAGGTGTTCTACGCTAGGAACTGTAGAGCCTTTTTCGTAGCTACTTAAGGTGGAGTTGCTTATGCCAACTAATTCAGCTAACGCTAACTGTTTTATGCCTAGAAGTTGCCGCTGTTGTCTAATTCTATGAGCAATTTCACTAAACTGATCATTTTCGTTTTCTAACGCTGGTTTTGTTGGGATTTGTTCAGTTTGCTCAGGGTCGTGATTTAGAGGAGAAACTAATGAAATTGCCGAAATTCCTAACGCTTTCGATATTGTAATCAGCTGCTCGATACTTGGTGCACTCGCTCCAGTTTCATATCGGCTTATTGTATTTATTTCCACTCCGCAAGCCTCTGCAAGCTCACTCTGCCTCACGCCAGCTTTCTTGCGTGCTTCTTTGATACGTGCGGCCAAACCTGACCTGAAAGCGTCCATAGGTCCTTCAAATCGCAAAATTCTCGGCGCACGGACGCTTTGAAAAAACTACAGAAAACAGAAAATTTTGCCGTTTTCTGTTGATTTCCATGTGTCTGTGTGTATGATTTGCCTACTGGTTCACAGTGCCGCCTCATGCAGCATGCGCTGACCAGCCCACAGACACTGTGCAGCTACCCTCGCCTCCGAATGCGAAAGGGTTTCAGGCGAGCACCCCAAAGAAAGGTAGTGGCAAGGTTATGAGTGCTCAGTTAGAGGTCCGCAGTGCGGTATCTGAGTCCTGGTACGCCGTTCGTTACGAGGTGAACCGTCATAAATCCATCATTCAGCAGTTAGATGCACTGAATGTTGACGTTTTCCCGCCGTATCGCACCAAGGTCTATCACCAGAAAAACTCGCGTACCTTCGCCACGCACAATGTTCTGCTGTTTCCGGGCTACCTGCTCGTGAAGATGGATTTTGATGTCGTCCATACCTCCGTGGTCATGCGAATCATGGGTATCTACGGCTTCGTCCATTTTGGCGGTCATCCTCCCATGGTCATACCCGATAGCGTGATTGCCAACCTGCGCAAATCCATTGAGCAATTCCAAAAAAACAGTGTGACGCCGGTTGCTCGTTCGAATGGTATGGCGTTTATCGTTAGCGAGAACTCATCAATGGCGCGAGCTGCTGCCTTTGGTGAATTGCTGAAGCAAGTGCACGCAACGCGAAATTGTTCCCGCCAGAACAAAATGATCATCTCATCCTAGCCGGTTGAGCCCACCACCATCCCTGATACAGAGAAGCCAGCGTTATTACGCTGGCTTTTTGGTTGAAAGGGCATGCATGACGTGTCAGGCATTACTTACTTGCCGATACAGGAGAATTATCAGCCACCATGACCACATCACGAAGCAATTCAAATAGAAGCTACGTTTTCGTGGGAGCCGATCGCTTCCAACGCGTGACGCAGATGGCTATCGACCTAAGTGCTGAACTACGAGTGCAGGTAAAGCCTGTTCATTTAGTCCAGTTTCTGATCGATGAGTATGCCGAGTACGCTCGTACGGCTTACGCTGCCAAACTTTCCACTACGCAAGCGCAGCCCACCTTCGTAAAGGACTAGCCATGTTCACTACCAGCGCCGCCCTGGCTCTGGTTCTGCACCTCCCGCCGCACCCTCTTCCGCGTCAACCAACACCTCACGTTTCCACATCGTCCACCTCTGCGAGCACCTACGTTCGCGGCGAACATTCGCCGTGGCCGGTGCTGCCTTGGCGGCAGACGACGCACGTGGTGGTGGCCTTGGAGACCGGTAAAGCCAGGCAGCAGACACAAGCCCAGGACCCTCTTCCCGATCCTAACCTCGACCAGGCTCTCCCTGGAGGCACGTTCCTACCGAATAGGCCCAGCGCAGGCGTGATAGTCGGACCCGCAAATCAACCGCCGCAACCGACCTACGAGAGTTGGGACGTGTTACGGCAGTACCCCCATACCGCGCCCCTGGCCCCGCCGACCCCTGTACCGGTTGTGCAGGAGCGCAGCAGCAAATCCCCCTCAATGGAGAAACACGATGTTCAAACGCCTCAAACGCCGTCCCCGTAGCAATCAGCAGCGCACTCCCCGAGCGCCTATTACGGTGGCTTTGGCTTTGGTGCCGCTCGCCGCACATGCGGACTGGTTGTCGACCCTCAATCAGTACGGCACCAACATCCGCATCGGCCTCTATACCTTGGCTGGCACTCTCGCGATTGGCTCGCTGATCTGGGCGGGCGTCCTCTGGATGATCGCCCGCGCAGCGGGTGATCGCTCCCAGACATTCATGGATTACGTGCAACAGGTATTGGTGATCATCTGCGTCGGCGGCTCAATCGGCTTGGGCACAGCGGCTTGGCAGCTGTTCGGTACCGGCGGCACAAGTAGTTCTACATAGGAGCATTCGCCATGGCCGAAAGCACGCCGGGTGCGAAATCCACGCTCCGATTCGAAAGCTACAACGCTATGAGCCGTCCGGCGTTGTTCTGGGGGTTTCCCCTGCTGCCCTTTGCAGGGTTGTTCCTGGGTGGCTTGATCGCCGCGGCGGCTGGTACGGCGCTGTGGTCCTGGGTGTGGGGGCTGATCCTGCTCACACCCTTTGCGGTTGCGCTCATGGCCCTGCGCGTCATGTGCCAGATCGATCCTCAATACACACGCCGAGTCCGAGCGGCCCTACGGCGCTTGAGATTGAACCTGGTGCACGGACGCAGCTTGCTCATTACCCCGTGCAACCCTACATGGAGTCAGTTCTATGCAAAGCGAAGCTCGCAACAACGCTTTTCCCTACCAGAATCGAGTACCGCTACTGGGCTATCCAGTGGACGATCACATCACGACTCTGGAAGGTAATCGCCTGGTCTGCCTGATGCAGCTCAAGGGCATTCCGCATCAAATGCGCGAGGTGGCTGAGCTGGATGAGCAACTCACTGGGCTCAACCGTTACTTTCTTGCCCTGGGTAAGAAAGCGGGTCGGAATTTGATGCTGCAGGCCTATACGACCAAAGCCCCGGTGGAAATGGGCATACGATTCCCATTGTCGCAGCCGAGTCTGCAGGCTTTCGTCGACGAATACGTTGATCCGTTCCGCAAAGGCCGCTACCTCACCACGGGCTACAGCCTGGCTCTAGTACTTAAATACCGTAACCTGGATGACGGTATCGGGCTCATGCGTGAGCTGATTGAGCTGTCCAGAACCATGCTAGCCCTGTACGACCCTTCTTTCATGGGCGTTGAAGAAACGCACCGCGGTACGCTGTATTCGCAGTTGGGCCGCTTCTATAGCCGGCTGCTCAACGGCTATGAGCAAGACATCCTGGTGTGCGATACCCGCCTGGGCGATCAGCTGATCGATAGTGTCACCAGCTTCGACCAGTACGATTTCGTGGTGAACCGGCCCAACCGCGGTGGCGAGCGGTATGCCACCACCTTTGACCTACGCGATTACCCGGCGGGTGGCTCTGTCCCCGGCATGTGGGATGAGGCCATCGAGCAGCCCTTTGCCTTCACTCTGGTCCAAACCTTTCTGTTCGAAGACCGCAACAAGGCCAAGGATGCTTTCAACAAGCATATTGCGGACTTGGGCTCAGTCGAGGGCGACTCCAAGCAAACCAAAGAGCTCGAAAAGGCCGTCGAAGCCATCACCCAGGGCGAAAAGCAGTTTGGTCGCTACTTTGCATCGTTGATCGTCTATGGCGACACACCCGACCAGGCCGTGGATAACGGATCCACCATGGCGTCGCTGTTCGAAGTGCGCGATACCACCTTCAAGAAGTCCACCTTGAGCAGTCTGGACACCTGGCTGACACAGTTTCCCGGCGTCACCGAGGCGATGTACCCGATGATGAAGTCCACCGAGAACCTGGCCTGCTGCTTTTCGCTGCACAGCTCGCCCTCGGGCAAGGCGAAGGGTAACCCCATCGGCGACGGTTCGGCCTTGATGCCTATGCGCACGGTGGACGACGGTATGTTCATGCTCAATGCCCATGACAGTCCTTTGGGCCAGAACAACCTGGGCGAGGCGCTGGCCGGCCATATCACTATCACAGGGCAGAGTGGCGTCGGTAAGACCACGCTGGAAGGGATCCTCCTGACCTTTCTTAGCCGGTGGGATCCGGCGCTGTTCTGCATCGACTACAACGAGTCGAACCGCAATGTGCTTGAGGCCTTGGATACGCCCTACTTTGCGATCGCCCCGGGCGAGCTTTCTGGCATCAACCCGTTCCAGTTCACGGATAGCAAGGCGCTGCGGCAACTGCTTTTGGATCTGGTGTTGTGTTGCGCCGGCGGTAAGGCGAAAACCGATGACCAGGAGCAGCAGCAGATTGAAGAAGCGATCGCCGCGGTGATGAATAGCCAGGATGTCCGCAAACGCGGTATGTCTCTGCTGCTGCAGAGCCTGACCGCGTCGGGCGGCAATAGCCTGCACACGCGCCTCTCGAAATGGGCTCGGCATGCTGGGGGACGCGAGGGTCAATACGCCTGGGTGCTGGATTCACCGGTGAATCGCTTTGATCCGTCGACCTATCGCCGCTTGGCCTTCGACTGTACCCTCGTGCTGAACAAGGAGTACGCCACCAAACACCCTGAGGTGCTGGAGGTCCTGCTCAATACCCTGTTTTACATGAAGCGCACGCTGCACGCGGCCCAGCCGGGTAGCCTGCTGATCAACGTGATTGCCGAATACTGGGTCCCGCTCTCGTTCGAGAGCACCGCCGAGGCCATCAAGGAGATCTTGAAAGCCGGGCGGCTGCGCGGCGAAACGCTGATCATGGATACCCAGTCGCCCGAGGACGCCTTGAGCACTGCCTATGCACCGGCGGTGATCCAGCAGACCGTGACCGCCATCTGGCTGCCCAACGACAAGGCTGAAGCCGCTGTATACGAAAAGGTAGGGATCCGCGGCCGCTTGTTCCAGACCATCCGTGCTATGCCCCGTCTCAGTCGGCAAATGGTAGTGGTGCAGGGCGAGCGTTCCGTTCAGCTCAAATTAGCGCTGGATACACGGCAGAAATACTGGCTGCCACTGTTCTCCTCCACGCCCAAAAATGCAGCCGTGGCCAAACGGATCCGCGAACTGCTAGGGACGGATCATTCCAGTGTTTGGGTGCCTGCCTTCCTGATTGCCGAGGCCGTACGGCAGTGGCTCAATACGGAAGATCCTGATGTGTGGGTACCTGCTTTTAAGTTGGCCTACCCCATGGCGTTGCGGGACAGCGACCCCACCGCTGAAGGCTGGATGAAGGCCTTTCAGGCTGCCTGGGAGCAAGAGCGCTATTTAGCGAATTAGCGACTCAACGCAGTAACGCTTCAGCGCCTCACCTTCCGCTATATCCCCTGCCCCTCTCTGTTTGACCTAAACCTCCCACGCGGGAGGTCTTTTACCAGGACCCTTTCGATGAACACCACGCCCACCGCCCTTGCGGCGTTTTGCGCTGCCTTGCTGTCCGGGTGCAGCTCGGCGCCGACCCTGCCCGTCCCTAATGGCGAGTGGGAGGATTTTGTCCAGCAGCCAGTTGCGAGTCCAACCACTCAATACGCTCGTGCTTTGGCTGCTGATCGTACGAGCTCTGCCACGGCCTACAAACCGAATCGACCCGAGAGTGTTACAGCGCCTGCAGTTACAAGTCCTGCAGTCGAGCGTCCTCCCCTGACTGTCGTAACACCTCCCAGCAAACCAATGTCGGCGCCAACCGCTCCCGTAGCAGCACCGCCTGCTCGCGAGACGGCGCCTAAGGCAGCCCTGGCCGGAGCAGATTCCCATTCCTCCTCAAAACCCGCCACGGTGGCGCCGAAGGTCGCTGCTGACGCCGCTTTGCCTTTAGACAAGACGTCTACACGTCCGGACACGAAGGCAGTCGCTCAGTCGCTTCCTGCGACACCTATCAGCAAGGTGTCGGTCATGCCGATCATCAAGCCTCCCGCTCCGCCGCCCAAGCCGATGTGGGACGTGCAAGTAGGCGAGAGCCTACGAAAAGCCATCACCCGTTGGTGTCAGCGTGCGCATTACACCTTGGATTGGCGGGCTGAAGACCTGGACTACCCCATCGAGGCGCCGCTGCATTTCACCGGCAGTTTCGAGGAGGCCGTGACGGGGATCTTCAAGCTCTACGACCAGGCACCACGATCTTTCATCGTCGACGGGCGCATTGCCCAGAGTCGACTCATCGTTTCGGAAAACACACCTAGCGCTAAGAGGGCTACGCCGTGAATAGCCGCATTCGTTTCAGGTCGCTGACCCTACTGGCACTTGCCGTATCCCTTGCCGGCTGTGAGACCAAACCCGTCAACCAGACAGTCGATCGGGTAAACGCCCAGAGCGATCGTCTGAGCGCTATGACGGCCCGGATGCGCGAGGAGAAGGGGCCTGAACGTCCCTCCGTATCCTTTACCCGCGATCAATGGGTCAGTACCCAGCCCTTGGTGGTGAAAAAGGGTCTCCCGCCGGCACGTGATTGCGCGGTGGTGTACAACGAAAGCAAGACTCTGCAGCAGTTCGCCCAGTGGGTAAGCGATACCTGTGGAGTGGCCGTACAGATTGCCCCTGACGCCTTGGACCGAGGGGCTAGCTATCTACGCAACCACGGTTCGGCACAGGCCTCAGCGAGAAACATCTCTCCGCCGGTAGCAGTACCTACAAGCCCGTCGCCCTCAGGCGACCAGCTGGCCGACCTGTTCCCGGGCTACAGCGGCACGGCAACGACTTCGGGCTATAACAGCGGGATGAGCACCTATGCCAGTGCAACAGCCCTGCGCACGGCCAACGCGCTGAAATACAGCGGTACCCTGTCAGGGCTATTAGATGCGATGACGGGCAGCCTGGGGCTTTCCTGGAAGTATGAACCCAGCTCAAGCAGCATCCGCATCTATTACCTGGAGACGCGGCAGTTTCCGGTTTATGCCTTCAACAAGCGCTATACCATCAGCTCCGAACTCAAACAGGGACTGTCATCTTCCGCGGGCGTTTCCAGTGGCGGCCAGGGCAGCTCAGGCACGACATCGGGCTCATCCGGTGAGTCAGGTAGCAATACCTCAGCGCGGGCTACTACCGAGTCATCGATACTCAGTGACATCGAGCAAAACGTTCGCAGCATGGTGCCCCTGGGCTTGGTTTCTTTCTCCAAGACGACCGGCGTGTTCCTCATCACGGATCGCCCCGATGTACTGGATCAGGTCCAGAAGTACCTGGATTCAGAGAACGAGCGGATCACCAAAGGCATTCTGGTCAGCGTTGAAGTGCTTTCGGTGAAGCTCAACGACAGCAACCAGTACGGTATCGACTGGAGCCTGGCCTACAAGACGATGCGCGGGACCTGGGGATTCGGCTTGACCAACACGGTGGCCAATCTTGATTCGAGTGCCATCGGCGGCTCGATCAGCATCCTCGATACCGCATCCTCGCCCTGGGCGGGCTCCAAAGCGATCATTGAGGCGCTGTCACAGCAGGGACGAGTGTCCTCCTACAAAGCCCCCTCGGTGATGACGCTGAACCTGCAGAACGTGCCAATCCAAATTGGCCGGGTGCAGGGGTACCTCAAGTCGAGCCAAACCACTCAGTCGGCAAACGTGGGTAGCTCGACCTCCCTGCAGGACGGGACGATTACCTCGGGATTCAACATGATGATCGTGCCCATGGTGATGCCCAATAAAGAGCTGATCATGCAGTTGCAACTCAACATGAGCACTGATCCCGTGTTCATTACCAGGAGCAGTGGAGGGAGCCAGCTGCAGTCGCCTGACTACGACATCCAGCTCATGGACCAGAGCGCGAAACTACGCAGTGGCCAGACCCTTGTGCTTAGCGGCTTCGACCAGATCAACGAGAACGCCAACAAGTCGGGACTGGGTAACGTCAGCAACTTCATTTTCGGGGGCGGTGGTACACGCACCACGAGCCGTGACGTCCTGGTACTGGTCATCACGCCGGTGATCATGGATTGAACCTGACCTGCTGCACGCTGCCGGCATCCACGCCGTTAGCGTAACTCTCCCTTCAACCCTAGGTTTCTAGGGTTGTTCAAGATCGATCCGTCCATCTCAACGCCTTTCGCCACCTGGTCATCCACCTGGTGCGTAGCGTCGTGCCCTGGACCCCCATTTCAGGCTGTGCAGCGTCGACGTTTCACGCCTTCGGGCCCGGCAGTACCGCGGCAATTGCCTTGGTTCTACCCGGCCCACTGCATCGTATGGAGCAGGTCTATGCAGGCCATGTTGGACACAAAGATCATCACGATTAACGGCAAGCGCTTCGTATCTAACCTGCTGTGGGAGCCGCTCAAAGAGCGCAACTACATGCGGGAGGCCCGTGAGATCGGCAAGCGCGAGCATATGGATATCGTAGCCATCCGCATGGGTTCCAAGCGGCAGGCTGGCTTCGTCAAGAAGGGTAATGGGGTCACCAAGGGCATGTATTCCTTGGCTGCCGCCTTGGCCGGTGTGCTGCCTCACAGAGCCTGGATCGGCGCCTTTGCCCTACCTGATGGGCAGTACGCCTTGGTTGCCGTCCATGAGGGCAACATCGTTCCCGGCTGCGACTGGATCGGCGAGCGGGACGAAGTGCTAGACGCCCTTCGCGAGCAGGACAGCCAGCCGGACACGATGAAGTTTGACCAGGTCTTCCATCCTGCCGACTTCAACTATCACGGTAGCTTCAAGGACATCGAGCAGATCCTGGCCCCCCAGGCGATGCGTAAGGAATACGAGCTACGGCAACTGACCTTCGGCCTTACACGCCGGGAATGGACCAAGGTCGGGATTGGCGCGGCGCTGGTACTGACAGTGGGCCTGGGTATTCAGCAATGGACGGCCTACAAGGCACGGGTAGCAGCTGCTGAGGCGCGGCGTCAGGCCGAGGCCGAAAAGCAGAGGCTGGAAGACCTAAACAAGCGCGCCGGCGCCGAGCAGCAGATCCAGGCGCTGAAGCATCCATGGGCGAGTCAGCCAGGCATCGAAGACTTCCTGAACGGTTGCCAAGGATCCATTCAGTCGCTGCCCGTAAGCCTGGGCGGATGGACCTTTAGCTCGGCCATTTGCACACCCACGACGCTAGAAGCCGCCTATGGGCGGACGGGCAAGACGCCCTATAGCACGTTCGTGCAAGCCGCCCAGGGACGCTTTCCTAATCCGCCCGTGCTGCTGGAGGGCGGTGAAAAAGCTGGGGTTGGCGATGAGATCACCCTCGGCGCCGGTGGTGATGATGAGCTGCTGGGCTTTGAGACGCTACAGGCAGCCTTTACCTCCTATCTGCAGCAGGTAGACCTCAAAGCAGACATCGTGCCGGTTCCTGTGGTGGTACCACCGCCGCCGCCATTACCAGGCGGCGCAGCAGCACCACCCCCGCCGGTACCGGACTGGAAGCAGTTCAGCTTCACCCTGACGACCGCTCATTCACCACGCGACCTGTTTGCCGGGCTCTCCCTAACGGGAGTGCGCCTGGTTGAAATCAAAGTAGATCGTCAGGACGTCGGCACGGGCCAGTCCCACTACCCCCTGACCTGGACCATCAAAGGAGCCCTCTATGCACGCTAAGGCAATACTGCTGTGCCTGCTGGTACTGCCCACAATCGCCTTTGGCGAGGATTCATTCGCCACCGTGGGAGATCTGGCAAAGGTACAAAGCGACACCATCCTCTATGACGCCCAGGCGGCTCGTGCCGATGCCAAAGCGCGGATGCAGGCCAGCCTGGCGAAGGCCGGTGATGACCTACAGGCGAGTCGCGGCAATAGCCAGCCTTCGGTGGTCGCGGCTGAGCTGCCCACCGTAACAGGCATCTCAGGCGCGGCCGGGCGGTTGTATGCCAGCTTCCTTTACCCCAATGGGACGACGGCGAATGCCAAGTCCGGCGGGCAAATCCCTGGAGGCTTCGTGGTGGCGGAGGTCGGCATTGACCGTGTGGTGCTAACCCGTGGTGATCGACGGATCCCGCTGCAGTTCGGCGTCGTGAACTCGCCGGCGCCGACGCCTGGTCAAGCACAAATCACTCAGACCCCCATGACCCTACCGCTGCCCATGCCGGGGCAGGCGATAAACGCGGCTCCCTTACGTTGAATAGCGCCTGCGCTATCCAGGAGTATTTCCATGAACGATTTGACCCAGGGCGCTGCGATTCGCGGTGCGTTATCGACCTTGAGTGGCCCCGGCGAACCCTATGAGGTAGACGCCGATCTAGCCCAGCTGCTGTGCCTCACCAGTGATGGTGTATTGCATGTGGCGACCGGGTATGGCGCCGACCCCTACGTTCTGGCCTACGCCGAGCGGGTCAGACGCAAGGGTATGAAAATCATCGAGCGGCGCTTTGGTACGCCTGAGGACATTCAACGTCTGTACGGCAGGCGGGTTGTCAAAAAGGAGCAGACTCCCGCGTCGAATCGGTCGCAGGCGCAGCTCGGACAAAGCCGGCATGAGCAAGTAAAAGCTCTACTGCGCCGTGCTACGGACGCCGGGGCCAGTGATATCCATTTCAAAGCATCGCCCAACGGCCACCATGTGCGTTTTCGCGTGCATGGGGACCTGGAAACGGTCGAGACCTACGCCGGTAAAGATGGCCAGGACGTCATGTCCGCCATCTTCGAGACGATGTGTGAGACCAAGGACAACAGTTATCGGCCGGATCAGCGTCAAGACGCGCGTCTCAAGACGGAATTCGTTACCGAGTGCGGCCTGTTTGGTGCCCGGGTCGCGACTCGCCCGAGCTTGAACGGTCCTGGCATGACCATGCGGATGCTCTACGACGGCGGCAGACAGCTATCGCTGGAAGACATCGGCTATCTACCGTCGCAGATCGCCGCCTTCAAGCGGCTGGTTCAACGAACCGATGGCATGGTGTTTTTGACCGGGACCACAGGATCGGGAAAATCCACCAGTATCCAGACCCTGCTCAATATGCTGATTGAGGCCATGGCCAACGCGATTTGTCTGCGGACGGTCGAAGATCCGGTGGAGTACCGCATCGCAGGAGCCGATCAGTCTGCGCTGGGTACTGGCGAGGCTTGGCACGAAGCCATTACCAACCTCATGCGGTTGGACCCGGACGTACTGCTGATCGGTGAAGTGCGGGACCGGGCGTCGCTATTGGCGGCGCTGCAAAGCGCACTCACTGGGCATATGACTTGGACGACGCTACACGTTCAGTCGGCCATGGCGAGCTTCCAGCGTATGGAGGATCTGGGAGCCGATAAGAACCTGCTGTTCGATCCTGCGCTGATCAAAGCCCTGGTCAATCAGTCGCTGGTCCGGGAGTTGTGCCCCCAGTGCAAGACGCCTTACCTGGAAGGTCGGGATCGGCTCCTCGATGACCAGCGGCAGCGGATCGAGCGGTTCTGTATTCCTGAACACGTCTACCTGCATGGCGAAGGGTGCAGCCACTGCAAAGGGCGGGGCGTCATCGGGCGCAGCGCCGTGGCAGAGATCGTCCAACCGGACCTGGCATTCATGCGTGTCATGCGTAACGAGGGCAAGGCAGAAGCCCAAGCGTTTTGGGTACGCGAACAGGGGGGGATCACTAAAACGGCGCACCTGGTCCAGCGGATCAATGAGGGACGGGTGGACCCAATCGATGGCGAGCGCGACGCAAGTTGCCCGCTGGATGAGGAAGAAACCCTGGGAGTCAGATCCCATGCGTAGCCTCAGTGAGCACTTCGCCGCCGCGGTGATTCGCCATCATGGGTCGACCCGGATCGGCTTCTACGAGGGATTTCGTAACCTGGTCGAAAACGGCATGAGTTCCTATGACGCCTTGGAGGAGCTGCATAAGATCGAGAGTCATGACTTCAAGAAGCCTGACGAGCCGTTGGCGATCCTGACGCATGACCTGATGATGAAACTGGAAGGGGGTGAGCCCCTGAGCCAGGCGCTAGCGCGCTGGGTACCCTATGAGGAGGCGTCACTGCTCGCAGCAGGTGAACGGGGTGCTGGTCTGGGCCCCGCGTGCGATGACGTCATCCGCGTCATCGAGGCCAAGCAGAAGATTGCCGGCGCCGTTTTCGCAGCACTGGCCTATCCCTGCTTTTTGATGGTGCCACTGGGGGTAACCCTCTGGACCGTGGCCAATCAGTTGGTACCCAAGATGGCCAGGCTATCGGATCCCGCTCACTGGACGGGGTCGGCTTATGCGCTCTACCTGCTGGCACGGTTCGTTACCGACTGGGGCCTGTACAGCTTGATCGCGATAGCGATCGCGTTGGTGGCGTTCTTCGTAAGCCTGCCCCGCTGGAGTGGAGGACTACGGACGTTGGTTGACCAGGGCCCGCTGTACTCCACCTACCGAATGATTCACGGATCCACTTTCCTGCTTAACCTCGCCGTCATGATGCGGGCCGGTATTTCGGCGAACGATTGCCTGGGCATTCTCAATCAATACGCGAATCCCTGGCTCAAGGAACGGCTCAACGGCGCTCAACATGGTTTGGAAATGGGTAGCAACCTGGGCGAGGCCCTGCTTAATACCGGCCATGGATTTCCGGATAAGAAGGCAGTGCGGTACCTCCGGGTACTGGCCACGCGCGAAGGTTTCTCCGAAGCACTCAACCGCTATGCGATCCGCTGGCTGGACCAGAGCATCAAGAACCTGCAGCAATTCGCGAAAACTGCCTTTACCGTTGCGTTGCTCCTGATGGGGGGTGTGATGGGCCTAATCGTGATGGGCACCCAAGACATGCAAAACAGCTTCGACCGATCGGTTTCACGCACCACGAACCAGGTCGCCGCGCCTTAGCTACTCCCGCAATACCCAAACCTTGCTACTTCGTCTTAACCCTTTCTGCACCACCCAACCCAACCTAAAAAGGATCTACCCATGACTCCTCTGAAATCCACTCAGGGGCGCGTTACCGTGCGCGCTCGCCCACTCACCGGCCGTTACAAACAACAGGGCTTGAACCTGGTTGAGGTTGCAATTGCCCTTTTCCTTGGCCTGCTCGTGCTGCTCGGCGTTTACGGGCTGTATCAAAACGCCAACAACACGGCTAGCAACCAGAGTGAACTGGAAAACGTTACCAGCCTGATCACCTCGATCAGAACGCTCAGAACAGCCAGTGGCTATGGCGCCTCTGGTACCAACCTGATCCCGGTGCTCATCAACAGCGGTGGCATTCCCAGCAGCATGAGCGTAAGCGGTACGACAGTGACGAATAGCTGGAGCGGCGCTGTCACGGCGGTCTCTACCGGCGCAGGCTTCACCCTGACCTACGGCGATGTACCCAAGCCCAACTGCAACACGCTTGCAACCAAAGCACCCAATGCCCGCACGATGAGCCTGAGCATCAATGGGGGTACGGCAATTTCGGGTGAGGTGAGCAGCACCGCTGCCAACTCGGGTTGCTCGGCCGACGCCAATACCCTCGCCTGGTCGGGACGCTGATGTCGGTGACGTCCGTATTTGCCACCAGCGAGTTTGTCGACCTTTACCTGAGTAACAGCTTTGCGGACGTCACTGGGCTTGCGGGTGTCTCCGACACCCGCGTGCCGGTACCGCATGCCTGGGCCCAGGACATGCAAGCCTTGCGTGAAAGCTGCCGTCAGACCCAAGCCTCCGTTGGTAGTCCTGAGTTTTCGGTCGCCTATGAAGGACGGGTCTACCGCGTTACCCACCTTGAGAGCGTGGAAGCGGGCGGGACCTACGTACTGCGTCAATCCAAGGCTGAAATTCGTCGCTTCGGGTCAATCGGCATACCCAAACATTTCGCCGAAGCCATCCTGGCGGAGGGTGTAGTCGGCCTGATCCTGATATGCGGTGGCTTCGGCGTGGGTAAGACCACTACCGGCGCTTCGTGGGTAGTGGAACGCCTGGATCGACACGGCGGCATGGCACTCGCCATTGAAGATCCCATCGAGACGCTGATCGACGGAGTACATGGTAAGGGCCGCTGCATTGCCATCAACGCTTCACGGCAGAACGGTGGCTATCGCGAGCACCTGATCAGAGGACTGCGCTCCGGTGTGGACTTCATCTTTCTAGGTGAGATCCGCGATGCAGAAACGGCCTATGAGGCGATCAAGGCGGGCTCCAATGGCGAGCTGATCATTGCCACCTTCCATGCACAGAGCCCCATCCACGCCCTTGAGCGATTGGTTGCCATGGCAGGAGAGCACACCCCCAAGGCTGCAAACCTGCTGGCCGATAGCGTGCTGGGCGTGCTGTGGCAGAACCTGGCCGCGGACACCAAGGATGACGGAACGCCCTTCATGCGGTTTTCGGTCAAGACCTTGCTGGTGAGCGGCAATGAAGAGGCAGCGATACGGGCAAAGATCCGAGAAGGAAAGCTAGTCACGCTCAATCAAGACATTGAGCAGCAGGCCAGGAGTGGTTACTGGCAACAGAGTGTCGGCGATCGCCGACGATGAGGGCTTAGAAATGAACCAGCAATCCCGTAGTAGCCCGCGCCATCAGCGGGGGTTTGGTTTACTGGAAGTGATGATCGCGCTGACGCTCGTCATCCTGGCTACAGCCGGTGCCAGTCAACAATGGCTGCGCTACCTCGACCGCCAACAGAATCAGTCGTCCAGTGAGCACATGGCCGTGGTTGCAGATGCGGCAGGCCAGTACATCAAGGACAACTATCAGGCGGTGCTATCCCAATCCTCGACGTCGGCGCCGGCGGTGATCACCATCGCCATGCTGCGCAATACCGGCTACTTGCCGGCCGGCTTCAGTGATTTGAATAGCTACGGGCAGGACTACCAGATCCTGGCCTTGAAGACCGCGTCGAATCAGCTGCAAACCCTGGTTGTCACGCGCAACGGCGACGCGATCAAAGAGATGGACGCCATCGACATTGCTAAGCGCGTAGGCGCTCGCGGTGGGTATATCTCGACGGCGAACACGTCGGTGGCCACCGGTAGTTTCGGCGGCTGGTCGATGTCGTTGAGTTCATACAACGGCACGACGGGTGCCGGGCACCTGGCCACTGCGCTGTTCTTCCAGGACGGGACGGTCGTCAACGATTACCTGTACCGCAATGCCATCCCTGGTCAGCCGAATTTGAACAGGATGAATACGGCGATCGACATGGGAGACCACGAGATTAGAAACGCAGCCTCGATCTACTCCAACGGTAATGTTCAACTTGCCGGAACGCTAATTGCGGGGCAGGACGTGCGCGCCGGATCTGCCTATTTGAATGGCAATCTGACCGCAAATGGCAATATCACCGCAAACGGTAGCCTGACCATCAACGGCAATACCAGCACGGGCGGTGAGACCTACACGGGCGGTTGGTTCCGGGCGCGCAACGAGGGTGGTTTGTACTTCGAGAAGTACGGTGGCGGCTGGTATATGACTGATCCGGGTTGGCTGCGCTCCTATACGGACAAGAACGTCTATACCGGTGGCGAGATGCGCGCCGGAAAGCTCACGTCGATCGGGCGCACCGAGGTAGGCGAATACCTGCAGTTGAACGGGACGGCTAGCGAGAACGCAGGCTGCAGCCCGAACGGGCTCCTCAGTCGTGATGGATCTGGATCGCCCCTGGCCTGTAAGAACGGCCTTTGGTCGAAGGTCGGTGGAGGTACGCCCAACTGTACGGCCTACACGATTAACGGCTATGACTCGAACGATGCGACGACCTGGTCGTGCCCTGCCGGCTACACCAAAACCGGCTGGGACACGGGCGGGCAGAAACAGCGATTCGCCACTACTTCGGGGCTCGTTGTTGGCCAGAACGACTACGCCACCGTTTTCTGCTGCAAGTTCTAAAACTGCGGCAATCCCATCCTATTAATTAGGACGATGAGACGATGCCGATTATAGGTGTGCTCCTGACGCTGTTTGTTGTCGTCGGTGCCTTGTTCAGTCTGGATCAACGCCAGCAAACCACCGCGCTGCGGGATGCAGAGCTCCAGGCACAAGCCGGAAGTCTGTGGGTGTATCGCAACCAAGTGAGCGCCTATTCGGAGTCGAATCCGTCCTATGCAGGGACGGTACCGGACGGCGCATTGGGGCTGCCCCAGTGGTACAGCAAGACCCCGGACCTTTCGAACTACCTGGCGGGCGGCCGCAGCTATGTGTATGTGAGCTCGCCCTCACCGGGGCTGGTCAGCCTGCTGGCTCAACGCAGCGAAGCGGTGACGGTAGGGACTAACCAGGGCGGCTTGTTCTATTCGGTTAAAAGCGGCAATACGGGCATCGCGCTACCGGCGCAGATACCTCGCGGCGCCGCGGTGGTTTTGCAATGAAGCGGTCTCGATATGCGCTATTGGGCGCTGCCTTGACCCTGACCATAGCGGCTCAGGCAGAAACGCCTCCTCCGGCCTATCAACGTGCCGCCATGGCTGCAGGGGTCCCCGCGGAAGTCCTGTATGCGGTCGCCAAGATCGAAAGCAACTACAAGCTAAAGATAGGTGTGTATCCCTGGCCCTGGACCTTGAACATCAAGGGCCAGGGAGCCTACTTCGCCACGCGCGCCGAGGCCTGCGACGCCGCACTGCAAGGCTTGGAGCGTTATGGTCGCTATGGAGTGGACATTGGCCTTACTCAGCAGAACTGGGGATGGGTAGGAATGCGTTACTACCCTCACCCCTGTGACGCGCTTGCACCGGTGGCCAACCTCAATACAGCGGCCTTGGAGCTGCGCCGCTGCTACGACAAGCACGGTGACTGGGTGATGGCTGCCGGGTGCTATCACCGCCCTGCAGGCGGGGAACCGGCACGGCTCTACCGGCAGCAGTTCCTCAAGAAATACCAGCAGGTGCTGGGTATCAACTAACCCAAGATTTCTAGCTTTTGATGTGGACCACCATGAGAAGACTCCTCGTGCTTCTAGTGCTGTGGCTGCCTTTACCTGCCTGGTCGTTTTGTTTCCAGGAGGCGGGTCAGCGATACGGCCTCGACCCCTTGCTGCTGCAGGCCATTGCGATCCAAGAAAGCAACCTGCGTCCCCAGGCAGTGAACTACAACCGTGACGATAAAGGCCGAATCACCAGTACCGACTACGGCGTCATGCAGATCAATACCGACAACGCCGAGCGCCTTATTCGAGCTGGCCTCATCAGCCGCCCCGAGGATCTCCTGCGCAATGCCTGTTTCAATGTACAAGCAGGCGCCTGGGTCCTGGCTCGGCATCTCAGGGTATGCGGCAAAAACTGGCGGTGTCTGGGTACCTACAACGCCGGTTTTCACCCGTCGCCACGTCAAGAAGCTCGCCGCGTGCACTACGCCCAGCTGATTAGAGCGCTCTATAACCGTCTCAAGGCCGGCCAAGGCGCCGTACCGGCGGCAGTAGCTGCAAACACGGGTTCGGGCGATTCTGGATAAGTAGCATTGCACTCCTAGCATCCTGCCCGATTCGCCAGCTCTAGCTCCCCTGGGCCACACCTCCGGCACACGAACACAGCCGTCGCTGCCACCACTGATCACCGTCGCGCACTGCCGGCGCTTGTCGAACAATCCAGAGACCAAATTCATGAACCCACGTCGTTTATCCCGGCGCGATGGCCTGTGCCTGCTCGCTTGGGCCCTTACCTGCACCTTGTCGAATGCGGTCCAGGCCGAAACCCTCGGAGATCCCTCGCTCTTGGATCACCGGGTACAGACGGTCCGCTATTCCCCTGACAACGTCTTTCGCCTGCAGGCCTATGTGGGCCGCACGTCAGTGATCCAGTTTCCTGCCGGCGAGACCGTGAACGAAGAAACCGGCCTGATCGTTACTGGCGATCCCACCGCCTGGTCACTGGGTGTGAACAAGATCGGCAACACCATGGCCATTAAGCCGATGACCGACAACGACCCCGATACCAACATGGTCGTGAGCACCAACAAGCGCGTTTACCTGATCGAGCTCAAGCTCGTGAAGAAGGTCAGCGAGATGACCTATGCCATGCGCTTCGTCATTCCGGAGCCGCCCAAGCCCGTCCCTACCCTTGCGGCCTTGGCAGCGCCGATCAATCCCTGCTCAGGTTCGGAAAATCGTACCTGGCAGCTTCGCGGCGCCCGCAGCCTGGCCCCTACCGAGCTCTGGGATAACGGCACCTTTACCTGTTTGCGCTTTGCCACTCAGGGGCCGCGCCCGGTGCTCTACCAGGTCATGCCTGACGGTACCGAAACGCTGGCCAACACCCGCAACGAACAAAACGTGCTGGTGGTGCATGGCGTGAGTAGCCAATACCGGCTGCGCCTGAATGACCAGGTCCTCGAACTGCGCACCCGCCTGACCCCGACGCCTTACAACTTCCGGGGCACTACCACCGGTGAGGTGCGCACGCTCAAGGACGATCCCACCGCTGCCAACGCTACGAACCGTTCCCCACTCTAGATTCGAGGACATCGCCATGCGCACCTTTAAAGCCACGCCCTTCACTCGTGCTCACCATCGGCCACTGGCGGCCGCCTTGCTCACTCTGGCCCTAGTCGGCACGGTCATTCCTACCGTTCAGGCCACCGGTATTCCAACACTCGACGTGGCAACCGGCGTGATCCTGTCGAACAATGCCTTGGCCCAGGCCCAACAAGCCGCCGCAGCGCTCAAGCAGGCCAAAGAAGGCATCGACCAGGTCCGCGAGCAGTACGACAACTACCGCAGCCTAATTTCGGGCAACGACCGCCTGGGCGACTTCCTCAACAATCCAGCACTCAACCGCGTGCTGCCTATGGGTGACTGGGCGCAGGTCTACTCTACCGCTCAGGATCTGGCCAGCTTACGGCAGCGCTATGGTCTGACCTCCAGCGATGCCGGCGTCCAGGCCAAGTTCGACCGTATCCTGAACGGCATGGATGCGCTGGAACGCGTCTACGACGCCAGCAGCCAGCGCGTGCAGAACGCCGAGGCCCTACGCCAACAGCTCAATGTCGTTCAGACGCCACAGCAAAAGCAGGATCTGCAGCTGCGCTATCAGCAGGAGCTTATCGAACAAAACAATCAGCAGATGCGCTTGGCCAGCCTGCAGGCCCTACAGGCGCAGCAGGAAAAGATCGAGAACACACAACGTGCTCAGGCGCTCAGGGACTACATGATGGGTAAGACCGAGGTCCGCCCTCACTATGACGACTGAGGCCTGCCATGGACATCGAAGTGGCAAAAACGCTGTACACCAGCATCGATGCGGGGTTGGCTCAGCTGCTCACTACCCGCGTGCCTAAAGTCATGGCAGGACTGGCAGGGGTGTTCGGGACTTTCTGGACCCTTTCATTGGTGGTGCGCAGCCTCCAATGGCTGTGGATGGGCATGACGCAGATTTTCCGAGATGTGGTGTTTGAGTTGCTCAAAATGGCCTTCATCACGGCGATGGCCTTTAACGTAGCTTCATACGTGGCGACCGTGGTGCCTTTCGTGACCGGATTCCCGGGCTGGATGGGCGGGTTACTTTCAGGGCAGGAGGGGAGCCAGGTCACACAGGTGGACACGCTGATCAATGTCTATGTCGAGCAGTTGAAGCAGATGATTGCCGCCATGAGTTTTAACCCCTTTACCACCAAGCTCTCTGATATGTGGCTGAGTATTCAGGGCGCCGTCCTCTACCTGGTCGGTGGCATTCCCTTTCTACTGGTGGCTGTAGGTACCACGCTGACGCTCAAGGTAGCCACCACGGTGATCCTGGCGGTAGGCCCTCTGTTCATCGCCTTCGCCCTCTTTGATCAAACGCGACAGTACTTTTGGGGGTGGGTGTCGGTGATAGCGGGCTTCATGCTCACCCACGTGCTGTTTGCCGTGGTGCTGGCTTTGGAGATCAGCTACATCAACACGAATCTCATCACCAATGGCCAGATCAATACCAGCTTGATGGGCAACATCAACATGCTTCTTGTGTTCTGCACGTTCACGGTGCTGGCCACCGAGCTACCTGGCTATGCCGCGACCATCATGGGCGGGGCGGCCACGGGTGCGACGGGAATGGGCGGCATCTTGAGCAAGGCGATGGGTGCCCAGACGGCTCTACGCATGAGTAAGGGGGCCGGCAAAGCTGGTAGTGCCCTTCTCAATCGGTTCCGCAATCGCATCGGCTAATCCCTTACCTCTCTCGATCCTTTCTTTACTCCTCACTGTGTCGCCTGCCTCGGCCCTGGCCGGTATGCGGCTGTCCTACAGGAAATCCCCTAATGTTCACCAAAAAACGTCGTGCCGACAAAGCGGCACTGCTTGAGCGCGAGCGTCAGTTCGCCGCCAATACCCTAGTCGATGCCGCCCAGGCCAAGAACGTCAGCCTGGTCGAGCAGGCCTACCTGCAGGCCGCTCGCTGGTTCGAAGACAACGTAGCCCAGCAAGAGCGCAAGGCCACCCGTACCTGGAAGCGCTTGTGCGGTTTGTTTGGCCTCATCACCATCTTGGCACTCATAGCGCTGGCTGGCCTTACGCCGCTGAAAACCGTCGACCTGCGTCTGCTGCGCGTGGACAACGCCAGCGGCTATACCGATGTCCGGCCCATATCTGAAGCCAAGGCGCCGGATCGCGTGGAAGACGAATACTGGCTGGCCAGCTACGTGCGTTTCCGTGAGAGCTACAACTTTTCGGCTAACGACGCCAACTACGCCATGGTCGAGCTGATGAGCTACGACGATGCCTTCGGTGAGTACAAAAACTTCCAGCTTTCCTCCAAAGGTTACCTGGAGCAGCTGGGGACCAACCGTCAGATCCGCACCGACGTGATCAACATTAATCCCTTGCCCCGAGTAGATCCCAAGACCGGTACGAAGAAGGGCGACGACCGCACCTACCAGGTGCGTTACACCAAGACCGTGCTGGACAAAAACGGCGTGCCAGATCCGCAGCTCAAGCCCACGACCTGGCTGACCACCATCACCTTTGACTATGGCAAGAAGCCCAGGAATGCCGGCGACCAGTGGAGCAATTTCCGCGGCTTTGGCGTGCTGGCCTATCAACCGACCCAGGAGTTCATCCGTGGCAAATGAGCATCCGGAAAAGCCTGAAGGTAACACCATCGAGGGCGCTGGGCCGGCAACCCAGCCCGAGGCTGCGGTTACTTCCCCATCTACCGCCGGCCGAGGCGCCTTTGACGCCCGGATCAAGCGCACCGGCAATGGCCATGACAAGAAGTTCTATCTCATTGCGGCTTTGATAGGGATCGGTGGTGTGCTCTTGATCGCCGGCATCGTGGCCATCGCCATTAGCCAGATGGAGTTCTCTTCGACTCAGGCCGATGAGAAAACTGTGAAAGCCGATCCCACCCTGCAAGTCGACCAGGCCGGTGACGATGCCATGGCCAAGGCCAAGCAGGCCAAGCTCGATCGCGAGCGAATGGACCGTGAAGAGGCTGAGCGACAAGCGGCCATGGACAAGGTCAAGGCAGACAAGGGCAACACCTCTGGTACCGGTGGTGGGGGTACGTCGACGTCGGCCAATCAGGGCGAGGGGAATTCAGCCCCACCGCCCCCTACGCCGCATCAGCTGGCCATGCAGCGCAAGCTCATGCCAGGCGTCAACCTGACTAACGTTCAGCAGTGGTCGAACGGTAGCCAAGACCCCCCGGGCGCGGGAGATCCGTCAGCGGAACGCACGCCCAAGGCCTTGCCGGACACTGAGCCGGCGACGCCGGCGGGACCGTCCACGCGGGGGAGCCTGGCCGAACTCGGCGGTACCGGTTTTGCGCCCATGCGGGCTAAGCGCGGCCCGAGCCGTAAGTACCTGCTGGCTCACAGCACCTATGCCCGCTGCGCCCTGTACACCGAGGTGGTGACGGACCACCCCGGCTTAGTGGACTGCCGCCTTACCGAGCCGCTTTATAGCGCCGATGGCTCGACCGTACTGGCTGATGCCGGCGACAAGCTCACCGGCGAGCAGAAGATCGAGCTCCGGCCTGGCCAGGCGCAGGTCTTCACCAGCTGGACGGAGCTGGAAACCCAGGCCGGTATCCGGGTGCGTATGGATAGCCTAGGCGCTGGCCCTATGGGCGCCAGTGGTACCAAAGGTTGGATCGACAACCACTATCCGGAGCGATTTGGAGGCGCGGTCGTTTTGTCCTTCGTGCAGGACGCATTGCAAGCAGTGGCCAACACGACACAGCGCTCTTCCAGCTCAGGTGGCTACACCATCAACAACAGTGAACAGAACGTCGAGAACATGGCCAGCCGCGCCCTCGAAAACAGCATCAACATTCCGCCAACGGGCCATCTCTCGCCGGGTACGGTCCTGACCGTGATTGTCGCGCGGGACCTGGATTTTTCCGACGTCTACGAAAACCGCCGCTAGGAGGCCACGCCATGAGCGCACAGCCTGAATACCCAACCGATACGTTGTACGTCGAACCGGAGATTCCTTTCGAGGCGACGCTGGCTCTGGACTACCTGCAGCAGGCCGGAATCACCGAGCGGCTAAACATCCCAGGAGTTACCGACGTCGCTATCAACCGGCCCGGTGAAATCTGGGTCGAAACTCCCAAGGGCTGGATCCGCGAGCAGCTTCCCCAGCTCGACCTGGCCCTCTGCCAACGGGTCGCACAGTTGCTCTGCGCGTTCAATCACAGGAGTCTGGGCCCGCAGTCGCCGATTCACACGGTGGAGCTGCCCTACGGCGAACGCGGCCAGATCGTCACGGCGCCGGCGTGCGAACGGGGAACGGTCTCCATGACCTTTCGTAAGCCCTCCCTGGAGCGCTTCACTTTGGAGGATTACATCAGCAGCGGACGATTCGACCGGGCGCAAGCCGTATCCAGTCCTCGCACCACGCTACAGGACTGGCAGCAACAGATGGAGCTGGCTCACCGGCGACGGGATTGGAAAACCTTTTTCCGTCTGGCCATCCAGCACCGGCAGAACATCATCATCTTTGGCGGGCCCGGCTCGGGTAAGACCACGTTCGGTAAGTCGCTGATGGATCTGTTTCCCAAGGGGCGACGGATGATCACCATTCAGGAGGTTAAGGAGCTGGGCGTGCCCCATCACCCGAATCACGTGCACCTGTTCTATGGCCCCATCGTATCGCCCAAGGTACTGGTGGCCAGCTCGCTTCGGATGAAGCCGGACCACCTGTTCCTGGCCGAGCTCACAGGGGATGAGGTGTGGCACTTCCTGGAAATCCTCAACACCGGTACCCGGGGCACTGTGACCACGGCGCACGCCAACGACTCGGAGGCGGGCTACGCCCGAGTATGTGGACTGGTGAAGCAATCCGAGGTCGGCAAGGGGCTGGATTACGAGTACATCGAGCGCCTGGTGCGTACCTCATTTGACGTGGTGGTGTACATGGAAGGGACTCATATCCTGGAGGTACATTACGAACCGCAGCACAAGCTCAACCTACTCGCCGGCACCCACGGGGGAATCCGCTGATGTGGCTCAGAATCCTCGCCTTGGTACTGGTGTTGCTGGTGGTGTTTGCCACTATCGGACTGTATGCCGGCGGCGCCTTCTACCTTCACGGCATCGGCGCCGATCCTAGGGCGGTTCAGTGGCACACCCTGCTCGATACGCGGCTGCTTTCGCTGCATGATCGCCGCCTGCTGTTCGCGCCCTGGGCCTGGTGCGTCATGGTGGCCATCACCTTTCTACCCGTTGGCATGGTCGTGCTGGCTCTGTTCCTGCGCTTGAAGCCCCGGACGGACCTGCATGGCAACGCTCGTTTCGCCACCAACGCCGAGCTGCGCCAGTTCGAGTACCAGGGCGAGTACAAGAACACCAGCCGCAAATAGGCAGGGTCAGGAGGCAGGGAAAGATTACTGCCAGCGAGCTGATTTGTATTGCATTTGTGTAGACATTTGCTATCATTACCCCATGAAGAGAGCATCGTTCGACTGGGATAGTGGTAACTGGCCAAAGTGCGGGAAGCACGGTGTTTCTCGTGAGGAAATCGAGCGGCTGTTTCTGGAAGGTAACGCGCGCGTTGCCCCCGACCTGAAACATTCGTCGGCGACCGAAAGCCGTCATATCGCGGCGGGCCGTGTTGATGGACGCGCGATGTTCGTCGCGTTCGCCCTTCGAGGCGATCTTATCCGTCCGATCAGCGCCCGTTACATGCATGCAAAAGAGGCAAGCCACTATGAAGCGAGTACCTGAGTTCAAGACTGACGCTGAGGCCGAGGCCTTCCTGGAGCAGGACCTGTCCGGCCTTGATTTCAAGCAGTTCAAGCCGATGCATTTCGAGGTCGAAAAGAAGGAAGCGGCCCTGAACATGCGTATGCCCGCCGCACTGATGGAGGCCATACGCGCCAAGGCCAAGGCAAAGGGCATTCCCTATGCCCGCTATGTGCGCATGGTGCTGGAAGCCGATTTGCAGCAGGGCCGCTGACACCATTGCTGTAACTCGGCGCCCTCGCCGAGCCTAGACACTCCCTTTGCTGTACCCCGCCTCATCCCTCGCTCTACTGCACCCTCTACAACCTGAGCCCCTACGCGAAGCGTTCAGCGACACCTAACCCGTGCCGCTGGGCGTTTCGTCGTGGGCGTCTTTCTGCACCCTAGGAAAACATCATGCGTCTACCTTTCGAGCTGGATCCGCAGATCATCCACCACATCATCTACAGCCAGGCCGGCAGCATCGGTAAGGCGATCATCGAGCTCATCATGAACTCGGTGGACGCCGGCGCCCGTGAGGTCCAGCTGACCCTGAGCCGTGAGGGCTTCACCTGCGCCGACGATGGTCAGGGCTTCGCCTCCCGCGAGGATGTCCTGCGCTACTTCGGTCGCTTCGGCACGCCGCACCAGGAGGGCGATGCCACCTATGGCCGCTTCCGCCTCGGCCGCGGCCAGATCATGGCCCATGCCCGCACCCTCTGGCAGTCCAACGCCTGGTCGATGCAGGTCGACACCCAGACCATGGGCTATGGCTATGAGCTGAATCCTCTCTCTGAACCCCTGCCGGGCTGTCACATCGACGGCACCTGGTACGAGACCCTGAGCACGGTCGAGCTCAATTCCTGCCTGCAGGAGATCCGCGACCTGGTCCGCTATACCCCGGTCGCGGTCCTGCTCAATGATCGGCCCATCACCCGCGACCCGGCACGGGAGAAATGGGATCACCAGGACGAGTTCGCCTACTACCGCGCCAAGGAAGAGGGCCCGGTCGGGATCTATAACCAGGGCGTCCTGGTCCGCAATGACTCGGCCAATATGTGGGGGGTAGGTGGACTTATCGTCAGCAAACAGGCCATCGGCCTCAACGTGTCGCGCACCGAGATCCTGCGTAAAACCTGCCCGGTCTGGAAGGCGATCGACAAGGCTTTCACCCGGCTGGCCGAGACCGTAACCGGTCGCCAGGGCGAGCATCGCAAGACCGAGGCGCGGCGGGCCCGCAGTGCCCGCGCCTTGCTCAGTGCCGAGGGCAATCTCAATGCACTGTCGTACCGCGAGGAGGTAATCACGGTGCTGCCTGGCAAGCGCCATATCAGCCTGTACGACTTCTTTCGCAGGGCGAATACGGACCATGCCGGCACCTATACCGTGGTCCAGCAGGGGCACGACGTGCCCAAGGGCGAAGCGATCGCCGGGCAGCGCGTCATCCAGGTCGTGCACCCGCAGACGCTGGAGCGTTTCGGTTGCTACAGCGTGGAGGACTTCCAGGAAGCGCTGGAGCGCGTGATGGCAAATATGCAGGCGCATGCCGAGCAGAGTCAGATCCCGGCAGCACAGCGTTGGTACACCGGCATGCATTGGCAGCTGCCTCAGGCGGTGGCCTTTGCCACCCTCAAGGCGGCTTTCGTCGAACGCACCGAGCTGGTGGACGACAAGAAGGCCTTGGACAAGGAAACCCGCCGGGCCTGGGTCGCGCTGCGCTGGTGTCTTGAACACTACGTCAACGCAGGCCGTGCCCGGCGCTCACCCCGGATGACCGTGTACCTGGGCAGCTCCAATACCTGCGAGGCCTGGACCGATGGCAAGCGGTACCTAGCCCTCAACGTCGACCTGGTCAAACAGCTCAATAGCGATCCGCTGCCCATGGCCACATACCTGTTTAGCCTGGTGGATCATGAACTGGCCCACCGGGGCGACAGCTTGGACTGTGGCCACGATGAGGCCTTCTATCAGCGCTTCCATGACCTGACGCTGGATCGGGCCATGGAGCGACAACACTACCTGCACCGCTGGCTCATGAAATACACCACCAGCCTGGAGCGCGAGGGTAAGCAGGCACGTGGCCAGGCCTGGGGCGAGCGCTACCTCATCGAGCGGGTCGGCAGTGGTCGCGAGAAACGGGGCCTGTCCCCTGCCATCCAGGACCTGAGCGCGGATCCCGTCGTGATGGCCGCGGTGGTCGAGCCTGACAGAGCGCTGATGCAGGTGATCAATGCACGGCTCGTGACACGCGATTCCCGGCCTGCGCCGGACTGGATTCAGGTGCGCGAGCAGGCCCGCCAGGATCAGGTAGTGAACCGCGAAGAGCATCGACGCGAGAGCGAGCGGTGCCGTCGCATCGGGGAGGAGCTTGACCGGCACTACGAGGAGCAGCTGGGCGCCGCCAAGGCCAAGGTATCCGAGTTGCTGCAGAACCAGGCGAACCCTATCCCGCCGGCAGTACTGGATTGGTTGGCCGACTACTGGCTGCATCTGGATGAGCGATTGTCGATGGACTACGCGCAGACCATTCGAGAGGCCTGGGAGGAGCGGATATGGGAGTCCGGCGACGACAAGGAATACGATCGTTATCAGGACTACGAGGCGGTTTTCATGGAAGACGGTGCCGATGACCACGATGTCGATCCCAGACCCGAGGACCTGGTCGATGAGGACGACCCCCGCCGCCATTTGAAAGCCGATCACCACGACAAGCTCCAACCGGGCGAAACCTGGTGGAGCCTGCAGCGCAACGCCGCCGCCGCTGGCTTCCATTACGTCGAGGACTACCTGACCTGGCGAGCCACTAGCGTCGGTGATCCAGTCTCTGTAGGAGCGCACCATGGCTAAGGCGAAGCGTTACAGCCCGAAGAATCCGCAGAAGCGAATCGAGGAGCACCCTGCCCTGCTGCTGGGCAAGCACCCCACCAAGGACAGCTTCCTGGCCAGCTACGGTCAGCAGTTCGCCATGCTGGCCGCGCCGCCTGGCACCGGCAAGGGTGTGGGAGTGGTGATTCCCAACCTGCTCAGCTATCCGGATTCAATGATCGTCAACGACCCCAAATTCGAGAACTGGGACATCACCAGTGGGTTTCGCGCCGCCGCCGGCCATAAGGTCTATCGCTTTTCACCGGAGCGCCTGGAAACCCACCGCTGGAATCCGCTCTCGCAGCTCGACCGAGATCCGCTGTACCGCCTGGGCTCGATCCGCACCCTGGCCAGCGTGCTGTTCGTTTCCAGCAACGAAAAGAACCAGGAGTGGTACACCAAAGCCGCGAACGTCTTTACCGCCATCCTGCTGTACATGATGGAAACGCCGGATCTGCCTTTCACCCTGCCCCAGGCCTATGAGGTGGCCGCGCTGGGGTCGGCCCTCGGAACCTGGGCCGAGCAGATCATCCAGTTGCGCTCCGAAGGCCCTGACGCCCTCTCTAACGAGTGCCTGCGCGAGTTGAACGCGGTGTTCGAGGCGTCCAAAAACAAGAGCAGCGGCTGGTCCACCACCGCCGACATCGTCCGTGACGTTTTGTCGATCTATGCCGAAAAGACCGTGGCCTGGGCGGTATCGGGTAACGACATCGATTTCAGCAAGGCCCGATCGGAGCGCATGACGGTGTACTTCAGCATGACCGAGGCGTCGCTGCGCAAATACGGCCCTCTGATGAACCTGTTTTTCACCCAGGCGATTCGGATGAATTCAGGGATCCTGCCGGAGCAGGGAGGCCACTGCGCCGATGGCACGCTCTTTCTCAAGTACCAGGTGGCCATCCTGATGGACGAATTCGCCATCATGGGCCGAATGGCGATCATGGAGACGGCGCCGGCACTGACCCGGGGCGCCGGGCTGCGCTACTTGATCATCTTTCAGGGTAAGGACCAGATCCGGGCGATTTATGGCGAGGAAGCCGGTAACGCCATCTTGAAGGCCATTCACAACGAGATCGTCTTCGCCCCGGGCGACATCGATCTTGCCGAGGAGTACAGCAAGCGCCTGGGCACCTACACCGTGCGGGTACAGAACGAATCGTTCTCTGGCCGTGATCCGATCAACCGCAACAAAACGGACAGCTACGTCGAGCAGGCTCGCCGCCTCTTGCTGGCCCAGGAAGTCAACGAACTGCCCTATGACGAGGAGCTGATTTTCGTCCAGAGCACCAATACTACGGAGTCGCTCAAGATCCGCGCTCGCAAGATCATCTACTACCTGGAGCCCGTGTTTCAAAGCCGCGAGAAGATGCCACCGCCGCCCTTGCCGGTGGGTGATGCGGCCCTGATCGAGGGCCTGGTGAAGCCCGTCCGGCTCAGCCAGCCCAAGGTTGCCCTGAGCGATGCGCATATCGTCGTGCTGCAGGCCGAGCAGGCCAAGCGCGAGGCCTGGGAGCCGGATCGGCAGGCTTCACCCGAGGTTGCCCCGCCGCCGGCAGCACCACCGTTGCCAACCAATGACATAGCGAACTAGCGAAATCGCTATTTCGTGCTTTCCCCGCGTGACCTCGCCTTAACCCACTAGAGCGCGTCTAGCGCTTATAGGACATCCCCATGAAAACCTTTGCCCCTCGGGCAGGCCGTACCGGCTTGCCCGCAGGCTGGCCTGCGCGTGCGTCGCTGGCCGTTCTGCTGCTGACCCTGAACATCCCGTTGGCATCCGCCGCCGACCCCTGCAAGACCGTGCTGTGCATGTATGGCCGCTTCACCGGCAACAGCGGTGGCAGCGAATGTCGGCCTGCCGAGGCGGATTACTTCGATATCACCAAGAAGAAAAAACACCGGATCGACTGGAATGCCACGGCATCGGCCCGGCAGGACTTCCTCAACAGCTGCCCCTCGGCCGATCGCGGTTTCACCAAGAAGATCAACGACAAATTCGGCAAGGCCGGAGGTTAATCATGCGTGTATTTATTGCGGAAAAGCCTGCCTTGGCCCAGGTCATCGCCGAGGCCCTGGGCGATGGCCAGCGTAAGGGCGGCTACATCCAGTGCGGCAATGATGTCGTGACCTGGTGCATCGGCCATCTGCTGGAGCTGTGCCCGCCCGAGGTCTACAACCCGGACTATGCCCAGTGGAACGTGGCTCACCTGCCGCTGCAGATGCGGCCGGCTCGCTACCAGCCGATCGAGAAGACCAGTGACCAGTTCAAGGTCGTGGCCGAGCTGGTCGGCAAGGCGAGCGAAATCGTCCACGCCGGCGATCCTGACGACGAGGGCCAGCTGCTCGTCGACGAGGTCCTGGTCTATTGCGGCAATACTCGCCCGGTCAAACGTCTGCTGGTCAACGACCTCAACGCCAGCGCTGCCCGCAAGGCCTTGCAGGCCCTGCGCGACAACAGCGAGTTCCAAGGCCTCTCGAACAAGGCGCTGGCTCGCAGCATCGGCGATCAGTGGTACGGCTTCAATCTGACTCGCGCCTGCACCCTGGCCGCACGCGCCGGCGGCGTGAAGGGCGTGCTGTCAGTGGGCCGGGTGCAGACGCCGATCCTGGGCCTGATCGTGAATCGCTACCTGGCCAACACGCAGCACAGTAGCGCGTTCTACTACAACGTTAGCGCCAAGCTTGAGGTCGGCGGTGGCCAGGTCAACACCCGGCTGGTGGTACCCGAAGACGCTCCCGTCGACGACAAGGGGCGATTGATCGACCAGCCCTATGCCCAGGGCTTAGCGGAGCGTTGTGGCCAACAGGTCGCCGCGGTCGTGCAGGCCAGTGTCCAGGAGAAGGCGGAGCAAGCACCGCTGCCCTTCGCGCTGCTGGATCTGCAGGTGTTCATGAGCAAAAACCACGACATCGATGCAGAGAAGACCCTGGCTCTGACCCAGGCGCTGCGCGAGAAGCACAAGGCCATCACCTACAACCGTTCGGATTGCAAATACCTGTCCTCGGACCAGTTCGCCGAGGCGCCGCTGACGCTCAAGCTCTTGTCGCAGGCCTTGCCGGATCGGCAAGCGATCTTTGCCCAGCTTGAGGCCAGCCGTAAGAGCCGCGCGTTCAACGACGCCAAGATCACCGCGCATACGGCGATCATCCCCACGGCCGTCAAGGTGGATCTGGGCTTGCTCAGCGAGGACGAGCGCAAGGTATACCTGGCCATCGTCGACCGGTACCTGGCTCAGTTTCTTCCAGACCGGCTCAGCCTGCACGCTCAGGCAGAGTTCGAGGTAGCCGGTCAGCGCTTCAAGGCACGGGCCAAGCGGGTGACGCACCCTGGCTGGGCCCTGCTGGTGGGCGATCAAGGCGCCTCGGATGAGGACGAAGGCGACGACGTGGCAGAGCAGGACGGGCCTTTCGAGCTCCTGGACGGGCTGAAGGCGGGCGATCAGGGTCGCTGCCTGGCGGTGGACATCGACAAGCAGAAGACCAAGCCCCTGCCGCTGTACACCGAGGCAACGCTGCTGCAGGACCTGCAGCGGGTGGCCAAATACGTGCGGGATCCGCGCATCAAGCAGCTGCTCCTGGACCGCGACCAGGGCAAGGTCGGCGAGCACGGCGGCATCGGCACGCCGGCGACCCGTGCGGCGATGCTGGCCAAGCTTCAGGAGCGCGGTTTCTATGCGACCGAGAAAAAGAAACTTGTCCCCACGGCCTTGGGCCTGGCCTTCATTGCCGCGTTACCTGCGATCGCTACCACCCCGGACATGACGGCGCTGTGGCACGAGCAGCAGCGGATGATCGAGGCGGGCGAGTTGACGGTGGACGCCTTTCTGGATGGACTGGAAGCTTTTATCGGTGAGCAGGTGCGCACCCTGGATATGGGCACGCTACCAGGTGAGCCAGCCCCGCCGAAAGTCACCGCGCGGTGCCCCATGTGCGGTGGCGAACTGGCTTCCACGGCCAAGCTGGTCGCCTGTAAGACCTGCCCCTATCGCATCTACCCAGAGATCGCCGGGAAGAAGCTGACGGCTCAGCAGCTCGATGAGCTGCTAACCAAGGGCCGTACCGGCGTCATCAAGGGCTTCAAGGGAAAAACCAAAGCCTTCGACGCAGCGCTGCGCCTGAACAACGACGGCAAAGCCGAATTCGTCTTCAACCGCTAGAACCCACAGAAGCCCCTACAAGGGCGAGGAGACACCCATGGCACGAGGCGTGAACAAAGTCATCCTGGTCGGCAACTGTGGCCAGGATCCAGAAACTCGATACACCCCTGACGGTATGGCCATTACCACGCTCAGCCTGGCCACCAGCGAGAGCTGGAAGGACAAGCAGACGGGCCAGCAGCAGGAACGTACCGAGTGGCACCGTGTAGTGCTCTATGGCCGCGTGGCCGAGATCGCCGGCGAATACGTCGGCAAGGGCTCGCAGGTCTACATCGAGGGCAAGCTCAAGACCCGCAAATGGGAAAAGGATGGAGTCGAGCGATACACCACGGAGATCGTGGTCGACCTGCAGGGCACGATGCAGCTATTGGGCGGTAATCGCCAGGGCGAAGGCCAGGGACAGGCGCCGGCCAAGGGTGGGCAGCCGGCACCCCGCAGCGCTCCTAAGCAGCGTCCTGCCCAGCAGCCTGCAGGGCAGCAGCCCTATCCGCCTCAGGACGATCTGGACGACGACCTGCCCTTCTGACGAGCTACACAGGGTGGCCACACAGACGTCGCCACCCTCTCACCCCTGGAGAATCCCATGGTCCAGCGCCTTGAACGCCTGCCGATCGCGCGGCTAGCAGCTGTCACCAGTTACCCCCGCGAGATCCATGTCTGCGCGCTGGTCTTTCCAGCTTGAAATGGAGACGGGTGACGCCAGCCACTACAATACCAACCAATGAGAGAGTCACCGAGATGGACATGATGGCTGACGTCGACGAGTCAGAAGCGCCCGAAGAGCTGGAGGAACAGGCGTGGCTGACAGCCGTCTTCTGTAGTCGAGACGTGGCGGAAACGGACACGTTGCGGTTTCTGTTCGAGGATCCAGCTGGGCAATCGGTGGAGATAGGGTACGAGCGGCTACTCGGCTCGATTCGCCTGGCTGAGATGCATGGGATCCTGCCTCACCTGCCGGCGACATGGTGGGCGCTTATCACTCACATCGAGCGCATCGAGGCGAGGATTGCCTTACAGCCCCCAGTGCCCGGGTTCGTTGAGCCCTGCACTGAGCCCGACCTGCTCCAGCTGATTGCGCTGCACGATCATGCCAGCGACGTGCATCTCATGGATGTCTGCCTGGGCTCATTGGTGCAGTGCCTATGCATCGCTGAGCAATGTGGCTATGTCCCGCGCCTGGATCCCGCATGGGAGGCGCTCACCACCCCGCCAGGCTTTCGCGAGTTCTGTAAGAGCGTCCGCATCCAGTAGCGGCGCCCCAGCCACCTAACGCAACACCCCTACAACGTATCCAGCACAGCCAGTCGCTGCGCTTCGGCGCGGCAGCGCTTGGCTGTGTCTGGCATTTACCCATCCCCGAAAGAGGCTATATCCATGATAGTTGTCGTGATCAATTACACCGGTACCGTGGGCAAAACGACTGTTTCAGTGCATTTGCTTGCCCCCAGGATGAGTGGAGCTTCTGTCTTTGCTATCGAAACCATTAACCAGGCAGCCGATGAACACGGGATCGCCGTAGAGAAGTTGCGAGGAGAAAATTTCCGCCAGTTGTTCTCCAAGCTATTTGGCGGAAAGCCAGCCATCATCGACGTGGGCGCCTCAAACGTAGAGGCGTTCATGAAGAACTTGGAAGGCTTCGAAGATGCCCACGAAGAGTTCGACTACTTTGTCGTTCCAGTAACCCCAGGTGTCAAAGAACAACAAGAAACGGTCGGCATGATCAGTACCCTTTTAGCGCTTGGAATTCCTGGCGATAAAATCAGAGTCTTGTTTAATCGTGTTCAGCATGACGTACAGTCCGAATTCAACATCGTTCTCGAATACCATGCCCGTAATCCGGTTTTCTGGTTGAATACGGAATGTGCTATTGGCGGGACTGAATTGTTCGATGCCGTGTCGCGACACGGCACTACAATCCATCGGCTGGTTAATGATGGTGTCGACTATAAGAAAAAGATGGCCGAAGACATCACGACTGAAGAGCGGGCCAGGCTGGGCGACCTCTTTGGGCTGAAACTGCTAGCCAAAGGTGTTAACCGCAAGCTCGATCGTGTTTTTAATGTGCTGTTCGATCGTGAGGCGACGACTCATGAGTGAAAATGTATTAGCTGTGACGACGACAGCACGTGATGCATTGATTGCCGAATTGCTGAATGATGTCGGTCGCCTACACGACGATATCAAGGCTATTCCTAATCTGATGTCCCTTTCAATGAGTGACTCGATTCGCATTGTGGCGGATGCAGTTGAGGATGCAGAGAAGACCGCGCATACACTGCAGACCAGTACGAAGGACTTGATTCAAGCCACTTCTACCAAGGCGGGCATCGACTTGGGTATAGAACTTGCCGATGCCATTCATCGCAGCCTTGACAAGGTATTCGAGCCTGCTTTGAATCGAGCAGCCGAAAAGATCGAAACCCTGGAAAAGAAAGTCGCCTCCATGTCTGGCCAGGTTCGCGATACTCATGCGACGCGCTGGAACTACATCTTTCTAGCAGGATTCATGACGCTGGCTATCGTGATGTCTGTTTCCATGGGTGTAGTTGCGGTCAAGGCACAGAATGCTCAGGAAACGAACAAGTGGTTCTGGCAGGAGTATCAGAAGCAACAATCAGTGATCGAAACACTTCCCGCTGAGCTCAAGCGACGATTCGACAAGCCTTGATAGGTTCGCTGCTCACACGCCTGGCTCGATCTGATCGGCCAGGCGATTTACACATCATACTGATGCGTCCGGCGGCGTCAGCATCGTGCTTCTGATGGCATCTTCACGGATCTTTTTAAAGTCAATTCCGCCTGCCGGTTTTGTGGTACGAGCAGGATTGATATCCCGCTCACGGCTACTCGTATGAGTGCCAGTGTTCTCTGCAGGTGTGTTGCTTGCACCCGGACTTAACTTGTCGGGTACCTGGAGGGGGCGATTACTTTTTCGGATCCGATAAAGCGCCTGGTCGAAATTGCGCAGGCTGATTTTCATGCCTGCATCGACAAGCTTTTGATGGATATCCGTGCGGCTGACGCCAGACGCCCTAGCCTGCTCGATGAGGTCGTACAGCTCGCGGATCTGTGCCGTATGCGATCGATCCGCGTCGCTTTCGACCAGTTCAGCCAGTGCTTGGCGATAGCGGTTGGAAGAGGTGGCCATGTGCAGCACTCCGGGTATCAGCAATGATGTAAAAATGTCGTAAATCAGGGTATCTGCTGATGCATCTCAAGACAATCCCGTCGTATTCGTCATTAATGCTGTCGTATTTGGATTGAGGCCGTGACTGGTTTGCTCCCAGAGCGGCATGGAGCCAGGTACGAGGTCTTAAGACTGCTATAGCTGCCGGCCAGTCATATCGATGCATTTTTGTCGTAATCCGTATGATTCAGGTAGTACAGAGGCGTATCGCTGACGTATCTCGATGCAGTCCCGATGTAATTGCGTCGGTCCCCACCCAACACAGCCCTTCTACCTACCGCCTAGCCCGGCTTTGCCGGGCGAAAATAGGCACGTTACCGATTGTTTACACAATCGACGTGCCAAAGGGGTGGCCCCCTTTGAAACCCCGCAAAGCCTGAGAAGCGTTGTTGTTGACGACGTTGTAAGAGCCCTGCTGCCTACGCGGTGATCCATGCCTACCTCTACCCTCAAGTCCTGTGTCGTCGGCGTACGACTCAGCGCTGGTCAGTACGCGCTTTTTGGTCCCGCCATCCAGGATTCCGGACTCAAGCCGGCTGGCTTCTTCCGTCAGCTGGTCTTGAGTCGATCGCCCAGAATGACGCACTCGCCGCTAGATCTGGATCGACTGGGCCAGTGCTTTGCGATGGCCAGTCAAACGCTTAATACCCTCGCGCACGAGGCTAATGCAGCGCCTTATAAAGGCGCGCTGTATGAATCGCACTTTGTGGCCTGGCTTAAACGCCTCGTGTCTATCCGCAATCTGATTTACCTCGCACTACCTGAAACCTCGCCACCTACCAGGATCACCTATGCCGCGGTGAAGAGCACAGTTGGTGAACAGTCCATTTGCATAAACTTCCGGCTCACTCCGGAGGAACTCGAACCGTTCCTTGAAATGATGGAGAAGGCCCATTGTTCACGCTCGACGTTCTTTCGCGAGTTGATTCTCAAGGGTGAGCCGGAATTCAAGACGTACACCGGACTGCGTAAACAACTGGTATTTCTGTACAACAAGTCAGCTAACAACACCGGCCAACTGGCACGGGTGGCCAGCGCCGCCTTTGAACGGGGCCTGATTGAAGAGCCTTTGCTGGCCCGGTGGACTCTATCGCTCACCGATATAAAAAGAATCCTCCTAATGGGTATTGAATATGCTGATTAGAGTTGCCGGCTATAACGCCGGTGTCCAGGAGTACCTGGAAGAGGGAAACAAGTCCGGACGAGAATTCTCACGCGATGAGTTAGACCATCGGATGATCATTGATGGCGACCTTGATCTTACCCGCATTGTCTATGAATCAATACCGGACAGGGGGCAGGATCGTTATCTGACCTTTACACTCAGTTTTAAGGAGGACGAAGTATCTCCGCACGTATTAGAGTCTATCACATCCGAGTTTAAACAGTTTCTTATGCACGCCTATCAGCATGACGAATTTAACTTCTATGCTGAAGCGCACCTGCCTAAAATAAAATCGGTCGTGGATCGTAAGACCGGAGAGCTGGTCGAGCGTAAGCCACATATCCATGTCGTGGTGCCAAGGCTCAATCTATACAGCGGTAAAGAGGCCAATCCGGTTGATGTCTATAAGAACCATGAGGCGTTCTTTGAGGCCTTCCAGGAGTATGTTAATCAGAAGTATGGGCTGATTTCTCCGCGCGAAAGTGTCCGTGCCGACATCACCGATGCGGCCAGTGTGTTGTCGCGCTACAAGGGTGATGACTTCTATGGAAAGAATCGTGCCTTCAAGCAGGAACTCGTCAAACAGATCATTGAGCAGGGCATTACGACACGCCAAGGCTTTTACGACCTGGTTGGCCAGCACGGCGAAACGCGGATCCGCAACGAAGGCAAAGCGAACGAATACATTTCCGTCAAATTGCCTGGCGATGCCAAGTCCACCAATTTGAAGGACAGCATCTTTGACGATGCTTTCATTGTGCATCGTGAGCTGAAAAAGCCGCCGCTCGATCCCGCGCTTATCAATGAGCGACTACAGGCGTGGCCACAGCGTGCCCGCGAAATCAAATACATCCACAAGGAGGCGTCCCCTCAGGCCCGCAAAGCCTATTGGGAGGCCTCACCCGAACAGCGTGTGAAGTTATTAGCCGCACGCGAACAGAAGTTCTACCAACTTAATAGGCCCCTTGATGACTACCGACCCGTTACCTATCACCAGCGAAGTCCTTCTGAAGCTGCGGACCGAGGACACCCAGGCGTTGCCTATGGCCTGCCGATCCTGCAGCGCGGCCCTATGGCAGACCACGGGCAAGCCCGGGAAGGCCGCGAACCTGCAAGTGCGGTGCTACTGCCGGGTGATGCACACCTTCGTGTGGGACGCGAAGAACCGGGAAGAGATCCTGGATTGCGACCTGCTGTACGAGGAGAAGGACGACGACCAGGGCGAAGGAGCGCCGACGCCCGAGGATCTGGAGAGCCTGCCGCCGTTTCTGCGCCGGCAGCGCGAGGCGCAACTGCACGAGGAGCACGACGAGGGTCCCGGCCCAAGCCTGGCCCCGTAGGTCACGGCTTCGACCGCTTTGGCCTACCACCTGGTGTCCGGGATGGCCATCGCGTGCAGACCCTGGCCGACATCGAGCGCCGCGGCCAGCGCCTGTTTGGTAAGACCGATCGGCCCGCTCCCTCGGGACCAGCGCAGAAGCCCGCTAAACGGCCCCGGATGCCCTTCAACCCGCGTGAGGTGCCCCCATACACCCGCAACCCTATTCGCCCGGCCGACATGGCCAGCCTTGAGGCACGGGCGAGGCAACTGTTCGGACCGGCCCAGTCGGTGGGACCGCCCCGCTACATCCAGTTGCCCTCCCCTCGGCCACTGCTAGCCCAGCGATCAGTGTCGAGCGTTGCGGCCTACGTCAGACGGCAGCACGAGCTGGCCATGCTGCGCCCGGCCGATCGCAGGGTACTGCGCCGTTTGGATTCCCAGTTTCACCAGCTGCGCCGTGCGCTCTATGCGGACACGCGGCTGACCCGCCAGGACAAGGCGCAATTCATGGCCGTCCTGACCTTCGAGCGCCTCAAGGCGCGTACCGACCTCATGACCCAACAACCCCCGCAGGAGACTACCCTCATGGGCAGTGCTGAGATACGCAAGCTGATCCAAGAACCGCCCCGTAAGGTGCCAGGCTTTTCCATTTCTGCACCGGAAACGGCGCCCGATCTAGAGCGCGAGCCGGAAGGTGTGCGCCTGCAGGCGCAAAAGCTCCTGCAGGCGCTCAATCGCCGTCTGGAGAGCGTGAAGAGTGGCGAGCCTGGCAAAGACAGCGCTCAGGACAAGGAGAAGGCCCGCGAGCGCGAGCGGACGCTTAATGCCAAGGACCTCTATAGCCGAAAGGCTCGCTTCAGCCAAAACGTGCATTACCTGTCCAAGCACACGGACAAGACAATGTTCGTGGACACGGGCAAAGCCATTGTCATGCGCCGTACCGGCATCGATGAAGCCGGTGTGGCCGTGGCCCTGCAGCTGGCCAAGGAGCGCTTTGGCAGCACCCTGTCCATCAACGGCACGCCGGAATTCAAGCGGCTGGTGGTGGAAGCCGCGGCCCAGCATGGTCTCGACGTGCATTTCACCGACAAGGACATGAACCAGGCGCTCAAGGATCGTCGCGCAGAGCTTGAGATCGAGCAGGACGCTGCGAGTATCGCGCAGGCGGATCCGGCACCGGAGCGAGAGCAAGCAACGCCAGTCCTGGACGAGACTGAGAAGGACGCGCCCGTGGAGGCTACGCCGGCGGAGGCGCAGTCACCGGCGCCGGAATCCAATACCACCCCTACACCTACCGAAGCGGTCCCGGGTGATCTTTCTGAAACTCTCACCGGGCAGGACGCCGCATGGAGAGCCTCGCGAGGCCTATCCGAAGGCGATATGCGAGCCACCGACGTGCTCATGGAATTCCGCGCGGAGAACCATGTGAACTGGCTGGTCGCCTATGAAGATCACTCACCGGAGGCAGTTGCCCTGGTCGACTCCTGCCTGGAGGACCCCACCTACCGGGAGACCTTCAAGCATGAGATCGAAAAGATGTACTCCCTGGCTCGCACCGGCCCCGACAAGGATCTGCTGGACCGAGCATTTGCCCCGGCTATCGCCAGTGTCAACGCCGTCGAAGAGCGGTTGCATGAAGCAGCGCCCGCGCAGTCCGTTCAGCAGGCCTCGGCCGAGCCTGATCATGTCCAGTATGAAGGCGTGCTGCTCGATCACGGCGCGGCGCCCTATCAGCACAACGAAGCGCTGCGCGATAAGCCCTTGAGCTACTTCGTCACCCTGCAGCTCGACTCCGGCAAGGAACGCACTCTGTGGGGCGTCGGCCTGGAATCTGCGATGGCGGATACCGGCTTCGAGAAAGGCGATCGGGTGCGGCTCATCGATCATGGTACCCAGCCGGTTTCGGTGACCGAGGCCGGGCCAGATGGGCAGTCACGGACGATACAGGCCGAGCGTAGGGAATGGGCGTGTGAGTCACTGTCACCAGCGCACAGCGTTCAGACAGCAGGTGCAACGACAGCTTTCACCCCTGAACAGGACGAGGACGGCATGCAAGCCGATTAGCAATTGAAGAGCGGCGACCGCCTTCAGGTTTGTAGAGGCGGTCGCTATCGACTGGCAGCAGTAGCGCCGGAACACGAACTTATGTAAGTTACATAACATATTGGACGAGACCTATGGAGCAAGGCGTGATCCTATTGCTAGGTGGTGAAAAAGGAGGGCCTGGCAAGAGTTGCATGGCCCAGAATTTGGCGGTCTGGATCCAGCAGCAGGGTGGCGACGTGCTGCTGCTGGATGCGGATCCGCAGGGCACCACTGCCGATTGGGCAGCCGAGAGGGCGGAACAGGGCAACTTGAAGGCGATCCCGGTCGTCCAGGCGCATGGCAACATTCGCAGTACCCTGCTGGATCTGCACAAGCGCTACCGACAGATCGTGGTCGACGCCGGCGGTGCTGACTCGGTCGCGCTGCGTGAGGCCATGACAGTCGCCACACACATGCTGATTCCCTTCCGGCCCAAGCGCCGGGACATCAAGACGCTTCCCAAGGTGGAGAATCTGACCGACTTGGCCAAGGCCGTGAATCCGGGCTTGGTCATTCGGGCCGTCATCACCCAGTGCCCTGCCCTTCCTAGTCAAGGACACCGCATCATTGAGGCCAAGAACGCGTGCGCTTCGTTTGGCATCAAACCACTGAACGCCGTCACTACCGCGCGCAACATCTACGATGATGCTGACGAGAACGGGTCTTCGGTACTGGAGTCAGGGGATGACCCAAAGGCAATTGAAGAGATCCAGGCCGTAGCCCGGGAATTGTGGGGGGACTTCAATTGGCAGGCATGAAAGACCTTCACAAGCGACCTGTCGCTGATGAAAAGCCCAGCGAAGACAAAGAAGCGCTCATCCAAGCCTTCGTCAACAGCGCGCCTATGACGGCCACTAGAAAACGCGGGCCTTACCAGAAGACCAAGGCACGCAGCGCCTTCAAGCGTGCCACGTTCTCGCTAAGCGAGAACGTGGAGCAAGACATTCTCAAGCTGTCCCGAACGCCGCGGGACTTCACCATCAACAAATCCCAGGTTGTGCGTGCCGGCATCCTGGCACTGCGTGAGATGGACCGGGCGACCCTTTTAGCACTCCTGGAGCGGGTGGCCAAAGGCGATGTGGCCCAGTCGGATGCGGCTTCGGAAGATGACCTCGACCGCAACGAATAGCTTATGTAACTTATGCAAGTTATTTAACTTGCATAAGTTAGGTAACTTGCATAAGCCGCTTGCAGCATTGATTTCAAGCCCTCTCTGAATCCCAAAATTCTCAGACTTATCCGATATTTTCTTGCTGCGCTGACCGCGCCGGTGGTAGCGTGCGCAGCAGTGCTGGATCCGTGCGCCTGGTGATAACGCCAGGTATCGATTCGACAAACTGGCTACCAGAGACCTGAACGATGTGATTTCCAAATAGCAGAAACCAGAAAGCCCCGCTTGCCGGCGGGGCTTTCTGGAATAACCGAACAGGGCGTTTTGACCGACGCAGTCTTGTTCGACACACAAAATGTGAGCCGATTATGGCAATCACAGGGGTTTCGTGCAAGCCCTAAAATGTGATAGCCGTCTGCTCGCCGTAGAATGGTATGCCCATGCAACATTCCTCAGCTTGGACGGCAAGCCGTACACCTGCCCTCCAAATCCAATGCGTTCTCCCTTCCCTTCCCCTCGCTCTACCGATTTGCCTAGGCCTTGACCTTTCGAGCGCTCTGACAGGAGCGCACCATGACTAAGCCCAAGCTACGATCGGTCACCCTTGCAGCTCACGACCCACATTCCGCGCTACGCCGTCCAGCCCGCAAAGCACCCAAGCGCTTTGCAGCAGTACGTCATCTGACGGCACAGCAGCTGAAAAACCCCCTAATTCGCGGCGCTGCTGAACGGCTTGGAAATATCCACCACTACCGTGGACAGTACCTGCGCCGCTTGGACCAGGTACATGGTTCAGGCGGGCGCCGCACCCGTAGCGAGAAGTTTGCCGCCCTCGCCCAGTTGGCCGAGCAGATCTTGGTGCGCCTCGACCTGGCAACGGGAGTATTGGGCTATCTGGACCCGGCCGACGGACGCTATGTGCTGAATACCCAATGCCACATGGCCGAGGATGCAGGCCTATCTGCCCCCGTAGTCTGCAGACTTTTCCAGACCCTGGACGCAGCTGGATACTGCTATCGCCGGATAGAGCGTGTCCGTCTCGATGAGACAGACGAGAACGGGCTGCACCTGGTGCGCACCCGTGTCCTTGTACGTTTCACTCGGCAATTCTGGCGGGATCTGGGCCTGGCCTACGTCCATGAGCGCGTTCAGAAAGCGGCGAAGAAACGCCGTGAGTCTCAGTTACGCGACCTGGCTATGCGTCAGCTTTCTGAGCGGGAACGCTATTCACGCGAACAGCACAGGCGCGAGGTCTCCCGACAGCGCTGGCAGGCCAAGAGCAACCGCGCTGCAGACAATCAGACACCAGTGGTGTATGACCAGGCGAAGCCCGATGAGGATCGCGGCAGCAGCGTTCAGAGCTCGCTGGATCGGCTGATGCGGTCGGTTGCCAACAAGGCTACAGGCCAGCTCTAACAGACCACCCTTTTCATCGAATCCGCTGCCCGCGGAGGCCTTCGTGCGTCCAAAATTTGGCCGCCTGGCCCAGATACTGGACTGCGATATGCGAACAAGACGGCGCGGGGCCGTTTTCGCTGCTGTGCCTCCCAGAAGCTGGATTTGCTTGGTACCTCTTTGAGATAAATGAAATTTTATACCCCCTTCAGTTTCCCCCTTCGGAAAAAACAGAGCTTTGCGAGTTAAAACCTCGCAGAGCAAGAAGGCCTCGCGCAGGTCGTGCCTTCGGCACGGCGCGAGAGGGAGCAGCGTCGAGATCGAGCATCTGCCCATCAGGCGTCCCAGGCCATAAAAGCCTGGCCTGGGATGGCCCTCCGGGCCACCCAAAGGGCGCCGACCCGGATAAATCGCCCCCGGGCGGCTACGCCACCCGCCGGCTCAACCGGGCGCGTGTGCGCGTGGGCAAATCAAGCAAGGAGCGGCTTGTAGACCTAAAGAATGCCTTCAAGAAGGCATGCATTTTAGCCTCTGCCTAAGTTGCCAATAGCAATCGAGCAGCTGCCAGCTCCCGGAGCTGACCACTACCAGCAGGTGCTGGCCAACACCACCGGCACCGGCCGGCAGATCCGCGGTACCCGGACAAACCTGGAGCAGCTGGCCACCACCAGGTCAGGCCAACGCCGCCGACGTCGGCCGGGGGATCCGGGGCGGCCAGGTCGACATCGAGCAGCTGGCCAGGCCTTTGACCTGCTGCACCTGGCCACTAGGGGCTGGCCATCGTCGCCGATCGTTGCTCGTGGATCCGACTACTTGCGGCGCCCTGACCAAAATCAAGTGGCGGACCAAGTACCGGAGCAGCTGCTGCAGATCTGCCATACCCGGGTTGGCATCGAGCAACTGCTGCTGGTGATGGTCACCACCAGGTGCTGGCCAGCTCTGCAGGCATGCCCGGACGCCATCGATTCCATCAATTGTTCGCGACCAAAGTTTGTTAATTTGAAAGCGAACCGACTGCTATGGGAGCCTGGCATGTGCATCGAAGAGGAATTGTCGCTGTATGAACAGCATACGGCGGATCTAGACGTAATCCTGGTTATGCTGCCTGACAACGTGCAATCAGCACTAGAGTCCCTGCCGAGCGATGGTCGAGACTATCTGCTGGCACAGCTGCTTGGGCTATCGCAGGCTAGGCGCGCTGTGGCTAATGAGCAGCCATTGCTAAGGGAAAGGTTCGTGGGTGGTATCGCCTATGCACATGCAATTGGCCAATTGAGCAGCCCAGACTTTCAGTGTCTGTATATGTTCGAAAAATCGCTCGATAGACAAGCCTATGCGACTTCGAGCGGCCGCTGACCGCGCCGCCGGCATGAGCTGGGAGTCGTTCCCAACGCCTGACCCTATCCACCCGCCGGCGCCGCCGGCATTGCCCCAAGGTGACACTATGCAGATGCACGAAGTAGAGCAAATCGAGGACGTTTACAGCACCTCGTCGGCCCAGCAGCTATTGGATGAAGGCTGGAGTTTGATTGCCGTTCTGCCTGGTCAAGGCAGCCCCGTCTATGTCATGGGCCGGAAGAAGCCGAAGGATCAGCCACCTGCAGGCGTTCCGCTCAATACCGAGCGCTCAGACTCGCCTCGCCGCTGAGCCTTGCCGCCCAGTCGTGGCGCGTGAGGTCATGCGCAGCACGTCGTTCTCGCGCCTGACAGTGCTAAGCGCTTCTTGTCGGTCGTTCGCCCGCATTTCCGCGTCTTCCAGCCGCCGGCGCAGCCTGGCGCGACTCGCCCAGGTAATTAAGAGCTGAAATCTTGGGCCTTAGTGTCGCAGCCAATTCAGGCAAATTCAGCATGACATTTTGCCCGGCCTGATCGGGCGGCGGGCATTGAGTCGAGTGCATGGTGGCGGCTCCGTCTGCCCATTTGTACACTGTTTAAACAGACAGTATTCTGCCGAATTGTTCGGGCCGCTCGTCAACGCGCAGGCGAAAAAAAACCGCCTTAGCGGGGGCGGTTTTCTTTCTGCTAGAGCGGTTAGCGGGCCGCTCTAGCCGGTGCACCAGAAAGCATCTATGCCAGCACAGGATAATGACCTACTCAAATTAATACAATGCGAGAGCGTGATTCTCACGCCGAGTGAGCGTGATAATCACGCTAGAGCGGCCGGGGTCGTTGCTCAAAAAGCAGACATGTGCATTTGTCCAGATACGGCGAAACACCCCTCTGTCAAGACTGTCTTCCCTAACGATGCGGGTGTTATGGTAGCGATCTGACGCGATGCTATTGGCCGTGTCAGTGCGCCTGGCCGCCGAGCGGCTAAAGGATCGAAACAAACTTAGGCCCTCTCGGCCACGGCTTTAGCGGGCCGTCCAAGGATTCACCGGGAGGCCCAATAACTCGGCCGCCTCAGAAAGCATCTATGCACCCTGTTTTCAGCTTGCCCCAGGTCCTGGGAGGGTAAGTGGGGATAGGCCCCACAGCAGAGGGCCTGGCACCTTGAAATTTAAGGATGTCCAACGCTTGTTTGCTGATCTTGTCCGCGTTCTCGCGGCGGTAGATCGGCTACGCGACACCATTGACCGCCTGTTCTAACAGGCAATCAGGAACAGCCCGCCCGGCTCCGGCCGCGGTGGGCTTTTTCTTGCCGTCACGCGGCCAGCTTCGCCTGCAGGCACTGGCGGAACCGCGGTGGCAGGCTGGCCAGCACGGCGGCCCGCATGGTAGGGGCCAGCATGTTGACTCGTCCCAGGGAAATGCCCAGGCACTGGATCCGGGCGGCCTGGCCGGCGATGGTGTCGAGGTCGGGCGTGGTAAACTGATTCATGGACATGATGCGTTCCTTGTTGGGGGGGGGTTGTGTCCATCGCAGGCAGCAGCTCCTACCCTGCTGCCTGCGACCTTTTTCGTGCGACTGGCTATCAATTAGATATCGATTAAGTATCCAGTAGATTCTTACTAGGTATCTACTATGCATCGTCTAGATGCCTACCTAGCAGGCCTTACTCGCCTCCTTTATCCCGTTTGATTTGTTCCGCCAGTGCGAAATTAATATACGCCGTGCGGTCCATGTGTCTCTTGGCTGCGTACTCATCAGCTAGCGGCAGCAGCTCTAAGCGTACCCCCAGCGAGATTTTCTGAGTTGTCTGCCGTGGCTTCTTCGGCTTGCCACCTACCAGCATGCTGGTAGATATCTGGTTGCTATCTACTTGCTTTCTGGTGGATCCCTCATCGCTATCTGCTGGATTGCTTCGAGATAGCGGGGCATCCGGTGCGCTGTTGTAGAACCGTTCTAGCGCTTCCTCGCTTGGAGCCCGTTGATCCTGGGCGGCGGGGGCTGGCGCCTTGGGAGGCATCATCGAAGGACGACCAGGTCGTGCCATGTCATTCTCCCTGGAAGATGTTGTTCAGAAGGCGCTTGAGCTCGTCGCACGACTTGTCGCCGGCGGGCATGGTCTCGAATACGCACATGCCCTGGGCGGCCGATAGTGGGAATGCCTTGCGGCGGACCAGGGCGCTGTTGACAAAGGTCAGCTGCGGGAAGTGCACGAGCACCTTCTCAGCCTCGATGTTGTCGACGCTGTTGATACCCGCATCGGCCGAGTTCAGGTGACAGATCACGCGCAGCGGGGTGCGGCCGGCGTCCAGACGCGCAGCCTGCACCTCATCAATCAGCTCGCTCAGCTGCTCAAGCGCCCAGGTATCGAACGGCCGGGGCTGGTAAGGCACCACCACCACGTCGGCCAGGCCTAGAGCGTAGCGCAGCGTCTGGGAGTCGTGACCACCGCAGTCCATGATCACGTCGTCATACAGCTTGGCCTGGTGGCGGATCTGGGTGTGGTATTCGGTGCCTTTGGTGAAGTGGACGCAGGCGATCGAGGGCGAGATCTCTGCAGACATCCGGACGCCAATGGCCTTGCTGCTGGTGCCTTGCCGATCGCCGTCAGCGACTAGGACGTTGCGGCCCTGCAGCGCACGCGCCGCGGCGATCTGGATGGTCTCGACCGACTTGCCGACGCCACCTTT
>Ga0157371_10000389_pt1 | contig 55195 bp, 44 predicted proteins | sample C45metaG_FD_113462 | JGI IMG/M metagenome (GOLD analysis project Ga0157371, IMG submission 113462) | Corn rhizosphere microbial communities from Kellogg Biological Station, Michigan, USA - C4-5 metaG | ecosystem: Host-associated > Plants > Roots > Rhizosphere > Soil | place: USA: Michigan... | reverse complement strand
TACCGCGTTGTAGGAGTCCGGCTTGCCGGCGATGGGGCGCGCAGCGGCCCCAATCAATTCAACGCCGTAGCCGGGGCCTGCTGCGCAGGCCATCGCCGCCAAGGCGGACTCCTACGGATGGGTCACTTACCGCGTTGTAGGAGTCCGGCTTGCCGGCGATGGGGTGCGCAGCGGCCCCAATGAATTCAACGCCGTAGCCGGGGCCTGCTGCGCAGGCCATCGCCGCCAAGGCGGACTCCTACGGTTGGATCACGCACCGCGTTGTAGGAGTCCGGCTTGCCGGCGATGGGGCGCGCAGCGGCCCCAATCAATTCAACGCCGTAGCCGGGGCCTGCTGCGCAGGCCATCGCCGCCAAGGCGGACTCCTACGGCTGGATCACTTACCGCGTTGTAGGAGTCCGGCTTGCCGGCGATGGGGCGCGCAGCGGTCCTAATGAATTCAACACCGTAGCCAGGGGCCTGCTGCGCAGGCCATCGCCGCCAAGGCGGGCTTCTACGGTTGGATCACGTGTCCGTGGGCGGCGGCGCTGATGAATGCCACTGCGGGTGCAGGGCGTGCTATCTACCCAGCGGCCAGTTGCCGAAACAGCGCTGCGGCGATGATGCCTGCGGCAATCGCCGGCAGGGGTTTCTTCACCAGCAGCATGACCACTGCCGTGCTCAACAAGGCCAGGCGCGCACCGTTGTCGCCGGTCACGGCCAGGGGCGCCAGCACGGCGACCAGCACCGAGCCGGACATGGCCGCGATGAATTGCTGCACGCGGTAGCTGATGGGCACAAAGCCCATCACGAAAACGCCACCCCAGCGCGTCGCCAGCGTGACCACGGCCATGATGGCGATAATGATCAACGCACCAGTACCACTCGTTTCAATGTTCACCTTTCTTCTCCATCCACAGTGCGCCCAACACCCCGCCGGCCAGCGCACCGACCACCACATGGCTGTTGGCCGGCAGGTAGCGGAAAGCCCACAACGAGGACCCCGCCGCCACCCCCCAGATCACCAGCAGGCGCAAGCTTTTCTGGCCGCCCACGACCATCGCCAGCAAAAAGCAGCCCATTACCATGTCCAGGCCCCAGCTCACGGGGTCGTTTATGGCGTTGCCGAAATAAAGCCCCAGCCAGGTCCCCAGTGCCCAGGTCGCCCACAGCGCCAGCCCGCCGCCGAACAACAGCCCCAACCCCGGCTCGCCACGGCTGAACGCCTGCATCGCCATGGCCCAGTTGGCGTCCGAAACCACCAGCATGACCCCATAACGCTTGGCACGGGGCAAGTCGCGCAACCAGGGATACAGGGTCGCGCCCATCAGCAGGTGCCGGGCATTGATGGCGAACACCGTCACCATCAACGGGATCAACGGCACCTGCTCACCCCATAACTTCAGTGCGGCGAATTGCGACGCCCCGGCGAACACGGTCGCGCTCATCAATACGATCGACTGATCGTCCAGCCCGGCCTGCACCGCCGCCAGGCCAAAGGCCAGGCCGAAGATCACCACAAACAGCGAAATGGGCAACAATTGGCGAAAACCGCCCCACACATCGCTGACGTTCAAGGTGGACAGGTTGTTAACCGTCGATGACACGACAATACTCCTTGGGGCTGGCATTCAATCGTTCGCAGAGGCGGTCGGGTACTGCGCTGAACACCCGGCCCAGCGGCGCCGTGCATTCTACCGCCGAACGAAAGCCGGATAAGTCCTTGATTCGCCGTCATACGGCATAAAAAATGCTAGGCGTCAGCACAACTGTCAAAAACGTGACGAATAAGCCATGAAGTCCTTAACCCTCATCTCTGGAAGGCTCAAACCCGGTAACGTGTTGACGGGCCTGGTGTGCTTCATTGTCCTGGTGTGCGTCGCCCTGGTGGCGTCCACGGCCTGGCAGATGAACCAGTCGGCGCGTGAGCGCATGGACAACGCCAAAATGGGCGTCGCCAATATTGTCCGCGCTGCCGAGCAGCAGGCGCGCGACACCGTCCGGCAAACGGAGAATACCCTGCGCGACCTCGCCGAGCGAGTTGAAGTGGATGGCCTGGACCCGGCACAGAAATCACGCCTGTCAGGGCTGATGGCGCGCAAGGTGGAGTCGGCCGAGGGGTTGCAGGGACTGTTCATTTACAACGAGCGCGGCGACTGGGTAGCCAATTCCTTCTTCCAGGGCCAAACCACCAAGAACAACAGCGACCGCGCCTACTTCATCTATCACCGCGACCACGACGATAAAGGCATGCACATCGGCTCCATTCTCACCAGTCGTACCACCGGCGAGTTGGTGATTCCGGTGAGCATGCGCCTGCAACACGCCGATGGCAGTTTTGCCGGTGTGGCCCTGGCGACCCTGTCGGTGGGTTACTTCCAACGCTTTTTCGAACGCCTGAGCGTCGATGACAAAGGGGTGATTTTCCTTGCCTTGAGCAACGGCGACCTGCTGGCCCGGCGCCCTACCATCGAAGGCCTGATGACCACCAATGTGTCCAATGGAGACATTTTCAAGCGCTACCTGCCCGAGAGTGACAGCGGCACGGCCGTCATCACCTCGATCGTCGATGGGGTCGAACGCATCTATGCCTACCGCCAGTTGCAGGACCTGCCGCTGGTGACCGCCGCCGGCCTGTCCTCGGAGTACGTGTTCGCCAGTTGGTGGAGTTATGTCTACCGCTCGGTGGCCGTTATTAGCCTGATCATTCTGGCCCTGGGGCTGCTGGGCGGGGTGATATTTCTGCAAATCCGCCGTTGCCTGGAAGCTGAAGGGAAGCTGAGCAAGGCTCACCAGGCCCTGGAACTGCTGGCCCAGACCGACAGCCTGACCGGCTTGGCCAACCGCCGCTATTTCGACGAAGCGCTGGAGCGCGAATGGGGCCGTGCCCGTCGTACCAACAGCAGCCTGGCGATCATCCTGATCGATATCGACTGGTTCAAACAGTTCAATGACAACTATGGCCACCTGGAAGGTGACGACTGCCTGAAGAAAGTCGCCACACTGATCCGCGCCAGCGTCAAGCGCCCCTCCGACATCACCGCCCGCTACGGTGGCGAAGAGTTCGTGGTGCTGCTGCCCGACACCGATGTCGCCGGGGCCTACCGCGTGGCCGAGAACATCCGGCGCGTGGTCAACAAGGCGCGCTTCCAGCACTCCGGCAGCCCGCTGGAGCGCGTCAGCCTGAGCGGCGGCGTCAGCGCCATCGTGCCCAACGATGCGCGCACCCCGGCCGAGCTGCTGGCCAAGGCCGACCACCTGCTGTACTGCGCCAAGCGCGGCGGCCGCAACCGCATGCAGCGCGACATGATGCTGGTGCCGGTGCCCGTGGAGCCCGAAGCGAACTGATCCACAAGCCTGTTGCATTGGGACGCGGTTTTTGTGATAACGCTGCGCCCCTTTTTTTCCGCTGAGTGACAGGCCACCCATGCAAACGCTGCTCAACGAGATTCTCGACGAAGTTCGCCCCCTGATCGGCAATGGCAAAGTGGCCGACTACATCCCGGCGCTGGCCAGTGTGCCGGCGCAGCAGTTGGGCATTGCCGTGTATGGCAACGACGGTACCGTGCACTGTGCCGGCGACGCTCACACGCTGTTTTCGGTGCAGAGTATTTCCAAGGTGTTCAGCCTGGTCCAGGCCATCGGCCATTCGGGTGAGGCGATCTGGGAACGCCTGGGCCACGAGCCGTCCGGGCAGCCGTTCAATTCGCTGGTGCAGCTGGAGTTCGAACGCGGCAAACCGCGCAACCCGTTCATCAATGCTGGCGCGCTGGTGATTTGCGACATCAATCATTCGCGCTTCGCCGCCCCGGCCCTGTCGATGCGCGACTTCGTGCGACGGCTGTCGGGCAACGCCAACGTGCTGGTGGACAGCAAGGTCGCCGACTCCGAATACCAGCACCGCGCCCGCAACGCTGCCATGGCGTACCTGATGCAGTCGTTCGGCAACTTTCACAATGAAGTGGAGGCCGTCCTGCGCAACTACTTCAGCCACTGCGCCTTGCAAATGAGTTGCCTGGACCTGGCCCGCGCCTTCTGTTTCCTCGCCAACGACGGTTTGTGCAAGCACAGCGGCGAGCAGATCCTGAGCCCGCGTCAAACCCAGCAGGTCAACTCGATCATGGCCACCAGCGGGCTGTACGACGAGGCGGGCAACTTCGCCTATCGTGTCGGGCTGCCCGGCAAGAGCGGGGTCGGCGGCGGGATCGTCGCCGTGGTGCCGGGCCAGTTCACGGTGTGCGTGTGGTCCCCGGAGTTGAACACGGCGGGCAACTCCCTGGCCGGCATGGCGGCACTGGAGCTGCTTAGCCAGCGGATTGGCTGGTCGGTGTTCTGAAGGGGCGGTGAGTCTGGGCATTGACGCGGAGCGCAATGGGTTAGAGACACTCGGTCATACAGATGAATTTTCCTACGCGTACTCGATACTTATCCGACATGCAGCAACGTTGATGTCACTTAACATAGCGCCTCTCCTGCGCCTGAGTAGGTTGTTCTTACAAGTCATCGAGATACACCACATGCCAATGTCTGGAAATTCGCTTGCTCTTTGCCCACAGCGCAGTGATGCGCAAGAGTACCGCGCTGCTGGGACAAAATGGCGGTCTATCGCTGCCATCGCAGCGCTGATGGGCGTAGGCACACCGGTGATGGCGAAGTGTTGGAACGTCGGTCTGGATCCCATCACAGCCAATATAGGCACCCTGATACGCTCTGACACCATCGGCGCTGTTTTAGGCGCTGCCAATATGACAGGCACCTCCCAACGCCTGGTAGCGGGCTGCACGTGGCTAGAACGACGCACCTTTTCCGGCGACATGAGTGGCCAGCCAACCGGATACCCCAACACCTTCACCACCCATGTGCCTGGTGTGGGCATACGCATCACCCAGACAGCCAACCCGTTGTTATGTTCGGTAACCACCCCCTACAGCTGTTATGGCGACAGTAGGAGCTCCGAACACTTCGGCCGTGAATGGGGTGTCAGGGCCGAGCTTGTGCGTATTCCCGGCCCTTTGGGCTCGGGCAATATATACGGTACAGCGTCCGTTGCTCGTTTCAACGGTCAGTCCGTGATCTACTGGCATATCAACGCCACTGTACCTGCCTCACCCACCTGCAGTGTCACAGCCAGCAACGTGAACCTGGGCGAGGTTGAAATCTCCAGGTTGGTCGACACCACCTACAGCGCACCCCAAGCGTTCGACGTACGCTACTCGGGATGCACCGCCAGAATTACGACCTCTAGCCGCTTTCATGGTACCGCCGCCCCTGGCAGGTCCGATCTGTTCGCCACCAGCGGCAGTGCGACAGGAGTCGGTATTCGCCTGACCGACCAGACTAACGCGCAGATACCGCCCAACGGTACGCGTATCCATTATGGCGTCACGAATGGCACCGTCATTCGCTATCTGGCGCGCTACGAGCGCATTGCCCAGCGCCCGACGGCGGGAAGCGCCAATGCCACGTTGACCATCACGTCCACATTCAATTAACCACTCCTACATTCACCTGAGCGCCCCGCCGACCATTTGAACATAGCCGGGGCAACGTAGGACGCATGAACTTCACGGCGATTATTCCTACACCTTCTCGAGATTTCCCTGACATGCAGCAGTGTCGGCGCAGCCTATTATCGGCAGCACTCTGCACCTGGCTAGTGCGCCCCAATACGCAATCGAGAAACTCGGATCACCATGCGCGCGCCCCACGACACTTCCAAGGATTCAGCCCCCCCCCGCTATCACCGCCGTCCACACGCAACCGGTGGCGGCATTACATGGCAGCAACCACACTGCTCTTGATGGGCAGCCCTGCAATGGCAAGTTGTTGGTGGGCAAGCACAGACGAAGTTGAAGTTGATTTCGGACCGCTGATTCGGACCGATGTATTCGGCACCGTCATGGCCAGCCGTACCGTGACCGGCACTAATAAGTTGGTCACGGGGGGATGTTATCCGGGCGAGCAAGCCACGTTCGGTATTTTCGCCGGCAACGCCGGAATATCGGGCATCAGTGTGCGAGTCACGCCGATCTATGCGCACTATCTGTGCACGTATCAAGTACCGCAATACTGCATTGGCAATGCCATGAACAGCAACCTTTACGGGCGCGAGTGGGCGGTCAGGATCGAACTGGTGCGCAACTGGGACCCCTTGGGCTACGGCACCGCGCGGCCCGCAGTCACGGCCCAGGTCAACGGCGCCCCGGTGGTGCAATGGAACATGGGCATCACCGTTCCCCCGGCGCCCCACTGCACCGTCACCGCCAGGGATGTTCACCTGGGCGAGATCGACATCAGCGACCTGATGGACAGCCACTACAGCCCACCCCAGTCTTTCAACGTGAGCTACTCGGGATGCTCCGGCAGTGTCAACGTCACCAGCCGCTTTCAAGGGGCGGCAGCCGCAGAAAGATCCGACCTGTTCGCTACCAGCGGCAGTGCGACCGGTGTCGGCATTCGCCTGACCACTCAGGACGACGTACAAATCTCGCCCAATGGCACGCAGTTCATCCCTGGGGTCGCCGATGGCACGATCGTTCGCTATCAAGTGCGCTACGAGCGCATTGCTGCTCGCCCCACCCCCGGGACAGCCAACGCGACCCTGACTATCACGTCCACATTCGACTGACTTCCCCTTACCCACTGCTGCCGTCCCCCTCGGCAGTCGGTTCCGGACAGGCCGTTCGTATCTTCCCCTTACGCTCCGCTCGCCATTACTGCCTGCTGCAACATGTCTGCCGCCCTGCTCAGCGCAGGCAGCCGACGCACGGCCGTCAGTTCGAAAGCTGCACCATGCGCCATGCAGCCACAGGAAATTTCCTACAAGCCATAACGACTATTCCGTCGAACTATAAGAACAAGCCTTAGTTATAAATTTATTGAACTCACCTAATATCCCCTCACTTCTTCACTCATCGAGAAGTTCATTCAAAGGAAATCAATATGAAAAAGATCGCACTGGGTTGCACACTCCTGCTGTTGGGTTCACAAGCGTTCGCCAGCGACGGCGAAATCAAGTTCACCGGCGAAATCAGCTCGACGACGTGCACAATTAACGGCGGCACTAAAGACATTAACGTCGCTCTGCCAAAAGTGGCAGCTGCCGCCCTGACCAATGTGGCTGACAAAGCCGGCCACACCAAGTTCAGCATCGCGCTGACCAACTGCACGCCGGCGTCCGGCAGTGTCACTACTTACTTCGAGTCCGGCCCGAACATCGACGCGGAAACCGGCAACTTGAAAAACACCGACCTCTCCGGCGCGGCCAACGTGCAACTGGGCCTGGAAAACATGGACCAGACGCGCATCGACCTGAGCAAGGCCTCGGGTAGCCAAGGTGCCGAGGTCGTCGCGATCGACACCGCCGGTAACGCAACCCTGAGCTACAACGCGTTCTACGTCGCCACTGGCGCTGTCACCCCAGGCCCTGTCACCAGCTCCGTCATGTACTCGATGGACTACCAGTAACAGCCGGCCAGCTGTTCGGAAACCGGCCCGGATGGGCCGGTTTTCTTATGTATTCGAAAGTGCCGCTCGGTTCCTGCGGCCCCCTGGAGTCACCATGCGTATCCGTTTCTTCGCGCCCCTTGCCCTGCTGACACTCGTGTCGTCGTGGGCAGGCCTGGCGCATGCCAGCGTCATTATCAACGGCACCCGTATCATTTACCCGGCCGGGGAAAGTGAGGTCACCGTACGCTTGAACAACAACGGCCAGACCCCTGCCCTGGTGCAAACCTGGCTGGACGACGGCGACGCCGAGGCCAAGCCCGGCAGTATCGACGTGCCGTTCACCATTACCCCACCGCTGTTTCGTATCAACGAAGGCAAATCGCAAACCCTTCGGGTGATGTCCGCCAGCCCGCAGTTGCCCGCGGACAAAGAGTCGATCTTCTGGTTCAACTCGCTGGAAATACCGCCTAAACCCGAGGCCACCGAAGCATCGCAGAACATGATCCAGATTGCCTTCCGCACTCGGATCAAATTTATCTACCGGCCTGACGGCCTGCCCGGGAAAGCGGCCGAGGCACCGGCAAACGTCAAATGGACGGTCAAGAAGAACACCAAGACCTATGTCGTCCAGGCCCAGAACCCTACGCCCTACTACGTCAGTTACGGCAGTTTGAAACTGATCTCAGGCAGCCAGACGCACGACCTGGAGAACGGCATGATCGCGCCCTTCTCGTCGCAGACATTCGCCACCCCGGCCACCGGCCTGCAAAGCGGTGCACGCCTGGACTACCAGGCCCTGAACGACTACGGCGGCACGATCGACGGCACAACGACGCTGGCCGTCCCGTAATCGCTCACTTCGTTTTCCCCGTTCACTCTCCACTCGGGCTTACCGAGCAGGCTCAACCTTACTCGACCATCAAGAGTGTCAGCATGCGCGTGTTCTTCAGCACTTCATTAAGTTCGTCAAGGTACTGGAACAGGCTGTCTGTTGCGCCCTTGCTATTGATCAGCCCTTTGGCGATGGCCGTGGCCCCCAGTCAACCCGTGCAGTTCAACGCCGACTTTTTCATGGGCGGCCACCAGGGCATCGACATTGATCGCTTCAGCGTCGAGACCCCGGTGTCACCCGGCCGTTATCGCGTGGAGCTGGTGGTCAATGAACAATGGTCCGGACGCAAGGAAGTCAACTTCACCGTGCCCGACGGCGAACAGCAAGCACGGGCCTGTTTCGATAGAAGCCTGCTGAGCCTGCTGGCTCTGGACCTGAACAAGTTGCCGGTGCACAGCCGCGAAACGCTGCAGGACTCGGCACAAGTGCAGTGCCTGCGCCTGGAAACGCTCGCGCCTGGCGCCACGGCAACCTTCGACATCGGCGAGCAACGCTTGAATGTCAGCGTGCCGCAAGCGTTGGTCCAGCGCAGCGCCCGCGGTTTCGCCAGCCCGGAACTGTGGCAGGACGGCGAATCCGCCGGCTTGCTCAACTATTCGTTCAACAGCTACACCAGCACCGACAGCAACGCCGGCAGTGAGCGCACTACACGCAACTACCTGGGCCTGACAGCCGGTTTGAATATCGCCCAGTGGCGGCTGCGCCATAACGGTTCCTACAGTCAGGACGGCGACAGCGCAGCGCAATATCAGGCGGCTTCGACCTATCTGCAGCGCGAGATCGAGCCCTGGGGTGCACAGTTGACCCTGGGCGAGACATCGACCACGGGCGAGCTGTTCGACATTGTGCGCTATCGCGGCGTCAACATTGCCACCGACGAGCGCATGCTGCCGGACTCCAAGCGCGGCTTCGCCCCAGTGGTGCGCGGCGTCGCACGCGGCAACGCCCGGGTGCGGGTCGAGCAGAACGGCGTCCTGCTGTACGAAACCACCGTTGCAGCGGGCCCGTTCGTGATCGACGACCTGTACCCGACCGGCTACGGCGGCGACTTGCAGGTCAAGGTGATGGAAGCCGATGGCAGCGAACAGCAATTCGAGGTGCCCTTCGCCGCGGTACCGCAACTGCTGCGACCGGGCACTGACCGATTCAGCCTCTCGGCTGGCCAGATCGACAGCTTCAACCAGCCCACGCGCCCCGCGTTCGCTCAGGGTACCTGGCAGCGCGGCCTGAGCAACGCCGTCACCGCGTACACCGGCTCGACCTTGAGTGGCGGTTATCAGTCGGCGCTGTTCGGCGCCGCGTTCAATACCCGCTGGGGTGCCTGGGCACTGGACATGACGCTCGCCAGCGCCGACCTGGGCACCTCGACGTCCAAGGGAACGAGTAGCCGGATCACCTACAGCAAGAATTTCGATGAGACAGGCACCCATTTCTCCCTGGCGGCCTACCGCTACACCACCCGCGGCTACTACAGCCTGAACGACGCGGTGGCCACGCGCTACATCAACACCCATAGCCAATCGGGCGTGCTCGCCGGGCTGGACCGCCAGCGCAACCGTCTGCAAGTCAATGTCAGCCAAAACCTGGACGGTTTGACCGGTGGCCACTTGCACCTCACCGGAACCGCCCAGAGCTACTGGAACCGGCCAGGCCAGGACGTGCAGTTCCAGGCGGGCTACAGCAACAGCTGGAAGGACTTGAGCTATTCGATCAATGCCGAGCGCAACTATCTGCGCACGGGCCAAGTGCGCAATCAGGTGTACCTGAGCCTGTCGTTGCCCTTCGACCTGGGCAGCCATCGCCTGCGCCATACCAGCACCCTCACCAAGCCCAGCCCCGGCCAGACCTCGTGGCAGAATCGGCTGAGCACCAGCTTTGGCGACGACCAGGAGTACTCGGCCGGCATCAGTGACACTCGCACCTGGGGCAAGGGCGCTGACACTCAGGGTGAACAAAGCGTGAACGCCAGCTATCGCGCGTCGATGGCCGACTTCAATGCCTCCCTGGGTCGCAGCGCACAGGGGCGGCAGGCGTCGTTCGGGGCCAATGGCGGGATAGTCGCACACGCCGGCGGCCTGACATTTTCTCGCACCCTGGGTGAAACGGTTGGCCTGATCGAGGCCAAAGGCGCCGCCGGTGCCAAGCTGTCCAGCTCGCCGGGCACTCGGGTGGACGCCAACGGCTATGCCGTGATCACCGACCTGCGACCTTACAATCTGAACCCGGTGGAGATCGACCCCAAGGGGCTGTCACTGGACGTCGAGCTGACCTCTACCACCGAGCACATGATTCCACGCGCCGGCAGCGTGACCCGGGTCAAGTTCCCCACCACGACAGGCCACGCCGGCTTTATCAAACTGTCCCACAGCGAAGGCGTGGAGCTGCCGTTCGGGGCCGACGTGGTCGATGAGCAAGGCAACCTGGTCGGCGTCGTGGGCCAGGCCAGCCGTGCCTTCGTGCGCACCACCCAAGCGGCCGGACGCCTGTCGATCAAGGCCGCCGGGGGGGACGGGCAGGGTTGTGTGTTCGAGTACCGCTTCCCCGAGCAGAAAGACCGTCAGCAGCCTACCTACATCCAATCGACCTGTTACCCGGTGATCCCATCATGAACCCGTTGACCCGTCTGATCGCTGCAGGCCTGGCGTCCAGCCTCGCCATCACCAGTGCGGTCGCCAATACCGTGTATGTGCAAGTCACTGGCTCGCTGATCGATGCCACCTGCACCATTACCGGCGGCGACCTGGGCGGCACCGTGACCCTGCCGACGCTGCCTCTGGAAAAAGCCAACTCCGGCAGTGCGACGGACTACGGACACACGCCGTTCAGTATCCAGTTGAGCAACTGCGCCGCCGGGGTGAGCACGGCAGTCTTCAGCTTCGACGGTGCCGCGCACCCGCTAGACGCCCAGCTATGGGCCTCGAACGGAACGGCGCAGAACGTCGCGTTGGCGCTCAAGCGCACCACCCCGGACGAAGTGATTCGCCCGATTTCCAGCGGCGGCAGTGAGCACCGGGTGGCCATTAACGGGTATGCGGCGCGTATCAATGGCGTGGCCACTTACCATCCCGTGGGCCTGGTGACACCGGGCAGCTTCGGCGCCATTGCGACCGTGACCGTGCGCTACGAGTGACACCCGGCGCGTGCGCGCGCGACCTTGTGCACGCGCTTGCACCCCGCTACTCTTTGCACCGTCGCTGCCCATCAGCGACAAGGGCTTGGCGGCCCTGGCAGGCGCAATACCTTCATCACGTTCGCAGACGCTTTGTGCCTGCGATGCTGTGCTATGGCGGGTTGCGCATGGACTTCTTCGGAAGTGCCGGTTTCCTGCCCGGTCCGCCAACCTTGCGTAATCCGTCACCCCAACTGCTTGGCGGCAGTCGGTGACGGTTCAACTTCAGTAGGAGCCCCACCATGACCTTGTCCATCCCCGATCACACCCTTGGCGACACCCCGTTCGCGGCCTGCGGCGACGGCACCCATCACCTGTTCCAGACCCGCCCCGGCGTGCCCTCGCACATCGCCCTGCAATACGCCAGCAACCTGCAGCACTGCGCCAATCGCCTGATGCTGGAAATCGCCGACGGCGATGGCAGCGAGATGCTCGCCTGGGCCGCGCACTATGTCGGCGAAATGGCCAGCGCCATCGTCGAGGACCTGAACGCCGCTGCGCTGACGCGCACCTAGGCTCACGCACCAACGGCCCGCCCGGGCGAGGGTCGGGGCAAGGCGGCGAGCTTGTGGTAACCTCCCCCGCCATTGACTCCGACCAACATCTTTCCAGGAAAAGGCTGACCACCGTGGGCAAAATCATCGCGATCGAGGGCATCGACGGCTCGGGCAAGAACACCCAGTCCCAGAACATTCTGCAGGCCTACCTGGCTCAGGGCGCCAATGTCTCGAAGATGTCGTTCCCGGCGTATGACAAAACCTTCTTCGGCAAAGAGGTCGGCCACTACCTCAACGGTCACTTCGGCGGCCTGGACGCGATTCATCCCAAGCTGTCGGCCATGCTCTACGCCGGCGACCGCTTCGAATGCAAACCCGACCTGCTGCGCAAGCTGGCCGACGGCGACACGATTATCCTGGACCGCTACGTGCACTCCAACGTGGGCTACCAGACGGCCAAGCTGCCGGTGCAGGAACGGGCCGAGCTGCGCGCCTGGATCGAAGAGCTGGAATACGACGTGTATGGCCTGCCCAAGCCCGACGTGGTGATCTTCCTCGACGTGCCACCGGCCACCTCCAGCGAGCTGGTCCTGAAAAAGGAAGCGCGCTCCTACACCGACAAGAAAAAAGACCTGCACGAAGCGGACGACTCTTACCTGGGCAAGGTGTACAGCGTGTTCAAGGAAATGGCCGCCAGCGACGAGCGCTGGGTGACCATCGACTGTTTCAAACAGGGTGAACTGCGCGCGCCCGAAGACATTTTCGAGAGCATCCGGCAGGTACTGCGCGCCCATCAATTGATCGGCTGAACCACCGGCTCCACGCCCAGCCAGCGGGTCAGGGTGCCGGCTGCGGCGTACTCGCGAAAGATCGACCGATAGCCTTCGAAGCGGCTGGTGACCTCGTTGACCTGGTTCTGGTAATGGTCGTTCTCGGCGATCAGCACATCGAGCAGCGTGCGCCGTCCCAAGTGGTACCACTGCTGGTAGAACGCCTGGCGCACCTGGTCGGACTCAAGGCTCAAGTCGCGATAGAGGTCGGCGCGCTGCAGCGCCATGTCGGCATCGTGGTGGGCAGTGCGCACTTGGTATTCCAGGTCCAATTGTTGCTGGTCATTGGCTTCGCGGCTGGCGGCGGCGCGTTGCAGGGCCGCGCGCTCGGAGGCCTGGGTCGAGCCACCCCGAAACACGTCCCAGGTCACCGCCAGCGAGGTTTGCCAGGGTTGCTCGCGACCCAGCGAGTCCTCGGCGCTGGATTTGCTCACCACCCAGTCCAGGCGCGGCAATGCGGATGCGCGCACGGCCTCGGCACGGGTCTGGGCCGCCTCGGCCGTGGCCGCGGTCTGTTGCAACGTCGGATGCAGGGGCACCTGCTCCAGCGAGCTGTCCAGTTGCGCCGGGTAGAGGTTCCATGACTTGCCGCGTGGCAGTGCCAACGGTCGCTCCCCGGTCAGTTTGCGCAACTGGATCTGGGCCTCGCCCACACGGGTCTGCGCGGCCTCGCGCGCGGCCCGGGCCTGCAGCAGGCGCGCCCGGGCCTGGGTCAATTCGCTGGCCCGCCCGGCATCGACCTTGACGATGCCGCCGAGCATTTCCACCAGTTCGATCATGCGCCGCTCGAACGCCAGGCTGACGTCGACGACGATGCGCTGCTCGCCCAGTTGCAGCAGGGTGTCGATCACGTCGGCCGCCAGCACTTCACGCTCGGCGGCGACTCCAGCCTCGGCGGCGCTGGCCGCGTAACGCTGACTGTCGATGGTCTTGCCGATACGCCCCCAGGTGAACACCGGCGTGGTCATGCTCAGGTTCAACCCCGAGCCGTCGCCGCGATCACTGTCACTGCTGCCGCCGAACTCCTGGGCCGCCGACTGCGCGCCCAGTTGGATCTGCGGCCAGCGCTGGCCCCGCGCTTCGTCGACGTCACTCTGCGCTGCCTCGAACTCGGCCTGCTGGCGCCGCAACTGCGGGCTGCGCTGCAAGGCCGCCGCCACGTTTTCGCGAAAGGTGTCGCGCAGTTCGTCCTGGGTCGGCCCGGGGTAGGCCTGCGCCTGGGCCGCCAGGCTCCATAGCCCCAGCCAGGCGCCCGCCCATTGTCTTGGCCATGTCCTGTTCATCAGCGCTCCCTGAAGGCTTCGCGAGCCTTGAAAATCGGCTTTAACAGATAATCCAGCACGGTCTTTTCGCCGGTGCGAATTTCCACCGTGGCAACCATGCCGGGGATGATCGGCAGCGCCTGGCCACCGGCCTGCAACACACTGCTGTCGGTCAGCACCTGGACGCGGTAGTAGCTGTCGTCACCGCGGCTGCCGGGGGCTTTTTGCTCCTCCTTGAGGGTGTCGGGGCTGATCATCTGCACACGGCCCTTGAGCCCGCCGTACACGGCGTAGTCGTAGGCGCTGATCTTGACCATCGCCGGCAGGCCGGGCCGCAGGAAGGCGACGTCGGCCGGCTTGATCTTGCCCTCGACCAGAAGCTGCTCCTCCAGGGGCACGATTTCGAGGATCGGCTCGCCGGGCTGCAGCACCCCACCGATGGTATTGACCCGGATGTTTTTCACGGTGCCGCGCACAGGTGCGGTCAGCGTGGTGCGCTCGACGATATCGGCGCGCCCTACCAGGTTTTCGTTGGTCTGGCTCAGTTCCAGCTCCAGACGGCTGAGTTCGGAGTTGGCGTCGGCGCGAAACTTGTTGCTGCGCTCGACGATCTGCGACTGGATTTCGTTGGCCTGGCGGCGCATGCGCAGCAGCTCCACCGCCGACATCAGGCCCTGGGCCGCCAGCGGCTCGGCCAGGCGGATTTCCTGCTGCGACAGGTCATAACTGCGTCGCAGAGCATCGACGCTGGCACTGAGCGCTTGCCGGCGGGCGCGGTAGGCCTCGGTTTCCTGGGCCACCAGGGTGGCGTCCTCGCGCACCTTGTCATCGAAGGTCAAGGGGCCCTGATACGCCTCGGCGCGCAGCCGGCTGATGCTGGCGCGCAACCCCAGTGCCTTGCTGTAGGCCTCGCGGTAGCTGGCGGTGGAGCGCGTGGGGTCGATCTTGAGCAGCACCTGGCCTTTCTCGACGATCGCCCCTTCGCGCACATTCATTTCCTTGACGATACCGCCCTCGAGGCTTTGGATAACCTGCTCGCGGCTCAGGGAAATGACCTTGCCCTCACCCAGGGTGATTTCCTCGACGCGGGCGAAATAGGCCCAGGTGACTACGGCCAGCAACAGCACCAGGATGAAGTACAGCATCGCCCTGGAGCCCGGTGCCGTCTGGCTCAACAGCGACGCCCGGACGTCATTCATGAACGCCGTATCGTCGGGCCGCACATCACGCCGAGCCAGGGATTGATTGCTCATGCCGCACCTCCGGCGCGTCGGGCGACGCCAATCGGCGGCTCGTTCGGGCTGCCACTGTTGCCCGCCAGGGCGGCCAGCACGCTGTGCTTGGGACCGTCGGCAACCACCCTGCCGTCGTCGATCACGATGATGCGGTCGACCAGGGCGAGCATGGCCGGCCGGTGCGTGACCACCACCAGGGCGCGGGCTTCGGTGGCCCGGGTCAGTTGCTGCAGAAACAGGCCCTCGGTCTGGTTGTCCATGGCACTGGTGGGCTCGTCGAGCAACAGCAGGTCCGGCTGGGCGAGCAGGGTGCGCGCCAGGGACACCAATTGCCGCTGGCCACCGGACAAGCCCTCGCCGCGCTCGCCGATCGGCAGGTTGATCCCCGCCGGATGGCGCGCAGCGATGCGGTCCAGGCCCGTCAGGCGCACCACGTGCAGAAACTCGTCACTGCTGGCGTCAGGGCGGCCGATCATGACGTTTTCACGCAGGCTGCCGAAAAACAGCCGCGCATCCTGGCTTACGTAGCCCACGGCGCGATGCCAGTCCGCCGGGTCGATCTGGCTGACGTCCAGGCCGTCACTGAACAATTGCCCGCTGGTGGGCTGATACAACCGCGCCATCAGCCGCAACAGGGTCGATTTGCCGCTGCCGACCGGGCCGAGAATGGCCACCCGCTCGCCGGCGGCGATGGCCAGGTTGATGTTCTGCAACACCGGGGCGCTGGCCTGGCTGGCGGCCGCAGGATAGGCGAAACCGACGTTTTCCAGGCTGATCTGCCCGCTCAGGTGCGGCTTGCGCAGGTAATCGCGAGTCGGGTCGCGGTCGGTGGGCAGCACCATCAGGGTATTGAGCGATTGCAAGGCCGCCTTGGCCTGTTGAAAGCGCACTGCCAGGCCCATGACCTGGCTCAGCGGCGCCGTGGCCCGGCTGGCCAGCATCACCACGGCGATCAGCGCGCCCAGGCTCAGCGTGCCGGCGTCGATCAGGTACACCCCGGCGATGATCAGCGCCACGGTCTGCAGTTGCTGAAAAAACGCCGTCAGCGTCGTCGCCCGGCTGGACACCTTGCGGGCCTTCATCGAGGTGCCTGAAGCCAGCGCGCTGAACGCCTCCCAGCGGCGCTGCATGTGCCCTTCGCCACTGACCGACTTGAGCACCTCCAGTCCTTCGACGGATTCGACCAGCAGGCCCTGCTTGAGTGAGGTCTCGCGCAGGTTTTCCTTGAGGGTGCGCGCCAGTGGCCACTGGATGACCAGGCTGATCAGCAGGATGAGGGGAATGGTCGCCAGTACGATCCAGCCCAGCGGCCCGCCGAGGGCAAAAATCAGCGCCACGAACATCAGCACGAACGGCAGGTCGGAGATCGCCGATAACGTCGCCGAGGTGGCGAAGTCGCGCACCGACTCGAACTCGCGCAACTGATTGGCAAACGCCCCAGGCGAGGCCGGCTTGTGTTCCATGCGTATCGACAACGCCTGGCGAAACAGCAAGGTGCCCAGCACCAGGTCGGCTTTCTGCGCGGCGCTGTCGAGCAGCTGCGCACGCACGTAACGGGCAATCGCCTCGAACACCATGGCCATGGCGACACCGATGCCCAACGACCACAAGGTGACGTAAGCCTGGTTGGGAACGACGCGGTCATAGACGTTCATGGCGAAGAAAATCCCTGCCAGCGCCAGCACATTGATCAATACCGCGCCAATGGCCGCACCGCGATAGAAACTGCGGTAGCGCCACAAGGTGTCGAGCAACCAGTGGCCGGCCGGCTGCGGCGTTTCCTCGCCGGCCCGAGCGTCGACCTTGGCCAGCGGCTTGACCAGCATCGCGTAGCCGGAGTACATCGCTTGCACTTCGGGCTGGGTGATCTCCACCGGCTGGCTGCCCAGCTCCGGCAGCACCAGTTGATACAACTCGCGTTGCTGGCCGTCATCGCCCAATTCGCTGCGCCGGCCCAGCAGCACGCAGCCACCCTGACCTTCGCGCAGCAAAACGATGGGCATCAACAGCGTCGGCAATGCCGGCAGGCGCCGTTCGATCAGGCCGGCGTTGAAGCCCGCATTGGCCAGCGCTGCCAAGGCCAGCGACGGGGACAATACCTCGCCCCGGGGCAGCCCCGCCGTCAGCGCTTCGGTGGACTGGCCCAGCCCGTAGTGGTCACACACCCAGGCCACACTGTGCAGCAGCGTGTCGTCGCTCATGATGAAGCTCCTTGGCAGTGTGCCGCTCAGGAAATAGTGGTAGCGATGGCGTTCTGCACGAAAATCTCGGCCGCCAGCGCCGAATGCTGGAACACCGAATACGTGGCGCCGCCCACTATCTCGCTGCCCTGGCGCAGCCACACACCGGGGTCGGCCATACCTTGCAGGCCCTGAAGCTCCAGCGTGTCGCCGGCATTTCCGTCGACTCGCAGTTGCACCCGGCCGTCAGCGCGAAACAGGTCGGCACCGCCCTGCTCCAGCACATCGTTGAGGGTCAGGCTCAGGGTGTTGTCGCCCGCCCCGGTCAGGTCGATGACTTCCACCGAGCGGATCGTGTCGCCCAGTGCCGTCAGGTCCAGGCGCTGACCCGCCCCGCTGAGCTTCAGCGTGTCGATGCCGCCCTGGCCGGCGATCTGTGTACCGGGGTCGGCCAGCAGCGCCACCGAGTCGATGGCAAAGGTGTTGGCGCCGGCGCCGCCCAGGTAGTGATAGGCCTGGGTGACGACCTGGTCGCTGGCCGGCTCCACCAAGGGCGTGTTGGTGGCGTACTCAAGGCGGGTGAATTCGATGTCGTCGATCCACACGTACTTCCACTGGCCGCCGTCGGGGGTGAGCAATTGCACCGACGTAAAAGCCAACCCGTAGGGCAATTCGAAGGCGATCTGCGGGGTTGCACCTCCGGTGACGTCAGCCGCCGTCTTGGTGTCCGTGAAGATCGGGGTGAGACTGCCGGCCTCGAAAAAAGACGCCTGAATCTCTTCGCTCCCGGTCAGGTCGCCGACCTTGAAGCGAATGCCGGTGGCCGGATTGGACGCGAGCAGCTGCAATTGAACCTCGGTAACCCCCCAGCCGCCGAGTTCCAGGGCCATGCTTTGCGGTGGATCGGAGACGCCGGAACTGCGCGGGCCATGAAACCCGGTCTGGAAGCCACCGGTGGTGGGCGCCTGGATCACACTCAGATCGAAATCCCTGAAGGGCACGGAGGCCCCCTGCAGCAACCCGCGTTCTGTCTCCGATTCGAAGTCTTCGGTGTTCACCGCCGCCGGCTCACTGAGCAATTGCCGGTAAGCCGACCCATTGCCCAGCCGGTCCACCAGCGCGGCAGACAGCGTGGACGGGTTGCCGACGACGTCCGAGCGCAGGGGCTCGAGCGCCTGGCCGCTGGCGATTTCCGCTGGCGTCAGCTCACGCTCGATGATCAGGTCGTCGAGCACCAGGTGCAGCCGATCACCGGCCTGCAGGGTGCCCGCGGCAAAGGTCACGGTCAGCTCGGTCCCGTCCCAGGCGATGCCACTGGGCGGCTGGGGTGCGAGGCTGTCCATCTGCACGGTCACGCTGGCTGCGCGGGTCGCGTTCTGCGCACGGTCGACCACTTGCGCCTCGACGCGCCTATCGAACGCGTGGGCGCTCAGGTCAACGAAGCTCCAGCCGGCGCCCGAGACCAAGGCATTTTGCCAGTTCACGCCGCCGTCCACAGACACCTGAACGCTTTCACCGGTGGCCAGGGGCACATCGATCGTGCCCTGGATCAGCCGCCCCGCCGCGCCATCGCGGGCGGACTGCAGCGACGGATCGGTGGCATCGGCGACTTTGCCGACGGTGTCGATGCTCGGTACAGCCACCGGCGCCGTGGTGTCGACCTCGATCTGCCACGCGGTCGAGGCGGCGCTGAGGTTACCCACGGCATCGGCGGTGCTCACGGTGAAACGGTGCGTGCCCTCGGCCACGGTCGGCGTGAAGAGCCAATCGGAACCGGACGGCACCGCGATGCGCTGGATTTCCGTGCCGTTGTCATACAGCACCAATTGGTCACCGCGTTCTGTCGCCAACGGGTCGATACGGATTTCAGGGGTGGTGTCGTTGGTGACCCCCAGGGCAGGCACGCTGCCCTGATAGGGCAGCTCGGCATCGGTGATGGACAGGATTTGCGGCGTAGGCGGCGGCGTCCGGTCGACGATGACTTCGAACAGGTTGGCGTTGACCGGGCTTTCACCGGCCGCCTCGGTCAACGCCGTGACACGGATTTCATGCGGGCCGTCGCCCAGGCCCAGTAACAGCGTCCAGTTGCCGAACACATTCACCGCAGTGATTGGTGAGCTGCCGTCCATATACACCCGAACCGTGCTGCCGTCGGTGGCCTGACCGCAGAGGTGCAAGAGGTTGTCGCGCGTCGAGGCACCGTTGATCAGCTCTACCCCGGCGACGTCGTCGAACACCCTGTCCAGCGTAGCGAACGGCAGGACTCCGCTGACCTCGAAATCGATGGGGGCCACGCTGGTGTCGGTGTTGCCTGCGGCATCGCGCACGCTCACGCTGAGGCTGTGGCGGCCCTCGGCCAGTGCGCTCGAAGGCGTGAAGCTCCAGCTGTCGTCGCTGCGGGTCAGTATCGTCGGCACGCCGTCGAGGGTGACCGTCACCGTAGCGCCCCGCTCGGCTGTACCGCTGAACACAGGCAGGTTGTCGTCGGTCACCGTGCCGCTGACGATCGGCAGGTTGATCGGCCCAACGTCGTCGCTCAGCTCAGCGGTGGTGCCAGTGGGCGCGGCCAGGTCGATCGTGACCGAGTAAGGCACGGTTTCGGTACTCAGGTTGCCGGCCGCATTGGTCGCCTGCGCGGTAAACTCATGCACACCTTCGGCCAGCCGCGTGAACGGCGTGAACACCCATGTGGTGCCAGTCACCACGGCGCTGCCCAGCACCCCGCCGAGCGACGACCTGAGGGTCACCAGGCTGCCGGCTTCGGTGGTGCCCCACAGAGTCGGCGTGGCATCTTGCGTGAACCCGTCGCTGGCGATGGTCGAGCCCGAGTCATCGGCCACGCGATCGAGTGTCGGCACGCTCGCCGGGCCTCCGGCTACCACGCTGAGCGTAAGCGGCAGCGGCGTCTGGCCGCTGCTGTTGAGTGCGGCATCGAGGCTTTCGAAGGTCAGCGCGTGGTCGCCTAGCGCCAGTGCCGTGGCCAGTTCCACGCTCCAGTTGCCGGACGCATCCACCGCCGTGCGCTGGATCTCGGTCGGCAGGCCGGCCAGGGTGTCATAGATCACCAGCGTGCTGTTGGCTTCGGCGCGCCCTGCCAGCGTTGGACGCGTGTCATCGGTGCGCACGTTGCTGGCTGCAGGAGCGCCGAGCTCATATTGCAGCTCCCCGACGTTGTCGATGAAGGACTCCAGCACCGGCAGCCCGGGAGGCGTGGCGTCCAGGGTGATCCGCGCTGAGAGCACGGCCGCGCTCTGCCCGGCGGCGGGGGTGGTGACCGTGGCGCTGAACTGGTAGTCACCGTCACTGAGCGCTGGCAGCTCATACCGCCACGTGCCGTCGGCCAACGAGGTCAGGGTCGTGGACAGGCCGCCATTGATGGTCACGGTGACGGTGCTGTTGGGGGTGGCCGTGCCCTCCAGCACCAGCGTCGAGTCATGGGTGAGACTGCCGTCGGTCAACTCCACCGGGGTGCCGGTGCTGTCCTGGATAACCCGGTCCAGGGTGATCACCGGCGGGGTGGTATCGAGGGTGAAGCCGATCGTGCTGGCGGCACCCCGATTGCCCGCTGCGTCCACGGCCACGGCGCTGAACTGGTAGGTGCCATCGGCCAGGGTCGGAGTGAAGCGCCAGGTATCGCCGGGGTTGACGATGGGTAGGCTGCCCAGGTCGAACGTCACCCCGCTGCTGGTGTTGACCGCCGAGCCCACCACTGTCACCGCGTCCGGCGGTGCCGTGCCGGTGAACGTAGGGGTGGCATCGTCGATGACGTCACCGTTGACCACCGGGTCCTTGACCTGGTCGAAGTCGTCCACCAGCTTGACATTCAGCAGCGGGTCGGGCGCGGTGGTGTCCAGCGTGAAAGTGAACGGCACACTGGGCGCACTGGTGTTGCCGGCGGCATTGCTGGCCGTGGCCACCAGTGTGTTGAGCCCTTCACTGAGGCCGCTGAGGTTGACCTGCCAGTTGCCGCCGCTGACCACAGAAGTGGCAGCCGGTATGGCGGCGCCATTGACGTACAGTTGCACGGTGGTGCCGCTGTCACCCAGGCCGCGCACCTCCAGCGTCGAGTCGTTGCTGAAACCGCCCTCGGTGACCCGGTGCGGCGCCGTGCTGGGTACATCGTCGATGACGTTGTCGATCACCGGTGTCGAAGGCATCGCCAGGGTGCCGATGTTCAGGGTGAAGGCCCCGACCTGGGCACTGATGTTACCGGCCTCGTCGATGTCGGCCACGCTGAGCACGTGGGTACCCGGCTCCAGCGGCGTGGCCAGGGTGTAGCGCCACAGCCCGCTGACGTCTACGTCCAGGCGGTCGACCTCGGCGCCGTCGACGTAGATGATCACGGTACTGAGCGACTCACCGCTGCCGGCCAGGGTGGGTTGCCTGTCGTCGGTCACCTCCCCGGGCATCAACTCGCTTTGCACGGCCCCGATGTCGTCGGTCACGCTGTCGAGGGTGATCGGGCCTGCCGGCTGAACGTCGACGATGAACAGACGCGGCTCGGACGCCGGGCTGCTGTTGCCCGCAGCGTCGGTTTCGACCACCACCAGGCTGTGCGGGCCCGGCAGCAGCGGGGTGGCCGGGCGGAAACTCCAGACGCCCTGATCCGTGGTCGCGCTGGTCACGGGCGTGTTGGGCGCAGTGACCACCACTTGGCCCATTTCTACCCCGTCGATCCTGACGCTGACGGTATTGCCCAGGGTGCCGGTGCCCACCAGCGTGGGCCGCGGATCGTCGGTGGGCCCGTTGGGACGGACGTCACCGGTGTACAGGCCCACGTCGTCCTCGACACGGCTGACCACCGGGGGCGCCAGCACTGAGACCGGCGGCGTACCGCCACCGCTATCGCCTCCTGAGCCACCGCCACCGCCGCCACCGCTGTTACCCGCGGCGTAACCGATCCCGGCCAGGCCCACAGCGCCTGCGGCCAGCCACCACGGCGAGAGGTCGAAGCCTTGTGGGGCACTGGCGTCGAACACCGGCACGCTGTCTTCGCTCAGGGTCAACAGGGCCAGGTCGCCGTCGGCCAGCGCCTGGGCCGGCCGTTCGCCCTGGGCCGGGTCGCTCAGGTAACTGGAATAGGTCGCCCCTTGTGCCAGCCCCAACAGCTGTGCGCCACTGTCGTAGAAGCCTTCAATGATCAACTGCGCCAGCGGTTGCTCGCCCGGCACCCACACCTGCAGGTCGGCACCCACCCGCTCGACCATGAGATTTCGCGGGCCCTGGCCATCGTCGGCACAGACCAGCAGGTACTTGCCCTGGGGCAGGGCCTTGAGCCTCACTGCCGTGTGCGGAGCCTGCAGGGTGGCGGTCTGGACGATCGCTTTACCGTCGGTGACGGCGACGTGTACGACGCTGTTGGTCATGGCATGGCTTCCTGCTGATCGCTGGATGGCAGACGCTCAAGGCTGGGCCCGTTCATTGAGCACGGCCTCTTGCAGTTGTTCGACCACGGACTGCAGAGCCGACGGCGTTGCGCGTTGCGCAGCTGACTCCTCGAGTTGGCGCGACAGACGCGCGATGTTGTTCATGCCCATCATCAAGGCGGCCCCGGCAATGCGATGCGCCAGACGGGCGACCTGTTCGATCTCGCCACCGCGCAGCGCCTGATGCAAGTGCGCCAGGTCGTTTTCGGTGGTGTCGAAAAAGGCAGCCCGCAACGGCCCGTCGTCTTCCATTTGCAGCGCTGCGACCGCGCTGACGGTCGGCGCCTGGGGGCGACACCATTCCTCGATGACCTCGCGCAACTGATCGATGCGCAAGGGTTTGGCCAGTACCTCGTCCATGCCGGCGGCGAAACAGGCCCGGGTGTGCTCGTTGCCCACCTGGGCGGAAATGGCAATGATCGGGGTGTGCCGGGCACCGGGCCGCTGGGCTTCACTCTGGCGCCAAGCGCGTGCCACCGCATAGCCGTCGAGATCGGGCAAGTTAAGGTCCAGCAACACCAGGTCGAAGACTTCTTCGCGCAAGCGCTGCAAACCCGCGGCGCCATCCACGGCCTGGGTGACACGGTGGCCCAGTGCATGCAATTGCCGTTCGATGACGAACTGGTTCTGTGGGTGGTCTTCGATCACCAGCACCTGCAGCGAGGTGCCAGCAGCCTGCCAGGCTGGCACGGCGAGCGGTGCCGCGGGCTCATCCGCCGCCAGGGCCAGTTCCACGGGCACCGCGACCGTCACTGTGGTGCCCTGCCCCGGCTCGCTTTGCAGGGTGATGGTGCCGCCCATCAGGCCGATCAGGCTACGGCAGATGGTCAGCCCCAGGCCCGAGCCGTCGTGGCGACGCGTCCTGGACTCGTCCACCTGGGAAAACGCCTGGAACAGCCTGGCCTGCTGGCGGCGACTGATGCCGATGCCGCTATCAAGCACCGCAATGCGCAAGTCGCCGCGCTGCCCCCCGCCGGGTTCGGCCTTCAGCGTGGCGCTCACTTCGACGCCGCCCTGCTCAGTGAATTTGATCGCGTTGGACAACAGGTTGATGATTACCTGCCGCAGGCGATGGGCGTCGATCACCGGCCAGTACGCCGCAGGCAGGTCAAGGCGCAACTGCAATGGCAGGTTCTTTTCCTGGGCGCGCACCTCGGCAATGCTCAGCGCCTCGCGCAATACCGTTTCCAGGTCGGCCGGCCGAAGATCGAGCTCCAACTTGCCCGCTTCGATGCGCGAGAAGTCCAGCACATCGTCCAGCAGGTCCAGCAGCACGTTCGCGCCGGTCACAGCCACCTGGGCCAGGCGGGCGTCGTCGGGGCTCAAGGGGGAGCGCCCGAGCAATTCGACCGACGACAGAATGGCGTTCATGGGCGTGCGGATTTCGTGACTCATCACGGCCAGAAACATGGCTTTGTCACGCTCGCTGCGCTGCGCGCGGCGCTGCTCGACGAGCGCGCGATAGGCGAGAAGCGCGAACAATATCAGGCAACCCGCGAGAGCAATCGCCTCAACGCGGTAATAACGCAGCAGCGCAGACCACGAGGGTGGGCCATAGTCGCTGGACTCTAGCCACTGCGCCATCATTCGGTCGGTCTCTTCAGCAGTGAGCGTGGCCAGAGACTTGTCGATGATCGATAGCAGCATAGGCTCGCTGGCCCGCACGCCCATACTCACCACGCCTGGCATGTCGACTACGGTACCGGCGACATGCAATACATCGCGGTAGCGCTCACGCAGGTTGGGCATCAAAACGGCATCCAGATCGATGGCGGCATAGGCACTGCCAGAGGCCACCTGATCAAGTGCTTCGGAAGTGGACTCAGCGGTCACGAAGTGAATGGCCGGATAACGCCGACTCAGCTCGTATTGGAAGCCCTTGCTACGTCTCACAGCCACCTTTTCACCGGCCAACTGACGCATGTCGAAAACGATCGGCGCAGTGGCGCGTGTCACGATCAGCGTCGAGCCGGAGAAATACGGCCGGCTATAGATCATTTCACCCGAGACGCTGGCCGTATCGACCGGCCGCGACACGGCGGGCAGCAGGTCCGCTCGCGGATTGTCGCTTAGCCCCCTCAGCCGTGATTCGTCCCCCTGAGCGCGTTCGAACTGCAAGCCGGAGACGCGCGTCACCGCGCGTAGATATTCGGCACTCAGACCGCGATATTCGCCATCGACCACATACTCCAACGGCCGCCAATCGGCGTTGACGGCGATCGTCACCTGCGGGTGGCGTGCCAGCCACTGGCGCTCCTGCTCGGTGAACAGCGCGGGCGAGTTGGCTGCCACTGGGAGCACCAAACCGAGCATGCCGACGCCTATCAGCCACGCTACCTTTTGCACTGTCGTCACTGCCGGTCACCATAGATTTTGAACAGTTCGCTATTGCCCCGCAGGCCCAGCTTGCGAAAAGCGGCCTGCTTCTGCGCACTGATGGTCTTCACACTGCGGGTGAATTTTTCGGCAATCTGCGACACCGTCATCCCGGCCAGGCAACACCGCACCACTTCCTGCTCGCGGGGCGACAAGGGTGATGCTTCGAGGGTCTGGCCCGGCAGCGAAGCCAGTTGCTGGGCAATCTCCGGGTCGATATAAATGCGCTCGGTGGCCACCGCGCGTATGGCCTCGAGCATTTTTTCCGGCGCCTGGGACTTCCCCACGAAGCCTCGGGCCCCAGCGCGCAGGCATAACGAAACGGTGGCGGGCAGCTCGGATGCCGAAGACACTAATATCCTGACCTCGGGAAAACGCCGACGTAATAAACCGATCAAGTTCAATCCGTCCATTTCGTTATGTTGCAGCGTGTAATCGAGGACCAGTACATCGACAGCGGCCGAGGCCAACTGATCCAGCACCTCACGACTGGTGGCATACAACGCCGCCATCTCTAAATCAGGCGCACGACTTAGTTGCTGGGCAAAGCCCATACGAATCAACGCATGATCGTCAAGCATTGCAACTCGCAAAGGCGTCAGGCTTGACCACTTCATCACTGTATTCCTTTTCAGCCGATCGCCAACGGGGCGGTGGTTCAGCGCTGGGATTCACAACATCGAAGATAAAATAAATATTTACATCAACAACAACGATTACTCTCGCCACGCCTCCAATATAGACAATTGGTAAAACAATAGGCGCATAAATCTATACTTTTTTTGGAATGAGACGGCAATGAATGGTGGGTTACAACGAGAACAAGACGAAATGTTAGTTACCCTTGTCGCGGGACAAAAGTGTAAAAGTTAGTTCAAGTTACAACGGGCTCCCGAGCGCGGGAAAGCACCCTCCAAAGGGCAGGCCGAATGAACGGCCCGCCGCGAACGCAGGGGATCAAGCCTGGGGCGTGGACTTGGGCTTGCGCGTGGGCACCGCCGGCGCGTCGAAACCGTCGGCGCGGAACATCTGGCGAATGCCCCGCACCGCCTGGCGAATGCGATCCTGGTTCTCGATCAGGGCAAAGCGCACATGATCGTCGCCGTATTCACCAAAGCCGATGCCGGGCGAGACGCACACTTTGGCCTCGGCCAGCAACTTCTTGGCGAACTCCAGCGACCCCAGGTGCGCGTAGGCGTCGGGAATTTTCGCCCAGACGTACATCGAGGCTTTGGGGATCTCGACCTTCCATCCCAACTCGTGCAGGCCCTTGACCAGGACGTTGCGACGCTGGCGATAGTGTTCGGCAATGTCGAGCACGCATTGCTGGTCGCCTTCGAGCGCGGCGATCGCGGCCACCTGCAACGGGGTGAACGTGCCGTAGTCGTGGTAGCTCTTGATGCGCGCCAGCGCGTTGACCAGTTCCGGGTTGCCCACCATGAAGCCGATGCGCCAGCCTGCCATGTTGTAGCTTTTAGACAGGGTGAAGAATTCCACGGCGATGTCCTTGGCCCCGGGCACCTGCATGATCGACGGTGCTTTCCAGCCGTCGTAGACAATGTCGGCGTAGGCCAGGTCGTGCACCACCAGCACGTCATAGCGCAACGCCAACGCGACCACGCGTTCGAAAAAGTCCAGCTCCACGCATTGCGCCGTCGGGTTGGACGGAAAGCCGAGGATCATCATCTTGGGCTTGGGAATCGATTCGCGGATGGCCCGTTCCAGCTCGTTGAAAAAATCCACGCCAGGCACCAGGGGCACCGAGCGTACCTGTGCGCCGGCAATCACGGCGCCGTAGATATGGATGGGGTAACTGGGGTTGGGTACCAGCACCGTGTCGCCCTGGTCCAGGGTCGCCAGCATCAGGTGCGCCAGGCCTTCCTTGGAGCCGATGGTGACGATGGCTTCGCTTTCGGGGTCGATCTGCACCTGGTAACGGTCGGCATACCAGCGTGAAATCGCCCGGCGCAGGCGCGGGATGCCACGTGAGGTGGAATAGCCGTGGGTGTCGTCGCGCTGCGCGACACTGACCAGTTTTTCGACGATGTGCGGCGGCGTGGCGCCGTCGGGGTTACCCATGCTCAGGTCGATGATGTCTTCGCCGCGCCGACGCGCAGCCATCTTCAACTCGGCGGTGATATTGAAAACATAGGGGGGTAGACGATCTATGCGCGCAAAGCGGCGCGGCGAACGGGGTTCGGCCATGATTTCCTCGGATACGTAAGCGCCCGGAACCGTCCGAGCGACGTCGGCCACTGCGGTGGCCGTCCCGCAAGATAAAAGGCTTGGGGCGGCTTGTCCATGGCCACGATCGAAAGTCCGGTGTGCCGCCCCTCACGCACTGCGGCAATGCGCCGCAGCATCGCCTATTCAAATAGCAATCCCTGACGAACGAGAAGAATTCCGTTACATTGTCGCCACATTTTTTGAGGCGCTTCGCGTGCGGCCATGGCAACACACCCGCCCGCCTCACCGACAAAGGATCTTCCATGCAACGACTCCAGCATGTCTTCGCCGGCCTCGGCCTGCTGCTGGCCGGTATGGGCTGTGCCTATGCCACCAGCTATCCGGTCACCGTCACCGACCTCAGCAATCGCCAGGTGGAAATCCCCAAGGAACCCAAGCGTATCGTTCTGCAGGACGGCCGCGACCTGTTCACGCTGGCCCTGCTCGACCGCGCCGACCCGTTCGCGCGCATCGTCGCCTGGAACAACATCATCAAGCGCTCGGACCCTAACACCTGGAAAGTCTTCGAGAAGCAATGGCCGCAGAGCGCCAACCGTGCCACCGATATGCAGTTCGGTGACGAAGGCGACCTGAACCTGGAGGCCGTGGTCGCGGCCCGCCCCGACTTGCTGATCTTCCAGACCCGCGCCCGCGCGTCGCTGGACAACGCCGGCGTGGCAAAAAAACTGGCCGCATTGAATATCCCGGTGGTGTTCGTCGACAGCGACATCAACCCGGTGGTCAACAGTCAGAAAACCGTGACGCTGCTCGGCCAGGTACTCAACCGCGAAGCCGAAGCCAAGGCCTACCTCGATTTCTACCAGCAGCGCCTGTCCACCATCGAGCGCATCACCCAGGCGCACGCCGCAAAACCGACGGTGTTCGTCGAAGCGAAGGCGGGCCAGGGCGGTGCGTCGGCCTGCTGCTTCACCCACGGCGACGTGTACTGGGGCAAGCTGGTACAAGCCGCCGGCGGCATCAACCTGGGTTCCAGCCTGGTGCCCGGCGCAACCGGTGAAGTCACCCTGGAAACCGTGCTGGGCAAACAGCCCGATGTCTATGTGATGACCGGCACTCAGTTCTCCGGCAACACCTCGGTCGCGCCGCCCTTCGGTTTTGGCGAGACGATTGCGCGCAGCGCCATCGACCGTTCGCTGAATCTGCTGCAACAGCGTCCCGGCTTCGCCCAGCTCAAGGCGGCGCAGCAGGGCCGCGTGTACGGCATCTACCACCAGTTCTACGCCAGCTCGTGGAACATCCTCGCCGTGGAGTCTTTGAACCAGGCGTTCTACCCCGACAGCGCCACCCAGCTCGACGGCGCGGCCAGCCTGCGTGCTCTGTTCGCCCTGACCGGGATCAAGCCGGTTCCCGCGCAGCTGTATGCGCCTGCACCGGCCTTGGGTAAATGACCTGAAACCATGACCAGCCAAAGCGCCACGGGCGACACCCCCGCTACTTCCTATCAGGCCACCTACACCCAGGGCGTGTGGCGCAAAAGCCTGCTGTTGGTGGGCCTGTGCCTGATCGCCGTGGGCGCTTTCGTGGCCGACCTGATCGTCGGCTCCGGCACCCTCACCTTCGGCCAGGCCCTGACCGGACTGCTTTCGCCCGACAGTGTCGACACCAGTACGCGAGTGATCCTGTGGGAGCTGCGCATGCCGATGACCTTGATGGCGGTGCTGGCCGGCACCTGCCTGGCGTTGGCCGGGCTGATGATGCAAACGGTGCTCGACAACCCGCTGGCCGAACCCTTCACCCTGGGCATCTCCTCGGCGGCGGGGTTCGGCGCGGCCCTGGCGCTGGCGTTCAACTTCTCCCTGGGCAACGCCCTGCCCGGCTTCGGTGCCGACTTGATCGTCACCGCCAATGCTTTCCTGTTCTCGCTGCTCACGGTGGGCATCATCCTGTTGCTGACCCGCGGCCACGTCGGTCTGCAGGCCATTACCCTGCTCGGTATCGCTGTGCACTTCGTGTTCAGTTCGCTGCTGGGCCTGGTGCAATACGTGGCCAACGTCGACCAACTGCAGAGCATCGTGTTCTGGCTGATGGGTTCGCTGATGCACGCCACCTGGAACAAGGTCACGCTGTGCGCGGTGATTGCCTTGATCGCCATTCCCGTGGTGCTGGTGCAGGCCTGGGCGCTGACGGCCCTGCGCAGCTTCGGCGAGCAGGCGGTGGTGTTTGGCGTACCGGTACGCCGGGTGCGCACGGTGATGCTGATGCTCGCTGCATTGCTGGCGGGCGCGGTGACCTCGGTGGTCGGCATCATCGGCTTTGTCGGCCTGGTCGCGCCCCACGTGGCGCGGCTGCTGGTGGGTGAAGACCAACGCTTCACCATTGGCGTGACCATCGCCTGCGGAATCATCTTCGTCACCCTGGCCTCGCTCGCCAGCAAGCTCATTGTGCCCGGCGCGGTACTGCCCATCGGCATGGTGACCTCGCTGATCGGCCTGCCGTTCTTCATCATTCTGATTCTGCGTGACCGGAGGCTGACGTCCCGATGAGCTTCGCCACTTGCGATTATCGTGTGACCCTGCGCGGCAAACCCATCCTCAAGGGCTTGGCCGTGCACGCCCAGCCCGGCCGCACGCTGGCGTTGCTGGGGGCCAATGGCGCCGGCAAGTCGACCTTCATGAAAGGCCTGTGCGGCCTGACGCCGGCACAGGGCGCGGCCAGCATCGACGGCATCGACCTGCTGCGCGCCTCGCCGGCGGCCCGCGCGCGGCTGATCGGCTATGTCGCCCAGGACCTCGCTCACCTCGACGTGCGCCTGTCCACCTTCGAGTTGCTGCTGCTCGCCCAGCACGGCGGCGCCCGCAGTTGGTCAACCGGCAAGGAAGCGCAACACAAAGCCAGCCAGATGCTCGAACTGCTCAACCTGCAACGCTTCGCCGAGGCGCAACCGGGGCAGTTGTCCGGCGGTGAACGGCAAATGATCTCGCTGGCGCTGGCGCTGGTGCGCAGCCCCAGGCTGCTGCTATTGGACGAGCCCACCTCGGCGCTCGACCTGGCCAATCAGTTGCAGATCCTCGACGCGGTCAGCGCCTACACGCGCAAGGAAAACATCGTCACCCTGGCGATCTTCCATGACATGAACCTGGCCAGCCGCTATGCCGATGACACCTTGATGCTGCATCAGGGCAAGGTGCACTGCAGCGGCCCCACCCGCGCGACGCTGACGCCGCAGAACCTGGCCCAGGTGTACGGTGTCGACTGCCGCTCACTGGATGTCGACGGCGGTGCTTTCACGGCCATTTACCCGGTTTCGGTCATCTAGCGCGCTGGCACCACCCATTCCCACCCACACGGTGCGCGTAATGAAAAACGCCCCGGGCTATGAAGGCCCGGGGCGTTTTTCATCGTGGCGCGATCAGCAGGGCCCGGCGCATCAGTGCGCGTAGGTCACCAGCAGCTCGGTAGGCGCCTTGAAGTCCAGGGACATCATGACGCTCAGCGCAGTGATGGTGAAGATCGAGAACACGAACAGCTTGCGTGCCCACAACCGGTCATCCACCGCCTTGTAGCCGGTCCAGGCCATGTACAGCCAGTACATGCCCATCGCCGCCGCCACTGCCAGGTAGCTCATGCCGGCATAACCACCCAGCGTCAGCATGAGGGTGGCCAGCAGGAACGCCAGGATGTAGAGCAGGATGTGCTTCTTGGCAACCACGATACCGCGCTTGACCGGCAGCACCGGGATCGATGCGGCCAGGTAGTCGTTGAAGCGGAAGATCGCAATCGCGTAGGAATGCGGCATCTGCCACAGGCTGAACATCACCAGCAGGGTCAGGGCAGCCAGGTCGAAGCTGTTGCTGACGGCAACATAGCCAATGACCGGCGGCATGGCTCCGGAAAGACTGCCCACCAGCGTGCCGTGTACCGACTTGCGCTTGAGGTACAGGCTGTAGAAGCCCACGTAGATAACGAAGCCAATGACGCCGAACAAGGCCGCCAGTGGGTTGGCCAGAACGCACAAAACGCCCAGGCCGACAGCGCCCAGCAAGGTCGCGTAGGCCAGGGCAACGACCAGCGAGACCTGACCCTGGACCAGTGCGCGATTCTTGGTGCGCTCCATCTTCACGTCGATGTCGCGGTCGATGCAGTTGTTGAAGACACAACCGGACGCCACCACCAGCGACGTGCCGATGACCGTAGCCAGGAACAGCGCGATATCGACACGCCCTTGCGAGGCCAGGAAGAAGCCGCCTGCCACAGAAAGCACGTTACCGAAAATGATCCCCGGTTTGGTGATTTGGATAAAGTGCTTAAAGGACATGCGACTTCCTCACTTCGCCATCATGAAGTGATGGATGCTGAACATGATCCACAGCGACAGGCCTACCAGGAACGCGATGATCAGGGCCGAGAACACGAAGGCAATGACGTTCCAGCGCTGTTCCGAAGAACGGTCCAGGTGCAGGAAGTAGACCAGGTGAACCATGACCTGAATCACTGCGAAGATCAGGACGATCCACAGCGTGGTGGCTTTTTCCAGCACCGGGTACATGACCAGGCCGAACGGAATGGCGGTCAGGATGACCGACAGAACGAAGCCCAGCATGTACGACTTGTGGCTGCCGTGGCTGCTACCCGCAGCGTTGGTGTGAGCGTTAGCCATTTAGATAGCTCCCATCAGGTAGACAACGGTGAACACGCAGATCCAGACCACGTCCAGGAAGTGCCAGAACAGGCTCAGGCAGCTCATGCGGGTGTTGTTGGTGGCGGTCAGGCCTTTCTGCTTGACCTGGGCCATCAACACCGCCATCCAGACCAGACCGCTGGTCACGTGCAGGCCGTGGGTGCCGACCAGCGCGAAGAAGGCGCTGAGGAAGCCACTGCGTTGCGGGCCGAAGCCCTCTTCGATCAGTTTGTGGAACTCGTAGATTTCCATGCCGATGAAGCCGGCGCCCAGCAGGAAGGTCACGAACAGCCACTTCAGCACGCTGCCCTTGTCGTTGGCGTGCAGCGCCAGCATGGCGAAGCCATAAGTGATGGAGCTGAACAACAGCAGGGCGGTCTCGGCTGCCACGAAGGGCAGCTCGAAGATGTCGTGGCCGGACGGGCCGCCCGCGACGTTGTTGACCAGTACGGCATAGCCTGCGAACAGCGACGCAAACAGGATGCAGTCGGTCATCAGGTAGATCCAGAAGCCGAAGATGGTCATCCCACCGGCGTCATGATGATCGTCGTGACCGTGCTCGTGTTCGTGCGCGACTTCCGCGTTCAAGATTGCGTTAGACATTATTCAAGCCTTCCCCACCGAGGAGTTCAGTCGTTCAGCGTTAGCCAGAGCAGCCTTGCGCTCACCTTCGATACGTGCGACTTCCTCAGCCGGTACGTAGTAGTCGATGTCGTCGTCGTAGCTGCGAACGATCAGGGTGATCACCATACCGGCCAGGCCGATGGCAGCCGCCCACCAGATGTGCCAGATCAACGAGAAACCGAGGATCAGCGCGAAGCCGGACATGATGACGCCCATACCGGTGTTGCGCGGCATGTGGATCTTCTTGTAGTCGGCAGAGGCGGTCGTCGCTTCACCACGTTCCTTCATGCCCCAGTAGGCGTCCAGGTCGGAAACCACAGGTTGCTCGGCGAAGTTGTAGAACGGTGGTGGCGAAGAGGTCGACCATTCCAGGGTACGGCCATCCCACGGGTCGCCCGTGACGTCCAGGTTCTTCTTGCGATCGCGAATGGAAACGACGATCTGGATCAACTGGCACGCGATACCGGCAGCGACCAGCAGAGCACCCAGGAAGGCGGCGATCAGCCAAGGGGTCCACTCTGGGTTGTCGGTGTGGTTCAGACGACGGGTCATGCCCATGAAGCCCAGCACGTACAGCGGCATGAACGCCAGGTAGAAGCCGGTCAGCCAGAACCAGAACGATGCCTTGCCCCAACGCTCGTTCAGCTTGAAGCCGAAAGCTTTCGGGAACCAGAAGGTGAAACCGGCCAGGTAACCGAACACCGCACCGCCGATGATGACGTTGTGGAAGTGAGCGATCAGGAACAGGCTGTTGTGCAGCACGAAGTCGGCACCCGGTACCGCCAGCAGTACGCCGGTCATGCCGCCGATGCTGAAGGTCACGATGAAGCCCACGGTCCACAGCATTGGCGAGGTGAACTCGATGCGGCCGCGGTACATGGTGAACAGCCAGGTGAAGATCTTCACACCCGTCGGGATCGCGATGACCATCGTCATGATGCCGAAGAAGGCGTTGACGTTGGCCCCCGACCCCATCGTGAAGAAGTGGTGAAGCCAGACGATGAACGACAGGACGGTGATGGCAATGGTTGCCCAGACCAGCGAGACGTAGCCGAACAGACGCTTCTTGCAGAATGTCGAGGTGACTTCCGAGAAGATACCGAAGGCCGGCAGAATCAGGATGTAAACCTCAGGGTGACCCCATGCCCAGAACAGGTTGACGTACATCATCGGATTGCCACCAAGTTCATTGGTGAAGAAGTGGAAATCCAGATAACGGTCAAGCGTCAGCATGAACAGAACAGCGGTCAGGATCGGGAACGAAGCCGCGATCAGTACAGCGGTGCACAGGCAGTTCCAGGTGAACACCGGCATTTTCATCAGGGTCATGCCAGGGGCACGCATCTTGAGGATGGTGACGATGAAGTTCACGCCGGTCAGCAAGGTACCCAGGCCGGATATCTGCAACGCCCAGATGTAATAGTCGACCCCTACGCCAGGACTGTATTGCAACCCCGCTAGCGGCGGATAGGCCACCCAACCGGTCTTGGCGAACTCGCCGACACCCAGGGAGATGTTGACCAGCAATGCCGAGACGGCGAACAGCCAGAAGCTGACGGAGTTCAGGAACGGGAAGGCCACGTCGCGGGCGCCGATCTGCAGCGGCACGACGATGTTCATCAGACCGATCATGAACGGCATCGCCATGAAGATGATCATGATCACACCGTGGGCGGTGAAGATCTGGTCATAGTGCTCCGGCGGCAGATAGCCTTCGGAACCGGCGGTGGCGACGGCCAACTGGGAGCGCATCATGACGGCGTCGGCAAAACCACGCAGCAGCATGACCATGGCGACGGCGATGTACATCACACCGATTTTCTTGTGGTCGACCGTGGTGAGCCATTCGGTCCACAGGTAGGTCCACTTCTTGAAATAGGTGATCAAGCCAAATACCGCGAGCCCACCGAGCGCAACCACGGCGAGCGTCACCATGACTATCGGCTCGTGGAAGGGTACGGCTTCCAGACTTAGTTTACCGAACATCTTTTACTCCTCTGCCCCAGCAGCTGAATTCTTGCTCTTGACCACACCGTCGTTCGAGGCGGTTTCCTTTTCCCCGTGCACGCCTTTGCCTGGGTTCATGCCTTCATACTTGTCGATGATGGTCTGGAACAGGTTCGGGGCGTAGGAGGAGTACAGCTCGACCGGGTTTTTCTCGCTCGGTTTGGCCAAGGCAGCGTATTCAGCCGTATCAAGCTGTTTTGGTGCGTTCTTGACTTCAGTTACCCATGCATCGAAATCAGCCTGGGAGGTAGCGACTGCCTTGAACTTCATGCCGGTGAAACCCGCGCCGCTGTAGTTCGCCGAGATACCGTCGAACTCGCCGTTCTTGTTGGCGATCAGGTGCAGTTGCGTGGTCATGCCCGCCATTGCATAGATCTGGCCGCCCAGGGCCGGGATGAAGAAGGAGTTCATGACCGCGTCGGACGTGATGCGGAAATTGACCGGGACATTGGCCGGGAAGACGATCTTGTTGACCGTGGCGATGCCCTGCTCGGGATAGATGAACAGCCACTTCCAGTCCAGTGCGACGACCTGGATGGTCACAGGCTTGTGCTCGGACTCCAGCGGACGGTAAGGGTCCAGGTGGTGAGTCGAGACGTAGGTGACATAACCCAGCGCGATGATGATCAGCAGCGGGATGCCCCAGACCACGGCTTCGATCTTGGTGGAGTGAGCCCACTCAGGCGTGTAGGTGGCGTCCTTGTTGGAAGCGCGATACTTCCACGCGAACACGAAAGCCATCACGATCACAGGGATCACCACCAGCAACATCAGGCCGGTAGCGATATAGATCAGGTTTCTCTCGTCGATGCCCACCTGCCCTTTCGGGTCGAGCAGGGTCCACTTGCACCCACCGAGAAAAAGCATGCCTAAAAAGGGCAATATGCCAAACAGTCTGGGGTAACGCTTTTTACTCATCTCACGACCTCTAGAGCAGCTTGCTTCAATGCAATTGTGTTTTGGTAGCCAACACTTCAACCTGCCAAGCGCCAGCATTTATCGGGACTGAATACGGGCATGCCTGGAACCCAGCTGCTGCTGTTCGGCAAGACCTTTTCTTGGTGCTGTACTTCTGTATGACTTCTGCAGGCAATGGAGCCGGTTCACGGGCCAATCCCTTTTGGTGCGGGAAATCATGAAAGGGTTCAACCGGGCAGAGCAATGGTGCAGCGCAGGCCTGCAAAGGGCCTGAAAAGCCCTTCATCCGGCGTCTGCGCAAGCGCTACCTGGTGGAAATTGCCGCGATTGTAGTGAGCCTATTCCCCATTGACTATGACTAATCAAGCAACAGTTATTTCCAAATTATGCAACAATCCGCAGCACTTTCAAACCCTTGCGACACGATGTCGCACCCCTGAAAATGCATGCGGACGCCGCCATTTGGGTGCTTCGGCGACCGCGCACGGTACGGCGCAAACCATTACCCGTGCAAAACGAAGGGTTAACCCGCGCAGTCCGGCACGATTCATGATGGGGCAATATCAACGTTGCCGACGGTTGCGATAGATACCCAGAGGCACAAGGATAGCCGTCAGCACGAAAGCCACAAGTGCCCACTGCGCCAGCGACAGCCCCAGCACCGGCGGGTAAGGCGTGGAGCAGAACCCTTCGACCTGAAACACCACCGGCAGAAGTGTCGCCAGCGGCAGGCCGTCGACGATCGGCTGCAGCGTGTCGACACCGCAACTGGCCATGGGGTTGGCCAGGATATAGGCGTGCCGGCCCGCGGCAACGACACCGCCCAGCGCACTGATCACCACCAGCGCTTCACAGACCGTCAGGCTGCGGCGGCCACGCATGGCGGCGCCGATGAAGGCGAACAGGGCGATGAACAGCAACGCATACCGCTGCAGGATGCACAGCGGGCAGGGCATTTCGCCCAGCACGATCTGCATGTACAAGGCGCCGCCGATCAGGGCCAGGCAGATCACGCCGAGCAGCACCAGGAAGCGGCGCTCGCGGTTCAGTTTCAGGGTTTCGTCACTCATTGCAGGATCCTTTCAACGGCTGTCGTTCGATCGGCCGCCAGTCTACACGTTGTCAACGTCGCGCAGAGGGTGCGAAAACACCCAAATCGCTGTAGGCAAAATGTGGCGACGGCCCGGCGACGGCAGTTGACAGCGCCTGGGTTAAAGCAGCATTACGCCACGTGCGCGCCCAGCGAAGCGGCGGGACCGAAGTACTCGTAGCGGCTTTGTGCCGGCGGCACGCCGAGCGCGGCCAGGTGCGCGTGCACGGCCGCCATGAAGCCTTTGGGCCCGAGAAAGTAGACATCGATGTCTCGCTCGGCTGGCAGCCAACGCTGCAGCATGCGCTCATCGAGCTGGCCGACGGCGTCGGCCCCCGCCGTACCGTCGTCTTCGGCGTAGCAATAGAAACGTCGCAACTGCGGATGCTCGGCCGCCAACTGGTCGACCCAGGGCCTAAAGGCATGAACCCCGGCATGCCGCGCGCAGTGGATGAACGTCACGGGACGTTGCCCGCGCAGCGCGGCCGTCAACATCGGCAGTGTCGGTGTGATGCCGACCCCGCCACTGATCAGCACCAGCGGTTTGCTGCTCTCGGTCAGGGTGAACTCGCCGCTGGGGGCGAACAGCTGCAGCGTATCGCCGGGGTGCACATGGTCATGCAGGAAGTTGGACGCCTTGCCTGCGGGCTCGCGCTTCACGCTGATACGGTATTCATGCTCCCCGGTCGGCCCCGACAGCGAATAATTGCGCCGGTGTTCCTCACCATCGATCCACAGCGTCAGGCCGATGTATTGCCCCGGCTGCGCCTCGAGGATCGGCCCGGCATCCGCAGGCGCCAGATAAAACGACACGATCTCGGCGCTTTCCACCTCGCGGCGGACCACCCGAAAATCACGCCCGCCACGCCAGCCACCGGGCGCTTGGGCCTTGTCCTGATAGGCGCGAGCCTCGGCACCTATCAGGATGTCGGCCAGTTGCGCGTACGCCGCCCCCCAGGCCTGGATCACCTCGGCGGTGGCGATGTCCTTGCCGAGCACCTCTTCGATGGCGCGCAGCAGACACGCGCCCACCAGTGGGTAGTGCTCGGGCAGAATCTGCAGCGCAACGTGCTTGTTGACGATGCGCGACACCAGTGGGCCGAGTTGCTCCAGTTGATCGATATGCCTGGCGTACATCAGCACGCCGTTGGCCAGCGCCCGCGGCTGCGCTCCCGACGCCTGGTGCGCCGGGTTGAACAGCGGCCGCAACTGCGGGTGTTCGCGCAACAGCAACTGATAGAAATGGGTGGTGAGGGCTTCGCCGCCGGTTTCCAGCAAGGGCACGGTGGCGCGGATGATGGCGCGGTGGTCTGCACTGAGCATGGTCAACTCCTGATCACGGTAAAAGATTCGTGCTCAGGGCATTTCAGGATCCATGCCAGGTTTTTGCCCCTGTAAAACCGGGGGCGTTGACCCAGATCAGGTGTTTATGACTCCAGATGCCTTATAGTCATTGCGACTTCATGAGGTCTTTATGACTGCGAGAAACCTGCTGACTGCGTTACTGCCACTGGTGTCCGATCTGTCGCGCGAGTTGCCGGAATCGGAACGCTACCGGCGCCTGCTGCACGCCATGCGGGCACTGCTGCCGTGCGATGCCGCCGCCCTGTTGCGCCTGGACGGCGAGTGGCTGGTGCCACTGGCCGTGGACGGCTTGAGCATGGACACCCTGGGGCGACGCTTCAAGGTCGCCGAACACCCACGGTTCGCCGCTCTGCTCAGCCACGCCGGCCCGACCCGTTTCGACAGTGATTGCGCCCTGCCCGATCCCTACGACGGCCTCATACAAGGGCTGCACGCCGACCTGCGCGTGCACGATTGCCTGGGTTGCCCCTTGCAGGTCGACGAACGCACCTGGGGACTGCTGACCCTCGACGCGCTGGACCCCGAGCGCTTCGAACCCATCGAGCTGGACGCCCTGCAGGCATTTGCCAGCCTGGCCTCGGCGACGGTCAGCGTGGTCAGCCATATCGAGCGCCTGGCCAATGATGTCGAAAACCAGCGCCAGCGTGCCGATGCCTATCGCCAGGCCAGTGACCCGCGCGGCCCGGCGATGATCGGGCAGAGCGCTGCCCTGGCTCGGCTGAGCGAAGAAATCCGCTGGGTAGGCGCCAGCGACATGACCGTGCTGATTGCCGGCGAAACCGGTGTCGGCAAGGAACTGGTCGCCCACGCCCTGCACCAGGCCTCGGCACGGGCGGGCAGGCCCATGATCACCGTGAACTGCGCCGCGCTGCCGGAAACCCTGGTGGAAAGTGAACTGTTCGGCCATGTTCGCGGTGCGTTCACCGGCGCAACCAGTGATCGCAGCGGCAAGTTCGAACTGGCCAACGGCGCGACGCTGTTTCTCGATGAAGTCGGTGAGTTGTCGCTGGCCGTGCAGGCCAAGCTGTTGCGGGTGCTGCAGAGCGGGCAATTGCAGCGCCTGGGGTCGGACCGTGAGCACCGCGTGGACGTGCGCCTGATCGCCGCGACCAACCGCAACCTCAAGGAAGAGGTGGAAGCGGGCCGCTACCGCGCGGATTTTTACCACCGCCTCAGCGCTTACCCGCTGCAGGTGCCGCCCCTGCGTGAGCGGGGCAGCGACATTCTGTTGCTCAGCGGCTACTTTCTGGAACAGAACCGCTCGCGGGTCGGTGTCGCCAGCGTGCGCTTGAGCGCCGATGCGCAGGCCGCACTGCTCGACTACGAGTGGCCGGGCAACATTCGCGAGCTGGAGCATTTGATGGGGCGCTCGACACTCAAGGCGCTGCGTCGGCAGGGCGCTGGCTCGCGCGCCGCCATCCTGACGATCGGCGCCAGCGACCTCGACTTGCCAGGTTCGTCGCCACGCGGGGTCGAGGCGCCTGCCCAAGACCCGGCAGCCACCCTGCTTCCCGTCACTGACCTGCGCTGCGCCATGGAGCGTCATCAGAAAACGCTCATCCAGGCCGCCCTCAGCCGCCACCAGGGTGCCTGGGCGCCCGCCGCGCGCGAGCTGGGCGTGGACCGCGCCAACCTGGCGCGCATGGCCAGGCGCCTGGGTTTGAAGTGAGCCCCGGACGCCGCAGCGACCCGCTTGCCAGAAATTCCTCAAGCCCGCCGCGCGCGGGTCGATAGAATGACAACGCAGTTGGCGCGTGCTTCCACTGAAGCCTGCGCCCCGACCCAGAAGGTTTCCATGGCATCCCAAAACGCGCGCGCGGATTCGCTTTCACTCCTGTTATTTACCTTGCGCAGCGGCAAGCTGATGGCGATCAACCTGCTGAAAGTCAGCGAGATCATTCCTTGCCCTGCCCTGACCCGCTTGCCGGAGTCACACCCGCATGTCAAAGGGGTGGCGACCCTGCGCGGCCAGTCGCTGTCGGTGATCGACCTGAGCCGGGCGATTGGCGAATTGCCATTGCTCGACCCCAGCGGCGGCTGCCTGATCGTCACCGACGTCAGTCGCTCCAAACAGGGCCTGCACGTGCAGGGCGTGAGCCGCATCGTGCACTGCCTGAGCACCGATATCCGCCCACCGCCCTACGCCTCCGGGGTCAAGTCGTTCATTACCGGGGTTACCCAGGTCGACGGTACGCTGGTGCAGGTGCTGGACATCGAAAAAGTGATCCACGGCATCACCCCGGCGAAAATCGGCAATGCCCCGGCTCACCTGGACGCCGAAGAAGCGCACCTGCTGCGCCGGGCCAATATTCTGGTGGTGGATGACAGTCACGTGGCGCTGCAACAGTCGCTGCTGACCCTGCGCAACCTGGGCCTGGAATGCCGCACCGCGCGCAGCGCCAAAGAGGCCATCGACTGCCTGCTGGAACTGCAAGGCACCGCGGGCCAGATCAACATTCTGGTCTCGGACATCGAGATGTCGGAGATGGACGGCTACGCCCTGACCCGTACGCTGCGCGAAACACCCGACTTCAAGGAATTGTACGTGCTGCTGCACACCTCGCTGGACAGCGTGATGAACCGCGACAAGGCCAGTGCCTGCGGCGCCAATGCGGTGCTGACCAAGTTTTCCTCGCCAGAGCTGACCGGCTGCCTGATCACGGCAGCCCGCCATGTCGCGGCCCATGCCCGCTGAGGCAGACACTCACAGCCTGTTGCTGCGCAGGGACCTGCGCGGCGAAATACACCCGCCCGCCTGGCCCGGCTCGATCACCCTGTCGACGCTGCAACCCGAGGACGCCGCTGCCGTGCATCGTCTGCTGAGCCTGCACGGCGGCGAGCCGGTGCCTTGGGATCAATGGCAGGCCTGTTTCAAGGCCGATGCCGAATACGACCCCGGGCTATGCCTGGTGCTGCGCCACGGCACGCAAATCATTGCGGTGGCCCAAGGCTGGACCAGTGCCTTCATCAAGGACCTGGTGGTGCACGAGGACTACCGGCGCCAAGGCCTGGGCCTTCGCCTGCTGGAAGCGCTTTTCAGGTGTTTTCAGCATCGCGGGGAGCCCTACGTGGATTTGCGGGTTCGTGAGCACAACCACGCTGCGCGTCGTTTATATGAACGATGTGGCTTGTGTCAGGTCGACCGTTACGCGCTGTAACGGTACCAGCCTGCCCTCGGCGCGATGATCTTGCATAATCGTTTAAGCCGTTCAGCCTGTTGGATAACCGTCATGAAAAAACCACGCCTCGCCCTTCTGCTGCTCAGCCTTCTGGCTTCAGGCGCTCACGCCTCCAGCGACGACGCCTGGGCCGAGTATGACACGCGTGTCGCCACGGCCTGCTCGGCTGCCAGCACACTGAAACAGGCCAAACCTGCCGGTGGGCTGGCCCACTTCGATGACCGCGTCGGCTACACGGCGGTATTGATTGCCGGACGTTATCGCCCCGCCCACATGAAAAACCGTCAGGGCAGCGAGCTGTGTCTTTACGACAAGAAGACCGGCACCGCCTATGTCACCGAATGGGCCCCGCCAGCGCCTGCAGCCAAGCGTTAACGTGACGTCAGGCCAGGATGAAGATATGCAGCACGGTGACCAGCAGCGTATTGAACCTGACGCCAGCATGTGAACTGAGGTCGATGGCGTAGAAACCCACCACGACCACCAGCACTGCCCGCATCCAGCGCCGCTGCACGGTGGTGGCGAGCCCCAGGCCAAGGCCACCGACGACCAGCGCACCGGCCAGATAAAAAGACGTGGAAGGCAGGGCGAACTCGATCAGCAATACGGTCGTGGCAACCAGCATAAACAGTGTCACGGCCCTTTCACTGTTGTCGCAGACATCAATATTCATGAATGCTCACTCACGGCTTGTCGGAGCGGGCAAGTTTCATGGCTGCCCTCTGTCACGGCCTAGCAGACGTTTCCTAGAATCTTGTAGGAACGTACTTTATTTCTTAGGAGAAAATCTCCGCTAGAGCGGTAAAGAAAACAAGTTTCGCGATGCTTCCTACGCCACGAAGTGATGTTTTCTGGCGGGCTGACGCGCTATAAAGGGTGGTGGCGAACTGCACCCCCCCGGCCTCTTCACCAGGCGCTCGACTCGCATGCCCAACGCATTGAAAAGAACTCTGTTCGGTTGTGTGGCTGTCCTGACCGTGGCGGGCGTAGCCTGGAGCCTGGCAACACCGGAAACGCCCCTCGCGCCGCCGCCCAAGGCCGTACCCGTGCGGGCGATTACCGTGGCCGCGCAGGATGTGCCACGCACGGTCATGGGCTTGGGTACCGTGTTGTCGTTGCACAGCGTGACCATTCGCCCTCAAGTGGACGGCGTGCTGACTCGCATTGCGGTCAAGGAAGGCCAATGGGTGGCCCGCGGCGAGCTGCTGGCGACGATCGACGATCGCTCGATTCGGGCCAACCTGGAACAGGCTCAGGCGCAGTTGGGCCAGAGCAAGGCGCAGTTGCAGGTCGCCCGCCTGGACCTCAAGCGCTATCAGGCGCTGAGCCAGGACAATGGCATTTCACGGCAGGTGCTGGACCAGCAACAGGCCTTGTTCGACCAGCTCACCGCCACGCGACTGGGCCAGGAAGCCGCCATCGCGGCAGCCACCGTACAGCTTTCGTACACCCGCATTCATTCACCGGTGGCCGGGCGGGTGGGCATTCGCAACATCGACGAAGGCAACTTCCTGCGGGTCAGCGACGCTGCCGGCCTGTTCAGCGTGACCCAGATCGACCCGATCGCCGTCGAGTTTGCGCTGCCCCAGCAGTACCTGCCCACCCTTCAAACCTTGCTGGACCAGCCCGAGCCCGCAGCGATCAAGGCCTACGCCAATGGTGACAGCAGCACCGGCGTGCTACTGGGCGAGGGCCGGCTGGCGCTGCTCGACAACCAGGTCACCAGCGCCACCGGCACCCTGCGCGCCAAGGCCGAATTCAGCAACCCGCAACGGCGGTTGTGGCCCGGCCAACTGGTCAACGTGGTGTTGCAGACAGCGCTGGAGCGTCAGGTCCTGGCCGTGGCACCGCAAGTGGTGCAGCGTGGCCTGGAGGGCTATTTTGTCTATCGTCTCAAGGGCGAAGAGGTGGAGTCGGTGCCGGTCAGCGTGCGCTACCAGACCAGCCAGTTGACCGTCATCGACGGCGTACGGGCGGGCGACGTGCTGATCATCGACGGTCAATCGCGCTTGAAACCGGGTTCCCGCGTGCGCGTGCTCGAGGATGCTCCGCCGACGGCTCCTGCGGCATGAAGGCCTCTACGTCCGTGTCGGCCTGGTGTGTCGACCACCCGGTGGCCACCGCGCTGCTGACCCTGGCTTTGCTGCTGGTGGGCGTGTTGGCGTTTACCCGACTGCCGGTGGCGCCCTTGCCCGAGGCAGAGTTTCCCACCATTCAGGTCAACGCACTGCTGCCCGGGGCCAGCCCGGAAACCATGGCATCGTCCGTGGCCACGCCGTTGGAGGTGCAGTTCAGCTCGATTGCCGGCATGACCCAAATGACCTCCAGCAGCGCCCTGGGCTCGACCAACCTGATTCTGCAATTCAGCCTGGGCAAAAGCATCGACACCGCCGCCCAGGAAGTGCAAGCCGCAATCAACAGTGCCAGCAGCAAACTGCCCCGCGACATGCCCAACCCGCCCAGCTGGCGCAAGGTCAACCCGGGTGACAGCCCGGTGTTGATTTTCACCGTCAGCTCGGCGCAAATGCCGACCCACGAACTCAGTGACTACACCGAAACGCTGCTGGCCCGACAGCTGAGTCAGATCGAAGGCGTAGGCCTGATCAATATCGTTGGCCAGCAGCGCCCGGCGATTCGCGTCCAGGCCGCGCCGGAAAAGCTCGCGGGGCTGAGCCTGACGCTCGCCGACCTGCGGATGGCCATCCAGCAGACCAGCCTGAACCTGGCCAAGGGCGCGCTTTACGGCGACGCCAGCGTTTCGACCCTGGCCACCAACGACCAGTTGTTCACCCCCGAGGACTACGCGCAACTGGTGGTGTCCTACCGCAACGGCGCACCGGTGCAGTTGCACGATGTCGCCACCGTGATCCGCGCCTCGGAGAATGCTTTCGTGCAGGCCTGGGCAGGCACGCGCCCCGGGCTCAACCTGGTGATTTTCCGCCAGCCAGGGGCCAACATCGTCGACACCGTGGACCGCGTGATGCATGCCCTGCCCCGGCTTCAGGAAATGCTCCCCGCGGCCGTGCAGGTCGAGGTGCTCAACGACCGCACGCGTACTATTCGTGCCTCACTGCATGAGGTCGAAGTGACACTGGGTATCGCGGTGCTGCTGGTCATCGCCGTGATGGCGCTGTTCCTGCGGCAACTGTCAGCGACCCTGATCGTGTCGTCGGTGCTGGCGGTATCGCTGATCGCCAGCTTCGCGCTGATGTACCTGATGGGGTTCAGCCTGAACAACCTGACGCTGGTGGCCATCGTGATTGCGGTGGGCTTCGTCGTCGACGATGCGATCGTGGTCGTGGAGAACATTCATCGCCACCTCGAGGCCGGCGAGCAGCGCCGCGAAGCGGCCATCAAAGGCGCCAGCGAAATCAGCTTCACCGTGGTGTCGATCAGCTTCTCGCTGATCGCGGCGTTCATTCCGCTGCTGTTCATGGGCGGCGTGGTCGGGCGCCTGTTCAAGGAATTCGCCCTGACGGCCACGGCGACCATTCTCGTCTCGGTGGTGGTGTCCCTGACCCTGGCGCCGATGCTCTGTGCACGTTTCATGAACCGCCCCGCCCATGACCCGGCCGGCCAGGCCGATTTCAGCAGCCGCCTGGTGGCCTGGTACGACCGCGGTCTGCTGCGGGCGCTCGCTCATCCACGGACGATGCTGGCCGTGTTCGGGCTGACCCTGGCCGTCGCCATCGGCGGCTATGTGCTGATTCCCAAGGGCTTCTTTCCAACCCAGGACACCGGTTTCATCCTCGGCACCAGTGAAGCTGCCGCCGACATCGCCTTCCCGGACATGGTCGAAAAGCACAAGGCGCTGGCGGCCATCATCGCGGCGCATCCGGCGGTGAAGACCTTCTCGCATTCGGTCGGGGTGACGGGCAACAACCAGACCATCGCCAACGGCCGCTTCTGGATTTCGCTCAAGGACAGCGGCGAGCGTGACGTCAGCGCCAGCCAGGTGATCGATCAGTTGCGCCCACAGTTGGCAGGCGTGCCGGGCATCGTCCTGTACCTGCGCGCCGGCCAGGACATCAACCTCAGCGCCGGCCCCAGCCGCAGCCAGTATCAATACGTGCTCAAGAGCAACGATGCGCCGGCACTGAACCTGTGGACCGAGCGCCTGACCGAGCGCCTGCGCAACGACCCGGCCTTTCGCGACCTGTCCAACGACCTGCAGCTCGGCGGCAGCGTCACCCGGATCCACATCGACCGCCTCGCCGCGGCGCGCTTCGGCCTGACCACCAGCGACGTCGACCAGGCCCTGTATGACGCTTTCGGCCAGCGGCAGATCAGCGAATTCCAGACCGATACCAACCAGTACAAAGTGATCCTGGAACTGGATGCACGCCAGCGCGGCAAGGCGCAAAGCCTGGACTATTTTTACCTGCGCTCGCCACTGGACGGCGCCATGGTGCCGCTGTCCGCCCTGGCCAGCGTCGAGCCGGCCAGCACCGGGCCGTTGTCCATCGCCCATGACGGCTTGTTCCCCGCCGCCAACCTGTCGTTCAACCTGGCCCCGGGCGTGGCCCTGGGCGACGCGGTGGCCGCGCTCGACCGAGCCAGCGCCGAGGTCGGCCTGCCGGCGTCGATCACCGGCACCTTCCAGGGCGCCGCGCAGGCCTTCCAGAGCTCGCTGGCCAGCCAGCCGTGGTTGATTCTCGCTGCTCTGGTGGCGGTGTACATCATTCTGGGCGTGCTGTATGAAAGCTTCGTGCACCCGCTGACCATCATTTCCACCCTGCCTTCGGCCGGTATCGGGGCCCTGCTGTTCCTGTGGCTGTGGGGGCAGGACTTCACCATCATGGCGCTGATCGGCCTGGTACTGCTGATCGGTATCGTCAAGAAGAACGGCATCCTGATGATCGACTTCGCCCTGCACGCCCAGCGTGACCGCGGATTATCGCCCCGCGAGGCGATTCACCAGGCGTGCCTGACCCGCTTCCGGCCGATTATCATGACCACACTGGCTGCGCTGCTGGGCGCCGTGCCGCTGATGTTCGGCTACGGCGCGGGCGCCGAATTGCGCCAACCCCTGGGCATCGCGGTGGTGGGCGGCCTGTTGATCAGCCAGGTGCTGACGCTGTTTACGACACCCGTGATCTACTTGCAGCTGGAACGACTGTTCCATCAACCGGGTAAAACAGACCGTCCGTCCGGGGCGGACCCTCGCAAACGCGACATGTCCCAGGTTGTGCCTTGAAGGCCTGCAGGTAGGCCCCTAGAATACCGCCGCCCTCCGCTGGCGCCATGCCCGCAGCTCTCGCACGGTTGACCCCGATCCTATGACGTCGCGCCTTTCGTCCCTCCGCCGCTTCGGCAAACCCGAGCGAGCCCTGCAGTTGGGCAGTGCCCTGGCGGTTGCCGCCATCGTATCGATCGTCGCCTTTCTGCTCGACCGTGAACGGATCAGCGCCGAACAATCGGCGTCACGCGCGGCCACCAACCTGGTGCAACTGATCGAAGCCGAAGTGCAACGCAACGCCGAGTTATACGACCTGGCCCTGCTGGGCCTGATCGAGACCACCCGCGACCCCGGTTTTGCCGGGCTGCCCGGCGGGCTGCAACAACGCCTGCTGTTCGACCGGGCGGTGATTACCTCGTTGCGCGGCGACCTGCTGTGGGTCGATCGCCAGGGTGATATCGTCGCTGACTCGTTGCAGGTGCCACCGCGCCAGATCAACTTCGGCCAGTGGCCCACTTTCCAGGCCCACCGTCAGCAGGATGAGGGGCTGCGCATCAGCCGGCCGTTCCACGACAGCATTGGCGACCTGGGCTGGTGCATCAGTTTCAGCCGCCGCATCAGCGGCGATCAGGGCGAATTCCTGGGGGTGGCCTCGGGGGCGATGCGCCTGTCGTATTTTTCCGATCTGTTCAAGACCCTGGACATCGGTGCCGAGGGCAGTGTCAGCCTGATCAGCGATGACGGCATCATGCTCGCGCGGCATCCCGAGAGCAGCGGAGCGACCCAGATCGGCGCGAACCTGAGCCATTACCCCAACTTCCAGCGCATCCTGCGTGAAGGCAATGGCAGCTTCGCCGACGTATCGGGCATCAGTCATCGCGAGCGCCTGTATACGTTTTCGCGGGTCAGCCACCTGCCGCTGATCGTCGTCGTGGCGTTGTCCACCGATGAGGTGTTCGCCTCCTGGCAACGTACGGCCATGCTGGTCAGCATCGCGACTGGGCTGCTGTGCAGCGGCATTATCTGGCTGAGCCTGTTGCTGGGCCGCGAGTTGCGCCTGCGGCGCAGGGCCGAACGCCATCTGGCGCAACTGGCCGCCACCGATGGCTTGACTGGCCTTGCCAACCGGCGCGCGCTGGATGCGCTGCTGCATGCCGAATGGGCGCGCGCGCTGCGCAGCGGCCAGCCCATTACCGTGCTGATGATCGACGTCGACCACTTCAAGGCGTTCAACGAGTGCCATGGGCATCAGGGGGGCGACCACGCCCTGCGGATCGTGGCCAAGACCATCGAGCAGTCCATCCGCCGTCCTTCCGACCAGGCCGGTCGCTATGGCGGCGAAGAATTTGTGGTGATACTGGCGGATACCGACCTGCAGGGTGGCCTGATGATCGCCGAAGCCATACGCAGCGCCGTCGCCGCCTTGCCGCCCACCGTGGCGGGGGCGAAAGGCCTCACCGTCAGCATCGGCGTCTGTTCGCAATTGCCCGACGGTAATAGCACGGTGGAAGCACTGCTGGGGTGCGCCGACGCGTCGCTCTATAGCGCCAAGCAGAACGGTCGTAACCAGGTGGTCGCGGGCTAACCCACTTCGGAAATAAAAAATGCCCGCACTGGGCGGGCATTTGCACAACAGCAACGGGTCGCTGTTATTGAGCGCGGGCGATGTTACGCAGCGCTTTGACCTGATCGTGATTGCGCTGTACGCCGTGGAACTGACGTTCGATGATGGCATGCACATTGGCTGGCAGCGGCTTTTCCAGCGCTTTCTTGTAGGCCTTGATCGCGACGTCTTCACCACGCTCGGCTTCGTTCAGCACGGCCTCTTCGTCCTTGCCGGTGAAGATCGACTTCACATCGACCCAACGGCGATGCAGGTCGCCACTGACGCTGGTGGAGGTTTCTGGATCGCCGCCCAGAGTGCGCACTTCATTCTGCAGTTCTGCAGCAGCCTCGCGGCATTCTTCGGAGTGCTTGAGGAACAGCGCTTTGAGCTCTGGATTCTTGATGTCTTCTGCACAGGTCTTGAAACCTTCCTGGCCATCTTTGCACGTCTCGATCAGGTCATTCAGCGTCGATACTACGTCTTTGGTTTGGTCGTTCATTGCTCAATTCCTTGTGGGAGAGGGTTGCCATGAATAGAGCAGTGTTCGTGCCAGCTTTTTTGAAAAAAATTTTCACTTATATTTCAACAACTTATACATTGATTGAACTTATGCAGCCCGTCTTTCTGCATGAACTGTCGTTTGGCCTCCATGCAAATTGCATGTATCTTGGCGGCCCGCCAACTCCCCCTCCGCTGGGTATACATGAACCCTGAAACACTCGAGCTGCTGTTGACCCGGGAAATGCCGTTCGGCAAGTACCAAGGCCGCCTGATCGCCGACCTGCCGGGCCATTACCTGAACTGGTTCGCGCGCCAGGGCTTTCCCAAGGGCGAGCTGGGCGGGCTGCTGGCGCTGATGCAAGAGATCGATCACAACGGGCTCAGTGACTTGCTCGATCCGCTGCGCAACAGGCTGAACAAACCCCGGCCCCGTGTCTGAGCGTACCCTGCGGCCACGCCCGCTGGCCGCACTGGCCAAATCGCAGGCAAAAAAAAGTGCGCCGACCAAGCGCACTCAAAAGCCGTAAAGCACACAACGAAGTGTTCGGTTCAGTCGAGCAATGCCAATGCCTGGGCACTGCATTCCTGGATCCGGCCCCAGTCACGGTTCTTGATCCAGCTGCTGTCGAGCATCCATGAGCCGCCGACGCACATCACGTTCGGCTGCGCCATGTAGTTTTTGATATTGGCCGGCCCTACGCCGCCGGTCGGGCAGAAACGCACGTCGCCGAAAGGACCGCCGAAAGCCTTGATCGCGGCCACGCCGCCACTGACTTCAGCCGGGAACAGCTTGAAGCGCCGGTAGCCCAGCGCATAGCCCATCATCAGTTCGGAAGGGCTGCTGATACCGGGCAACAAGGGTATTGCGCTGTCGACGCCGGCCTGCAACATGTCCTGGGTGACACCCGGGGTCACCGTGAACTGCGAGCCGGCCGCTTCGGTCGCGGCCAGCATCTGCCGGTCCAGCACGGTGCCCGAACCCACCAGCAGCTCCGGGCGCTGTTCGCGCAGGATCTGGATCGCCTTGAGGCCGTGCGCCGAGCGCAAGGTCAGTTCCAGTGCAGTCAAACCGCCGGCCGCCAGGGCATCGGCCAGGGGCAGCACATCTTCCTCGCGAGCGATGGTGATCACCGGCAGGATCCGTGCGCGTGCCGCCAGGGCATCGATGACGGCGACCTTGTCAGCCATGCGGCTGGCTTGCAGCTGTTGTTGTTCGAGTGTCGTCATAGCGGCTGTCCTTGATTCAGTGACACCAGTAGATGTCCAGCGCAGTGTTGAGAAAGGCGCGGATCGGCATTTCAGCGATGTCGTTGCCCGCCAGGGCCGTGCGCAGCGTGTCCAGCTTGGCCGAACCCTGTACGGACAAGACCTTGAAACGCGCGGCGGCCAGCACCGGCAGGGTCATGCTCAGGCGCTGATGAGGAACGCTCGGTGCGGTCATGGGCAGGACACGGTGCGCGGTTTCGGCAGACAGCGCTTCACGCAGGTTGGGGCTATCGGGAAACAGCGAGGCGGTGTGGCCATCATCGCCCATGCCCAGCACCAGCACGTCGATGGTCGGCAATTCGGCCAGGGCATGGTCGGCCGCCTGGGCTGCTTCTTCCTGGCTGGACGTGGCCTGATAAAGGCTGATGAAACGTGCCTTGGCGACCTCACCGACCAGCAGGTAGCGTTGCAACAGGCCGGCGTTGCTGTCCACGTGTTCGGTGGGCACCCAGCGCTCGTCGGCCAGGCTGATGACCACGCGCGACCAGTCCAGGGTCTGGCGCGCCAGGCACTGGAAGAACGCCACCGGGCTGCGCCCGCCGGAGACCACCAGGGTGGCCACGCCGCGCGCGTCGATCGCCTCGCGTAGCTGTTCGGCAACCTTGCCGGCCAGCGCTTCGGCCAGCAGGGCCGGGCTCACGAAATCGTGAGCGCGTACTGCCTCGGAAAACTGCAATTCAGATATCGCCATACCAGGACCTCCCATCGCGGGTAATCAGTGCAATCGAGCTCATCGGCCCCCAGGACCCCGCCGCATACGGCTTGGGCGCATCGCCAGACTTCTTCCACCCGGCGATCAACTGGTCACACCATTTCCACGCGTATTCGATTTCATCTTCACGGACAAACAGGTTCTGATTGCCCTGCATCACTTCCAGCAGCAACCGCTCATAGGCATCGGGAATCCGCGCACTGCGGTAGGTGTCGGAAAAATTCAGCTGCAGCGGACCGCTGCGCAGCTGCATGCCCTTGTCCAGGCCTTGCTCTTTGGTCATCACCCGCAAGGAAATACCTTCATCCGGTTGCAGGCGAATGATCAGCTTGTTGCTGATCTGCAAGCGCTGCTCGGGGGCGAAGATGTAGTGCGGCGGCTCCTTGAAGTGGATGACGATCTGCGACAGCTTCTGCGGCATGCGTTTGCCGGTGCGCAGGTAGAACGGCACACCCGCCCAGCGCCAGTTACGGATGTCGGCGCGCAGGGCGACGAAGGTTTCCGTGTCGCTCTGGGTATTGGAGTTTTCCTCTTCCAGGTAGCCCGGCACAGGCCGGCCCTCGCTGTAGCCGGCAATGTACTGGCCGCGCACCACTTGCGTGGTCAGGCCATCGGCGCTGAACGGTGCCAGGGCCTTGAGCACCTTGACCTTCTCATCGCGAATACTGTCCGCGGAGAGGTCGGCCGGCGGGTCCATGGCGATCAGGCACAGCAGCTGCAGCAAGTGGTTCTGGATCATGTCGCGCAGTTGGCCGGCCTGGTCGAAATAGCCCCAGCGGCCTTCGATACCGACCTTCTCGGCCACGGTGATTTCCACGTGGGAGATGTAGTTCTGGTTCCACTGGGTTTCGAACAGGCTGTTGGCAAACCGCAGGGCAATCAGGTTCTGGACGGTTTCCTTGCCCAGATAATGGTCGATACGATAGACGCGATTTTCCGGGAAGTACTTGGCGACGGCGTCGTTGACCTTGCGCGAGGACGCCAGGTCATGACCGATGGGCTTTTCGAGAACGGCGCGGGTGCGCTCGGTCAGGCCGACACTGGCGAGGTTCTCGCAAATGGCGCCGTACACCGCGGCCGGCGTGGCGAAATAGGCGATCAGTTGTTCGCTGTTGCCCACTTTCTCGGCCAGGCCCACATAGTCTTCGGCTCTGAGAAAGTCGACATGCACGTAGCTCAGGCGCTCGAGAAAGCGCTGCAGCGGCTGCTCCTCGAGCTGGTTGTCGGGCACGAACTTGCGCAGGCCCGCTTCGATGTCCGCCAGGTGCTTGGCTGCGTCTCCCGCTTCGCGGGCCAGGGCCAGGATCTGCGTGTCGTCGTGCAGCAGCTGCGCACGATCGAGTTGATACAGCGCAGGAAACAGCTTGCGCAATGCCAGATCGCCGAGGGCGCCAAACAGGGCAAATGTGCAGGGTTCTGCGGTAATTGATGGCATGATGTTTGTTCTTCTATCAAGTTGGACTAGAAATACCCGTTTTTACCGGGCGATTCAAGGAAAAATGTAGTAATAAACACAACATTTAGCCGGCAAGCCAGATTCAAGTGGTGGCTCGCTTCTACCAACAGTAGGATAAGCCACCCGTGAAGACAGTCCTGCTACACAACTTTAGCTGGCTGCCCAGACCAAAGGACAAACCATGGACCGCGTGCGTAACCTGCTGGAGCAAATCCAGGGCCGCCTCGAAGAGCTGAACAAAGCCGAGCGCAAAGTCGCCGAAGTGATCCTGCTCAACCCGCAGCAAGCCACCCGCTTCAGTATCGCCGCCCTCGCCCAGGCGGCCAAAGTCAGTGAACCCACGGTGAACCGCTTCTGCCGCTCGTTCGGCGTCAGTGGTTACCCGGAATTGAAACTGCAACTGGCGCAGAGCCTGGCCAGCGGCGCGGCGTACGTCAGTCGCGCGGTGGAAGCCGATGATGATCCTGCGGCCTACACCCAGAAGATCTTCGGCAGCGCCATCGCGTCGTTGGACAGCGCCTGCCAGCAACTCGATCCGCAGTTGGTCAGCCGGGCCGTCGACATGCTGATCCAGGCCCGGCAGATCCACTTCTTCGGCCTGGGCGCCTCGGCCCCGGTGGCCCTGGATGCGCAACACAAGTTCTTTCGCTTCAACCTGGCGGTGTCGGCCCACGCCGATGTGCTGATGCAGCGCATGCTGGCGTCGGTGGCGCACACCGGTGAGCTGTTCGTGATCATTTCCTACACCGGGCGCACCCGTGAACTGGTGGAAGTCGCACGGTTGGCGCGGGAAAACGGTGCCTCGGTGCTGGGCCTGACCGCCGCCGACTCCCCGCTGGCCAAAGCCAGCAGCCTGAGCCTGAACATCCCCTTGCCCGAAGACACTGACATTTACATGCCGATGACCTCGCGGATCATTCAATTGACGGTGTTGGACGTGTTGGCCACGGGCATGACCCTGCGCCGCGGCGTGGATTTCCAGCCGCACCTGCGCAAGATCAAGGAGAGCCTGAACGCCAGTCGCTATCCGGCCGAATAGCCGCCTGCGCGCTGGTGTGCAGTGGACAGGGGCTGGCGGGCAGCCCCTTGGTGTGCCGGCAAGCCGGACGGATCAGAACTTGGACTGGATCTTGAGACCTGCCACCAGGGCATCATCGACCTGATCCACGCCACCGGGATGCTTGACGTACTGCAGGTTCGGTCGCACGGTCAGCCAGTTGGTGACATGGAAGCCGTAGTACAGCTCGGCGTTGTACTCGGTGTCCTGGATCGGCAGGAAGGCCGGGTTGTCATAGTCGCTGATGTCGTTGACCTGATTGACCTGGCGCCGCTGCTTCTGCGCATCGTCGTTGACATGGATACGCGCCACGCCAAAGCCGATGTCATCCTTGGGCCGGCTGTTGAACGGCCCGCGATACACCATCCCCACTTGCTGATAGTTATCGACCGTGTTGGTGTCCTGGTCGTGCACCGTGAAGTTGGCGAACAGGCTCAGGCCGCGGCTGGCGTCGCTGGCGTGAGTGGTCACTTGCTGCTGCGCGACGACCCACCAGCCATGCTTGCTGCTGTGCGAGCGGAAGGGACCGCCGGAAAGGCCCTGGGCCTGACCATTGGCGCCATCGTAAACGTCGTCGGCCTTGGCGGTGCTGTAGTAATAGCCCAGGCGGTATTCGCCCGGCAGGCCGTTGACCTGCGGTGACCAGACCAGCTCGATCGGCAGGATAGTGCCTTTGGTGCCACTGCCGCTGAGCTTGAAGCCGTTGCCGGTTTCCAGGTTCGACGGGTTCTGCTCGTAGGCGCCGATCTGCGCGAAGAATTCCGGAGTGATGTTGTACTTCACGCGCAACGCCCACTGGCTGACCGGCCAGTTGTACCAGATGCCGCCCACCCAGTTGCCGACCTGCGAGCCGCAGAAAGCCAGGTTCTGGAAGTCGCACGGGAAGCTGTTGAAGTCTTCGCCCGGCCCGTAGCGACCGACCTTGACGTCCAATGCGCCGTCCAGGTACGTCTGCTTGACCCACAATTGGGTCAGGCGCCAGGTCTGCCCCCGACCCCAGACTTCCTGCGAAGAGCTGAGCGTTCCGGCGCGCGGGTCGCCGATGCGGTCGTTGGAAATGTTGCGGCCACTGCGCTCGGTGATCGCCAGCTTGAACTCGGCGTCCTTGAGCCCGAAGATTTTCTCCAGGTCCATTTGCACACCCAGCGCGAACTGGTCGCTGTAGCGCGCGGTGGTGTCATCGTTATAGCCGCCATTGAGGTTGCTGCCGACTTCGCCGACGTACTCCAGGGCGAAGTCGTAGCCTTTATCGAACAGCTCGGTGCGCGTGCCGCCCCAGTCGCCGGTCATCCATTTCGACTCGGGGTCGAATGCATCGGCGGCATGCACGCCGCTGGCCAGGCCCAGCACGCCAAGCACGGACAACTGGCTGGCCAGGCGTAGCCGGGAAAGCCTTTTGACAGAGAGATTGCTCATCCTTTTTCCTCTTTTATTGTTATTGATACAACTTACCGGCCCAGGCGCTCGCCGCTGTTGGCGTCGAACAGCAGGACCCGCGCGGGATCGAACTGCAGGGTGATCGCTTCACCGATCTGCGGCGCCTCGTCGGGCGCCAGGCGACAGCAGACCTTGGTGTCGTTGACGGTCACGAACACCAGGGTGTCGGGGCCGGTGGGCTCGGTGATCTGCACGTCGGCCTGCAGGGTGGGCAGCGCACTGCCGCCTGCCGCTGCCAGGGTGATCTGCTCCGGGCGCACACCCAGAATCACTTCACGCTGCTCCAGGCCGGGCACGACCCTGGCCAACGGCAACTGGCAACGGCCCTGACCACTGTCGAGCAGCGCCACTGCACGCCCCTGCTCGTGGGTGATGCGCACCGGGATGAAGTTCATCGGCGGCGAGCCGATGAAACTGGCGACGAACAGGTTGGCCGGATCGTTGTAGATGTCCTTGGGCGTACCGAACTGCTGGATGATGCCGTCCTTCATGACCGCGACCTTGTCGCCCAGGGTCATCGCTTCGATCTGGTCGTGGGTGACGTACACCGTGGTGGTTTTCAGGCGCTGGTGCATCAGCTTGATTTCGGTGCGCATCTCGACCCGCAGCTTGGCGTCGAGGTTGGACAGCGGTTCGTC
>Ga0157371_10000386_pt1 | contig 55559 bp, 44 predicted proteins | sample C45metaG_FD_113462 | JGI IMG/M metagenome (GOLD analysis project Ga0157371, IMG submission 113462) | Corn rhizosphere microbial communities from Kellogg Biological Station, Michigan, USA - C4-5 metaG | ecosystem: Host-associated > Plants > Roots > Rhizosphere > Soil | place: USA: Michigan... | reverse complement strand
TGGCGCCACCGCTTCCTGCATTGGGTCAAGTTCGACCGGCCCGCGGCGCTTAACGGCATCGTCGAAGCTGACGAAACATTTCTGCTCGAATCGCAAAAAGGTTCGCGCACGCTCGATCGGCCAGCGCGCCACCGCGGCGGCCATGCTGCCAAACGGGGCATTTCCAGTGAACTGGACTGCATCCTGGTCGCGCGCGATCGCGAGGGGCGCACGGTCGATGCCGTCACTGGCAGGGGTGCGCTCACGGCTGCGCAACTCGACCGTGACCTGCTGCCCAAGCTCGATCGGCAGGCCTTGCTGGTCAGTGACAGCCATGCTGCTTACCGCGCCTTTGCACGCAAGCACCGAATCGCTCATGAGACGGTCAATCTGCGCGCAGGGGTGCGTGCGAGGCGGCTAGGCAACCTTGCGATCCATGTGCAGAACGTGAATGCCTACCACCAGCGTTTCAAGACCTGGCTGCAGGGTTTTCGTGGCGTGGCGTCGCACTATCTACCCAATTATCTGGGCTGGCGCTGGGCGCTGGATGGTGCGCGGGTTACGTCACCAGGACAATTGCTTAGTATCGCAGTCAGTGTCATCAATAGATAACGCTGACTGAGCCAAAAAAACAGGCGCCACATGGGCGCCTGTTTCAGGAAGCTGCAAGCAGCTCGATACTATTTAGTGCTTGACCACTTCAGGCTTGGCTTCCACCGGCGCTGGCGCGACGGCCACTGCAGGATCTTCCACCAACGGCTGCGGCTGACGCTCCAGTGCGATCTCCAGCACTTTCTCGATCCAGCGCACCGGCACGATCTCGAGCTTGTTCTTGACGTTGTCCGGAATTTCGGCCAGGTCCTTCACGTTCTGCTCGGGAATCAAGACCGTCTTGATGCCACCGCGATGCGCCGCCAGCAGCTTCTCTTTCAGGCCGCCGATTGGCAGGACTTCACCGCGCAGCGTGATCTCGCCCGTCATCGCCACATCGGCGCGCACCGGGATGCCGGTAAAGGCGGAGACCAGCGCCGTCGTCATGCCGATACCGGCCGACGGACCATCCTTCGGCGTCGCGCCTTCCGGCACGTGGATGTGGATGTCGGCCTTCTCGAACGCCTCGTTCTTGATACCGAGACGTGCGGCGCGGCTGCGCACCACGGTGCGGGCTGCCTCGATCGATTCCTTCATCACATCGCCCAGCGTACCGGTGCGGATGATGGCGCCCTTGCCTGGCACGTTGACGGCTTCGATCGTCAGCAGATCGCCACCGACTTCGGTCCAGGCCAGACCGACCACCTGGCCGACCTGGTTGTCTTTCTCGGCCACGCCAAAGTCATAGCGGCGCACGCCCAGGAACTTGTCCAGGTTCTTGCCGTTAACAATGACGCGCTTGTCGGCACCGGTGCCCGGCTTTTTCAGCAGCAGCATCTTGACGACCTTGCGGCAGATTTTCGATACTTCGCGCTCGAGCGAACGTACGCCGGCTTCGCGAGTGTAGTAACGGATGATGTCGCGGATCGCGGTCTCTTCGACCTTGATTTCCTCTTCTTTCAGGCCGTTGTTCTTCAACTGCTTCGGCAACAGGTAGCGCAGCGCGATGCTGGTCTTTTCGTCTTCGGTGTAACCCGAGAGGCGAATGACTTCCATACGGTCCAGCAGCGCAGGCGGAATGTTGTACGAGTTCGAGGTCGCCACAAACATCACGTCCGACAGATCGAAGTCCACTTCCAGGTAATGGTCCGAGAACGTGTGATTCTGTTCCGGGTCCAGCACCTCGAGCAGGGCCGACGATGGATCGCCACGGAAATCGGCGCCCATCTTGTCGATCTCGTCGAGCAGGAACAGCGGGTTGCGCACGCCGACTTTCGCCAGCGATTGCAGCACCTTGCCCGGCATCGAACCGATGTACGTGCGGCGGTGGCCACGGATCTCGGCTTCGTCACGCACGCCACCCAGTGCCATGCGCACGAACTTGCGGTTCGTAGCGCGGGCGATGGACTGGCCGAGCGACGTCTTGCCGACACCCGGAGGACCGACGAAGCACAGGATCGGCGCTTTCAGCTTGTCGACGCGCTGTTGCACTGCGAGGTATTCCAGAATGCGTTCCTTGATCTTGTCCAGGCCATAGTGATCCTGTTCAAGCACAGCTTCGGCACTGGCCAGATCGATCGCGACCTTCGACTTCTTGCGCCATGGGAGCGACACCAAGGTGTCGATGTAGTTGCGCACGACGGTAGCTTCGGCCGACATCGGCGACATCAGCTTGAGCTTGCGAATTTCGGCCTGGGCTTTTTCCATGGCTTCTTTCGGCATCTTGGCGGCGACGACTTTCTTTTCGAGTTCTTCGATGTCGGCACCCTCTTCGCCCTCGCCCAGCTCTTTCTGAATCGCCTTGACCTGCTCGTTCAGGTAGTACTCGCGCTGCGACTTTTCCATCTGGCGCTTGACGCGGCCACGGATACGCTTCTCGACCTGCAGGATGTCCAGCTCGCCTTCGAGCTGGCCGAGCAGGTGCTCGAGGCGCTTGGCGACGTTGAATATCTCCAGGATCACTTGCTTCTGCTCGAGCTTGAGCGGCAGGTGCGCAGCGACGGTATCGGCCAGGCGGCCTGCGTCATCGATGCCGGCGAGCGAGGCCAGGATTTCTGGTGGAATCTTTTTGTTGAGTTTGACGTACTGGTCGAACTGCTGCACGATCGCGCGGCGCATCGCCTCGACTTCGGAGTCGTCGCCGATTTCCGATTCGACTGGCGTGAGTTGCGCCGTGAAGTGCGTGGCGCCGTCGTTGATCGTATCGATGCGCGCGCGCTGCGAACCCTCGACCAGGACCTTGACGGTGCCGTCAGGCAGTTTCAGCATCTGCAGAATATTGGCGACGCAGCCGATCTCGTAGATGTCTGCGGCGGACGGTTCGTCTTTGGCGGCGGCCTTCTGGGCGGCCAGCATGATGCTTTTGCCCTGCTCCATCGCGGCTTCCAGAGCCTTGATCGATTTAGGGCGGCCAACGAACAGAGGTATCACCATATGCGGGAACACAACCACATCGCGCAACGGCAGAAGTGGCAGCGTCGTTTGCTCGGTTAATTTCGAAGTTGTCATGGCATACCTTATAAAAAGCGTGTTCTGAACTTGGGCACTGGACAGCCAAAACACAAGACCGTCCGGCAAAAATATATTCTGTAAGTAAAAGAAAACCGACTTGTCAGAGCATATAGCCGTTCCAATAAAAGACTCTCGGAAAATGAAAAAGCCACCACACGGCGTACCGCGAGTGGCTTTTCGAATGAAGCCGGGATCTCTTATTGAGATTGATTGTACCGAGTTGAATCCGTGCGACAAGCAATTTGTCGCTTGCGCCCGGATTTTTTTCAGTTTTCTCCCGAAGCTTTTGCCGTTTCGCTGTAAATCAGCAAAGGTTTCGCGCCGTTCGTGATCGTATTTTCATCGATCACGACTTTCACGACATTCGACTGGCCTGGCAATTCATACATCACGTCAAGCAGCGCGTGTTCGAGAATCGAACGCAGGCCACGTGCGCCGGTTTTACGGGCCAGTGCTTTCTTCGCAATTGCATGCAGCGCTGCCGGACGAATCTCCAGTTCGGCGCCTTCCATTTCCAGCAATTTCGAATATTGCTTGATGAGCGCATTCTTTGGTTCGATCAGAATCTGGATCAGTGCTTCTTCGGTCAGCTCGGACAAGGCAGCCACCACCGGCAGACGGCCGACCAGCTCGGGAATCAGACCGAACTTGATCAGGTCTTCGGGTTCGGCTTCGAGCAGGATCTCGGCGTTGTAGCCGGAATCGAGGCTCTTGACCGTGGCGCCAAAGCCGATGCCGCTCTTGACCGAACGGTTCTGGATCACCTTGGCCAGGCCATCGAATGCGCCGCCGCAGATGAACATGATGTTGGTCGTGTCGATCTGGACGAAGTCCTGGTTCGGGTGCTTGCGCCCACCCTGTGGCGGCACCGAGGCCATCGTGCCTTCGATCAGCTTGAGCAGCGCCTGCTGCACGCCTTCGCCCGACACGTCGCGCGTGATCGACGGGTTGTCGGACTTGCGCGAAATCTTGTCGATCTCGTCGATGTAGACGATGCCGCGCTGCGCTTTTTCAACTTCGTAGTTGCAGCTCTGCAGCAGCTTCTGGATGATGTTCTCGACGTCTTCACCGACGTAGCCGGCTTCGGTCAGCGTGGTCGCATCGGCGATCACGAACGGCACGTTCAGCATGCGTGCGAGCGTCTGGGCCAGCAGCGTCTTGCCGGAGCCAGTAGGACCGACCAGCAGGATATTGCTCTTGGCCAGTTCGACTTCGTCTTTCTTGCCCAGGTGCTTGAGACGCTTGTAGTGGTTGTACACCGCCACCGACAGGATGCGCTTGGCCGTTTGCTGACCGATCACGTACTGGTCGAGCAGTTCGGTGATTTCAAGGGGCGTCGGCAGGTCGGACTTGGCGCCCGTGACCGTTTCGACGTTCGAAGTTTCATCGCGGATGATGTCGTTGCACAAGTCGATGCATTCATCGCAGATGAACACTGACGGTCCTGCGATCAGCTTTTTGACTTCGTGCTGGCTCTTTCCACAGAACGAGCAGTACAACAGTTTTTCGCCGCTGGAGGATTTTTTCTCTGACATGGGGGCAGGACTCTATTGAATTGCTATGAATATAACGCTTAACCGGAAACGCAACAAGGGCGAATCCAAGGGCGCAACTGGTGCGCATGCGAACATGCTACCCGAAATAAAAAACAAACGCCCGAACGTGTTCGCGTCCGGGCGTTTTTTTCCAACATCACGCTGGATGCTCGGGCAATTTCTTAACCGCGGTGCGTGAGGACCTTGTCGATCAGCCCATACTCCACCGACTCTTCGGCCGACATGAAGCGGTCACGGTCGGTGTCGCGGTGGATCTGTTCGATGCTCTGGCCGGTGTTGTCGGACATGATGCGGGCCAGACGCTCGCGCAGGTACAGGATTTCCTTGGCCTGGATTTCGATGTCCGAGGCCATGCCCTGTGAACCGCCCGATGGCTGGTGAATCATGACGCGCGAGTTCGGCAGCGAGAAACGCTTGCCCTTGGCGCCGGCGGCCAGCAGGAAGGCGCCCATCGAGGCTGCCAGGCCCGTGCACAGCGTCGAGACGTCGGGCTTGATGAAGTTCATCGTATCCAGGATCGCGAGGCCGGCCGAGACCGAGCCACCCGGCGAGTTGATGTAGAGCGAGATATCCTTGTCAGGATTTTCGCTTTCCAGGAACAGCATCTGAGCGACGATCAGGTTGGCCATCTGGTCGTTGACGGGACCAACCAGGAAAATCACGCGTTCTTTCAAGAGGCGCGAGTAAATGTCATAGGCGCGTTCGCCGCGACCACTTTGCTCGACGACCATCGGCACCAAGCCGAGTGCCTGTGTATCCAGTGCTGGATTGTGCATCATACCTGTCTCTTCCTTGTTAGGGGTTGGTCAAATGGGCCATTGAAAAAAGCCGGCCTCGAGGGGCCGGCCTGCTTTTCTTAAGCCTGTGGGACGCTGCCCATCAGTTCATCGAAAGCGACGGTCTTGTTCGAGACCTTGGCCTTGCCAAGTACGTAGTTGACGACGTTTTCTTCCAATACAAGGGCTTCGACTTCACCCAGACGACGACGATCACTGAAGTAGTACTTCAGGACTTCTTTCGGGTCTTCGTAGCTCTGCGAGAAATCTTCGATCTGGGCTTTCACCTGGTCTTGCGTGGCTTGCAGATCGTTGTCAGCAACCAGTTGCGACAGGATCAGACCCAGGCGCACGCGGCGCTCGGCCTTGTCCTTGAACATCTCGGACGGGAATGGCAGCTTGGCGACGTCCATGCCGCGCTGTGCCATGTCCTGGCGGGTCATTTCGGCCAGACGCTCCGAATCCTGCTCGACCATCACGGTCGGCACGTCCAGTTCGGTAGCCTTGACCAGTGCATCCATCACGGCTTCCTTGTTGCGGGCCTTGACGCGGGCGCGCACTTCGCGCTCCAGGTTCACCTTGATGTCTTCGCGCATTTTCTCGATCGAACCGTCTTCGATTCCCAGCGACTGGGCAAATTCGGTGTCGACGGCAGGCATGTGCGCCCACTCGAGTGCTTTGAGCGTGATGGTGAACTCGGCGGTTTTACCGGCGACGTCCTTGCCATGGTAGTCCTCTGGGAACGCCAGTGGGAAGGTCTTGGCTTCGCCGACTTTCAGGCCGATCGTTGCGGCTTCGAACTCAGGCAGCATGCGGCCTTCGCCCAGCACGAACGCGTAATCTTCAGCCTTGCCGCCGTCGAATTCGACGCCGTCCAGCGTGCCGACGAAGTCGACGGTGACGCGGTCGCCATCAGCTGCGACTGGCTCGCCGCCGGTGCCGTGTTCGCCCTGCTCGCCCTTGGTGTGGTAGTGCACACGCTGCTTGCGCAGGATGTCGATGGTCTTGTCGATTTCGGTGTCGGACACTTCGGTCACGACGGTTTCGACTTCAACGGCTGCCAGGTCGCCAATGACGACTTCTGGATAGACTTCGAAGGTGGCGTTGAATTCGAGGACGCCTTCAGGGGCGTCGTCTTTTGGCTCGATTTTCGGGAAACCGGCAACGCGCAGTTCGTTGGCGACAGCGGCTTCGTTGAATGCGCGGCCAACTTTGTCGTTGAGCACGTCCGATTCGATCTGGTAGCCGTACTGGGCAGCGACCATCTTGAGCGGCACTTTGCCCGGACGGAAGCCAGGCGCCTTGGCGGTCTTGGCCTGCTGTTTCAGGCGCTTCTCGACTTCAGTGCGGACGTCAGCGACCGGAAAAGAGATCGTCAAGCGACGTTCGAGTTTACCCAGGGTTTCGACTGCAGTTGCCATTGTAAAAATCGTCCAAAAAAATAATTATTCGTGGTGCGAGGAGGGGGACTCGAACCCCCACACCATTGCTGGCGTCAGGACCTAAACCTGGTGCGTCTACCAATTTCGCCATCCTCGCTCAGGATTGCAATATCGCCTCAAAAACAAAGGGCGCCCGACAGTAGAACCGGCCGCCCTGCACTCCATTGTTTAGGGGCTACAACTTCAATCGATTATTTTACTGGAATTTCTGACACTATTGGGCATCATTTTTTCCAGTGCGGGGGTAGGTGCATTCATTTGCCGCCCGCCCCTGCCGGCTTTTTGACGCGGAACCACGCCGCATACAAGGCCGGCAGGAATAACAGCGTCAATGCCGTCGCCACCATCAGGCCGCCCATGATGGCCACCGCCATCGGGCCCCAGAACGTCGAGCGCGACAGCGGGATCATTGCCAGCGCCGCCGCGGCGGCCGTCAGCAGGATCGGCCGGCAGCGGCGCACGGCCGCTTCGATGATCGCATCCCACGGATGGCTGCCGGTAGCAATGTCCTGCTCGATCTGGTCGACCAGGATCACCGAATTGCGGATGATCATGCCGAACAGCGCGATCACGCCCAGATTCGCGACAAAGCCGAACGGCCGGTCGAGGATCAGGAGCGCCATCGCGGCGCCCGCCACGCCCAGCGGGCCGGTCAAAAACACCAGTAGTGAGCGCGAGAAGCTGTGCAATTGCAGCATCAAGAGCGCAAACACGATGAACAGCACCAGCGGCACATTGGCCGCGATAGACGCCTCGGCTTCCGAGCTGTCGGCGGCGGCGCCTTCGATCGTCAGGCGGTAGCCGGCCGGCAGCTTCGCGCGCAGCGCGCTCAATTGCTTGTCGACTTGCGCGGTCACGGTCGGCCCCTGGATGCCGTCGACCACGTCGGCCTGGACCATGATCGCCCACTCGCGGCCTTCGCGCCAGACGACGCCCGGCTCCCAGACGAAGCGCACGCGCGCCACCTGGCCGATCGTCACGGCCTGCCCGCCGGTGGTGGGCACCAGCGTTTCGGACAGGCGCGTGATGGTTGAGCGCTCTTCCAGTGGCTGGCGTACGACCATGTCGATCAGGCGGTTCGATTCGCGCAACTGACCGACCGCCGTGCCAGTGAGCGTCGTGTTGACCGCGCGCCGCACTGCCTGCGACGTCACGCCCAGCGCGCGCAGCTTGTCCTGGTCCAGGTCAAGGCGCAGCACCTTGATCGATTCATTCCAGTTGTCGTTCACGCCCAGCGTGTTCGGATTGGCCAGCAGCGTCGCCCTGACCTGATCGGCGATCCCGCGCACGACGCCGATGTCCGGCCCCAATACCTGGAACTGCACCGGGTACGGCACCGGCGGGCCATTGGCCAGCAGCCTGACGCGCCCGCGCACCTCGGGGAAATCGTGCTTGAAGATGTCGACGATCTTCAGGCGCAGCGCGTCGCGCGCCTTGGTATCGACCGGCAGCACGACCACCTGCGAGACGTTCGACTGCGGGAAGATCTGGTCCAGCGGCAGATAGAAGCGCGGGCTGCCGGTACCGACATAGCTCGTCACACTGCGCACGCCCTGCTGCTGCGCCAGAAACGCCTCGAAGCGCTTGACGGTTGCCTCGTTGGCGGCAAAGCTCGTCCCCTCGGGCGACCAGAGTTCAACCATCAACTCGGGCCGGCTCGAGTCCGGAAAGAACTGCTTCTCGATGAATTTGAAGCCGAAGATACCCAGCGCGAACACGGCCAGTGTCAGCGCGATGGTGGTCTTGCGCCACTCGACGCACCAGGTCACGATGCGCCGGAAGCGCCGGTAGGCCGGGGAATCGAACACGTCGTGGCCGCTCTCGCCATGGGCATGTGGCTTGACCTTGAGCAGCATGAAGCCGATGTAGGGCGTGAACATCACCGCCACCACCCACGAGATCAGCAGCGCCAGCCCGTTGACCGAGAACATCGTGAACGTGTACTCGCCGGCGGCCGATTCGGCCAGGCCAATCGGCAGGAAGCCCGCCGCCGTGATCAGGGTACCGGTCAGCATCGGCATTGCCGTCGACGTGTAGGCAAAGGTCGCGGCCTCGAAGCGCGACATACCCTCTTCCATTTTGCGCACCATCATTTCGACGGCGATGATGGCGTCGTCCACCAGCAGACCCAGCGCGATGATCAGCGCGCCCAGCGAAATCTTGTGCAGCGAGATGTCGAGCATGCGCATGGCCAGGAACGTAATCGCCAGCACCAGCGGGATCGACAGCGCCACCACCAGGCCCGGATAAATATCGATGCGCCACTTGGGCTTCGTGTGCAGGCCCAGGGCCAGGAACGACACGACCAGCACAATGACGACCGCCTCAATCAGCACCTTGACGAATTCGCCGACCGACTCCTTGACGGCCTGCGGCTGGTCGGCCACCCGTTCGAGCTCGATCCCGACCGGCAGCTGCGCGCGGATGCGGGCCACCGTCTCGGCCAGCCCCTTGCCCATCGTGATGATATTGCCGCCCTTTTCCATCGACACGCCCAGGCCGATGACTTGCTTGCCGTTGAAGCGCATCTTGTCGGCCGGCGGGTCCTGGTAGCCACGCTTGACGGTGGCAAAGTCGCCGAGGCGGAACGTGGTACCGCCGGCGCGCAGTTGCAGCGCCTCGATCTGATCAAGCGTGCCGAGCGCGCCCGTCACGCGCACCGACAGGTTGTCCGTCGGCGTGACCAGCACGCCGCTGGCCTCGACTGCGTTCTGCGTGGCGATCTGGTTCACGATCTGCTCGAACGGCACCCCGAGCTGGGCGAATTTCTTGCTGGAGAACTCGATATACACTTTTTCGTTCTGCACGCCGAACTGCTCGACCTTGGCCACCAGCGGCACGCGCAGCAGCTGCTGGCGCACGAAGTCGGCGTAGTCGCGCATTTCGCCATAGGTGAAGCCGTCACCCGACAGCGCGAAGATCGACCCGTAGGTGTCGCCGAATTCATCGTTGAAGAACGGGCCGATGACGCCCTGCGGCAGCGTGGCGGTGATGTCGCCGATTTTCTTGCGCACCTGATACCAGGCGGCCGTCGTTTCCTTGGGCGGCGTCGATTCACGCAGCTCGATCAGGATCGTGGTTTCGCCCGGCTTGGAAAAGCTGCGGATCGTGTTGACGTACGGTGTCTCCTGCAGCTTGCGCTCGAGCGGATCGGTGACCTGCTCGGCCATCTGCAGCGCCGTGGCGCCCGGCCACACGGCGCGCACGACCATCGCGCGGAAGGTGAATGGCGGGTCTTCGTCCTGCCCCAGTTCGAAGTAGCTCAGGATGCCGAACAGCAGGCACGCCGCGATCAGAAAGCGCGTGAGCGGGATATGTTCCAGCGCCCAGCGCGACAGGTTGAAGCCCTTCATCGTGCGGCCCCGCCGTTGGCCGTCATGGCGGCCTCAGCGTCGGCCCGGCGCGCGACATCGGCGGTAAGGATGCGCACCTTCTGGCCTGGCTTGAGCAGGTTCACGCCGGCCGTGACCACGTTCTGGCCCGCGCGCACGGCGCCGGATACCAGCACGTCGTTGTCGACCTGGCCGGCCACCTGCACCGGCACGAGCTTGACGGCGCCGTTCTCGACGACCCAGACGCTGCTCGCGCCCTTGTTGTTGACCAGTGCGGTCAACGGCACACGCAGGCCGCCGGTGGTGGCAGCGCCCGTGGCCAGTTCCACCGTCGCGCTCATCCCCAGGCGCGCATCGGCGCGCGCGGGCAGCGCAACTTTCACGGTATAGGTGCGGGTCGCGGCATCGGCCATCGGCGCAATTTCGCGGATCTTGCCGGGGATGGTCTGCCCAGCATCGGCCCACAGGCGCACAGTGACGTCGGCCGACTGGCGCAATCCGTCCACCTTGTCTTCGGGGATGCCGATCACGACTTCCTTTTCGGCGGTGCGGGCCACGCGCACCACCGGCGTGCCGGCCTGGACGACCTGCCCCACTTCGGCATCAATGGCCGTGACGACGCCATCGACGTCGGCAACGAGGGTCGTGTAATCGGCCTGGTTCGACTGGCCGCGCAAGCCGGCGCGCGCTGCATCGACATTGGCCTGGGTCGCCTTGAGCGCGCTTTGCTTGGCGTCGAGCACGGCCTGGCTGACGAAATTCTGGGAACGCAGATTGACGTGCCGCTGGTAGTCGGCAGCGGCCAGTTCGCGCTCGGTGTCGGCAGCGCGCAGCGTGGCGCGCGCCTGGGTTTCGGCCAGCCTGATGTCTTGCGGGTCGAGTCGCATCAGCACCGTGCCGCGCTTGACGGTCGCGCCGACGTCGACCTTGCGTTCGATGATCTTGCCGCTGACCCGAAAGCCCAACTGCGACTCGTAGCGCGGCCGCACGTCGCCTGAAAACTGCGACCGCTCGGCGCCCGCATCGGCCACCAGCTGGATCACCCGGACCGGACGGATATCTTCAACTGGTGGCGCCGGCTTCGAGCACGCTGCCAGGGCGCCGGCAGTGCAGAAGGCGACCACGGCCGCCCGCATGGTTGGGGAAGAAAATCGGACAAACACGGTGGCGATCCTTTGACTAGGCATGCGGCGTCTCAAGCCGAAGCTGGCGGCGCATCGCATGCTGCGTTGGCGCCAGTTTGTAATTCAGCAATTATAATCATGCAAATAGACAATGTGACGACTTTAGCGTCTTCCCTCTAAACATGGCCGTTGATCACTACGAGAACTTTCCTGTTGCGTCGATCCTGATGCCGCGCCGCCTGGTGCCAGCGGTCGAGGCGATCTATGCCTTTGCGCGGAGTGCCGACGACCTGGCCGACGAGGGAGACGCCGCGCCCGGCGAACGGCTGGCAGCGCTGCAAGCCTATGACCAGCAGTTGGACCGCATCGAGGCTGGCAGCGTTCCCGATGAGCCGATGTTCGCGCGGCTGGCCCATGTCGTGGCGCAGTACCGGCTGTCGGTCGCGCCGATGCGCGACCTGCTGTCGGCGTTCCGACAGGATGTCGTCACGCCGCGCTATCAGGAATACGCGAGCCTGCTCGACTATTGCCGCCGCTCGGCCAACCCGGTCGGGCGCCTGATGCTGGCCCTGTACGAGGCCGACGACGCGGTCAACCTGCGCGACTCGGATGCGATCTGCAGCGCGCTGCAACTGATCAATTTTATTCAGGACGTCGCGATCGACCTGACCAAGGGCCGGATCTACCTGCCGCTGGAAGACCTGGCGCGCTTCCAGGTCAGCGAAACGGCCCTGAAGGCGGGCATTGTCGATGCGCCGTTCCAGGCCCTGATGCGCTTCGAGGTCGAGCGCGCCCGTGCGCTGATGCTGTCGGGTGCGCCACTGGCCAGGCGGCTGCCGGGCCGCATCGGCTGGGAGCTGCGCATGATCGTTCAGGGCGGCCTGCGCATCCTCGACCGGATCGAGCGCGCCGGTTACGATGTGTACCGGCGCCGCCCTACCTTGGGCACCGCAGACTGGGTCGCCGTCGGCTGGGGCGCGCTGCGCATGTAAAAGTCACGGTGCACATCGCCGGCTGCGCTGTCTACCCTGCTAGAATGCTCGCCTGACGGCACAGCCGTGCCGCAGCCGCCCAACCAGCACTCCACGACGATTTTCATGTCTCCAGACGAATACTGCCAGCAAAAGACCGTTCAAAGCGGCTCCAGTTTCTACTACAGCTTCCTGTTTTTGCCGCCCGAACGCCGGCGCGCAATCACGGCGTTGTACGCCTTTTGCCGCGAGGTGGATGATACGGTCGACGAAGCCACCGACGGTTCCGTCGCGCGCATCAAACTGGCATGGTGGCGCACCGAAGTCTCGAAGATGTATGCGGGCACCCCGACGCACCCGGTGATGCTGGCGCTGCAGCCGCATATCGCCGTCTACAAGCTGGAAGAACAACACCTGCAGGCGATCGTCAACGGCATGGAGATGGATCTCGACCAGAGCCGCTATCTCGATTACCCGGGCCTGCAGCGCTATTGCTGGCACGTGGCGGGCGTCGTGGGCATCCTGTCAGCCAGCATTTTCGGCTACACCAATCCGCAAACGCTGGCGTATGCCGAAAAACTGGGCCTCGCGTTCCAGCTGACGAACATCATCCGCGACGTGGGCGACGACGCGCGCAAGGGCCGTATCTACCTGCCGGTGAACGAACTCCAGCAGTTCGGCGTCACGGCGAACGACCTGCTCAAGCTCCAGCACAACGAGAAATTCGAAGCGCTGATGGCGTTCCAGGCCAAGCGCGCGCAAGCCATCTACGACGAAGCGCTGGCCCTGCTGCCAAAGGAAGACCGGCGCGCGCAGCGTCCGGGACTCATGATGGCGTCGATCTACCGCACGCTGCTCGATGAAATCCAGCGCGACGGCTACCACGTGCTGAACCAGCGCATCTCGCTCACGCCGCTGCGCAAGCTGTGGCTGGCGTGGAAGACGTATGTCCGCACCTAGGCTGCGCGTTGCAGTCGTCGGCGCGGGCTGGGCCGGCTGCGCGGCGGCAGTGACGCTGGCGCGCAAGGGCGCGGACGTCATCCTGTTCGAAGCGGCGCGCACCCTTGGCGGGCGCGCCCGCGGGGTCGACGTGCGCGGCCTGGCGCTGGACAACGGCCAGCACATCCTGCTGGGCGCGTACGCCGAATCGCTGCGCATGCTGCGCGAGGTGGGCGTCGATCCCGATGCCGCGCTGCTGCGCCTGCCGGTGCAGATGCGCTATCCGCCCGGCGGCGCCGGCATGGATTTCGTTGCGCCGCGCCTGCCCGCACCGCTGCACCTGGCGTTCGCGCTGCTGCGCGCGAAGGGCCTGGCCCGCGCCGACAAGCTCGCATTGGCCCGTTTCAACAGCGCGGGGCGCTGGATGGGCTGGGCGCTGGACGTCGATTGCACGGTGGCCGAACTGCTCGAACGCTTCGACCAGACCGAGCGACTCACGACACTGATGTGGCGCCCGCTGTGCATTGCGGCGCTCAATACGCCGCCCGAAAGGGCCTCGGCCAATGTGTTCCTGGCCGTGCTGCGCGACAGCCTGGGCGCCAGCCGGCGCGCGGCGTCCGACATGCTGTTGCCGCGCGTGGCGATGGGCGCACTGTTTCCGGAGCCTGCCGGCGCCTGGCTGACCCGTGAAGGCCATGCGGTACGCGCTGGCGTCAAGGTTGCGGCGATCGCGCGCAACGTGGATAGCGCTGGCTGGTGCCTGACGACGGGCGCTGGCGAGGAGCGGGTCGATGCCGTGGTGCTGGCCACGCCTGCCAGCACCGGCGCCACGCTGCTGGCGCCGTTTGCCGACTGCGCCGCACTGAGCGCGCAACTGGATGGTTTCACCTACGAACCGATCGCTACCTGTTACCTGCAATATGCACCGGGCACGCGCCTGGACTTGCCGTTCTGCGCGCTGCTGGACGATCCGCAGGCGGGCCGCTGGGGCCAGTTCGTGTTCGACCGCGCCCAGCTCGACCCGGGCCAGGATGGCGTGTTTGCCGTCGTCGTCAGCGCCGCGGCCGAAGCTGCCGCGCTGCCGCGCGAGGCGCTCGCGGGCGCCATCGCGGCGCAACTGGCGCACGACTTTGGCCGGCCCGAACTGGCCGCGCCGGTCTGGACCCAGCTGATCACGGAAAAGCGCGCGACGTTCACCTGCGCGCCCGGCCTGGTCCGGCCAGCCAATGTCACGCCGCTCCCCGGCCTGGTGCTGGCGGGCGACTACACGGCCAGCGACTACCCGGCGACGCTGGAGACGGCCGTGCGCAGCGGCCAGGCGGCAGCGACGGCCATCCTTGCCTACGGCGCCCTGCCCCGCGAAAAGCGCAGCCTGTCGCACGGCGATGGTGCAGCGGCGACCGGCGCCGTACAGTAGCACCATCGAAACACGCCTGATGGACACCACCATGACACCCCGACTCGGACTGCGAACGGTCGCCCTGCTGCTTCTCGTGGCGGCCAGCACGCTCGTACTCGTCATGCCGGAACTGCTCGGCGGCGGTGCCCCCGGCACGGCCAGCGCGATCGGGGCGATCCCGATCCTCGGCCACCACTAGGCCGGCGCGTATCGTATGGCGTACTTTTTCTCCAAGCTCGACTACCTCGACGCGCTCAAGCGTGCGTTGATGGGGCTGCCGCCCGACGTGCAGGCCAAGACGCTCGCGTGGTACGAGCAGCGCTTCGTCGACGGCGCAGCAGTCGGACGATCCGAACAGGATGTGGCCAAGGAACTCGGCGACCCGCGCGACGTCGCGCTGACGCTGCGTACCAATGCCCATTTCGCGCAATTGAGCCACAAGCCGGCGCCAACAAGCAGCGTGGCGCGCACCGTGGTGTCGGGCTTTGGCCTGCTGGTGTTCAACCTGTTCATGCTGATTCCAGCGGCGGTGTTTGCGTCGCTGCTGATGGCGCTGTACGTGTCGGCCTTCGGCGTGTATGTCTCGGGCATTGCCGTGACTGCCAGCGGCCTGGCCGGCTCGAACGAGCTGGTGCTGAGCGCCCCGCTGAGCCGCCTGGAAATAACGAACGACGATAGCCCGAGCGAAACGCAGACCCGGGTGTCGATCGGCGAGCATGGGATCCAGGTGTATGAAGAGCCGGTGCTGAGATCGGATCAGCGGACCGAGGCCGGCGACAGTGGACCGGCCGCCGACAGCGAGAACCGGCAGCAGCGTTCGCGCGTGCTGCGCGGCGCCGAGGCGGTGGCCGAACGCCGCATCCAGATCACGACCGACCTCGATCCCGATTCGCGCACGACGCAGGTGGTGCTCGGGTGCGGGCTGATCCTGGGCGGCATCGCGCTGTTCCTGCTGTCGCTGGTGTTCAGCAAGTACACGATTGCCGGCATCCGCCGCTATGTGAACATGAACATGTCATTGTTGAGGGGATAGCTGCCATGCGCTCATTGATGAAAGTGGGTTTCAGCCTGCTGCTGCTGGCAGCGGTGCTCGTGGCGCTCAGCTACAGCATGCTCAAGGCCAGCGGCACGGTCAGCGCCGCCGAAGGCCGTGCCGTGGCGCAGGACACGCGCCCGGTGCCGGCCGGCGTCGAGATCGTCGAACTCGACGGCCCCATCGACCTGAACCTGCGCTATGGCGCCACGCCAATGCTGCGGGTCAGCGGCGAGCAGCGCATGCTGGGCAATGTCGAGGTCACGGGCGACGGCAAGATCCTGCGCATCGGCATCCGCGGCATGGTGCTGCGCCACCGCGAACCGCTGGTGGTCGAGCTGGTGCTGCCGGTGCTGACAGCGGTGACGATCGAAGGCAGTGGCGACAGCACGATCAACGGCTTTTCGGGCGACACCATCGCCGTCCAGCTCAACGGCTCGGGCAGCGTGCGCTTCAATGGCCGCTACCGCGACGCCACGGTCGGCCTGACCGGCAGCGGCGACCTCGACGTCAATGGCGGCGCCGCCATGGACCGCGTCGAAACCCGCCTGATGGGCTCGGGCAGCATCACGGTCTCCGGCACCACCCGCGCGCTGGAAGCCGACACAACAGGCTCCGGCCGCCTCGACGCCGAACACCTGCGCGCCAGCGAAGTCACGCTGAGCCAGACCGGCTCCGGCGACAGCGTCGTCCAAGCCCGCGACACCATCCGCATCACCCTGAGCGGCAGCGGCGACGTCGAAGTCTACGGCAACCCCGCCGAACGCAGCACCAGCCGCACAGGCAGCGGCAGCGTCACCTACGAAGAATAACCCTCCATACAAATAGGGTCAGTGTCGAATTGTTTGCCAACTTCAGTAAATCAGTTGCTCAATAATTCGACTCTGACCCCAATTGTTGGGCAATTGTCTTTTGGATAATTAGGGTCAGAGTCGAATTGTTTGACAACTTCAGTGAATCAATTGGTCAATAAATCGACACTGACCCTACTTTTGCCTAGCAAGCGGTGGGTTTCAGGCGCTCGACTTCGAGGCCGAAGAAGGGGCGCAGGCGGGTGCCGACGACGTTGCCGATGAAGGCGACGACCAGCCACAGCCAGCCGTGCAGGCTGCCCGACAGGATGCCGCTAAAGTACGCGCCGATATTGCAGCCGTAGGCCAGGCGGGCGCCGTAGCCCAGCAGCAGACCGCCGACGATGGCGGCGATCAGCGAGCGCATCGGCAGGCGCCAGACTGGTGCGTAGCGGCCGGCCAGCGCCGCTGCCAACATCGCCCCCAGCACGATGCCGATGTCCATCACCGACGTCACGTCTTGCGAGATCGGCGAGGCCAGTGCGGCGGCGTTGGCTTTCGTGGACCAGTAGGTCCAGCTGGCCGTATCGATACCCATCACCGCGGCCGCTTTCGCGCCCCACAGGGCGAACGCCGACGTCACGCCCCACGGCCGACCTGACAGCGCAAGCGTCGCGAAGTTGAGCACCACCAGCGCGAGCGCGCCGGCCAGCAGCGGCCACGGGCCATGCAGCCATGGCGAGCGATGGGGCGGCTGCACGTGGGCCGGGACCAGCTTGCCGTGACGGCGCTTTTCGACGACGATCGTGATGAACGCGATCAGCGCGAAGATGCCCCAGTTCAGCGCCAGCGCCGGCGCCAGGCCCAATTCCTTGACGGCCGACAGCGGGGCCAGTTGCGGCATCGACGTCCAGAACGGCATGTGCGCCGTGCCGATCAGCGAGCCGATGATGAAGAAGAGCAGCGTGACGATCATGCGCGTGCTGCCGCCACCCACCGTGTACAGCGTGCCGGAGGCGCAACCGCCGCCCAGCTGCATGCCGATGCCGAAAATGAACGCGCCGAAGATCACCGAGGTGCCGGCCGGCTGCACCAGGCCTGTGACCGGGGTGCCGAACAGCGTGCCGGCGGCGAGCGCCGGGAAGAACAGCGCCACGCCGACGGCCAGCATGACCATCTGCGCACGCAGGCCGGCGCCGCGGCCGTCGGCAATGAACACGCGCCAGGCCGACGTGAAGCCAAAGGCTGCGTGGTACAGCGCCACGCCGAGCAGCGCGCCGACGATGTACAGCGCCGACTGGCGGCCGCTCACCGCCTGCGCGAGATACCACGCGCCAAGCACGAGCAGGAACAACGCCACGCCAAGCGGGCGCACATTGAGGTCGACGCGGGGCGCCATCGACAGAGTGGAAGAATTGGACATGACAGGGACCGTGCAAATGAAAGTAGGCCGGTATTGTCGTCGCTTTTGACAATCGTTGCAGACAACCCGCCCGTTTTGCGCGTCGCAGACACAGCAGGCAGCAGGCCGGCGCGTCAGCGCTTACAATGCGCCTGCTGCTGCGAACCTGCACAGCGCATCATGCAATCAGGACGAAACCAACACGAAACCAGGACCAGGATGGCCGCACTCACTCCACATGTCAATCCAGCCGAAGTCGAATTCAGCGCAATCCGGGCCCAGGGCCCGGGCGGGCAGAACGTCAACAAGGTCTCGTGCGCCGTGCATGCGCGCTTCGACATTCCGGCGTCGTCGCTGCCACAGCCGGTCAAGGAGCGGCTGCTGGCGCTGCGCGACACGCGCATCTCGCACGAAGGCGTGCTGGTTTTGAAGGCGCAGCAGTCGCGCAGCCTGGAACAGAACAAGGAAGACGCGCTGCGGCGCCTGCAGGAACTGGTCGACAAGGCCGCGATCGTGCCCATCACGCGCCGCCCCACCCGGCCAACCCGCGGCTCGCAACTGCGACGGCTCGACGGTAAGACGCGCAGCAGCCAGACCAAAGCGCTGCGGGGCAAGGTTACTGACTGATCCAGCTCCTGAAGCGCATCTTCAAGCGTCCGACGCAGACGCTTCCAGTCCTTCGAACCACGCCGCATACGGCGTATTGACCGCCATGCGCCGGTTGTAATCCGGCGCGCCATCGGTCCACCAGACCGGCCCGCGCTCTCCCAGCGCCCGCTTGGCCTCGTCGACACCGGCGCGGGCCGCCCGCTCGGCCGCCTCATCGCGCGCCTTGAGCGCCGCCCCAACCTGCCGCCGTGCATCCATCAACCCATTGACCAACTGCTGCCGCTCGTCCGGCGCCAGATGCGGATTGCTGCTGCGCCAGAGGCGCCCCTTGACGACAAAGTAGCGGCCGTCCGGCGTGTTCGGATAACGGGAAGAAGAAGGCATGGCATCGACTATACCCGCCGGCCCGGGATGCCAGCGCCCGGCTGCGGGATCATCAAGGCATCACGCCATAGCGGTCGATGAAATACTTGACCCCACCCGGATTGGCGGCCATCCACGCCTGCAACGCCGGCCGGTACGCCTGGCGGAACATCAGCAGCAGGATCGCCGGTTCGAGCTGCCCTTCACGCGCCAGCGCCCGCACCTGCAGCAGGCCCGGATCAAGGATGCCTTCGCCGCTATTGGCCTCGGCCTCGTCGGCGATTTTCAAGGCCTGTCGCCACGTGGCAAGCTCGATCTCGAACGCCGACTTGCGCTTGTCCTTGTCTTCGGTGCGCAGCGCAACCTCCGTCATGCCCAGCGCCAGCCGGAACGCGTGATCGGGCGTCCTCTCGGCATCCGTTTTCGAATCGAGACTGATCACGTACTTGCCGTCCGCGTTTTCCGCCACGCGCACGCCGCGGCGCAGGCCCAGCGCCTTCAGTGGCAAGCCGGCGCCGGCCCGGTACCTGGCCAGCTTGCTCCAGTTGGGCCGCTGCGACGGATCGGCCTCGATGGCCTTGTACAGCATCGCCTCGGCCGCGCCCCGTTGGTCCTGGTAGAACAGCGCGTCGGACAAGTAGCGCCAGGCCTGCGAATTGTGCGGCTCGATCAGAGTGGCCTGGCGAAACAGCGCCTCGGCGCCCTTCCAGTCCCGTTGCACATAATGACAGTTGCCAGCGGCGACCCAAGCGCTGGAATACTGCGGATCGGCCAGCATCGTCGCCTCGTACTTTGCCAGCGCTGCCTTGATGTCCTGGCGCGCGAACGCCGCCTCGCCTTCGGCCATCAGCTTCGCCGCGTTGGCGTTCGGCGGATGCAGCGGCGGCGGCGCCGGATCGTCCAGCATGCGCAAGACTTCCTGCGCCACAGGATCGTCGGCTGCCAGCAGCGTTGCCCGCTCGGCCAGCGCGCGCGCCATGTCGCGCAGCTGCGGCGCCTTGTCCTGCGGCGCCACCGTCGAGAGTTTCAGCACCAGGCCTGCCGCCAGCGACAGTGGGATCGACGCGGTCGGATCGGCCTGTTCGGCCGCCTTGTACATCGTCAGCGCTTCCTGATAGCGGGCGCGCCCTTCCAGCGCCTGCGCTTCGAGCACCAGGCCACGACATGGCTGGCCGCAGCCGACGTCTGCACGGGCGCTCGGGGCGCCGGCGACATGCGCGACGGCGAGAAGGGTTGCGAGCGTCAGTACGCGAAGAGAAGTCATAAAGGGGCCGTGGCGCGAAACGCTGATGAAGCGCTTATCTTACCAAGCATGCGCCCCGACTAATTCACGGAATGTCACCGCTGTGCAGCGCCCAGCCAGGCCAGCGCGTCCCGCCCCGCCGCGCGTCCGCTGGCAAAGCAGGCGGTCAACAGGTAGCCGCCGGTGGGCGCTTCCCAGTCCACCATTTCGCCGGCGACGAACACGCCGGGCAGCGCGCGCAGCATCGCGCTCTCGCCGTCCATCGCATCGAATTGCACGCCGCCCGCGCTGCTGATCGCCTCGTCGATCGGGCGCGTGCGCAGCAGCGTCACCGGCAGCGCCTTGATCGCAGCGGCCAGCCGCGCCGGATCGGCGTAATCCGCCTTCGACAGGCACTCGTGCAACAGACCCGCCTTGACGCCCTTGATCCCGAGCCGGCTTTGCAGGTGGCTCGCTATCGAGCGCGAACCCCGCCCGCGCGTGACCTCATCAAATACCCGTTCAATGCTGTGATCCGGCGCCAGGTCGAGCCACAGCGTGGCCATGCCATCGCGCGCGATCGCGTCGCGTAGCGGTGCCGACAACGCGTACACCAGACTGCCTTCGACGCCGCCCTCCGTGACGACAAACTGGCCCTTGCGCCAGGCGATGGCGCCGTCCGCACCACGCACGCCAGCCGCCACCGTCAACAGCGGCGCGCCGGCATAGCGGCTGCTGAAATGTGCGCTCCAGCCGGTGTCAAACCCGCAGTTGGCAGGCACCAGCGGCGCCACCTCGACCCCGCGCTCGCGCAGCAGTGGCACCCAGGCGCCGTCCGAGCCCAGGCGCGCCCAGCTCGCGCCGCCCAGCGCCAGGATCGTCGCATCGGCATCGACCAGTCGTTCGCCGTCCGGCGTGGCAAAGCGCAGCTGACCATCCTGCCAGCCGAGCCAGCGCTGGCGCATGTGAAAGCGCACGCCGCTGTCCTTCAGGCGGTGCAGCCATGCACGCAGCAGCGGCGCGGCCTTCATCTCGAGCGGGAACACACGGCCCGACGTGCCGACGAAGGTCTCGATGCCGAGGTCCTGGATCCAGGCGCGCACGGCGTCGGCATCGAACCCTTCGAGCCAGCCATTCACGTGCATCTGGCGGTCGCGGTAGCGCTGCACGAAGTCGGCATACGGTTCCGAGTGCGTGATGTTCATACCGCCCTTCCCGGCCAGCAGAAACTTGCGGCCGACGCTGGCCATCGCGTCGTAAACGTCGACCTGCACGCCCGCTGCTGCCAGCGTCTCGGCCGCCATCAGGCCCGCAGGACCGCCGCCGATCACGACGACATGGGGCGAAACGGCAGAATTGGCGGGCTGGGTCATGGTGACAAACGAGAAAAAGCGGGACCCGCATTGTAGTCGGTTTCGGGCCCCAAAAAATCATGTAAAGGCTGCTTGACATCACAAAATAACGGGCCTACGATGTAAAGCATCCTTTACTAACCAAGAGAGGCACCAGATGGCTGCGAGCAAACACGAGAAGCGGGTTCACACGGCGTACCTGCGCGAGATGGCCGGCGCATTCCTGGTCTATGCCGTCCTGCTGATGGCCTCCATCCGCTTCGGCAGGCCGATGGACGATGGCCTGCTGCGCCTCCTAGTGCTGCTCTCGCCGATGATCGGCTTCTGCCTGGCGCTGTGGGCGATCGCGCGTCATCTGGGCCGCGTCGACGAATACCTGCGCAGCTTTCTGCTCGAATCGTTCGCGCTGGCCGCCGGCCTGACCGCCGGCCTCACCTTCAGCTACGGGTTTCTGGAGACCGCCGGCTATCCGCGCATGTCGATGTTCTCGGTCTGGATGGTGCTGTGTGGCGCGACCATGCTCGTCTGCCTGGTACGCTCGGTGCACGAGAAGCTGCAGACGCGATGAAAAACCGTATCCGCGAACTGCGCGCCACGCAGGGCTGGAGCCAGGCCGACCTGGCCGAGCGCCTGGATGTCTCGCGCCAGAGCGTCAACGCAATCGAAACGGGCCGTTACGATCCCAGCCTGCCCCTTGCCTTTGCCATTTCCCGGCTGTTCGGCCTGCCGGTCGAAGCCATCTTCACACCTGATCAGGAGACCGCATGAAAGCTGCACTGTTGTTGACCCTGGCGCTTGGCGCCGCCCCCTTTGCCGCAGCCCAAGCACAGTCTGCGGCCCCGGCAACCCAGAGCGCGAACCGCTTTGCCGCCAGCATCAAGCCGGCCGAAACGTTCGAATCCGGCGCGCTGCTGGTCGAGCGCCATGGCAGCAAAGGCCGCCCGGTGATCCTGATTCCTGGCCTGGCCAGCGGCCCATGGGTGTGGCAGGACGTGATCCGCCAGTTCAAGGACGAGTTCACGCTGTATGTCGTGACGCTGCCCGGCTTCGACGGCCGTCCCGGGCCCACTGGCGAACCCTTCGAAGGCGCGCGCGCCGCACTGGAAGGCTTGATCGCGCAGCGCAAGCTGAACAAGCCGATCCTCGTCGGCCACAGCCTGGGCGGTACGCTCGCCTACGCCGTGGCGCAGGACCTGGGCAACGGCATCGGCGGCGTCGTGGCGCTCGACGGCTTGCCGGTGTTCCCCGGCACCGAAAACATGCCGCCGGCACAGCGCCCGCAAGCGGCGCAACGCGTGCGCGACACGATGGCCGTCGCCGACCCCAACGCCTGGGCCGCGCAGCAGCGCCAGTATATGCGTGGCCAGGGCGTACTCGACATCGGCAAGGCCGACGACATCACGCCGCTGCTGCTACGCAGCGACCGCGCCGCCGTCGGCGCCTACGTGGCCGACGCGCTGGCGCTCGACCTGCGTCCGGGCCTGGAAAAGATCACCGCGCCGGTGCTGGTGGTGGCGCCGTTTTACCAGTACGATGGGGCGCAGGACACCATGACGGCCGACGACAAGGTCGCGCACTACCGCAGCCTGGTGGAGGGCATTCCCTCGGTCGAAGTGGTGCCCATCGCGCCGTCCCGGCACTTCCTGATGATCGACCAGCCGCTGACCCTGACCGGCATCCTGCGCCGCTTTTTCGACCGTCGTTGAAAGGAGTTTTCCATGCGCCCTGTCGCTTATTGGATCGGCCAGTTCCTGCTGGCCGCCGGCACCATGTTCCTGCTGCTCGCCGCCGTCGACCTGATGCGCGGCGACAGCCTGGCTGCCACCTGGCCCGCGACGCTGGGCTGGTCGGCCGCAGCGGCGGCGATCTTCGTCGGCTCGCGCTGGCGTCAGGCCAGCCGCGGGATCGCCTGCGCTGTCTGCAAGGATGAGCAGGCGCGCTGACGATTACCGGTCAGACTATTCCTCCAGCATGTTCGGTTTGTCAGATCTGCAATATTCTGCTTGACATGCCGCGCAGCAGGCATATTCTTGTCGTGGCCAGCTGCGAACGATGACGCCCGCACCGACGAGGCACGCCACGATTCGCCCGGCAGTCCGTTACAACATCTTGGAGGATGTATATGTCGGTAGAAATCGAATCGTTCGCTACGCGCAGGACAGTACTCGGTGCGCTCGCCACCAGCCCGCTCTGGATGAGCTCGGCGTGGGCCCAGCCCAACAATCTCAAGATCTCGCACCAGTTCCCCGGCGGCAGCATCGCGCGGGGCGACTTTCGCGATCGCCTGTGCCGCATGTTCGCTTCCGAGGTCGAAAAGCGCACGCGCGGTGGCGTGAAGTTCTCGATCTATCCGGACTCGACCATGATGCAGCCGGGCGCGCAATTCGGCGCGCTGCGCAGCGGCAAGCTCGACATGGCACTGGTGCCGCTGTCGTACGCGGGCGCCGAGGCGCCGGAAGCCAATATCGGGCTGATGCCGGCGCTGGTCACATCCTACGAACAGGGCTATGGCTGGCGCAACGCACCGGTCGGGCGTGAGCTGTCGCGCATCCTTGGCGAACAGGGCCTGGTCATCGTCAGCTGGATCTGGCAGGCGGGTGGCGTCGCGTCGCGCGGCGACCCGATCATCGCCCCGGAAGACGCGCGCGGCCTGAAAGTACGCGGCGGCTCGCGCGAGATGGACATGCTGCTGCAGAACGCCGGCGCCACGGTCGTCAACATGCCATCCAATGAAATCTACAACGCCCTGCGCAGCGGCGCGCTCGATGCGGCGCTGACGTCATCGACGTCGCTGATCTCGTTCCGCCTGCAAGAAACCGCCCGTTCGCTGACGACGGCGCGCGCCGGCTCGTACTGGTTCATGTTCGAGCCATTGCTGATGTCGCGCACCGTGTTCGAGCGGCTGACCAAGGCGCAGCAGCAGGCAGTCATGACGGTGGGCGCCGATCTGGAAAAGTTCGCGATGAATTCGGCGCGCATGGACGATGCCGAAGTCGCCACTGTGTACCGCGGCGTTGGCGCGCGCGTGGTCGACCTCAATCCCGACGCGCTGCGAGGCTGGCAGGAAGTCGCCCGCAATACGGCGTGGAAGGACTTCGCGGCCCGCAACAGCAATTGCGCCAAACTGATGGCGCTGGCCGAGCAGTCGATCGCCGCGATCTAGTCGAGCGGGAGGGCTTACCCGCCTGTCACGGGCGGGAAGAAGGCCACTTCGGCGCCGGCCGCCACGGGCGTGGCGCCGTCGCACATCACTTGCTGATGGGCCATGCGTACCGCACGCTCGGGCGCCAGCGCCTCGGCCCACACGCCACCGCGCGCGCGCAGCAATTCGCGTACGGCGCCCACGGTCGCGACCTCCGGTGGCAGGTCCAGCTGTTCCTGCCCCGTACCGACTGCTTCACGCAGCGCGGCAAAATACTTCACGTTGATCTTCATGACTATCCTAATGCTGTAGTTCGGCGAACGGAATGAAACGCACCAGGTCGCCCGCGGCAATCGCATTGCCCGGCGGGTTATCGATGAGGCCATCGCCCCACACGGTCGACGTCAGCACGCCGGAACCCTGGTTCGCAAACAGTTCAAGACCACCGCCTGCATTGAAGCGCGCGCGCAGGAATTCGTTGCGGCGGTCGCCCTTGGGCAGGTTGAAATCGGCGCGCACCAGATAGCTGCGCGGCTCGACCTGGCCACGTACGCCCTGCAGGCGCAGCAGGAACGGCCGCACGAACAGCAGGAAGGTGACGAAGCTCGACACCGGATTGCCGGGCAGGCCGATGAAGAACGCGTCAGCCTCATTGCCCTCTGCCTCACGGCGCACCTCGCCAAACGCCAGCGGTTTACCGGGCTTGACGGCGATCTGCCACATCGACAGGCGTCCTTCCGCCTCGACGGCCGGCTTGATATGGTCTTCTTCGCCCACCGACACACCGCCCGACGTGATGATCAGGTCGTGCGCCTGCGCAGCGTCACGCAAGGTGGCGCGTGTCGCGGCCAGCGTATCAGGCACGATGCCAAAGTCGGTGATCTCGCAGCCGAAGTTTTCCAGCAGCGCGCGCAGCGTGAAGCGGTTCGAGTTGTAGATCGCGCCTGGCGCCAGATCCTGCGCCGCCACTTCGCCCGGCATCGCCAGTTCGTCGCCCGTGAAGAACACGGCCACGCGCAGGCGCCGGTGCACGGGCAGCGTGACCAGGCCCACTGAAGCAGCAAGCCCCAGTTCCTGGCTGCGCAAGCGGGTGCCTGCCGTCAGGATCACGCTGCCGGTGCCGATGTCTTCGCCCTTGCGGCGGATCCACTCGCCGTCGGCCGGCGCGTGGCGCACGGTCACATTGTCGCCTGCGGCCTCGCACTGCTCCTGCATGACGACGGCGTCGGCGCCCGGCGGAATCAGCGCGCCGGTGAAGATGCGTGCTGCCGTGCCGGGTTCGAGTGGCTGGCCGACGTGGCCGGCCGGGATGCGCTGGGCCACGCGCAACGTCGCCTCGCCGCTCGCGCAGTCGGCGGCGCGCACGGCGTAGCCATCCATCTGCGTGTTGTCGGCCGATGGCACGTCGATGGTGGCCAGCTGGTCGTCTGCCAGCACGCGGCCGTTGGCGTCCAGCGTGGGGATCGTTTCGATGTCCGTCACGGGACGCGCGGCGGCGAGCAGCACGTCCAGCGCCTCGCGCACCGTCAGCATCGGCGGTCGTTGTCCTGGTGCGTTCATGCTACAGCCCCGTGTGGTCGGCGATGTACGCCTTCATTTGCGCGACGTCCGCAGGCATCACGACGTAGCGCTGCGGCAACGCCTCGATGTCGTCGAAGCCGGCCGGACGCTCGGCATCGGTGCCCAGCGCTTCGAGGATCGTCTCGTTGAACTTGGCGGCCAGCGCGGTTTCCAGCACGATCATCGGCACGCGCGGCGCCATGTGCTCGCGCGCGACCTTGATGCCGTCGGCGGTGTGGGTGTCGATGGTGATGTCGTAGTCGTCGGCCACGTCGCGGATCGTGTCCAGGCGGTCGTTGTGCGTCGAGCGGCCCGAGGCGAAGCCGAAGCGCGCCACCTGCTTGAATTCGTCGCCATCGCTGCCCGGCTTGCCGGACAGGTCGAAACCGCCATGCGTGTCGACCTTGCGGAACAAGGCGTGCGTACGCTCGGCGTCGCGCCCGACCAGGTCATACACGAAGCGCTCGAAATTCGACGCCTTCGAAATATCCATCGACGGGCTGCTCGTGTGGAAGGTCTCGGCCGCCTTGCGCACGCGGTACACGCCGGTGCGGAAGAATTCGTCGAGCACGTCGTTTTCATTGGTGGCGGCCACCAGCTTGTCAATCGGCAGACCCATCATGCGGGCGATGTGGCCGGCGCAGATGTTGCCGAAGTTACCGGACGGGACGGTGAACGAGACCTTCTGGTCGTTGCTCGTGGTCGCGGCCAGATAGCCGCGGAAGTAATACACGACCTGGGCCACGACACGGGCCCAGTTGATCGAATTGACGGTGCCGATCTTCTGGCGCGCCTTGAACGTCAGGTCGTTCGAGACGGCCTTGACCAGGTCCTGGCAATCGTCGAAGTTGCCCTTGACGGCGATATTGAAGATGTTCGGGTCTTGCAAGCTGAACATCTGTGCGGTCTGGAACGCGCTCATGCGACCGTGCGGCGACAGCATGAATACACGCACCCCCTTCTTGCCGCGCATCGCGTATTCGGCTGCGCTGCCGGTGTCGCCCGAGGTCGCGCCGAAGATGTTCAGTTCATCGCTGTTCTTGGCCAGCGCATACTCGAACAGGTTGCCGAGCAACTGCATCGCCATGTCCTTGAACGCCAGCGTCGGGCCGTTCGACAGCGCCTGCAGGATCAACTTGCCATTGCGGCCGTCTTCCAGCACGCGCAGCGGGGTGATCTCGGCAGCGGACTCGTCGGCACGCGCGTTGCAGTACACGGCGGGCGTGTAGGTGCGTGTCGTGATGGCCTTGAGGTCGGCGTCCGGGATATCGGTGGCAAACTTGCGCAGGATCTCGAAGGCCAGGTCGGCGTAAGACAACGTGCGCCATGCGTCAAGCTCGGCGCTCGTGACCTGCGGGTACTCGGCTGGCAGGTACAGGCCGCCGTCCGGGGCGAGGCCGCCGAGCAGGATGTCACAGAAGTTCTCGGGATTGCGTGCTGCGGACGCGCTCGTCGCGCGGGTGGACACATAGTGCATACGGTTGTAGATCCAGTGGGCTCGGGTGGATCGTCAATTATAGTGGGAGCCAGAGAAATTGTATGCTGTGCTGCAAAAAAGTCATGTCACCCAATAAAATTGGGCGGCCGATGCTCTGGCCGCCCATCCATTGCCGAGGCGCAGTCAACGTTAAATAGTGCCGAGCTGTGAACTGATGAGCACTTTCATGGTCCAACCCCTGTCGTCAGCGCCAGGAGTCGAGCATGAAAGCACCCCGTTTCACGCGTTGGTTCGCCAACTTGCCATTGCTGAACGTCCCGCAGCGCCGACAGGTGCTGGATGCCTTGCATCCTGCCGCCGGGCTCGACCAGGTCGTCGCACTCATCGCGCACGCCAGGTCGCCGGGCCGCTGTTGCCCCCGCTGTGGCAGCGTGTGCTGTAACCGGCACGGGTTCGCCAACGACCTGCAACGCTTCCGCTGCTGCGATTGCGGACGCACCTTCAATGACCTCACCGGCACGCCTCTGGCGCGGCTCAGGCACAAGGCCAAGTGGCTCGCCTATTCACAAGTTCTGCTCGATTCACTGCCTGTACGCAAGGCGGCAAGCCTGGTTGGCGTGCACCGCAACACGGCGTTCCGCTGGCGCCACCGCTTCCTGCATTGGATCAAGCTCGACCGGCCGACGACCCTGAACGGCATCGTCGAAGCCGATGAAACCTTTCTGCTCGAATCGCAGAAAGGTTCACGCGCGCTCGACCGGCCCGCGCGGCGGCGGGGTGGGCGCGCCGCCAGGCCCGGCATTTCCGGAGAACTCGACTGCATTCTGGTGGCGCGTGACCGCAACGGACGCACGGTCGATGCCGTCACGGGCCGCGGCGCATTGACGGCCGCGCAGCTCGAACGCGACTTGCTGCCCAGACTCGATCCCCAGTCCTTTCTGGTCAGCGACAGCCATGTCGCCTACAGGGCTTTTGCACGCAAGCACGGGATCACGCACGAGACCGTCAATCTGCGTGCGGGGGTGCGGGCCAGGCGCCTGGGCAGCCTGGCCATTCACGTGCAAAACGTGAATGCCTATCATCAGCGCTTCAAGGATTGGTTGCGGGGCTTTCGCGGTGTGGCGTCGCGCTATCTCGCCAACTATCTGGGTTGGCGCTGGGCTCTGGATGGCCAGAGAGTACGTTCACCAGAACAATTGCTGCACATCGCAATCAGAGTCATCAATACGTAATGCTGACTGCGCCATTGCCGAACCCACCAACATCAGCAGGCGGCGTGATTGACCGTCACGACGTGGATGGCCAGGCCCCCCAGCGACGTTTCCTTGTACTTGACCTGCATGTCCGCGCCCGTCTGGCGCATCGTTTCGATCACGCTGTCCAGGCTCACGAAGTGCACGCCATCGCCCTTGAGCGCCAGCGACGCCGCCGTAATCGCCTTGATCGCGCCCATGCCGTTGCGCTCGATGCACGGGATCTGCACCAGGCCACCGATCGGATCGCACGTCATGCCCAGATGGTGTTCGATGCCGATTTCAGCGGCATTCTCGATCTGCTCGTTGGTACCGCCCAGTGCCGCCACGAGGCCCGCTGCCGCCATCGCGCAGGCCACGCCGACTTCACCCTGGCAACCCACTTCGGCGCCCGAGATCGACGCGTTCTTCTTGCACAGCATACCGATCGCGGCTGACGTGAGCAAAAAGTCGCGCACGCCGCGTTGCGGATCGATCGGGCGGCAATCTTCGGCGTAGTAGCGCAGCACGGCCGGGATGATGCCGGCGGCGCCATTGGTCGGCGCCGTGACGACGCGGCCACCGGCGGCGTTTTCTTCGTTGACCGCCATGGCGTACAGGCTGACCTGCTGCACGGCGTCGTGCGGCAAGGCGTTCTGGGGCTGGGTTTCCTGCGCCTGCTTCCACAGGGCTGCCGCGCGGCGGCGCACATTGAGGCCGCCCGGCAGGCGCCCTTCCGTCTTCAGGCCCTGGCAGATACAGTCGCGCATCACGCGCCACAGGCGATCCAGGCCCGCATCCAGATCGGCGTCGCTCATGCGCACGCGCTCGTTCGCGCGCAGCATGTGCGGGATCGTCAGGCCGTGCGTGCGGCCATGCTCGAGCAGCTGGACCATCGTGTCGAACGGGAACGGCACCGGCGTGCCGACGGGTTCCGCGGCGCGCGCCTGCGCTTCGCCGGCTGCGGTGATAAAGCCGCCGCCGACCGAGTAATAGATGCGTTCGATAATGCTGCCGTCACGCAGCTGCAGCACGAAGCGCATGCCGTTCGGGTGTTCGGGCAGCGTCGAGGCCTTGTGCCAGACCAGGTGGACACGGGCGTCGAACGGCACGGTCTTGATGCCCAGCAGTGCGATCTGTCCATCGAGCGCGGCGAGATCGAGCTTGTCGTCGACCGACGCCGGATCGAGCTCCTGCGGCGTCTCGCCCATCAGGCCCAGGATCACCGCCTTGTCGGTCGCGTGGCCGACGCCTGTCAGCGCCAACGAACCGTACAGGTGCGCCTCGACGCCGACCGCCTCGTCCAGCATGCCGCTTTCAAGAAGAAAGCGGCGCGCCGCGACCATCGGCCCCACCGTGTGGGAACTCGACGGGCCGATGCCGATCTTGAACAAATCAAACACGCTCATGTCCATCTTGTGTCTCCTGCTTTTTTATTGTGAGGCGAGGTCTTACGCTGCTGCCTTGATGCCGACATCGATATTGGCCAGCATCGAATCGACCATCTCGTCGATGCCGATGCGGGATTGCCAGCCCCAGTCCGCCGTCGCGCGGCTGTCATCCAGGCTTTTCGGCCACGAGTCGGCAATCTGCTGGCGGCTATCGGGGGCGTAGGCGATGGCGAAATCAGGACGCGCCTTCTGGATCGCTGCGGCCAGTTCACGCGGGTTGAACGAAACGCCGGCCACGTTGTACGACGAACGGATCGCAACCTGTTCGGCGGGCGCTTCCATCAGTTCGATGGTAGCGCGGATCGCATCGGGCATGTAGATCATCGGCAGCGTGGTCTCGGGGCCGAGGAAGCACTCGTAGGTCTCGCCCCGCAGCGCCGCGTGGAAGATCGCGATCGCGTAATCGGTGGTGCCGCCGCCCGGTGGCGACTTGTAGCTGATGATGCCGGGATAGCGGATGCTGCGCACGTCCACGCCATACTTGCTGTGATAGTACTCGCACAGGCGCTCGCCGGCCAGCTTGCTGATGCCGTAGATCGTGGTCGGGTCCATGATCGTGAACTGCGGCGTCTGTTCGCCCGGCGTGTTCGGGCCGAAGGCGGCGATCGACGATGGCCAGAAGACTTTCAGTGGCTTGCCGGCTTCGCCGCGCTCGCGCGCGATCTCGAGGATGTTGAGCAGGCCATCCATGTTCAGGCTCCAGGCCTTCAGTGGCGCTTTTTCGCCGGTGGCCGACAGCATCGCGGCCAGCTGGTAGACCTGGGTGATGTCTTCGTCAGCGATCAGGCTTGCCAGCGCATCGTTGTCCAGCACGTTCAGGCGGGTGTAGCGCGCGGCGCCGTACAGGTTGTTCTCGCCGATGTCCGACGCGATGACGTTCTGCGCGCCGTGGCGCTCGGCCAGCGCGCTGACCAGTTCACTGCCGATCTGGCCGTTGGCGCCGATGATGAGGATGCGTTCCATGCTGTGATTCCTTGCCTGTGTATGTACTATTTATTATTGATTATTTATTGTTGCTTGATGATGCCCAGCTCGCGCCCGGCTTGTTCGAATGCCTTGAGCACGATGTCCAGCTGTTCGCGGGTATGCGCAGCCGAGAGTTGCACGCGCACGCGCGCCTGGCCCATCGGCACCACCGGATAGAAGAAGCCCGACAGCAGCACGCCCAGTTCGAACATGCGCGCCGCGAATTTCTGCGCGACCGGCGCGTCGAACAGCATCACCGGCACCACCGGGTGCGTGCCCGGCTTGATGGTAAAGCCGATGCGCTCGATCTCGGCGCGGAAGTACGCGGTGTTTTCCATCAGGCGGTCGCGCAGTTCGGTCGACTTCGAGATGCGCTCGAGCACCGCGAGCGATGCGCCGGCAATCATCGGTGCCAGCGTGTTCGAGAACAGGTACGGACGCGATTTCTGGCGCAGCGTTTCGATCACTTCTTTCTTGCCCGACGTGAAACCGCCCATCGCGCCGCCCAGGGCCTTGCCCAGCGTACCGGTGATGATGTCGATCTTGCCGATCACGCCGCAGTGTTCGTGCGTGCCGCGGCCGGTCGCGCCCATGAAGCCCGATGCGTGGCACTCGTCGATCATCGTCAGCGCGCCGTACTGCTCGGCCAGTGCGACGATCTTGTCCAGCTGGGCAATGGTGCCGTCCATCGAGAACACGCCGTCGGTGACGATGATCTTGTGGCGCTTGCCGGCTTCAGTCGCGGCGATCAGCTGCTTTTCGAGGTCCGCCATGTCGTTGTTGGCGTAGCGGTAGCGCGCCGCCTTGCACAGGCGCACGCCGTCGATGATCGACGCGTGGTTCAGCGCGTCCGAGATGATCGCGTCGTTCTCGTCGAACAGCGGCTCGAACACGCCGCCGTTGGCGTCGAACGCGGCGGCGTACAGGATCGTGTCTTCGGTGCCCAAAAACTTCGACAGCGCCGCTTCCAGTTCCTTGTGCACGGTCTGCGTGCCGCAGATGAAGCGCACCGATGACAGGCCGTAGCCGTACTTTTCCAGTGCGGCGGCGGCGGCTTGCTGGGTTTCCGGGTCGCCCGCCAGGCCCAGGTAGTTGTTCGCGCACATATTGATCAGGGTGCGGCCATCCTGCGCGACCACTTCGGCGCCCTGGCGCGAAGCCAGCACGCGTTCTGGCTTGAACAAGCCGTCGCTACGCAAGGTGTCGAGTTTTTGCTGCAGGCCGCTGTAGAAAGTCTGGTCGCTCATGGTGTTTTTCCTGTTCCGTGGATGGTCCGGCTTGACCGGCAGTTGGCGGATGCTGTACCGTGGGTTTGTTCGATGTAGAAGACTTATCCTGTATATCGAACAAAGATTCAATATAGTGGATATTACCCGCGCCCAATCGACTTGGCAAGCCGGTCCTCATAACCTTATGCGGCAATGAATACAATTTCAACCAACAACGCGCCACCCGAAGTCGGCGCCACACTGCAACGCCTGCGCCTGGCCCGAGGCCTGACGCTCGAAGACCTGTCGCGCATTGCCGGCGTCTCGAAATCGATGCTGTCGCAGATCGAACGCGAGAAAGCCAACCCCACCATCGCCATCACCTGGCGCTTGGCCAATGCACTGGGCGTGCAGATCAGTGAACTGCTGTCGTCGGAAGTGCGGCCGACGGAGCTTATCCGGCTGGTGGACGCGCACGAAATCCCCACCCTGCCCGGCGCGCACGCCGGCTATTCGCTGCGCATCCTCGGTCCGATGGATTTGGCAGGCAAGTATGAATGGTATGAGCTGACGCTGGCGCCCGGTGGCGAACTGGCGTCGCAGGCGCATGATCCCGGCACGGGCGAGCACCTGACGGTGATCACGGGGACCGTGGAGCTGGAAGTGGGACTTGAAAAGAAAAAGGTGCGCCACGGCGCGACGGCGCGCTACCCGGCCGACCAGAATCACGTGATCCGTAATACGGGCAAAACCGAAGCCAAGGCGGTGCTGGTGGTCGTGCATCGGTAATAGAAATACCAAGCAGCAGCTACACAAACAACATGGCCGCCGGATCGCTCCGGCGGCCATGTTTGCATGCGCCCGGTGTTATTTGGCTCCGGTGGCCGTCACGGGCGCGTCATTCATGTGCAGCTCGCGCGACAGGAAGCCCCAGCGATCCGCGACTTCCTCGATCTGCTTGCTCGTCGGCTTGCCCGCACCATGGCCCGCCTTGGTGTCGATGCGGATCAGGATCGGCGCGCTGCCGGCCTGCGCCGCCTGGGCAGCGGCGGCGTACTTGAAGCTGTGCGCCGGGACCACGCGGTCATCGTGGTCGGCCGTCGTCACCATCGTCGCCGGGTAGCAGGTGCCGGCTTTCAGGTTGTGCAGCGGCGAATACTTGACCAGCGCCTTGAATTCGTCCGGGTTCTCGGACGAGCCGTAGTCCGAGGTCCAGGCCCAGCCGATCGTGAACTTGTGGAAGCGCAGCATGTCCATCACACCCACCGACGGAATCGCGGCCGCGAACAGGTCCGGCCGCTGGGTCGTCGCTGCACCGACCAGGAGGCCGCCGTTGCTGCCGCCGCCAATGGCCAGCTTCTGCGGCGACGTGACCTTGTTCTCCACCAGCCATTCGGCCGCGCCGATGAAGTCATCGAACACGTTCTGCTTCTGCAGCTTGGTGCCGGCCTGGTGCCAGGCTTCGCCGTACTCGCCGCCGCCGCGCAGATTGGCCACGACATACACGCCGCCCATTTCCATCCACGCCAGGTTAGCCGGCGAGAAGGCAGGCGTGAGCGAGATATTGAAGCCGCCATAGCCGTACAGGTAGGTCGGGTTTTGGCCATTCATTTTCAGGCCCTTCTTCGACACGATGAACATCGGGACCTTGGTGCCGTCGCGGCTCGTGTAGAACTGCTGGCGCGTTTCATAGTCGGCCGGATTGAACGCGACCTTCGGCTGGCGGAACACGGTGCTCTGGCCCGTCGTCATGTTCAGGCGGTAGATCGTGGTCGGGCTGGTGAAGCTGGTATAGGAATAGAAGGTCTCGGTGTCGCCGCGTTTGCCAGAGAGGCCCGCGACGGTGCCGATGCCCGGCAGCGCGATCTCGCGCACCGGCTTACCCTCGAGCGACACCACGCGCACGACGCTGCGGGCATCCTTCAGGTATTCGAGCACCAGCTGGTTGTTGACGATGTCGGCGCCGGCCAGCGTGTCGGCGCTTTCGGCAACGACCTCTTTCCAGTTGGCCTCTGCCGGTTTGCTCACGTCGATCGCGATGATGCGCTTCTTGGGCGCCTTGCGGTCGGTGCTGAAATAGAACACGCTGCCGACGTTGTCGATGAAGTCGTAGCCCGCGTCGAAGTTGTCGATCAGGTCGACTACCTTCGCGTCAGGCTTTAACAGGTCCTTGTACGACACGCGGTACTTTGGCGCCGTGCCCTTGGTGGTGGTGATGATCAGGTAGCGGCCGTCGTCCGTGGTCTGGCCGCCGAAGCCCCATTCCTTCTGGTCGGCGCGGTCATACACCAGCGTGTCGGCGCTTTGCGGCGTGCCGATGCGGTGGTAGTACAGCTTCTGGAAGTAGTTGACGTCGGCCAGCTTGGTCGCTTCCTTCGGCTCGTCGTAGCGGCTGTAGAAGAAGCCCTTGCCATCCTTGGTCCAGGCCGTGCTCGAGAACTTGACCCACTTGATATGGTCCGGCAGGTCCTTGCCCGTTTCGATGTCGCGCAGCTTGATCTCGTTCCAGTCCGAACCCGACGCGGCGATGCTGTAGGCCAGCAGCTTGCCGTCGGGGCTCACTTCGGTGCCAGCCAGGGCGACGGTACCGTCGGCGGCCAGCTTGTTCGGGTCGAGCAGCAGGCGCGGCTCGTCATTCAGGTTTTTCAGCGTGTACAGGACCGCCTGGTTCTGCAGGCCATCGTTGCGCGTGTAGAAGTAGCGGCCACCTTCCTTGCCCGGCACGCTGTAGCGCTCGTAGTTCCACAACTGCGTCAGGCGCTGGCGGATCGCTTCGCGTTGCGGGATCGCGGCCAGGTAAGCCTGGGTGACCTTGTTCTGGGCGTCGACCCACATCTTCGTTTCGGCGCTGTTGGCGTCTTCGAGCCAGCGGTAAGGATCGGCGACGACGGTGCCGTGGTAGTTGTCCGTCTGGTCGACTTTCTTCGTCACCGGATAGGTCGGCCCGGTGCCTTTGGTGGAACAGCTTTGTGCGAGCGCCGGATTGGCGCTGAAGGTCGTGGCCAACACGGCGGCAAGCGTGGCAAGTTTCATGTGCATGTTGTTCTCGGTCTGTGAATGATGAGGTCGGCTTGTGGCCGCAGGGCATCATAGCGCGAAACGAGAACAGTGCAAACCGCCCGCCGGCGGCGGCTACATCAGGCCAAGGGCGCGCCGGGCAACGGGATTGCCGGCCCCCGCCGCATGGCGGTACCAGTACAGGGCGCGCGCACTGCTGGCCGTCACGCCAAGGCCACGCGCGTACATATGCGCCAGCTGGACCTGCGCGGCCACGTGCCCCTGCAAGGCGGCCTTGCGGTACCACGCCATCGCCAGCGGATGGCTGACCGTGACGCCCAGCCCGTGCAGATAGCCGTGCGCCAGCTGCGCCTGCGCACGCGCCATGCCCTGCTCGGCCGCCCGGTAGAACCAGCTCAGCGCAGTGGGATGCGACAGGGTCACGCCGCGGCCCTTGCGGTACAGCAGGCCGAGATTGTATTGCGCCGAGCGATCGCCCTGCTGCGCTGCGCGGCGGAACCAGCGCGCAGCGAGCGCGTGGTCGGGCGCCACGCCCCGGCCGCTGTAGTGCAAGGCGCCGAGGTGGTTCTGCGCGTAGGCCAGGCCGTGCGAGGCGGCGCGCGCCAGCCAGACGGCGGCCTGCGCGTCGTCGCGCTCGACGCCGTGGCCGCGCAGGTAGAGCTGCGCCAGGTTGAACTGGGCATATGGATTGCCCTGCCAGGCAGCGCGGTGGTACCAGGAGAACGTCGCGGCGCCGGCGCGGGCGGCATGGTCGGAGCTCATCCAGATCCTTTCGGCAAGTCGTGCGAACGGCCGCAGGCGCAGCCGATTCCATTGCCAAAAGTTTAAGTAGATCGGGGCTACGCGGTTTGCGAGCGCACAATCAGGATGTCAGACACGGTCAGTTGCCATCAGTTGCCATCAGCTGCAATGCGCCTCGGCAGCCATCCGGCGTTCGCGCACGGTGGCCGCATATTTTTCAAGAAATACCGGGATCTTGGCGGCAGCGACCTTGTTGATCGAGACCAGCAGACTCGGCTCGACGCGCTCGATGCCGCAGGTGCGGCCGAGATGCCGCGCAGCATGCAGCAGCACGTCGGCAGCAACCTGGGCATCAGCCTCGGCCCGGTGGGCGGTGCCAACGAAGGGAATGCCGAGCTGGCTCGACAGCTGGCCCAGCTTGTAGCTGACCAGGCCCGGGAACAGGCGCCGCGACAGCTTCAGCGAGCACACGAGGCCCACGTGCTGCGTCGTGCGGCCCAGGCGCGCGCCTTCTGCCTTCAAAAACTTTTCGTCGAAGCTCGCGTTGTGCGCCGACAGCACGTCGCCACCGATGAAGTCGAGCAGCTCAGGCACGACCTGGTGCGAAGGCGGCGCGCTGTCAACCATCTGTTGCGTGATGCCGGTCAGGGTCGTGATGAACGACGGCACGCGCACGCCGCAATTGACGAGCGAGACATAACGCTCCGTCACTTCGCCGCCAACGATGCGCAGTGCCGCCACTTCCGTGATGCGGTCGCCCATGTCGGGCGACAGGCCGGTGGTCTCGAAGTCGAGCATCACCAGCGGTCGGTCGTACATACTCATCCTTGCTCCTTTGTGTGCTGTTCCAGCGGGGTGTCAGCCGAACTTGCGCAGCGCGTCGAGCGCCAGGCCAGTGCCGATGCTGCCAAACAGGTCGCCCTCGACGCGGCGCGCATCCGGCACCATCGCACCAATCCGCGCGCGCAGCAAGCCCACGCCGCTCGAACCACCCGTGAAAAAGACCGTGTCGACATCGCTAGGGCGCACGCCCGCATCGGCGAACAGCTTGCCGACGGTGGTGGCGACCTCCTCGACCAGCTGCGCAATCGCCGCTTCGAACTGCGCACGCGCGATATCCAGCGACTCGGGTGGCGACAGGCGATCGAGCTGCAGATTGACCATGTCGGCGTCGGACAGCGCAATCTTGGCGCCCTCGACCTGCATCGCCAGCCAGTGACCGGCGCGGTCTTCGATCAGGTTCTGCAGGCGCGCGATGCGGGCCGGTTCGGCCGCGTCGCGCGCCAAGTCGGCCAGCTGCGTCACGCTCTTGCGCGTGTAGGCTTGGTTGATCGTGTGCCAGGTCGCCAGATTGAAGTAGTAGCTCGACGGGATCTCGGCGCCCGAGCGCAATTTGCTGCTGTAGCCGAGCAGCGGCATGACGCTCGCGAGGCTCAGGTACTTGTCGAAATCGGTGCCGCCGATGTGCACGCCGCCGTTGGCCAGGATATCGTCGCGGCGGTCGGGCCGGCCGGCGCGCTCGGGGCCCAGGCGCACGAGCGAAAAGTCGGACGTACCGCCGCCGATGTCGGCGATCAGGACCAGTTCTTCGCGGTCGATGCGCGATTCGTAATCGAAGGCGGCGGCGATCGGCTCGTACTGGAAACCGATGTCGCGAAAACCGACCGAGCGCGCCACGTCGAGCAGCGTATCCTCGGCCAGCTGGTCGGCCTGAGCGTCGTCGTCGATGAAGAACACGGGGCGCCCGAACACGGCGCTCTGGAACGGCTGGCCGGCCTGTGTTTCGGCGCGGTGCTTGACCTCGCCAATGAACTGGGCCAGCAGCGAACGGAACGACACCGAACGGCCCGCGACCTCGGTCTGGCCATCGATCAGGCTCGTGCCCAGCAGGCTTTTCAGCGAGCGCATCAGGCGGCCTTCGTAGCCTTCGAGATACTCGGCGAGCGCGGCGCGGCCATAGCTGACGCGGTCATCGTCGGCGTTGAAAAACACCACCGACGGCAGCGTGGGCTTGCCGTCCTCGAGGGTCAACAGCGCCGTCGGGGCGGATTGCATCATGCCGGGCCGATACCAGCCGACCGTGGAATTTGACGTGCCGAAGTCAACGCCGCAAGCGTGCACCATAGGAACCTTTATCTTGAAGGGGCGGTATGGTAACAGATTCCTTCAAGTATCGCTCCCAAGCTTCCCGCTGTAAGCAAGCTCTTACAGGGAGGCGGCAGGCGTACCGATATGGCGTCACGGGTGAACACCGGATAATCGCCCGGCAATGCACTGCCGGCGCTGTACGCTGGCCACGACAACAATAAAGCAGAAAGATTGACCGCATGAGCAATACCCCCCACGCTGGCGCCGTCGTTGTTCACGGCGGCGCCGGCACGTCGCGCGACCATGAAGACGGTTGCGTGCTTGCCGCGCGCCGCGCCCTGGCGCAACTGGAGATCAACGGCGACGCCCTCGACGCCGCCATCGGCGCCGTGACCACGATGGAAGACGATGGCCGCTTCAATGCCGGCAGCGGCTCGGTGCTGGGCCTGGATGGCGCCACAGTCGAAATGGACGCGGCAATCATGGACACGCGCGGCCGCCTTGGCGCCGTCGCCTGCGTGCAGTCGGTGAAGAACCCGGTGCGCCTGGCGCACGCGGTGGCCGACACGCCGCACTGGCTGCTCGTCGGCGAAGGCGCCAGCCGCTTCGCGCGCACGATCGGCATGCCGGACGCTGCCCCGGTGACCGAACGCCAGCGCACGGCGCACCGCAAGCTGCTCGCGCAACTGGCCGGCTCGATGCCGGTGATGCCTGGCCTCGATCGCGACCTGATCGAGCACTACTGGAATTACAATACGCCCATGCGCTTGCCCGAAGGCGTGGCCTGCGACACCGTCGGCGCCGTCGTGCGCGGCGCTGATGGCCATTTTGCCGTGGCCTGTTCGAGCGGCGGCTCGGCGCCGGCCCTGCTGGGCCGCGTCGGCGATGCGCCGATCATCGGCAGCGGCTTTTTTGCCGGCCCGGAAGGCGCCGTCGCCACAACCGGCATCGGTGAACAGATCGTGCGCCATCTGCTGGCGCGCACCGTGTACGGCTGGATTGCCGATGGCATCCCGCTGGCGGACGCGCTGCAGCGTGGTGTCGCCCTGTTCACCCCGGACATCAAGGTCGGCCTGATTGCGGTGAGCCGCACGGACGCCGGCGCTTTCAGCAACAGTGATATGCCCACTTCGAAAATGGTACAACGATGAATCCAACACTGAACGTACCGCGCAACGGCCACCTCGTGATCATCGGCGGCCATGAAGACCGCCAGCACGACATGCAGATCCTGTCGCGCTTTGTCGAACTGGCCGGTGGCCCCGACGCACGCATCGTCGTGATCACGGCCGCCAGCCAGATCGCCGACGAGATGTGGCATATCTACGATGACGCCTTCGGCGCACTGGGCGTGACCCGGCACAGCCACCTCGAAATCACGAGCCGCGACGATGCCAACGACGAGAACTTCGTGCGCCAAGTCGCCGAAGCCGATGGCATCTTCATGACGGGCGGCGACCAAAAGCGCCTGCTCGCGCTGATCGGCGGCACGGCGCTGGACGCCGAAATGCACGCCGCGCTGAAGGTGCGCGGCGCCACCATTGGCGGTACCAGCGCCGGTGCATCAGCGATGTCGGGCCACATGCTCGCGCAGGGCCGCACCGACCTGCTGCCCGAAAAAGGTTCGGTCAGCCTGGGCGCGGGCCTGGGCTTTTTGCACCGCGTGGTCGTCGACCAGCATTTCTCGGAGCGTCAGCGTTTGTCGCGCCTGTTGTCGATCGTCGCGCAGAACCCGTACCTGCAAGGCATCGGCATCGATGAAGACACGGCGCTCGTGATCGAGCGTGGCGTGGGCATCGAGGTGCTGGGCGAAGGCGCGGTGACCGTTGTCGACGGCCGCTCGATGAGCAGCAACGTCGCCGAGATTAAGGACCGGGCCATCCCGGAACTGATTGACGTGCGCCTGCACCTGCTGCCCGCTGGCGCCAAGTATTCGCTGCCGATTGGCGACGAACAGGTGGGCAGGCGCATCCCTGCTTCGCTGCTGGACTTCCTGCAGATCGTCACGAAGCGCACGCCTCTCTCATGAAAGTGATCGAAAAGCGCCTGCTGCGGGGCCCGAACCTGTATGCCGAGACGCCGTGCCTGATGGCGGTGGTCGACAATCTGAATGCGAAGGGACGCGGCTTTGGTGCGCGCCTGCTGGCGCTGATGCCGGATCTGCCCGCGGCGGCGGCAGTGCGGCTGTCTGACGACGCCCTGGCCATCGACGCGCTTGAACCCGTGATCATGGAACTGCAGCGCCTCGCGGGCGCGGCCGGTGTGCAAGGTGTCACGCTGGCGGTCACGGGTCATGAGCAGCGCCGGCGCATCGTGTGCGGTTACGGCGTCGAGCAGGTGGCGAGCGAAGCGCTGCGGGTTGGCGTCAAGCTGCTGACCGCGCTGACGCGCGACGAAGCGTTCGATCTCGATGCCGCTGTGGCGGCGCTGCGGGAGATCGCTTCGGCGCATGCGATCGGCACCAGTACCGGCGCCGTGCTCGATGCGGCGCAGCGGCGCGGCATTCCATCGCGCCGGCTGACGGACGACGCGAATCTGTTCCAGCTGGGCTGGGGCAGCCGCCAGAAGCGCTTGCAGGCGACGATCACCGGCGCCACCAATTCGATCGCGGTGAGCATCGCCAGCGACAAGCACCTGACCAAGACCCTGCTCGCGCAGGCCGGCGTGCCGGTGCCGCGTGGCGAAGTCGTGACCACGAGCGTGGCCGCGCAGCGCGTCGCACGCCGGCTGGGCTGCGCGGTGGTGGTCAAGCCATTGGACGCCAATCAGGGCAAGGGCGTGACGGTCGATTGCGCCACGCCGGACAGCGTCGAACGGGCCTTCGATCACGCGCGGCGACACGGTCGGCGCGTGATCGTCGAACAATACCTGCAAGGACGCGACTACCGCGTGCTGGTCACGGGCGGCCGCATCGCCGCGGCATCGTGGCGGCGCCCGCCCGGCGTGACGGGCGATGGCTACTCGACGATCCGCGAGCTGGTCGAACGCGAAAATCGCAATCCGGCCCGGGGTGACGGGCACACGAATATCCTCACCAAGATTCCGCTCGATGCACTGGCTGTCGAGACGCTCGCCAGCCAGGGTTACGAGCTCGATACGGTGCTCACGGCCGGCATCGGCGCCGACTTGCGGGGCAACGCGAACCTGTCCACCGGCGGCACCGCTGAGGATGTGACCGACCTGCTGCCGGAAGAGACGCGCGACATCTGCATCCGCGCCGCACGCACGATCGGCCTGGACATCGCGGGCATCGACATCATCTGCGACGATATCGCCCTGCCCTTGCGCGATCAGCGCGGCGGGGTCATCGAAGTCAATGCCGCGCCGGGAATCCGCATGCACCAGTATCCGAGCCGCGGCGCGCCGCGCGATGCCGGTGACGCGATCGTCGAAGCCCTGTTCGGCGCCGACGAGGGTCGCATTCCCGTGGTCGCGGTGACGGGCACCAATGGCAAGACCACCACCAGCCTGTTGATCGAGCACGTGGTGCGCCTGGCCGGCCTGCGCACCGGCGTCACGACGACGAGCGGCGTGTACCTGGACGGGCAGCTGGCCTATGAAGGCGACTGTACCGGCTACCATTCGGCGCGCAGTGTGCTTGGTTCGCCCGAGGTCGATTTCGCCGTGCTGGAAACGGCGCGCGGCGGCATCCTCAAGCGCGGCCTGGCGTACGACCGCTGCGACGTGGCGGTGGTGCTGAATGTCTCGGCCGATCACCTGGGGCTGGATGGCGTCGACACGATCGCCGATCTGGCCCGGGTGAAGGCGGTCGTCGCGGCCAGGGCGACGCGCGCGGTGGTGCTCAATGCCGAAGACGCCCTTTGCGTGAAGATGGCGGACACGCTGGCCGACGGCGTCGAGATCATCTATTTCGCGCTGGACGCCGAAGACCCGGTTTTAGTGCCGCACATCGAACATGGTGGCCGCGGCGTCTACCTGCAGGATTCGACGATCGTGCTGGCCGGGGGCATGCGGCACGAGGCCTTGCTCGATGTGCGCGACATGCCCGTGTCGCTCGGCGGTCGTGCGCGCTACAACATCGCCAACGCGATGGCGGCAGCGGCAGCGCTGATGGCCAGCGGCTTCAGCAACCACGACATCGCCGCCGGCTTGCGCGGCTTTGTCTCCGACAACAAGCGCAATCCACTGCGCTCGAATCTGTACGACGTCGACGGCGTGACGGTGGTCGTCGACTACGCCCACAACTGCGCCGCCTACGCCGCGCTGGCCGAGATGGCACGCGCCATGACGGCCGGCCGCCTGGTCGGCGTGGTGGCCGCCCCGGGCGACCGACGCGATGCCGACCTGATCGACATCGGCCGCACCTGCGCCGCCGGGTTCGACGAACTGGTCGTCTACGACAGCGAAGCGCGTGGCCGCGCCAAGGGTGAGTCCGCAAGACTCATCGCCCGCGGCGCCCAGCTGGCAAAGATTGCGCCAGACCACCTGCAGATCGAGCATGACGTCCACTGCGCCATCCGCCTGGGCCTGGCACGCTGCGTGCCTGGCGACGTCCTCGTTTTCGGGTGCGGTTCATCGATCTCCGAACTTACGGAAGCCCTCCGCCCCACCCGCCCGGACCTGGCAAATAAAATCGAAGCCGCCGCAATCTGAGCCCCAACGACAAACGGCCCCAAAAGGGCCGTTTTTTTCACGCACTGTCAGTGCTCCAAATCCATTACCCAATAATTCGACACTGACCCCAATTAATCATTGCACTAGGGCTCTACCCAAAGAAACTGAACAATTAGGGTCAGTGTCGAATTCTTTGACAACTTTTTCGAATAAGCAAGCCTGCATAAGATGAGACTGCTAAGTTCGGGAGAAATTGCTCAACAATTCGACTCTGACCCTAATTAAGTCTTTTGCCTCAGATTTGCCATCAGAAAATGAACAATTAGGGTCAGAGTCGAATTGTTTGATAACTTTTCCGAATTGGACGGACTCGATTAGCTGAGTCCGTTTAAATCCGGATCAATTGCTCAATAATTCTACTCTGACCCTAATTGTTCGGGATCTTCGGGTTAGGCCGTTTGGGCGGCGATCAGGGCGGCGCTTTCGGGGTCGGTCATGCGGATGGCGTCGATGAAGACTTGCAGAGAAGAGCCGCAGGCGAAGATCAGGACGTCGCCCGGGTTGCACAGGCTCAGGCCCAGGCGGATGGCATTGCCGACGTCCAGCTCGCGATGCAGCGTGTCGCTAATGCCCACCACTTCTTCGGCGCCGGACAGGATCAGGTCGACCGCTTCGCCCGGCTCGCGGCCGCGGCTTTGCGATTCGTAGACCACCAGCTCATCGAAGCGCTCACCGCAGACGCGGCCCACCTGTTCCAGGTCGGTGTCGCGGCGGTCGCCAGGCGCCGTCACGATGCCAATCAACTGGCCGGGCAGCATGCCGCGCGCCATGTCGGCCATGGCGGCGTAGGCAGCCGGGTTGTGCGCGTAGTCGACGATGACCGTCACGCCGCGCACGTCAAACATGTTCGTGCGCAGCGGATTCGTGCGGCCGTTCGAGACGAACGTCGACAGGCCCGCAGCGATGTGAAGATGGTTGAAGTTGGCGGCCATCAGGCCGGCAGCAGCCGCCAGTGCATTGGCGATATTAAACCGTGCCAGGCCGCCGAACGAGATCGGCATGCTTTCCACGCGCAGCAGCGCTTGCTGGCTGTGGCCGTCGGCCAGCACCACCGCGCCATCCTGCAGATACGCACCACGCCCACCGTCTTCCAGGTGCTTGAGCATCACCGGGCTTTCCGGATCCATCGAGAAGAACAGCACTTCAGCGCCCGGCTTGATGCGGCGCGCCATCTGCACGCACAGCGCGTCTTCCGCGTTGAGCACGACCGCTTTCGAGGCCGACTGCGCCACCACGGCCTTGACTTGTGCCAGATCTTCGACCGTATCGACGCCATCCAGACCGAGGTGGTCGGCCGCGATATTCAGCACGATCGCCACGTCGCAGCGATCGAACGCGAGACCGCGCTTGAGAATGCCGCCACGGGCCGTTTCCAGCACCGCGACCTCGACTTCCGGTGCGCCCAGCACCGTGCGCGCCGACCAGTAGCCCGTACAATCGCCCTTGACGACCTGTTTGCCGTCGATGAAGACGCCCTCGGTCGTCGTCACGCCCGTCACCTTGCCTGCCATGCGCGCCGCGTGCGCGACCAGCAAGGTGGTGGTGGTCTTACCATTGGTGCCGGTCAGTGCGATGACGGGAATGCGCCCGTCCGTATTGCCCATCAGTCCTTCGACGATGGCGTCGCCCGCATCGCGCGGCTCACCGGCGCTCGGGTACTGGTGCATGCGGATGCCTGGCGCGGCGTTCACTTCAATGACGGCGCCCCGCTGCGCCGCAAGCGGCTGCGCGATGTCCTGGCACACGATGTCGATGCCGGCCACGTCCAGGCCGATCTTGGCGGCGGCCCGCACGCACAGCAGGCGCGTCGATTCCGGCAACTGGTCAGTCACGTCTTCGGCGGTGCCGCCGGTCGACAGGTTCGCATTGCCGCGCAGTTCGGCCGTGACGCCCACCGGCAGCACGCTGTCCACATCAAAACCCTGGCGCGCCAGCATGTCGTTTGCGTGTTCGTCAAGCGTGATGCGGGTCAGGATGGTCGCATGACCCGCGCCGCGCGCCGGGTTCGCGTTTTCGATCTCGACCAGTTGACGCACCGTCAGGTTGCCGTCGCCGACGACGTGCGCCGGGCGGCGGCACGAGGCGGCGGCAACACGGCCGCAGGCCACGAGTACGCGGTAATCGCGCCCTTCGACATGCCGTTCGACGATCACGCGCCGGCCGAAACCACGGGCAAACTCGAACGCCAGCGCCACGTCTTCCGGTGTCGCGCAGGCGACTGTGACGCCCTTGCCCTGGTTGCCGTCAAGGGGTTTGAGCGTGACCGGCACCGCCAGGCGCCGCGCCACGCGCTGCGCTGCTTCGACAGTGGTAACGACGTCGCCCTCGGGCACCGGCACGCCGGCTTCCTTCAGCAGCGCCTTCGTCAACTGCTTGTCGCTGGCGATTTTGACCGCGATGAAGCTGGTCTCGCCCGTCGTCGTCGCCTGCAGGCGCTTTTGCCGCACACCCCAGCCGAGCAGGAACAGGTTCGCTTCTTCGGTGATGCGCTGGGTGGGGATGCCCCGCTCGTGCGCCGCCGCCAGGACGGCCGCCGTGCTGGTGCCGATCGCATAGCGCCCGGCGATGCCGCGCAGTTCTTCCAGCCGTGGCTCGAGTGCAAACGCTTCGCCGCGCGCCAGCGCCGTCACCAGGTCCACCGCCAGATCGAATGCCGGCTCGGCCAGCTTTTCGCAGGTGTACGCAACGACCACGCGGAACTGACCCGGATGACCATTCACCGGGCGCGTACGGCCAAAGGTGGCAGGTGCGCCGGCCAGCGATTGCAGCTCGAGGGCGACGGTTTCGATCACGCGGCCCAGGTAGGTGCCGGCCGCCAGGCGCTGCGCGAAGCCGCCCATCGCGCCATCGGACAGGCGCTCGCCGCGCAGTGCCGGCAGCAGGTTCAGCAGCGCATCGTTGAAGCCGGGAATATCCCGGGTCGAGAGGCCGTACAGGTCTTCCAGATCGACGACGGACAGCAGGCAGGGTGAATCGGCGTGGACGTTCGGTCCGCGCAGAAAGCGTTGTTCCAGGATTTGCACGTTGGTGTTCCCTTGTTATGGTGTTGATGAAGCGACGGCCGGCACACGCTCTCTACGTGTACCGGCCGCTTTGTGCACTGTGCGGACGCCTCAGGCGTCGAACAGTTGCGTGTACATCCGGGTGGCCATCAGGCCCACCGTGGTGTGGTGCACTTCCGGCGACAGCAGGCGCGCCAGCAGCGCCATAGCTTCCTGCTTGCCGCTGCTCGAAGCAACCTGCTGCTCCAGCACGCGCAGCTCGTTGCCTGTATCTTGCGCGTCGGCGCCCGTGTGGCGGCGGATCAGGCCACGCACCGGGAACGCAGTCCCGCGCTCGGTGCCCAGGCCATGCTGGTCGAGCGTGCGCTGGCGGGCGCGGGCGGTCAGCATACGCGGGCCGGCAGCTTGCCCGCCGTCCGGGTGGCTCGTGATCCAGTCGCGCAGCACCTGCAGCTCATAGGCATTAAACACACCGAACATCTCGGCGCGCTCGCCTTCGACCAAGCGCCAGAAGCGGCTGTGCTCGACCGCTTCACCGCGCTTGATCCAGCCGGCTTCTTCCAGTGCGGCCAGGAATGCCGGAATCTGCGCAGGCTCGGCCAGCCAGTCGTTGACTGAGCGCCCCGCCACGCGGCAGTAGTCTGAGTGCATGTTCTTGCCGACGATGCTCTTGGCCGCCATGATGCTGACCAGTTCTTCCTGCAGGTCGAACTCGCCAATCACCGACGTGGTGCTGGCACCCAGCTCGTTGAGGCGGTAGCCGTTGACGACGCGCTGCCAGAAGGCATCGCGGTCGCCCACGCGTGGCATCAGGTCGTGGACCGACTGGACGGCCTTGCGGGCATGGCCGCTGCCGGCATTGTCGACCGTCACGTGCAGCGTGAAGTAATACGGATCGATGCCCAGCTCGTTGAGCTCGTAGGACGTGATCAGCAGGTGCAGCGGCAATTGTTCGTAGCCGAGGTTGTAGCCGATGATCTCCGGCAGGTAATGTTCGGCGTTGTGACCAAGTGCCAGTTGCAGTGCGCCCTGCAGGAAATGGCTGTCGCTCAAGCCCGCCCAGCTGTCGCAGCCGTGCGTGGCCAGCAGCTTGCGGTACAGCGTCACGTGGTTCTTGTCCGGCAAGCCATCGCCCAGCTCTTCGAGGTAAGTCTTGATCAGCGGGTGAAAGGCGACGTCATCCCACTGGCGCACCAGGCCATACAGCCAGGCGCCATCGACGAGCTTGGTCGGGGCCACGCCCTTGATGAAGTACAGCGCATGGGCGCGGGTGCTGAAGTAGCGGCGCGGCGCACCATTCTTGCGCGCAGTCAGGTATTCGCGGTATTCCTGCCCGACGACGTCGGCGCGCTCTTCGATCCACGCTTGCAGGTCATTCATATTCGATGGCAGGTCGACCGGCAGCTCGCGTGCGAGCGCGAGCTGGTCGTCGATGAACGACTTGGCGGCAGCAGGCTGCGCTGCCGGGTCGGCATACAGCGAGAAGTACAGATTCCTGGCACCCTGGCCGGTAGGCAGCGGGGCACTCTGGACGCCTGGCGCGTCGGCTAACAGCATTGGGCTCATGTCTCGATTCTTGAAATGCGTTCTATGGACGGTACCGCATTATCCGTGCTCAGGCATGTCGAGAGAATCGGTAGGCGTGCTGTCGGCCTGTAAGATAGGGATTACAAAAATATTATCGAGTGACGCAGGTCATTACGCTGCTGCGCCCAGCGCCTGCTCTGGAACCAGACCACTGTTTGACAGTTGTACCGGGATTGCCCCGGCATCGAGCATGCGCGCCATCGCATGATCGCCATCACCCGTATTGACATTTACGGCGCGTATTGCCTCTGTTGCAAGCAACACCTCGAACCCCGCCGCCAACCCATCGACGACCGTGTTGAGCACGCAATAATCCGTTGCCAACCCGCACACGACCAGGCGCCGGATGCCGCGCTCGCGCAGCGTGTCGGCCAGGCCGGTACCGTTGAACGCCGAATAGGCATCGACCTCGACCGTGGTGGCTTTGGAGATGATCACGGCGCCATCGAGCTGCAGCGCGTCGGCAAAGCGCGCACCAGCGCTGCCCGCGACGCAGTGCACGGGCCACGGCCCGCCCTGCTCGGCAAACGAACAATGCAATGCAGGATGCCAGTCGCGCGACACATACACCGGCAGCGCATGCACGCGGTACAGGTCGATCAGGCGATTGATCGGGGCCAGCACGGCGTCGCCTTGCGGGACGCCCAGGCTGCCGCCGGGAAGGAAGTCGACCTGCGGGTCGACGATCAGGAGGGCGTCGCCCCCACCCAGCACGATGGCACTCATGGTTGTTTCCTTTGCTATTCGTTCACATGACGCCATGACGGCGTCGCCAACGAGAGCCTACCATGAAGCCCCCGCGCTGGCAGGGGCGCAAAACACGCAGCTTATTGTGATGCTTACTGTGGTGCTTACTGTTGTGCGTTACTGCGGCGTATTGTTCAGCAGCGAATGCTTGCGTGCATAGCCGAAGTACACGATCGCGCCGATGGTCAGCCAGATCGCGAACGCGACCCAGGTATGCCAGCTCAGGAACGACATCAGCACCAGGCAGAAGATGATCGCCAGGATCGGGATCAAAGGCACGGCCGGGCAGCGGAACGCACGTGGCAGGTCAGGACGCTTCTTGCGCAGCACGATCACGGCGATCGAGACCAGCGTGAACGCGGCCAGCGTGCCGATATTGACCAGCTCGGCCAGCACCGTCAGTGGCACCACGGCAGCGATCAGACCAAAGATGATACCCACCAGCCAGGTTGCAAAGAATGGCGTGCCGTATTTCGGGTGCACCTTCGACAGGCGCGCCGGCATCAGGCCGTCACGCGACATCGCGAACAGGATGCGGGTCTGGCCATATGCCATCACCAGCATCACGGTGCTCATGCCCAGGATCGCCGCCAGGTCGACGAAGCCGGCGACCCAGTCTTCACCGGCCACTTGCAGCGCCAGCGACACCGGATGGTCGACACCCTTGAAGTCCATATGCGGCACGATACCGGTCATGATCGCAGCGACCACGACGTACAGGATGGTGCAGATGATCAGCGAACCGATGATGCCGATCGGCAGGTCGCGCGCCGGGTTCTTGACTTCTTCGGCGGCCGACGTGACGGCGTCGAAGCCGATGAAGGCGAAGAACACCAGCGCGGCGGCGCTCATCACGCCCGTCATGCCGTATGGCATGTAAGGCTGCCAGTTCTCCGGCTTGACGTGGCCGACACCGACCGCGATGAACAGCAGCACGACGCTGATCTTGATGATCACCATCACATTGTTCAGGCGGGCCGACTCGCGCATGCCGAGCGACAGCAGGAACGTGATGGCCATCATGATCAGGAAGGCCGGCAGGTTGAACAGGGTCTCGACGCCAGGGCGTGCGCCGGGGGCGGCGGTCAGCGCATCAGGCAGCACCAGGCCGAAGCCCGACAGCAGCGACTGGAAATAACCCGACCAGCCGACCGCAACGGTCGAGGTGGCCAGGCCGTATTCGAGCAGCAAGTCCCAGCCGATCATCCAGGCGACGAATTCGCCCAGCGTGGCGTAGCTGTAGGTATAGATGGAACCAGCGACCGGGACGGTCGAGGCGAATTCGGCGTAGCACAGCGCGGCGAAGCAGCACGCCATGGCCGCGATGACGAACGACAGCGACAGGCCGGGGCCGGCCGTGACGGCGCCGGTGCCGGTCAGCACGAAGATACCGGTGCCGACGATGGCGCCGATGCCGAGCAGGATCAGGTCGGTCGGGCCGAGCACTTTCTTGAGGCCGCCCGGCTTGGCGCTTGCGGCGATCATCGCATCCAGATTCTTGGTTCTAAAAATACTCACTACGTGTTCTCCAATCAAATAATGGTGTGGTCCCGCGTCTTGTCATTCCTGCGCCTGCCTGATGGGCGGGCGCACTCCCGGGATCCTGCCTGGTGGGCCGGCTTGCCTGACCTGAAACCGCCGCTGCTTGTACCTGTCATCTCCAGCTTTTTCGCAGGTGTGCCAATATAACCAGAATGTTGTCTCGAATCAAAGCAATCTGCGGAAACAAGTGCAATTTACGTGCCCGCTGGCAAATCCATTGGACCGTTGCGTAAACAGCGCGCCGGCGACGAGCGTTCTTGATTTCCCAAGGGCAACATTCGATAATGGGTGATCGCCACCGCCCCAGCTCGTATGGGCCACCCCCTCCCCCGCTGTTTGGACACCGCTGTTCCCCCGCCATGCATGTCATCCCAGGACAATTGATTACCGGACTGCCCGCGCACGCGCCGAGGCGGACTGGAATGCGTCGTGCATTGGTGGCCTGCGGCTTCACACTGGTATTTGGCGGCGCAGCGGCAGCGCCGAACCCGGCGTCGCGCCTCGACGACATTGCCGTCATCGCGGAACAACATCATGCGCAGGCTTGCACTCTCCTGGTGCAGGAAGGCCCGGCACTGATCGCCGGCGCGCCCTATGCAGTGCGGATCCGGTATCTGTTCCTGCTGCGCCGGGTGCAGGTCGATGGCGGCAATTACCGCGACGCGTACGAGACCAACGAGCAGATCATCAAGCTGGCCACGACTGCGCACGATCCGCGCAACCTGGCACTGGCCAGCCTGGGCCGTGTGTATCGCCTGATTGAAAACAATGATCCCGTCGGCGCGATGGGCTTGCTGGAAACGCTGGGCGCCCGCTACCGTGATCTCGACAGCCTGGAATTCAAGGCCGGGTTCGACGCACTGCAGGGCGCTGCGTTCAGCGCCGTCGGCCAGTACGATCGCGCGCTGCAGCGCTTTTTGCCTGCGCTCGAACTGGTCAACAACCACCCCGACCTGTGGAGCCCGCGCAAAGCCGATATCCTGCTGGCCATGGCGCGCATGTACGTCAATGCCCGCGATCCCGTGCGCGCGCTCGAGACGCTGCGCGAAGTACGCGCCAGCAAGACCAGCCTGCCGCCGCGGCTGGATGCGGCGGCGTCGTTCTTTGAAGGCCGCGCACTGATCACGCAGGACCGGCCCGCTGCCGGCCTGGTGGCGCTCGAGCGGGCGCTCGGGCTGGCGCAAACGCATCAATTGCTGTCGGTGCAGGCCAATGTACTGGGCAATATGGCCAACGCCTACCTCAAACTGGGCCGCTACGCCGAGGCTGAAACCGCCGCGCGTGCCGCCTTGATCCCTGCCAAGGACAGCGAAGACAGGATCAGCCTGCAGATGGCGACAGCGAATTTGGGCTTTGCGCTGTTCGGCCAGCGCCGCTATCAGGAAGGCATGCGCCTGGTCGACGAGGTCAGCGCCGCGATGCGCCGCGCCGGCGCCCTGTCCACACTGGGGCGCCTGCTGGCCGAAAAAAGCCAGGCGCTGGAGCGGGCCGGCCGTTTCAAAGAGGCTCTTGCCACGCTGCGCGAGCGCGACGCCGTCATGCAGCAATTGGCCGTGAATGACCGCAACAAGGCGATCTCGGCGCTGCAGGAACAATTCAAATCGCGCGAGCGCGTTGCCCAGATCGACAGTCTGCGCCTGGAAAACGCCGCGAAGGACGCCGAACTGCGTCACCGCACACTGGTGCAGACGGCCGCCTCGCTGGGGACCGCGCTGGCGCTGCTGCTGTGCGCTGGCGTGCTGTGGCTGTACCGCAAATCGGAACGCACGGGCCAGCGCCTGTCCGAACTGAACGCCGAACTGGCCCACCATTCGGCGCACGACCCGCTCACCGGCCTGCACAACCGTCGTTCTTTCCAGGACCGCATGCGCAGCCGTACCGGCGAAGCGGCGCCGCAGCCGGACGCCGCAGACTGCTTCACGCTGCTCGACATCGACCATTTCAAGCGCATCAACGACGACTATGGCCACGCGGCCGGCGACGCCGTGCTGGTCGAAGTGGGCAAGCGCCTGCGCGCCACGCTGCGCGAGTCGGACATGGTGCTGCGCTGGGGCGGCGAAGAATTCCTCGTGTATTCGCAGGGCGTCACGGCGGCGCAGCGGCCGCTGCTGGTGCAGCGCATCCTCGACGCGCTGGCGAGCGCCCCGGTGCTGCTGGCCGACGGCACGCTGCTGGCGATCAGCGCCACGGCCGGCGCCGTGGCGCTGCCGTTTGCGATCGGTGAAGACGAGGCGCCGGCGCCGTCGATGGATTGGCAACAAGCCATTGCCCTGGCCGATCGCGCCATGTACAAGGGCAAGGAAGCGGGCCGCAACCGCGCGTATATCGTGGCGGGCCTGCGGCGTCCGGAAGGCGCCCTGCAACTCGACCTGGTGTTGCCGGGCGTGGCGGCCTGAAGGTAGACCTGGACCTGGACCTAGACCGGCAGTGGCGTGCGGCGCGCGTTGACGGCCGCCACGGTCTGCAGCAGCGCCGCCGGCACCAGTGGCTTGGCCAGAAATTCATCGAACCCCGCCGCCAGCACTTTCTGCTCGTCTTCCTTGCGCGAAAACGCGGTCAGCGCGATCACCGGCACGCTGGCGATCAGGCGGTCCGGCAAGGCGCGCACTTTGCGGATGAAGTCGAATCCATCGACGACCGGCATGCCGATGTCGCTGATGATCAGGTCGGGCCGGTGCAGCGCGATCAGGCGCAGCGCTTCCTGGGCGCCAGTGGCGGTCAGGATCCTGGCCTGGCTGGGCGCCAGCACCGCCTGCACCAGTTCGAGCGAGTCGAGCGCGTCGTCGATCACCAGCACCGTTAAACCTTGTAGCGCCAGCGCCGTCAGCGGCAACCCTGGCGCGGGCGCCGCTGCGGCGGGCGCCGCTGCGGCGGGCGCCGGGGCGCAACCACTTGCCAGTGGCATGCGCAGCGTGAAGGCTGCCCCCTGCCCTTCGCCCGCGCTGGCCACGCTCAGCGCGCCGCCCTGCAAATCGATCAGCTGGCGCGCAATGGCCAGGCCCAGGCCCAGGCCGCCGTGACGCCGTGAGGATGATCCATCGGCCTGGCGAAAACGGTCGAACACGAATGGCAGGAACGCGGCAGGGATGCCGGCGCCGGTATCCTGCACAGTGATCACGCTGGCGTCCTCAAGGGTGCGCAGCGTGACCGTCACGACACCGCCCGGCTCGCTGAACTTGATGGCATTGGACAGCAGGTTCACCATCACCTGCTGCATGCGGCCGCTGTCGCCGAGGATGCGTCCGGCCCCGGCGTCGAGATTGCCCACCAGCGTCACCTGGCGCGCCAGGGCCGCCGGCCGCGTCGTATCGAGCGCAGCGTTGATGAAGTCCGGCGGCGACAGTGGCACGTGATCGATGCGTACCTTGCCGGCCAGCAGGCGGCTCATGTCGAGCATGTCTTCGATAAGTTCGGACTGCGCACGCGCATTGCGCTCGATCGTGGAGAGGCCCCGCTTGAGCGCAGCGTCATCGCGCCCGCCCTGCAGCAGCAATTGCGACCAGCAGAGCATGGCATTGAGCGGCGTGCGCAGCTCGTGCGACAGCGTGGCCAGGAAATCATCCTTCATCTGGCTGACGTTTTCTGCGTCGAGCCGCGCCTGCTGCTCGATCAGGAACAGCTTCTGGCGTTCGGCCGCGGCCACGAGCGAGGCCGCGATCGTGTGGTTGCGCTCTTCGAGACGCGCATCGAAAATCGTTGCCAGCAGCGTGATGCTCAATAGCGCCACCGTCGTGATCGTTACCAGCGCCGCCAGGTAATCCTGGTCGACGCCTACCAGCGCCGCGCCACAGACACTGCCCGGCGCAAAGTGCGCGGCGGCCATGCCGGTGTAATGCATGCCGGCGATCGCGCCGCCCATGACGACGCTGGCCGCCAGTTGCAGCATGCGGCGCGAGCGAGCGCCCTCCTGCATGCGCATACCGATCTGCAGCGCGAGCGCCGACGCGCCGATCGCGATGGCAACCGAGAGTGCGAACAGCCACGGCGAATAGGTAATCGCAGGATGCATCTGCATGCTGGCCATGCCGGTGTAGTGCATGGCATTGATGGCAAGGCCCATCAGCAGGGCACTGGCGACAAGATGCCGTGGCCGCACCGTGCGGTATCGCAGTTGCCAGAGAGCGAGGCCGGACGCTACCACCGGCAACAGCCACGAGACAAAGGTCGTCGTGGTGTCGTAGCCGATCGGCAGCGGCAGGCGAAACGCCTGCATCCCGACGAAGTGCATGGCCCAGATGCCACTGCCCATGGCCATGGCGCCGCCGGCCACCCAGACATACCGCGCACGCCGCTGCGCCTGCCTGACGCGCATGGCCAGACTCAGTGCGGTGTATGACGCCAGTATGCCGACCAGAATCGAGACGGCGACCAGCCAGGGTTGGTAATGCCCATTCACCATGAAAGCTTCGTTACTTGAATGTTTCGGATGCCGGCACGTGCCTGAAGGCACAGCGCATGCCGCGTGGTTGCACGACAAGTGTACAGGGCGAAGCCACGGGCGCGGTTGAATTCCGGTCGTTCTGCGACCTGTTTGACCGCGTTTTTTTGACAATTATTCGTGTCAAAAAGATGCCTGACAGTTGGCCGGAGGGCGGGCGGGCTGGCCGATCGGCGCAAAGCGGTAGACAGAATGCAAAAAAGGCTTGCACAGTGATGTGCAAGCCTTTTTTGGTCAACCATATTCGTTGGTGGGAAGTGCAAGTTTCGAACTTGCGACCCCTGCAGTGTGAATGCAGTGCTCTACCCCTGAGCTAACCTCCCAGCGAGGCCGTATTATGCCACAGCCGATAAATTATGCCAAATAGCAATCGACTGCGTGAATCCGGTCGGCACACCGTATTAACCTGCGCAGAAACGAACAAGGCCAGCATTTCTGCTGGCCTTGAAAATTCTTGGTGGGAAGTGCAAGTTTCGAACTTGCGACCCCTGCAGTGTGAATGCAGTGCTCTACCCCTGAGCTAACCTCCCGAAGCGATGCATATTATGGCACAAAATTTTCTTGGCGTCACCCCTGCGCCGCGCAATTAAACGGCGTAAGTCCGCCAGACGCAGGTGCCCTTCACACTTTTGTCCAGGCCCGCCAGAACCGTATCGTGCTCGGCCAGTTCATCGCTGCTGGCCGCCACGACGATGATCTCGCCCAGCGGCACGATCTCGAGCGCTTCACCGTCGTTGCTCGTCTCTTCTTCGACATCCATGGTCAGCGAATTCTGGCCACGCGTCATCGCCAGATACACATCGGCCAGCAACTCCGAGTCGAGCAGCGCCCCGTGCAGCTTGCGGTGCGCGTTCGAAATGTCGTAGCGGTCGCACAGCGCGTCGAGCGAGTTGCGCTTGCCGGGATGCAGCTCTTTCGCCTGCACCAGCGTGTCGATGACGCCGTCGCAATACTGGACGAACGGCGGCAGGCCCATGCGTGTGAACTCGGCATTCAGGAAACCCAGGTCGAACGGCGCGTTGTGGATGATGACCTGGGCGCCCTGGATGAAGTCACGCAGTTCGTGCGCGATCTCGTGGAACTTCGGTTTGTCGCTCAGGAACTCCGTGGTCAGGCCGTGCACGGCCAGCGCGCCCTCGTCCGACTCGCGCTCGGGATTGATGTAGCAGTGGTAGTTATTGCCGGTCAGCTTGCGGTTGAAAATTTCAACGCAGCCGACTTCGATGACGCGGTCGCCGGTGCGGGGGTTCAGGCCTGTGGTTTCGGTATCGAGAACGATCTGACGCATGGTGCAATTCTTCAAAGTGGGTGCGGGCGCAGTATAACAACTGCGGCGGCGGGATGCTCAGCAGCGGCTGCTCAGCGCCGTACC